>Ga0307516_10002716_pt1 | contig 23319 bp, 23 predicted proteins | sample 19_EM_MG_FD_203310 | JGI IMG/M metagenome (GOLD analysis project Ga0307516, IMG submission 203310) | Populus trichocarpa ectomycorrhiza microbial communities from riparian zone in the Pacific Northwest, United States - 19_EM | ecosystem: Host-associated > Plants > Roots > Unclassified | place...
GTCGTTTTGAGGCTGTTTCGGACGAGGTTGATGGTCGGAGCGAAAAGTTCTTTTCGAAAACGTGGGGGGGTGGTTCGGGAGAATAGATTGCGTGGAGAAGAATCTCCAGACTAGCTACCGCGCCCTTCCTTTATACTTTTCCTTCCCTCTGTGGAACCACAGCTTGCCCGCAAGACTGACACAGTTCCACCATCATGACTCAATCGTCGCGCCCAAGGAAACAAATGATCGCACTCGGCCGCCGCGCGGCCACCACTCTACTCGCGGCAACAGGAGAAAGGACACGCAAGCAAGAACAGTACAGAAAAGAAGAAGGTCGCGCAAGCATAATTAAAGGGAAACAACATACGTAAGAAGACAGGAGGAAGGACGCGCTAGCTGAATCAACGGGAAACGGCAAAGACGAGAAGGACGCGTAGGCACCATAGAGGAAACAAAGGAGAGAGGTCTGGACCGGCCAGCGGTCGGGGAATATCGCTACCAGCGCGATATGGTGGAGATCGGTCGAGGCGTCTAAGCGCGGAGGATGACCGTGGCTGCGGCAGCGGTGATGAGGGCCAGCCACAGGGCGACAAGGGTGACGGCGGCCCGAGCCGCAGCGCTTACAAGCCTGCCGCGCGAGATTCTTGACACCGAGTACACCGTAATTTGGACGCAAACACCATCACAGGCACCAATACGTAGCCGGTTGGTTGAGTAAAGCAGATCGAACTTTTCTGGCTTCACTATGTCGTTCCCGATGAGCAGTGGAACTGACAGCTTCTTGAACACGTGGAAAGGCCTGACGAGTTGAGCGTATCGCCCGTCTGTTCCTTTCATGTAGATAGTAAGGAGAACCACGTATGTCGCTGTGCATTCTGGTCCTCCCAGTCCTTCGACAACTCGGGGATGCGGCAATGGCAAGCGAGGCGTGTCCGGATATAGCCGCGCCTGAAGTTCATCATCGATCGCCGAATTGCCAAAACCCGAGTCGATACAGCTGACGTGTAGGTTGGTACCTGGTGTCACGTACCAGAATGCCTGGGCATAGTGGAAATCGGCGAGGCCATCAGTTGGATCAGCGGGAATGACGGATTTGGACTCCACTACAACAGTAGGCACCATTTCATGCTGTGGCTCACTGTTCAAACGGCAAGGATCTCGCAGGTGCCTGTGCAGTTTATTATTTGACGAAAAGCTGGTACCACAGTTTCTACAAGTCACAGCAGAGGCCTAAGCTCTCTTTCGGGTGGACTTGTGGGTACCTAGAAACCCAAGTCTATTCTCCTCCCGGTATCAGGTAGCGAAATATGCATTCTGAGCGTGTTCATATTCTTTCTCCAAATCCTTCTGTGGCTCAAGCTCATCAAACAAGCGATCGGTCATATCTTCTTCATCACTATTGGCAGGTTCATGATCAAGAGGTTCTGCGTAGTAGGCACGTTTCACTTCATTACTCGTGCTTCTCTTATTGATACACTGCCAATCCCAATGCTCGCCATCTCCACACTCTGGTTTATTCCTGCACTTGCGTAGACGCTCTCGTGGCAACTTATGTGAGGAAGAGCCAGAAACAGCGGGGGCTGAGCTTCTGGCGTCTCGCGTGCTTGTGATGGCTGATGTGCTTGCAGGCGTTCCCTGTTTTGTGTCAGAAAACTGATCACGTGGTCTAACCGACTCGCGGAAGAGAGGACGGTGCGTACCGAGACGTGGATGAGCTAATGGCATATCACCCTCTCGTCTGGCTGAGTCCTGAAGACGTCCGGCAGCGCGTCGATATTCTGCAACCGAGTTACCTCTCTCCGAAACGTACTTATCAAGGTGTAGATGTAGATTGGGTGTGCTGATAAACCCACGATGGAGTTCTTCGACAACATCGTCATTGTTCGTGATGTTGGCCATTCGCAAGAGACGCAGCTTCTTGGCAACATATTCCGCCGGAGTACGGCCTTGGTTCCAGTGGAAGGTTTCTGCTCGTGCCGCTGACAGCCTGGATGCGAGGTACGGCATGAAATCACTCTCAAGCATGTCAATCCAGTGCTGGCAGTTTGTACGGAGAAGCATGCCGTCGTCATCTGACATTCCTGCGACCCAATCCTCCGCAGCTGGCCCCTTGCAACAACGTCGAAGAACGACACGGGTACGAGCTTCTCCATAGTGAGAGATGGCATCGCGGATAGAGTCGATGAATCGTGACGCAGCGTTGGAATCCGACTGGTTCTTGGGCTCAAAGGTGGCCACATCTGCAGGTTTTAGAGCTGGAGCCTCAGACTCCCTAGGAACATGTCTACCGGCAGGTGCATTCCGTAGGTCAGCAACCTCTGCCTGGATGGTTCCTTGGTTTCGGCTCAAAGTCATTGCGAGATTTGCCATCTGAGCGGCAATATTTTCCAAGGCCGCAGTGGACTGTGGCTGTTGTGGGATTGGCGCATACTGCTGCGGTGGTGTATACTGCTGTGGCAAGTACTGCTGAGGCTGAGGTTGCTGCAGTGGGTACTGTGGCATAGCGTATTGCTGTAGCAGATACTGCTGTGGTAGAAACTGCTGTGGCAGATACTGCTGTGGTGGCTGTAGTGGCGATAGCAGCTGCTGTGGCACCGGCGGCTGCTGTAGCACTGGTTGCTGCTGCTGGACTGGTTGCTGCTGTACTGGTTGCTGCGGTAGCACCGGGTGCTGCTGTGGCGTCGTCTGCTGTTGCGGAAAATACTGCACTGGTAGCGTTGGCATGTACTGTTGTATCGGAAGATACTGCTGTGACTGTACGGGCTGTGTGACTTGTGATACAGCAACCGAAGCGGCTGGCGGTTTTTCAGGTGACTGACGGCGTCCTCCTGGTCTAGCCATCGGGCTGCTGGGAGGTTCTTCAATAGCGTGACGTATTCCTTCCATTGCATCATCATCTTCTGACTCAGGAATGACTGATGGCTGCCTGTATCCATGGCGTGCGAGATGGGAAACCTCACGCTGCTTTCCCAGAGCAATTTCGGAACGTGCTTCCTCAATGGTAAGAGGTTCCAATGGCTGGCCAGCTACTAGTATCTCATCTTCGTATTCACTCAGTGAACCAGCAGGACTATACTCCCTGCGTTTCAACATCCTGCCACTGCCGGACATGGTGTCTGGAGCATCTGGTAAGTCTAAACTGGCTTCGGTGCTAGTGGCTCCTGATCTCGAGCGGGCGGTGTGCTCCATAGGCCGGATAAGCTGTTGTTGATCGAGCCTAGGTCGTACTAGCTGAAGCCGAACCTTGCGTTTCTTGCTTGAGTTCTCTACCTGGATAGGAATGAGAACAGTACCTGGCGAGCCAGGTACGGCACTAATACCAGCAGGGAGCTCGTACTCTATCTGCAGGCGGCGGTGCGCAGTCTGCTGGGCAGGCGGTATGGACAGCTGCTGAGCCTGATGAACAGGTTGTATAGACAGTCCTCGTGCCTGATGAACAGGGTGTACGGACGGTCCTCGTATTGACAGTCTTTGAGCCTGATGAACAGGTTGTATAGACAGTCCTTGTGCCTGATGAACAGGGTGTACAGATGGTCCTTGTTCTGACGGTCTTCGAGCTGGGAAGGGAATTCCTTCGGAACGTGCCCAGCGGATGGTATCGATCAGCAGCCGATCCTGAATAGCGGATAGGTTGTGAGTGGTAACTGTATGAAAGGAAGTAGGAGCAATGTGATCAGTGATGAAATTGTCGAGGAAAGCTAAGAGAGAAGCGGCAATGGGAGTGGGAGAGGGCGTGTTGGGAGAAGTGTAGTAGCGGGCTAGGAGGGTGAAACTTCTCTGTATCTCTTGTGGAATAGAAATGCCCGAATTCGTAGGGCTGACCGGCCTAGAAACGGATGCGCTCGTGTAGCGAATGAGTGCGCTGTCCTCCACGGCCTCTACCCCTAGCTCTGCCTCCGCCTCTGACGCCACTGGTAGGGTCCTCCCGTGAGGGAGCGGTTCCTTCGCCTTCGTGATGGTAATTTCCTCGACGCTGTTGACTGCGGTGGTGTGGCTGCCTGCCGCGGTGGGGCTGTCTGCTGCAGCTGCTGAAAGTTCCTCGCTGACGAGGCCTCTCTGGTGCGTGAGGATGCCTTGCCGGCAACTGGGTACGCTCTGTGTACTCAGGAACGTAGCGATCTGTAGTCTGTCTCGTCGGTTGGTTCTCAGCTACGTAAGAATCCCACCCGATAACTGACGGGGTATGTGAATGCTGCTCTGGAGCGTCCGGCAGTGTCTCCGAGTCCTCCCCTGGAGGGTCAGGGGATGAAGACGGACGGCGGGGAGTAGGCAGGGTACTGATGCCACCTGACTGGCGTAGACTGGATCTCTCCCTGTAGCTGTCTGGAACCCTTGGCGGTGAGGGAGAGCGAGTGCGGGCGCGAGAGCGTGAGAAGGTGTGAGAAGCGTACGGCTCCATCACAGAGGGGCGAGGAACACGGCTCTGCTCGCGGCCTTCACGTTGTAGCTGATTGAAAGCGTCAAGCTGCGATCTGGCTAGGTTCAGAAAGTCCTGGTTAACCTGTGGTAGCCGGTTAGCGAGCAGATTCACCTGAGTAGAAGTGAGTCTGAGTTCCTGTTCCGAGCGGGATGGGCGGGGGCGACGCTGCTGCTGCTGCCCGCTGGGATCGTTCATATGTAGAGCAGTGCTCCGGGGCCCAATTGACGGGGTCGAACGACAGGGTCGAATCGACAGGGTCAAGTGGGAGGGTCGAACGAGGGGGTTGACCGGAAGGGTCGAACGACGGGTTGGAACGTGGGGTGACCGGGGGGAGCGGGGGGGAAGCGGGGGGGAGCGGGGGGAAGCGGGGGCGAGAGAGAAAGGAGTGGTGGTGGTTGGGGGGAGCGGGGGGGAGCGGGAGGTGAGAGAGAAACGAGTGGTGGTGGGGGGTAGCGGGGAGCGGGGCGGAAGCTAGGACTCTGCGAAAAGAAAAAGGTTTCTGGTGGACTGGAATGGTCCTGGTGGTCAATCGACTGGTTTCGGTGTTGCTACCAATTGTCACGCAATGCGGACAAGAAGAGAAGAGAAGAAGAAAGTCATGTCATTCTATCTACGAGCGGGAGGAGCTTGCTTCTTATATACCCATTGCCAAGCCCTTCCTGCGCAGTCACCCTTCTGCTTTTGGCGGTGTGCATCTCTCTGCCAGCCGGCCCGCTGTCCTCCAGCAAGGTGCCGTTCCGGTACGGTGCTGTTTCGGCACGCTGCTGTCCGGTAACGTACCACCGTGAGCAAACATGCACTTGTATGAAACCCTCCAATACGCCTGCACCCGGCTTAGGGTCACAGTAAGGCTTGGGATCGATGAGTTTTTCTCCCGTCGTGGGTGCAGTAAGGTCGTCATTAAGACTCATAGGGGAGCTGACACCATATGTGATCCCGTATTCTGCACAGAGGGCCTCAATAGCCCGTATCTGGGTGAGTCTCAGAGCTGTTTGCAGGGTGGAATCGGAAGGTGATGTGGGGATCGTCTCCCAGTGGCATTCAATATTCAGAAAGGAGGACGGCTTTCCTTTGTGGTCGATCTCCACATTCTGTTCAAAAACTTGGGTGAATTCCACCAAGTCCTCCACTCCACGGGCAACAATAAGATAGTCGTCCACATGGGTGGGCACTCGAATGTGGTCTCCAACGTAGCATGCAGGATCGGATTTCATGGGCAAGAGACTGCTACGACAGAACAACATCGTCATTGTTGTATTCCACTCAAATGCTGACTGCTTGAGACCGTATAAGGCTTTGTGGAGACGCCACACCTTACCTTTGGTAACCGATGGATCACTGATATAGATCTCATGCTTCAAAGGAGTGTTGAGGTAGGCAGCTACAATGTTGGCCTGTAATATGATCCATCGATCCCGTAGAGCAAGAATAAGAAGAGACCTCCAGCTGTCTGGCTGGGTGACTGATGCATAAGTGTCGTCATATTGAAGGCCGTAGACTTGTGTGAACCCTCTAGCAGTGAGCCGAGCCTTCCGCTTCTGCAATTTTCCAGCCTGGTCGAACTTCTCCCGTAGGACCCACTTGGTATCGACCGTTTGCTTTCCGTGTGGTAGCTTATCCAGCTCCTCATACACGCCATACTTCTTCAGCTGTTCCTTCTCTTCCTCCATCGCCACTACGCATGCCTTACTGTCTGGCCCAGCAAGCGCATCGTTAACCGATATCGTATAGGCCTGTTCTGAACCGTCGTGACGATATCGTTCTGGTAGTCTCCTGGTCCTTCCAGACCAGCGTAGAGGTTCCGCTTGTGGTGAACTGATATCCAAAGGCTCCTCTTGGTTCTGAAGAGGGGTAGATTCTGTGGGCCTCTGCCCTTCGTCGGAGTTGGGTGGAATAGTATCGTTGTCTGTAATCCCTTGGATTAGGGCAGGGTCGATATCAAATGGTACAGAAAGAGCCGGTTCGTAGGATCCCTCTAAACTTCGATGGCGCGGCTCATTCGTGGTGGTCACCCGCTTCTCTTTGGTGTAGACACGATAGATTCCTGAGCTTGCAGTGTACCCAACAATATGGCCTTCCATGCTGCGAGCAGTGAGCTTTCCAATTGTATGAGGAAAATGAATCCAAACAGATTCTCCGAATGCCCAAAACTTGGACCTTTGCTGTTGGATATTGGTCTGTGGAAGAAAGAGCTCCACTGGAGATTTGCCGTCAAGAGTCTGATGAGGGGTTCGGTTTTTTGGATATGTTGAATGTGCAATGGCTTCGGGCCAGAGATACTTTGGGAGGTTGGGGTCAAGGAGAGCCGTTCGAGCCATAGTGATGATGGTTCTATTGGTTCGTTCTGCAATGGCGTTGGTCTGGCTGTCGTATGCGACAGTCTCTTTCAAACTGATACCTTTGGCACGTAAATGACGAAGAAGTTCAGCACTCCGGTATTCGCCTCCTTTATCGGTCTTCAGATTTTTTGCTTTGTATCCGGTTTGGGTTTCCATTGCGGCAATCATATCAAGAAGGGCAGCAGGTGCCTCAGCCTTAGAGGGGAGGCTACGGAGCATGGTGAACCGCGAGTGCTCATCGATAAGTGTGCAAATATATCGTTGGTGTGCAACTCCTTTGATTTCCATGGTGCCACATAGATCTGAGTGTAGAGTGTCAAGGATCCTGTTGGCGCAGTGGCCACTTGGTCTGCTTGGTGCCTTTGTGGATTTTCCCTTCTGGCAAGCACCGCATTCCAGTTTGGGGTTTCGTAGAGCTGGGGGTGCCTTCAAAATATGTCTAAATGCAGGAAGGGGAAGATGTCCGTATCTTACATGCCAATCTTGTGCATTCACTTCAGACATAATAAGGGCAACTGATTCCGACCCATGGATCATTTGCTTGCCATTGGCAAGAGTCATTTTCAGAACTAACTTTCCATTGTAGTCCAGCCGAGGATTTCCATTGTGTACAACTGGAAACACATTCTTGGAGATTAGGACCTGGCCACTGAGAAGATTTTCCGGTGCATCTGGAACGCAAAGAACATTGTGGAAGGTTAGGCTTCGACCATCCTGGGTGATGGTGGTGGATCCCCGATGGGTAGACCATGTCGAACCGGAAAGTCCGCGAACCTGTATTTGGTGGGGTTCCGCCTGGTGGAGAAGGTTCAGATATGGGGTGATGTGAATAGTACACCCCGAGTCATATTGCTAGTCTATCGAGTTTGCTGAGGTACTTGTGTGGGTGACAAAAGCCCAGTCACAATATTCATTGTTGTTTTCGGTGGCGACTTTATAAGCCTGATGGTTGGACTGAGCCTCTCACCTCTTTGTTCGGCATTCAGCCTCAATGTGTCCTCTTCCTGACCAATCCTTCTTCTTGCGGCAGTAGTCACAAGTCTGTTCGGCTTTTGTAGACTGTATGGTAAAAGCTGTTGGGTTCGTAAGAATCGATTCCGTATTTTTTGCAGTCTTCGGGTTTTTGGTGATAAGATCTCGGAGATGGACTGTGACGCCATGATAGGTAGGATTCTCAGTCTGCGAGGCAATATTGTTGACCACCATCTTGTAGTAGTCGGGCAATGTGCCGAGAAGAATCTGGGCTTTGGCACTATCGTATTTGGTCACCACAGCGTAGGCACCGGCAGATTTGGTGGTGTCTGTAGAACCAGCAACAGTGGAAGCGAGTCGTGCCCATCTGATTTGGAACTCGTTGATGAGTTCATCAATGGTCGATACACGGTTGTCGAACTGCAGTTTGATAACCCCATGGTGGAGCGCTGTGAGGTTTGCTCTAGTTTTTCCTTCGTATTGTTCCCGGAGGCTTTTCCAAGCTGTATGGGCATTATCTTCCATCAGGATAATGGACTCAGCAGTGCCCTCACTGTTCTGGATCATGAAAGCGAGAGCAAGATCATTGGCTCGTTGCCATTTGCGTATAGCGTTTTCAATGGTAGCAGTTTCGGTTGCGGCAGCCGATGTACTTGGACTCTGACTAGTCACATCGACGAGTGGGAGTAGCTGGTGGATTGAAAGGTGGATCTTCAGCTTGCGGGCCCATTCAGGGTAGTTGCCTCCATCACTGATCTTAGGCTTCAGATCCGGAATAGTGATTCCTTCTTCTCGTGAGGTGGACATATTTTCTGGGTAGATTTTGCGATAGTCTTAGGATGTCTGTGTGGATGTGGATGGATTTCTCGGTTGTCTTCGGGCGCCGGTGCGGATGATTTCTCGGTCGTCTTCAGACGCCGGTGCGGGTACAGATGGTTTCTCGGTCGTCTTCGGGCGCCAGTACGGATGGTTTCTCGGTCAGGCGCAGCTGCAGGTACGGATGGTTTCTCGGTCGTCTTCGGGCGCCGGTACGGATGGTTTTAATGGCTTTTCGGAGCCTGGGCTCATAACCTGAACAACTTTGCGAGCGTGAGACGATGCTTGAGATTGCTAGAGATCTCGCCACTGGCTCCAGAGCGCCCTTATACATATATCCTCCGGCTACCGCACCTAGAGCAAAAATGCAAGGAAGAAAAACACACTAAACTACCCCTCTTTTTCCTCCTACCATCCTTGCCTTCCCTCGCGTCCACCCGCCTCCTCCGCAGCTAGCCTACTCGTGCGGCACCTTGGCAATATCTTCAACACCAATCCTCTCCTCTAGCTCGCCGTCCCACATCGGTCGCTTCCAGAAACGTAAGTATTGCCTCCGTGCAGCGCTCGTCCGCAAACAGATCAGCGATCCGAAAACGATCTCGTCCACGTCTAGTCTGCAGTCGGACCTGTTTCCAGAGCACTTTCTGCTGCCGTTGTCATGCAGTACATGTCTTGAAGAGATGTTCACGTGTCTGGGCGCTACCAGGTCTGCGGCACCTAAAAAAAGATGGTTTGCTCGGTGGATTTCTCTCATTGCCTGCCACGACAGCATACTTCGACGAGCGCACATCGTCCAGCCCCACGACTCCAATCGACACCGGCCCTAAGGGTACGATAACGCTAGGAATATGTTGGAATAAAGGGATCGGTAGAGACGAAGATAGCGAATTGATTGATTGATACAAAGTCGAAGGAGGAGCATTCTCTCTATATACAACGGGCCCGAGGGACTCGCCAGGGGGAAAGGACGGAAGACTGTCTCCTGAGCCGGTGCTCGGAGACTCGGGCGGCTGTCATCTCCGGACGCCTATTATTCTGAGAGAATAAGCTCGCACACCAATCACAGTCAGGGTGTGGACCTAATCCCAGAGCTTGCGCGCAGACCCCGCAATATAAAGAGAAAAAAAGAATGCTCTGGCTCGGAGTTGAACCGAGGATCTTGTCGTACTAAGGACACGCCGTACCTACTGGGCCACCAGAGCTAGTTATACTGCCATGGTGCGCAATGTTTATCTAGTTCGACGACTCAAGCGACAACTGCCTCAAAGGAATCGCCGCACACCAGTCACGGTGGGCCGAATCCGAGAGCTTGCGCGTACCGTATTAACTCACTTAAGAGGTCCCCCTATAAACGCCACTGCTATAGGTTGTGACGTGCTGGCGCGCGCTAGATCGCTTACGGTTAGCGCGCCGAGCGTTTTTCAGACGTCAGGTGATCAGCCTAGGAGATATCTCAGCTCAGCTGAATAGGGGATACAGCCAGAAGTATCACCAACTATGTGGTATATCTACAGCTTAAAAGAATAATGCGGCTACCAACCATCAACGACCAAGTACCAGGCTCCAAGCTGCCAGCAGAACTCCTCACGACGATTTTCTTGCAAACTTCCTTACATCCCACTGCCTCGAACCCCTAGCAACCGTTCACCAGTTAAATCCAAACAACGGCCAGGGCCTCGAAAACATCCAATCTCTGCGGTCCCTTGCAGGGTTTTTCTGCTGGCAGCCACTCCTTCCAGAGTAAAGCGGTGCAGAACAGTTGAATTTAAGCTACGAGTGATGTCTAGGGCATAACACGGACAGGTGGACGACTGAGATGGTGGGAAACGGAAACCTACACGTGAGGAGGTTCGAGTGCGGTTCTGACTCAAGTAAAAGAACCAGGTGATGAAATGGAAGAAGGTATTCTGCAAGATTATCAGGCAATTACTGAAAATTACTAATCATCACGGTTTTTACAGAACAAGGCATTGTGGCTTCAGGCGAATCAGCATACTGTACGTATACGGTGAAGCAACCCGCGGTGGAAGGAGCTTGAGAAACAACTACATGTCACGTTTGAGGGGCGGCAAAAACTGGGACGAATTGTACGTCGCAAGTGGTTTGAATGTACCTCGAAGCGGTTGTTTACAGAGATTTATCCCTATTCAACTTTTGAATTCTGCTTTTCAAACGGCTGGTTTTCTCAGTTCCTTCACCGCAATGATATCACACTTCGAATCATCACAAACCAAGCCTCAGAAACACCGGCACAGCACTGTGAGTGTAACGGCACGCCGCCGCCGTCACCACCTATCCCGAACGACTAGAGTCTGGAACATTCTGGATGGAGTGGCGCAAGGAAGGTTCGGGTTCTAGGTTGCGGGGCGAGGAAAGGTTCTGGTTGCGCGGCAAGGTTCTGGTTGCGCGGCGAGGAAAGGTTCTGGGTGCGCGGCGAGGAAAGGTTCTAGGTGCGCGGCGAGGAAAGGTTCTGCTGGTTCTGGTTGCGCGGCGTGAAGAAGGATCTGGATGAGGAGGATCGCACTCATTGTATATAAGAGTGCGCTGTTGTCTGTCTTGCATGTTTCTTCTTCACGTAACAACTTGTTATCGTCAGCCATAGTCGGCCTTGACTACTAGCAATTGTTCCGCCTCAATGCCACGTCCCTGCCTTGCCCATTCCACGTCCTTGCCTTGCCCGTTTCCCCACGTCTTGTCCTTATCTGTCCACGCCCCCACACCCTCGTCCATAAGTCCCGGTTCGCTATCTGGAGTCAGAGAGCCACGCCCGTTACAGTGAGATCATCTTCAATTTTCTACGTTTCAACCAGCGGAATTCACAACTGCAACATGGTAGTGAAGAAGCTGTCTGCACTGTTGGCTGATATCTCACCTCTAATATCATCAATATGGATCAAACACCACTACCCAGGGAATATCTGGAGGGAAGAAGCTACGAAACAAAGGGGAATAAAACTGTATGGGCTAAGAGCTGACAATCTGGATGGGGGAAGCGCCAGGCAACAATGCAGTTTACCATCTTTGCCGACAGTGTAGCTGGTGTCTTGCCACTCATGATCTTTCGAGCAAAAGAGGATAGTAAAACGACAGTCAGACAGCGTGAGGCTTTACGGTACAATCCTTGAGTCATGGTTTCATTTCACAGCAAAGCCTATGCAACTACCGTAACCATCCTCTATTGGCTGTTGAAACAACTTCTACTGAAACTCGGCGGGCTGTCTTCTCTGCTCATCATGGATCTCCTTTGCTCGCATAGGACCAAGCCAGTAACGAAGCTCCCGAAAAAGAATGACATCACTCTGTCGATGGTTCTTGCTGGCTGTTCTGGCATTGTTCAGCCTGTCAATATCTCATTCAACAGGCCGTTTACTAAGTATATGCTGAAGGAAGAGATCGACAAGGAGTTTGAAGGAGCAGACAATAATGTAGGCCTAGATGATATCACAGGAAGTAGCGCAGGGGGAGAAATGAGAGTAATGATGACCAGATGTGTTGGTGCGGCTTGGGAGAGATTCTGTTGGGAGACGAGAGAGGTTATCATTCGAAGCTACCGTTGCATTAGCGCATCTCTACCGATTGATGGGTCATTTGATGGCGAGATATCCATCAAAAGGCTACTGACTCCTACCTAATGACTACTCTGAAGGACTGGAAGACCCAAGGGGCACCCACTGCAGACGACGGTACAGCGAGTTGCAGTGACGACACTGTGCAAGACTGATCATCATTGGATGACGAGTCCAACATTGAAGGTCAGCATTTAGCATCGGATGCAACTCAAGGTAAACCTAAGGTACGCGGCATGTCTGGCCATGACAGGGCAGGCTGCGCAAGTCGAGGTCGTGGCCGTGGTCGTGGCCGTGGCAAGAACCGAGCATCCACTCATCTAGTAGCCCCTTCCACTGCGGTCATTGCCACATCCCCAGCCTCACCTCAAGCTGCAGCACTGGTCACCCCCGGCAGTGCAGAGCCACAATCTTCAACCCCTCACCTCCGCAGCTAATCTCTTTCAGCCGGTCTCTCAGCCGATGTGACAATATCGAACTAGTCAGGTTTCTCGATAGTCACGAAGGAGACGGGGCGCACGCGTTCTTCGCCGCCGTTCAATTATTATACAAGAATAACTTCCCCAATGACCCTCCTTCCAAGTTCCCCCACCGTTAGGGGATTCACAGCGAATAATCTAAGGGGTTCAGTTCGGTATTGGAATCGCCCACCGGCTCGTACATGGGTCGCGGCGACGGTGGGTTGGCGCATGCCCGGCGGCGTGTCAGACGGCTTGTGTATATCGCTTCGGCGGATGATTCGAGATGGCTTGCTTGAGGCGCTTCGGCGGATCGTTCGGATTGAGACGGGCCCGGCATACTGCCCGTCGGCTCACTTGCGGCGTTTCTAAGTCTCGTTCGAGACTGCTCGCTCGCGGTGCTTCGGCGGATCGTTCGAGACGAGCCCAGCAGCTTGCCCAGCGGCTCACTCGTATCGCTTCGGCAAATGGCTCGGATCGAGACGGGCCTGGCAGCTTGCCCGGCGGCTCGCTCATCTCGCTTCGGTGAATGGTTTAGATCGAGATGGGCCTGGCGGCTTGCCCGACGGCTCGCTCGTATCGCTCGTGGGTATCGCTTCGGTGGAATAGTTCGAATCGAGACGGGCCCGCCGTACTGCGCGACAGCCCGCTCGCGGCGCTTCGGTGAAAGGTTTGGATCGAGGTGGGCCCGGCATACTGCCCAACGGCTCGCTCGTAGCGCTTCAGGGGACGGTTCGACGTATGCCCGGCGACGTGCCCAACGGCTTGTGTACATCGGTTCGGTTCGAGGCGGGCCTGGCGTAATGCCCGGCGGTTCGCTCATATCGCTTCGGCGCCTGCCATGCGGCTCGCGTGACAACTGCATCACAGGTAAGATAAGGTAAGTAATACATCAGGAAAAAATAATCTCCGTTCCAACGGAGACCGGCGTTAGATGCGTTGAGAGCGTTGGGAAAAATCTTAGATTCCAATTTGGCGTTGATAGGCAGTTGGCATGCCGGTAACAGCAAACACGTAGCTTCTCCATCCAAACGCTACGCCAGGCGTGGCATCTACTATCCATGCAGAATACCTTACTCATTTCCGTTAGAAGGTAGTCCAGAGGTCGAATTATCCTGTCCACGCAGCGCTTCCGTCGAAACGCTACGCCTGGCGGCGCATTTACTACCCGCACAGAATCCCTAACTCATTTCCGTTGGAAGGTAGTCCGGAGGTCGAATTATGCTGTCCACACTCTGCCGAGTGCACCACCTGGTGGGGTGTGCATTATTTTGGCAATACGCGCCTCTCGGCCATTAATTCAATACTTGACACATGGCATTTGGCACCGCAAGGTTGTTTTAGACATAATACAATACAATAAGGTAGCTGACTACAGTCAAAACAGAGCAATCATTCAACCCAAGGAGAAATGCCATTCCAGAGGCTAGTAAACCTCATTCCAAGTAGCTAAATCAATGTGGCTGTTCACTATCCATCCTTTATTCGTGATTCCCAAGCAGTCGGGTTCTTCTGGAATTAGATGTGCTGCGCCAGCAATGGTATCACTGCTGATCACAGCGTAGCCTCTGCCCACTTAAGGTGTAACCACTTTCACCGTACCAGACGCTCTTTCAGGCGTACCACCTGCAGCTGGGGTCGTTGTTGGGACGAATGCGCTCCAAAAGTGTCCTCTGCCGGCGGAAAGCTTGAAGAGATTTAACAGACGGTAAGGCAGGCACCCTTGAAGCGCACCATACGCCGGTTCTTGATCGTGACGATGTTTGGAAGCCTTGACCCATACCCAGTTGTGGCGAGCTGGTTGACCGTACCAGGTTTTTTCACCTGTGCATTGAACGTATTGAATCTTCTGCGCACCGTACATATTGCTGATGGGGATTCGTATTCCATGGTAAATGTTTACCGCACACTGGAGCAGGTCTTCGGAACCTATTTTGATCTTCCTGGACTGAAGAAAGCGATTCGTCTGGTGGTGTATCGTATTTTTAAGGTGGTTATCATGTACAGATTCGAGTAGCTTAGCGAAGGTGACGATCTTTGCCTGTCCAGAGGAAGGTTGTTCCGAGGTAAATTTCACAACAGGTAAGGAATCTTCAATGGTGTCTCTACCACTCTCGGCATTTTTGCCTCTCGTCGCAGCAATATTCAGTCGCCGTATTGCAAATGTGTCACTTCGTTGGTAGTATTCAATTATTTGTCCGTAGATATCGCCAGACCAGTTCGACTTGATGTATGGATCCTTCAGTTGAGTACAGTGCGAGCTTTCTCCAGTCTCGGTAGACCACTGCTTGAGAGATCCGTAGCGTCGTATCTGCTTCCCAAAATGAAGTAGTTGATGAAACTTGGGAAAGTTAAAATCACTACCTTCCTCATGGTATTCAACCATTTCAGCGTTGATAAACGTCTCCCACTCCTTGCGAAGCCTTTCGTGTTCGGTGCTTGCTTTTCCTTGCATCGCCATATCTCGCTGCTGGATCAACCTCTTTCGATACTTCTTTCCCTGATCGGGTACCTTCTTAGAGACCCGGAATTGGCGGAAGACACGCTTCGAGATGTGGAAGCGTTTCACAACCTTGTCCATGAGTCCCAATGTCTCTTCATCATGTGATTCGTATTGAGCATAAAAGTAGAACTCCACGAGAGCTCGGCAGCACTCGATTGCCTCATTGAAAACTCCACATTGGGAAGGGCATGGATTTTGTAGAGCGCAGCATAAAACCCCAACCAGAAACCGAGACATGATTTTGATCTCTTTACGCTGCCAACTCGTCACCTCCACATATGCCTTCTAAGGTTGCGCCATATCCAGATATGGCGGTACCAATAGCCAGATGTTGAACTTTTCAAGATGTTTATGCTGCTTGAGAAAGTTCTCTTGCCATCCCAGGAGGTGCTTCAACATTCCCAGTTGCAGTGTATGCAACAAGTCAGATTTTGGGAGGTCACTGACAACGCAGTCAAGATGCTAGAGAACATTCAAACCTTGGTGGACCCCTTGACCAGTAAGACGTACATTTGCTGCTGGGGTATCCAAATCACAGAGCTTTCTGTACAGGGTGTGATCCTGACGCTCACAAAGTTTGACTGGAAATTCGCCCATATCTTCGGGTGGGCATTCGCACCCGTAACAAATGCCATTCTTGATGTTGTGAAGGTCTCGGGGTTCTGGGTAGTCAGTGATCAAGGTGTCAGGCGATGCAACACAACGCCTGAAGTATTCATCGGCATATCGTGCGTAGAATACGCGGCATTCCGCATCCATTTATGGTCCGAGAACATGACGTAAGACGTGTTGCTGTATCATTCGATTGTGCTCCTTCTGAGCATTGTATCGAGAGATGGGAATATTGCGCGTCTTAATCGGGATCGGTAGAAGAGTTATTATCAATATGCCGTGGTAGCTTGACGCCATTATGATAGTGGTGGATAGGTTTCCAATCGTCATATATACCGGCCACGCTTTCTTGTTACTGGAAAAATTTGTTAGGTGTGTTGCATCGGAAAAGAAAATCATCAGTAAGACTGTACCACCATCTTCTAGGGTGCTCTGTACGATTGTCAGAAACCTGTACACACCTCTGAAAGTACTGACTACTAGGGAGGGTTCCAACCTGCCTTCCCCACCACCAGTCTATGGTGTGCATCTCGCCATATATGCGCCTTCCATCCTCCTCAAATGGTTGCTGAGGCACGTATCTAAGATGATCTGCATATGCTGGCTGCTTGAGAAGCCACTTCGCACACTCGATAATATCTCGATGCCAGAATTTGATCGACTCTTTGGCATGCTGTGTGTTCCAAACGACATTTTCCAAGTGGCTTCTTTGCCATGAACTGGCTCCATGTCCATCCTCCATTCAATTCAGCATCTGCCGTAGACTGTAATTGGACTTGAGCGAAGCCTTTATCTCATCCTTGACTCCAACACTCCCCTTTAGCATTTTGTCGATGCTCTTTGCACTGAACTTGTCAACTATAACAATCTCGGCAAAGTTCAACTCTTCTTCGTTGGTAAATGGGTAGTACAGATCTTTGTAGGCGTGGGTTATTTCATCGTGTCGAGGGACATAGGTGCAGCGAAGGCCGGCATTGGGGTATGTGCGGATGGTCACGGTGGCATCAACTAGCCCGTTCGCATGTTCGTTTGCGGGTTGACTGCCATCATTGTCATTGTCTCCATAACTAGAAATGCTATCCCGGGGGAAGAAACATGAGGAAGAGTGTATGTACTTTGTGGGCTATCTTTGTCAGGTGGAGAATCGGCTTGTCATTTTTTCGACACCCAAAGTTCTGCCCAGTATTCTGGATGGTCTTTTTCGATGTGTTGGTGGAGAAATGTTCGCAGTGTAAATCTCTTAAAACAGTATGTACACAGTAGGCTCGAAACCCCTTTTTACGACATAATTCGGATGTGATGGGTGAATGCTGAAGAGAGTTCGTGATGCTTGGATACCTGCGCTTTAGAGGCACGAGTGTTGTTGGCGAGTGGAGAAGTTGCACGATTTTCTTTGTTAAAATTATGAGGAGTTTGATTTTTAAACAATATAATTCCTAACTGACTACTAGTACTAAGTGGGTAATAATAGTAATCGGCACTAAACTGATCGAGACGACTCTGCCTAATTAATGCGCGACAATGCACTTCAGAGTATCCCAAGAAAGAATAAATACTATTCCAGCCGTCATTAATGCAGTTATTCAAGTTATTCCAGAGACGCAGTGCGGTTTGCTATTGCAAGCAGCTTGCAGGAAAGGATCCTGATTTCCGACGCCAAACAAGTGCTATTTTGTACGTGTTGAATAGCATCGATTCAATTTGAATCTACCGAATCTGTGCAGTTTCCTCAGATGGATGAAGCTCCAAGTAGAATGCCGACACCGGGCAAGTGCAATTACAGACGTTATTGATGCCTTTGTTGAAGATGTTACCGAGATGCAGTGCAGTTTGCTATTGCAAGCAGCGTGCCGGAAAGGATTCCGATTTCCGACGCCGGACAAGCGCTATTCCAGGCGTCATTAATGCCTTTGTTCAAGATGTTCCCAAGATGCAGTGCAGTTTGCTATTGCAAGCAGCGTGCAGGAAAGGATCCCGATTTCCAACGCCGGACAAGTGCTATTCCAGGCGTCATTAATGCATTTGTTCAAGATGTTCCTGAGATGCAGTGCAGTTTGCTATTGCAAGCAGCGTGCCGGATAGGATCCCAATTTCCGACGCCGGACAAGTGCTATCATCTTTCTTGCTATATAACCCCCAGATCCGCCCTGCCACCTCTGCATGAAACAGCGATTGGAAGAGGAGCAACAAGCCATGAACAATACGGTCACCGAGCTCGGCTTGGAAAAGGATCCGATGTCTGGCAAGCTTTCAGAAGTCCTTAGGCACTTGCGTGCGCGCACAAGCACCGGATCCTTTTCCAAGCTGAGCTCGGTGACCATATTGTTTATGGCCTGTTGCTCCTCTTCCAATCGCCGTTTCATGTGTTCGATGCGGTCCTTCACGTCAATGATGTCACGTGTTGTATGTCAGAATAATGGGCGTCCGGAGATGACGGACCGGAGATGGCGTCCGGAGATGATGGACCGGAGGTGGCACATCCGGAGATGACAGCTGCCTGAGTCTCCCGAGCACCGGCTCAGGGGACAGTCTTCCGTCTTTACCCCTGGCAAGTCCCTCAGGCCCGTTGCATATGGAGAGAGTGTTCCTCCTTCGAAGTTGTATCAATAAATCAGTTCACTACCTTCATCGCTATCGATCCCTATATTCCAACAGGTTATGAGCCCGGATTGAACGCTCTACCAATCCGCAACCTATCGATAATCGAACCCGCCAATATTTGCATCCGCCTCGCTTCAGCCCCTCATCCCTGCACTCTCGTTTTTAAGCCTCAACTCCTGTGAGCCTTATTGCCAAGCTTTAGTTCTCCAACAAAGATCCCAACCTTTTGCAACATGGAATCCACGAAGTGCACCTGCAAGCACGGCTCAACGGAGATGCTCAACGATCCCAACTACCACTCCTGGAAGCGCATACTCAAGGTCTTTCTGATTGCAGAAGACGCATTCGGAATCGTAACCGGAACAGAAGCACCCCCGAACGCGGGTGCGACTGCTCAGCTCCGTGACTTTCGCCGCTGCTCCGAACCGGCCTATTCGCTGATATATGCGTCATCGGACGAAACCACGCGATCCATCATCGATAACCTCACCAACGAAGAACCCAACCACGTCTGGACTGCTCTGCGTCTGGCATTCGATACCTCAGCCTCGATGTCCGGGCGACTTACGACCATCGCCGTTTTCACAAGACTACAATGAAGCGGGGCACCTCAGTCTCAGCGTATATCTCCACACTAAAGGATATTCGTCAACTGCTCGCTGGCTCCCAAGAACGTATCTCAGATAATGTCTTAATCGGTCACCTCCTTTCTACGCTCCCGGAAACATTCGCCACCATCGCTTGCATCATTGAGAACAAGCCCGCGGCTGAATTTACTCTGGATGCCGTTACCACAACACTGATTGACGCCGAAGCCTCAATGGCACTCCGCAACGACAAAGTCGGTTCGAACCTGAACATCGCCGGCACCACCACGCAAACGCTTGCAGCAACGACCCGCCACCACGGCAAGCGACGGGGAGTCAGTGGTCACAGAGGTCGGAAGCCTTACGAAAGACCAGGCGATTCAGGACCACGATGCTTTTACTGCACACGAGAAGGACACAAGGAAGCGGACTGCCGGTTGAAGCAAGACACAGAAAGACTCAGGAAGGAAAGATGGCCTCAGAGAGCCTCTGCATAGACTGCCCGGGTGAACCACGGGGGCTACTCGGATGAGGTCGTGGTTCACGGCCTATAGCTGATTACTGGTACGCCTTTTTTCCTCGCTTTCTCTTCTCCTCTGAAACCCCTTGGTGATGCCGAGCTGCTCTGTGCGCCGTATATTGTTGTTGCCGTCATACGTGCTCGGTGGAGCTTCTGTGCGCGCCTGTTGTTGACACCGTCGTACGCGCTCGGTGGAGCTGCTGTGTGCGCCTGTTGTTGTGGCCGTCGTACGCGCTCGGTGGAGCTGCTGTGCGCGCCTGTTGTTGTGGCCGTCATACGCGCTCGGTGGAGCTGCTATGCGCGCCTGTTGTTGTCGCCGTCGTACGCGCTCGGTGGAGCTGCTGCACGCGCCTGTTGTTGACGCCGTCGTACGCGCTCGGAGGAGCTGCTGTGTGTGCCTGTTGTTGTGGCCGTCGTACGCACTTGGTGGAGCTGCTGTGCGCGCCTGTTGTTGTCGCCGTCGTACGCGCTCGGTGGAGCTGCTGCACGCGCCTGTTGTTGACGCCGTCGTACGTGCTCGGTGGAGCTGCTGTGCGTGCCTGTTGTTGTGGACGTAGTACGCGCTCGGTGGAGCTGCTGTGCGCGCCTGTTGTTGTCGCCATCGTACGCGCTCGGTGGAGCTGCTGCACACGCCTGTTGTTGACGCCATCGTACGCGCTCGGTGGAGCTGCTGTGCACGCCTGTTGTTGTGGCCGTCGTACGCGCTCGGTGGAGCTGCTGTGCGCGGCTGTTGTTGTGGCCGTCGTACGCGCTCAGTGGAGCTGCTGTGCGCGCCTGTTCTTGTGGCCGTCGTATGCACTCGGTGGAGCTGCAGTGCGCGCCTATTGTTGTGGCCGTCGTACGCGCTCAGGTGAGCTGCTGAGCGCGCCGGTTGCTGACGATTGACAGACCATCCTAAGAATCCGCCTGAGAATAGGAGTGGTATCCAGGGGAAGCTCCTGGTGAAGCATGTGGCAGTTGGTTAAGCAGGTTTCCTTTCCCTCTCCTTACTTTCTTTGATGGATGCACTCTTTCTCCTATGTCTGTGGTTTTCCCGTGAGGTTTTTTACACGGTTATGAGTTTTAACAAGGCATCCAAGGATACTGGGTTTCACTGTATTTCTCTCCTTTGCTGCTGATTGTTTCTATATTGGCCGTTTCGTTTTCTACTTCTCTCCTGCGTTCCTTTGCATCTTCCGTACGTGCGGAAGTGTCAGAATAATGGGCGTCCGGAGATGACGGACCGGAGACGGCGTCCGGAGATGATGGACCGGAGGCGGCACATCCGGAGATGACAGCTGCCCGAGTCTCCCGAGCACCAGCTCAGGGGACAGTCTTCCGTCTTTACCCCTGGAGAGTCCCTCAGGCCCGTTGTATATAGAGAGAGTGTTCCTCCTTCGAAGTTGTATCAATAAATCAGTTCACTACCTTCATCTCTATCGATCCCTATATTCCAACATTGTAATCGGAGTGGCCCGCAGAGATCCAGGTATAGGGGGGGCCGAGATCACAGTTCCCACGGTATCCAGAGTGACCTATAGACCTCTTGGACGGGTATCACCTCTTCCATGGGCGGGGTTGCGTTGGAGGATGACAAGGACCCACGGTGGCTTTTGAACTGTATCGAAGAATAATTTCATGGTCCTGTCGGGCCAGAGAAGGGTAGTGTCGTCCTCTCCCAACAAGTAGGTCTGCTCCATCTCACGAGCCCTCTGTTCCTGGATGGGATCCGGGACACCATCCTCATCGACTGTGCCGACTGGATTGCGCGGTCGGACAAGGCAGCCGTTAATCGCACGAAGCTTGTGGTCGGACGACAGTCTCTTTGCTTACTGGAAAAGTGCCAGCAGCGTGAGACTGGTGACATTTGTGAAAGTCCGGCTCGCTGCGGAGCCAAAGGGGTCGTACATGTCATGGACACCATTCCGAGAGCTGTGTCGAGCCTTATCCGGGTCGATGATGACGGCCACATAAGCATGTGGGCTACTCCCACTGCCTCCGGGCATGCTGATTCTCGGCGGCTGATCATTTTGGTACCCATATCTTCCCTCCCCTCCAGCCGACAAGAGGTTTATTGACGGTGCAAGTGGCCACGCCAGCTGTGTTGCTTGAATTGGCACGTCCGCTTCCTCACCTCGGGACTGGCCTTTGCGCTTCGTTCGGTTATCTCCCTCCGAATTGGCTAAAGCAGGTATTAATTTGCCTACTTCATCGCTATAGGTTTGGGAAAGGCTATAGCCAGACTTGTTGATTTGTGTTTTCACCTTCGAAACGCAGTCGCGAAGGAAGCAGCGGAAGGCAGCCCACCATTCTGCCCGTGGCCCACGCGCCGCAGGGCTAAGCGATCGGTATTCCCATATGCCCTGGAATTGGCGGAAGTGGAGGAGTGTGGTTTCGTCAGCAAAGAGAATGGTGTACATGAGATTGTGGACATTCTCATGTTTTACACCTGTACATCCGGACTGCCATATTAACGTCTGGATATACTCTGCCTGCAGAGCTCGCGCCTTCGTGCTCTCGAATCTGAGGATCGCATAGATTCTAGCTATCCCTGTTGGCGTTCCGTCCTTCTTAACCCCACGGGAAGTCGGCTTCTTCTCCTGCTCCGATTCCTTTGTACCTTTAGGCATCGGCTTTGGGGTTGGTATCGGCTTTGGGGTTGGCGTCGGCTTTGGGGTTGGCGTCACCTTCGGGGTTGGCATCAGCTTTGGGGTTGGCGTCAGCTTCGGGGTTCGCGGCGGCTTCCGGGTTCGCGTCAGCTTCGGGGTTGGCTCTGGTGACTTAGAAGACCCTGACGGCTCCGACGGCTCTGGGGCGAGCAACCTTCGTTTGGGCAGCATGTCTTGGTTTAGGGTTGGATTGTGGTGTCGATGAATGGGCGCTACTTGGGAAGTACTGTCGATTAAGTCGGAAGAGATAGATGATTGAACAGGAGATTCAGTATCGGTTTGGACACATAGAAAGGTGGCAGGGCGGATCTGGGGGTTTATATAGCAAGATAGATGATAGCACTTGTCCGGCGTCGGAAATCGGGATCCTTTCCAGCAAGCTGCTTGGAATAGCAAACTGCACTGCATCTTGGGAACATCTTGAACAAAGGCATTAATGACGCCTGGAATAGCACTTGTCCGTTGTCGGAAATCGGGATCCTTTCCGGCATGTTGCTTGCAATAGCAAACTGCACTGCATCTCGGGAACATCTTCAAAAAAGGAATTAATGACGCCTGGAATTGCACTTGCCCGGTGTTGGCATTCTTCTTGGAGCTTCATCCATCTGAGGAGACTGCAGAGACTTGGTAGATTCAAATCGAATCGATGCTATTCAACACGTAGGAAATAGGACTTGTCCGGCATCAGAAATCGCGATCCTTTCCGGCACCCTGCTTGCAATAGCAAACTTCACTGTGTCTCTGGAATAACTTGAATGAAGGCATTAATGACGCCTGGAATAGCATTTATTCTTTCTTGGGATACTCTGAAGTGCATTGTCCAGCATTAATTAGGCAGAGTCGTCTTGATCAGTTTAGTACCGATTACTACTATTACCCACTTAGTACTAGTAGTCAGTTAGGAATTATATTGTTTAATAATCAAACTCCTCATAATTTTAACAAAGAAAATCTGGCAACTTCTCCACTCGCCAACATCACTCTCGCCTCTAAAGTGCAGCTATCCAAGCATCATGAACTTTCTACAGCATTCACCCATCAAACCCGAATTATGTCGTAAAATGGGGTTTCGAGCCTGTGTACATACTGTTTTAAGAGATTTACACTGCGAATATGGCTCCACAAACACATCGAAAAAGACCATCCAGAATACTGGGTGTCACGGCGCAGGTCCCGGCGCTCGATTTGGGTTTGGTTGTTTGATTTCGTTGTTGATGCCGGCACCTCGCTCCGGATGTCTCGATCTTGGAAAGAGTGTCGTCACCTCGCTCCGGATGTCTCGATCTTGGAAAGAG
>Ga0307516_10002717_pt1 | contig 23311 bp, 30 predicted proteins | sample 19_EM_MG_FD_203310 | JGI IMG/M metagenome (GOLD analysis project Ga0307516, IMG submission 203310) | Populus trichocarpa ectomycorrhiza microbial communities from riparian zone in the Pacific Northwest, United States - 19_EM | ecosystem: Host-associated > Plants > Roots > Unclassified | place...
TCTCCGTAGTCTCATGTACACGGTAACCCACCGCGTCCTGGGCCGCAAGTCGACCACTCCCAAATATGAGGTATATTGAATCCCGTCCTCCCCACACCGTACACACGCCCTTGTGTGTTTGCGGTGCGGTGCCGAAGAGACCACCACATGAAGTTAATTTCCGTCATCAGCGTCCCTTTGAATGTACCTAATCTATGGTCTGTCTCTCAAATGAGGTATCAAAGGCGAGTTCCAGATCCTTTGACGGGAACGTGGATCGTGGGAAAAACCATTGTACCGGTCAGGTTATCACATTTCCCGCTCGACTAGCGATTTACAAATCCCGCAGTGTATAGCCTCGTGCAATGGAAACGTGCACGAGGACGTGGGTAAATGAAGAACAACAGAAATATTCCTATGCGCTGGGACTCAGGCAAGATGCTCATACCACAACTCCGCCTGCCATGATCCTTTCGAAACGTGGATCAAGTGAGTCAAGTAGACCTTGTCGAGGACGAGGGTGTGTTGCAATCCCTGTTCCTAAGCGAGGTTACATTCCTTAGCAATTGCGTCATATCATTCGGGGGATACCCTACCTCGATGTAAGCCTTTACCCTTTTCCCAACCTCCTTCGCCAGTTTGGATCGCATGATGGGCTCCCATTCTGCATTGTGGTGTCGAGTGTTTACCTAACAAGCGTGTCAGTAGAACGAATGCTGGTCGTTGTGAACGTTTCTTACCTTGGACGCGTACGGACGGCGCCCAACGAACTGGGGATAGCGTCGGTGAAACAATCATTCGGAGTGTCGCAGTACCTACCTGGATTCGGAACATAGCTTTGCTGCTCCCGAAAGATGAAATGCGGTCATCCGCCCCAGCTAATCCCGCGTATTCACCCGCTACGGCGTGGGAGAGGGAGATCCCAGGCACTCCGTTTACGAAGAATGATACGGGATTTCCGGGGGTGAAATTTCCTCGGGCCCTGGCGGGGACGTACAGTATTTGCCGGATCCAGCTCCTGTGCCAGACCGGAAGGTTGTCGACGGGCACAGGTGGGAGGGTGAATTGCGTAGGCGGGCTCGAAGTCACTAAGACATCCGGTCGTGCAAGATTCTGTGAGATCGACCGAGAGCGGGTGGTGCGCCGTGCATTCGAACCACCCCTTTGAAACTCCGGTTGGTCGTAAGGCGTGGTGGGGGGACCATTGCGGCGACCGTGGTGTGCTCCTCTATCTCCTCTGCTACCAGGTTTCATCAAAATGTTGAGTGCTCGAGTCCTTGGATACCGTTTGTGCTGTCGATATTGGGGGGGAGAGGATGCGGCTGAACTGCAGCCAATGCCTAGCTATATATATGCGTGGGATACACACTTGCACCGGTTGATTTCCGCAGATTGCATCTGGGCGAAAACAAATGAAGGTGGTATAACAAATGTGACGGCCCTCGGGGAAAGTCGAGGGGAAGGCCCTAGGAAATCCAGAAATGGAATCGGGAGGAGATTGGAAATGTAATTTCACCCTCTGGAAGATTCCTGTTCGCAATCAATGCCCCGCCCACAGTGGATCGTTGCCACGTACCTAATCTAACGCTGTCACGCTGTTGTGGGAGGGACGAAAAAGTCATCGCCAAAATTCGGTTCGCAATCATCGATTCGTCACGCGTGACCAGTTTCCATCCCTCCCAAACTTCACGTCCAGCGCGACAGCCGGCGTTAGATTAGATATACGACGATAACGCACGGTGGGTGGTGCGTTGTTCGCGAACAGGAATTTTCCAGAAAGGCGAAACTCCGTGTGCAATGGTGAGCACGAAGGCCGCGAAAGTTCAAGAGCCCTCCTCGGAGACCAGGACGTTGGGGATCTGATTTTTGGCCGTACCTTTTGGCCGTCAAGCATCGTGCCAAACGCCGGACCCGAGACCGCCGGAAAATCCCGCACCAAATATAATCCATAAGATGAGGGAATTCCGACGAAATTTTGTATTCCCAATGTTCGACGTATTCTTCTGCTAAATTCTTATCAGCGAATCAACCTCCGTCGGGTGTTCAAGAATTCACAGCCACAGCCAGATTTGAGTTCTGCGCGGAATCAAATCTAGAGGACAGGTGGCAGAATGGCGTCAGATTGGGATCCAGGAGGCATCGGAAAAGACAAACAAGAGGAAATCGATGTCCTTTGGTGCCCTACTATTCTGATTGGACTTCCAACATTCGACCCTGATCAGATCCCTACAGATCCTCCCCAGATTCCGGTCAGATTCCCGAACACCTACCGATGATTTTGGAGATCGCCATCCTCCCCAGATCGGATTCTGACCGGGACCCCGCGCGCGACGTCGTGAGTCCGCGGCCGAACAGCCGCATGGGACCCAGGACTGAGAACCCGGACGTGAAACTGGACCAAGCCATAACAGGCAAGACACCCGAGACGAGACGTGGGCTGGGCCGACCATTACAAGGTCAGTGCATATTTGCCTGGAGGTTGACAAGATGAAACGCCATGAGCAAAAGTTCAAATTTGTCGTGGATCCCATCCAGAGGGTGCAAGCGCCTGTAATCCCCGTCTGTACGGCCCGGTGCCGTTGGGGTAGAGACGAGCGCCAGCCCGCCGATCTACCGGCACAGCACAGGGTGCAGGGTCGTTATCCCTACCCACGAGTCGAGCACCCAGATTGATGGATGGGGTCACAACATTGACCTTTCTGTCTGTTCGCCGGCGCTGAAGGAATCCAGTCCGATTCATCTCGCAAAGCCGGTGATGAAGAGGGTGGAAAACACATATAACGGATATGATCCGTGACAAATGTCGAAATCTACTATCATTGGATACGTTCCTTAAATGGGTTGGTGAGCAAGCTGAGCGCGTTGGTGGGGTACAAAGTAACCAACTTGCCACGACTTGGGCCTCGTTGTGTCCGACTTCCCTCGCCTTCTTCAAGAAGTCCCCCGGTAATGATTACTAATGCACATATACCTGTGCTAAAATGATACAATACGACTAGAGCAGCAGATCGCGGGGGCTGGGTCGGGGATCCATGACGTTGGTTAGTGTGGACGGGGTCAAATCGAGACCGGGGAAAAACGGAGTGGCTCCGAGAATCCGGTTTCCTTCATGAAGATCCGGCGGGCTCGCACTTGGAGGTGATTCCAACCTTGGAGATTTAAACGAAGCACGGCGGGCCACATCCCGAGTCAGCTCCGTATAGAATTCTCGCAAGTCCGTGGAAGATGTAGTTACATTCCCGAGGCTCGTCTGAAAAATGAATGACCGCAACCTTAAAAGTCAAGTCAAATCAACTAAGTAATCAAGTCACCGTGACTTCATAATGTGTGACTTTTTGACTTTGATAAGTATAAAATCAAACGCTGTAGTGACGCCGAGAGAGCAAGCGGAACGTCAGCGGCCGAACAGATGTGACATACTCCCATCCATATCCACCACACGCAGGGAACTTCTTCGTTAGCATACGATTTGAGGGCTAAGCCCAATAAACTCACGACGCGGCTCTGGCTTTGGATCCCGACAACCCATTTCTACCCGTGAGGGAAAGGAGGGAGTGGGAGAGACAGTGAACGGGCATGCTTCATGCGCAACACAAGGAGATTTGGTGTGATCTTGGATTGGGGTCATTTCCCTTGAGGATAGCAAGGGCCGAGGGGAGTTAGGTCCCCATGATTTTTGACCCGCGCTCCAATGACCTTGGAGAGTCTGTTCAAGGGGGGTGTGCGCGCGAGGCGAGGGACTGGTCGCAACGGATAAACCGACTGTCGTTCTCAGACCTCGGTGGGTGACATCGTAAGCGTGAAGATATCAGTACTCGCTTCTCCTCGGCGCCCCTTCTTGCGTGGGGGGTTGATCAGCTCAGGGACCAGCCATCTAGAGACGCCCACGAATGATCCCTGGTGGCAGCATTCATAGAGGCATGATTTGATTGTATATACATCAGGTCGTGGTCTGAAAGGCACGCGTGCCTGCCTGGGGAGATCAACACATCCGACTGTCGTGTTTCAGAGTTAGCGTCCGATCGCTTTGGAGGTTTGCAAGCACGTGGGTAGAATGGAAGTGGGTTGAGGGTGGTTTTCACGGGCTTACCCCTTTGAGTTCTCCGTGTATAATGCCAGAAGAGTGGAGATAGCGGAGCCCTTGGGCACGACGGTCACCCCCAAACCATTCCCTGATACGGTCGTGCGTCAGTGCAGTGGACGTCTTCCCTCCCCTGGCCTGAATCTACGAGGTGGTGAACATCCTGTTGTCGTTGGATGGGGGTGGATATGGAGTCGCGCTCACCGTATGGTGTGGGCCGCCTCCTGGCTTGCCAACGTGCCGCGACGGATACCGGTGTATGTGTTTGTGACGTCATGACGAACGTCAGAACCACGACTCAACTCGGAGTGTGGTGATTAAAAGCTCGGTCTGGAAGTGGGCAGTTAGCGATGATAATAGAGGTGACGGAACGCACGTTGAAGATATGAATGGCCCTGCCAAGGTCCGACCTCCAGGCAGTGATTGCCTCTTTGTCGTTATTCGCGTGAAGGTATCGAGAGGCCGCACTTCGTTTACCCAGCCCGACAATGTCCCTCTGGATCTCGACCACATACCTGCGATCGCCGGGTGCTTGGTACAAGTAAATCGCCCAACGTATGCACCATTGGTCCGGCTCACGTTGTCACTCCCCAATCGCTTCGAACACTGACTGACTGAGCTCAGCCACCCTCTTCCGCCCACCCCCATTTCAAGGGCATCAGGGTGGACTAGTCCTCTCCTTCTCGACTCGGCACAAGTCCCTTGGGTTCTGGTGCTCTCCTTGGCAGTCTCCTAGAGAAGCTCCTATGGCGAAACGGGCTTGGTCCTGGCCCGCCCATCCGAGGCGCCCCCGAGACGGCGAGACCCCAGGCGTCTCCGGGGTGATCGAACGGTTCCACTTCCCGAACTCCGAAACGCGATCGACATCGACCTTTCACCTCCGCCAAGCCGTACCCCGCCTCAGCCATGCCGACTCCATACGAAAAACAACGGCTCCAGAACATACAACGGAACAGGGAAATGCTTCTCGGTCTCGGACTCGATGAATTAAAACAATACGTCCCTCCAAAGACAACGAAGAAAGACGCGCCCCCTGCGGCGAAGTCGCGTAAGCGCAAATCACCACCTCAAGATGTGGAGGACGAAAATGAGTCGAACGCCAAGGTCCTGAAGACACGTGCCGCCGAGGATATTACCGACACGTCTGGGGTACGCAGGAGCGCTAGGAATGCTGGAAAGGTGGTCGACTACAAGAGCGAGGTCGTTAAAACCTTCCCCGAGGCCATTTCTCTCGCTGCGAAGGTTGCGTTGGACAGCGATCGCAAGAACGCCTTGGAGCGTCGTCACAACCCGTATGTGAATCTATCCCATCGTCGTACGACCGTTAACGCCGCCGTGTAATTCAGGAAACAGTACGGCCACATTCCTGATATTGAGGTTGGTCAATGGTGGCCGACAAGGTACATCGCGTTCGAATTCCTGTAGATTGCGGCTTGAGCGTTTCCGTTACAGGGAAGCGTGCAGTGCAGACTCCATTCACGCGTGAGCAAAAAACATCCCTCCCTCGGATGCAAACTCCGCTAACACCTGATCCACTAGACCATGGGTTGCTGGAATTGCCCCAGGAAAAGGTGGCGCATATTCAGTTTGCCTCTCTGGTGGATACGAAGATGACGTAGACGAGGGCTACGCATTGTCAGTGCTCCTCGATATTCCGTGATCACACCTGACAAACAACAACCCACAGCACATACACCGGTTCAGGCGGAAGGGACCTCAAGGGAACAGCAACTGCGCCCAAGAACGTACGTTGTTCACCGCACCCTTCTTCCGGTCGTGTGACACTGAGGAACCCGCGCGCAGTTGAGAACCGCCCCACAGTCATCGGACCAGACTTTTGACAACAACTTCAACAAAGCCCTCAAGGTCGGTGATGGTTCGCAGAACCTCCGACACAACTTAAACCTTTCGCGTACGCCAGACTTCTGCCGATACAAAGAACCCGGTTCGCGTTGTCCGCGGTTTCAAAAACCATTCCGTGTACGGTCCAGAGGAAGGGTCAGTCAGATGTATCGTTGGGGTCCAACGCTGTGCTCTGACCAACGCTCTCATCTAGGTATCGCTACGATGGTCTATACCAGGTCATGACTGTAGGTTTGGAATACGAAATCCGGGAAGCGTGGAAAACTCACCACCGCTCAGGCTTGGACGGAAAGGGGGCTCAACCCTGGCGGATACCTCGTTTGCAAGTACGCATTCAAGGTAAGGATGCGGAAGCGACTGGATTGACCTCTTCCCTGATGCACCTCTACCAGCGCCTGCCGGGCCAGCCGCAGATTCCCACCCGTGTCATTGGGACTGACTCGGACGCCAGCGATGGAGATGACTCGGCGTGAGCATGTCGCAGGTGACAAAGAGTAGATAGTCGCGCACATGTTCGACCTCTAGGCCCACTTAAGCCACCCCTGATATAGGATACCAACATTGTTATATATACCGCGAGCCTTCCAGACACTAATTGGTGTGCCATCAGACCGACAAAATCCGTGGACTCCGGTCCAATTTCAGCGGCAATATACCCGGGCACCGTCTGGACGCCCAATCTCACCGGCATGGGTGAGAACGAAGAGAAACGCCCCATTTAGCTGTGAACCGGAGGATCATCTCACGGCGCAGGCCAAGTGCAAGGGTGAAGTTTTTTTTTCGGATTATTTTCCAACCTCACCGCGAAACTTAAGAGACCGGTTCGGTGCTCGACCCGAGGGGAATCCGCGAAGAAGGTGGCGCCTGAAAGACCCTGCTGGAATGGGCTGGAACCTCTGGACTTGGTCAGAAGTTCTCCCGACTTGCCCGATCCTTAAGGTGGGGGGAGGCATGCCAACAGTTTCTCCAGTAGTCCCACCGAGCATTTTTAGTGAGCTGTGAGACGTGGGCCGGACTCATGGTTCGGCGAACCGATAAGGTCGGATCTCCACCTTTTCAGGGTGCCCAACAGTGAAACGAGCGGGGAGTCGGCAAGATGCCCCTGCGATCGCCCATTTTACACTTTCACCTCCTTTCATCAGGCAGCGTAAGTCACGCTAGCTTCAGAACCGTCAACCTTTTCTTCCCTCCACTACTGTCCGCCGCATTCCATAATGCTGTTGTCCGTCGTATGTCTGACGTCTTTGTTAGTTCATGGAACCCACTTTCGCCGAGGCTGAAGACCCCTTGTCGGAGAAGCTCGAGAGCGAGATTTCCGCAACGTTCGCTCACAAGATAGAGCTCCTCCGCGTCAGGAACTGGCTGCGTTGCCCTCTCCTACGACTCCCCGCAGAGACCATCATGCAAATTCTATCATATATCATGGAGGATACGGAGCACCCCCAGGGTTGGCGACCGATCCACAGCTCGTGTCACCGCATGAACAGAACAATGGATACCACAACCGACCTGTGGCGGAAGGCGGATTTCACGCTGGATAGGACTTCCCACCTCGCGTTCGTGAGATCTATGGGGAAACTTGAGGAGATAAGGGTAGATTTTTGGCCGTGGGAGCACAAATTTGGATGGACCACCCAAGACGCCATGGATTCCTGCAGGGACAATGTTGTCCTTAACGGCAGAACCCTCCATACGGTGGATATTGCCTGTTTCCCTTCTGATATCCCTCACTGGTCCTGGATCTTCGAACGGCCCCTCCCTCTTCTCCACCACCTGAAGATCCACTTCGTTCCGTCTGATGACGACGGCCCAAATCCCTTGGCAACCCCAGTGGTCTTACAACTTCCGACGGACCTCCAGTTGCGGGTGCTCAATCTTCGTAACGCCAGGCTGCCCTGGTCATCCAACCTCTTCGCCGGGCTAACCGAACTACACATGACCTTCAGAGATTGCGACCCCTTTGTGGACATTCGAGAGGATGAACTGCTCAGTATCCTCGTCACTTCTCCGCAATTGGAACGCTTGTCGTTGGTGGAACTCGCGTTAACGGACGAGACGCAACTCACCCCTATCCAAACAGTACGACTCCCGAGTCTCACGTTCCTCGAGCTCGACGACAAGCCCGGGTATGTCGTGCCCATCTTGTCCCGTTTGGACATCCCCGCAATTAGTTCCTTTGAGATCAACTCGCGGATGTCCGACTGGGAAGTGGACCAAATTCTGGACAGCTACTTTCCCGACGACCACCTCCCAAACCGGGTCTTCCAAAACCCCCCGGTGCTCGAAGTTTGGTTCGAATGCGGTAATGCTTTCGAAGACTCGTTGATAGTCAAAATCGGGAACGCAAAAATGGGGTTCGGTTTCGACATGGAAGATCACGAAGCCGCCTGTTACAACATCACGACCTGTATCCACCAGTTCGTTCCGCCATCCGTGACCACTCTCAGGCTCGGCTATTCAGAGTTGGACGAGGAGGAGTGGGCGCACTTTTTCAACACACATCCGGAAGTCCGTTCGATCGAATGTACAGAGTCCTCTTGGGACCCTGTGTCCGAGTCGTTGTGGAAGGCCTTGACACCTGCCGGGCCGACCGAGGTCCCACTGTGTCCAAAGCTCGAGTTGATCTCGGTCTATAATATTCCGGAGCCAACGCCTCTACTCAACTGTCTCTGGGGTCGGAACAACGCCGGGCACGGGCTCGGGCACCTCAAGCTGTGGGGGGTGGATGATGCGGTAGCTAAGGAGTTCCGCTCCTTGGTCGAGGAATTCCAAATATTCAGTAAACCGATCGACCCGATGACGGAGGTGCGCCCCGTTCCCGTGGATGAATTAGACATCTGCTGACCCACTCCCAGTGGGGGATCGAATATGGTCTGGGTCGCGATCTCCTAGTACAACCCGCTGGGCTTCCATAACGTCCCTGGGTTGGATTGATCCGCACTTGTCCCTCGATCGTGCTGACGGGTACGCGCGATTGTGGGCTGGCCCAAATGGTGATATTTTCTGAGATATATATAACAGGATGTAGCGTCGCGACAGAATGTCGCACGCTTTGGTACTCGTAAAACCCGAGACACAATACAAGAGAGGCGTAATACAAGAAATCCTCCGGCGAAGGAGGGTTAACGATCGCGAACATGGGTATCGTCCACGAACGCCTATATGCTCATTCCAGATTCCGATGGCGCCATCTCTGAAAACCCATCTACACTTTGCCCCATTCTCCCGTCCACACTTTGTTTATTCGTCTTATTCCTTTTGCTCCTGGTTTTGTTTTTGTTGTTGTGGGTGTTGTTGGTATTGATGTTGGGATTGATATTGGGGTTGATGTTGGGGTTGATGTTGGGGTTGATGTTGGGGTTGCCGTTGGTGGCGTTGTTGTTGTTGGCGTTGTTACGATTTTGCCGGTTCTTCTTCGGGGGAACTTGACCGCCGTGCATTTCGGCTGTGTGGACGCCTCCCATGTCAACAAGCCTCGTCGCGGGGGAAGGGAAATAAATGAGCTTACGTCTGGTAAATAGACACTTTGATTGCTTTAGCTGTGCGCAGTTTGGTCCGCGAGGGCAGGTATGGCTCATGCAACAGTCGTCGCGAAACCCGCAGAACTGACCTAGAGGTCAATAAGTGTCAGCTGAACGGTTTCGAGGATGAGAATAGGTGTCGAAAGCCAAGACGCCGACCTTGAAGCATGATGGAGCATGGAAACTTCTTCGCGCTCTTGCGGAGATCGGCCAATTGTTCAGGAGTGAGGTTGTAGTGATGTGCATAGCGACATCTAGCGCCGTCCTTGCATCCGGATAAGTAATAGAAGTTGCACGGAGGTGGCTTCTGTTTATGCAATGGCTATAAAGTTCCGCAGGTACCCAGCGGTCAGCTTGGAACCCAACCAGTTGACGGATACGTACTAGCGTGGGATCCATATACGCCGGTGGTGAGATAGCAGGTACATTCTGAGGTGTATAAGCAGGTGGGGTAGGTCCGCTCGCCTGTTGGAACAGCGGTACCGGGGGTTTCTGCGGCGAGAACGGAGGATTGTGCTGAGGGAAAGTAGGGCTAGGCAGAGGCTGAGGGAAAGAAGGACCGGACTGCATTTGGTGGAAGGGAGGATTGGATTGCTGGGGGAAGGAAGGGTTGGGCTGCATCAGAGGATGCGACGGAGGATGCGACGGAGGAAACCGCTTCATATTCTGTTTCGTGGGTATCTTCTGCGTCATGAACACTCCCGGGATCCTGCACTCTGGGATGTTGTAGTCCCGGAGTTGGTACGCGATTTCGCTGTATCCTCGCAAGAAGATCAACTTATCCAAGAGTCCATCAGTCTGGAGATGGCTTAGCGCCGTCGTGTAACCGTTATCGTGGAGACCTACGGCAACCTCTCAATCCTACGTTCAAATGAATTCAAGGGAAAGGCACCTACCGCCAAAGTACACTTTAACGATCTGGGGGAAACGGGTGAAAACACGAAGAGATTCTGATTGACACGTGGGTCAGAGTAGGGCGAAAGCAACAGTGGAGGTTGAACTAACCCTTTAGTTTCGTATCCGCGGCCTCTTTCGAAGACCCAACGTCGACGATGGAAAACAAGGGGGCGGCCTTATTGAAACCTTCGACAAACGCATCGTATTGCTCGAGGGAGCAATGGTGGTAGTTAGTGAATGTGTCCCGTAGACCGTTCAGATTACAGTAGATAGTGAGCCAGATTTGTGGGTTTTTAGTCGGTGTGCCCTCGAGGGTCTTTAGGTGTTCCATGATGCCGCGATTGAGGAGAAGAGCGGCTTGAGCTCCGCCAGTGTGTCCGGTGGAGACGAGCTCCGGGGAAAATATATTGCCGTCGCCGTCGACGAGGCACATCACCATTGGGTTGTCTTCCTGTGGGTGAGCATGGGGTTTGTCAGCCGACGCGATCCTATGATGTGGCGGGCGCCACCAGCCGGAACATACAGTGATAGCTCTGTTCCTTCTCTCGAGCTCTTCTATCCGTGTTTCTGCATCTCTTCTCACCACAGACTCCGACTTGTGTGCTTGGAAATAATAAGAAAAATGCTCAGTCGTCGTGTTCAGAGATTGGAAGGAAGAACCTCGGCACCATTCTCCCAAACGTTCACCTCGCGTTCCAACTTTTCATTCCTGTCTTCTAGATATTCGTTCCGCTCGAGGGTGGCTTGGAAAAGGGCTAGCGGGGAGTGGGAGAAGCGTATGGTCGGCAAACAAGACAGCCTTCCCTCCGAACTTAAACTCACTCGACTGCCGGTGTTGCAGATCGTTCCTGGGAAATCATGGGCGGACGAGGTCACGCTCGGTTAGTTTCCGCTTTGCCGATGTGGTAGAAACGCATTACCAGATCTCGAGCTTCTTTCCGTTGTTTTCAGACCTGGTTGTAGCCATCTAGGTATCCAGTCCACATACGTGCAGTGGTGGCGAGAGCAAGGTGAATAGTCGCCACGATTTGATCGGAGCAACAACTTGGTCCATGCTTCAAACTCGTGGCCCGAGATGGAGAACGCGCCCATAAATTGTACACAAAAACAGACGGTAGGTATCGAGTCCTTACTGTAGTCACCCAGATGGTGAAAGCCCTTCTGATATCCGGTATATCCAACAAACGCGGTGAGTGGGGAGGTTACTTGATCCGCTTGAGCTGCAAGAGGAGATGAGCAAAGGGAGAAAACGAGAAAGTTGGGCATAAAACTCACCCTCTCTGTATTCCTGTACATGCGAGTGTCCAAGCCGGTAGCCTTGTCGCTGATCCTGTCAATCCGCTGGTTCTGGGTGTCCAGTTCCTGACCCATCGAGGTTCCAAGTGCCTTGAGCTTCTTCGTCACATCACTGATCTCGTTCAAGTTATCGTCCAACTCGTCCTCTTGTTCGTCGTCCGAGGCTGTGGCCTCGAACTGGAACCTGGACCTCTGCTCCTTGCGCATAGCTTGTTGCGCCCCAGTGAGCTGTCGACCGCCGCCGATACCCTCCTCGTTACGATCGTAACCACCCGCCCCGCCAATGCGATTCTGCGTTTCCCTAACCTCCATCAAACCACGCTCGCGTTCCTCGCGATCCTCATCGTATCGGGCCTGGATCTTGGCCTCTTTCGCTGCCCGTTTGCCTTCCTTGTTCCAGGTCAAGGCGGCCGATGGGTTGAAGATGGACTTGTTGAGTTTCTTGAGTTCGTCAGTGTTATCTTCGGCACGGAGAGCGTGGTTCTTGGAGATATCGAGATGGCGTTCGGTGTTGGCGAGCTTCTCTGTAACGCGTATCACACAATCACAATCAAAACGCGTTGTCACCAGGAGGAGAGAGAAACGTACCTGATTGATCTCCAAGTCTCAAAAGGGTTCCGCGGGCGGTTTCCTCGGCCTCACGGGCCATCCTCAAGGCGTTCCTGGTAGAGTTCACGCTCTCCTGCTTGGTGGCCCTAATCTGCTGTTTGATGCCCTCCACGTCTTCATCGTTCTCCTCGCCAGGAGCGGGCTCCCGCAGCTCGGGGCCACGATCGCCAGCGGTGAAGCGATTCGGGCCAGCGCGCTCCCGGTCGTATCCAGAAAACAGCTCGGATCTACTGGCATCCGATGCGCCACCCCTGGACGAGGGTTGCTGGTCGTATGAGGATTGCTGGTTGTACGAGGGTGGTCGGTTGTACGAGCTGTCGTTATCGTAGTTGGAAGGTGTAGATCTATAGCTCGGAGCGGGAGGGGCCGGCCCTTTCTGCTCGACGGGGGGGATTTCAGACTGTCCCTTGCGTTTGAAGAAGGACATGGCGGTGGGATCACGGAGGAAAGATGAGAGGAAAGTGAAAAGAAAATGTTACTTATATATAGGGTAGCCACGTGGATCGATACACCGCCCAAGGCAGACACAACGGCTGTACAACAGCGGAATAATAAAACACCTACGACCCCTGATCATTACTTCGAACGTTTCGAGACGAGTCCTTTGTCCTTCTTGCCGATAACCGTGACACCCTTCCCAGTCTTAACCAGACTCTTCAGCGCATCTTCCTTCTGGCGTTTAACACCCTTCACCCTCGAGTGTGCATCAACCCCCTTGTTCAGTTGCTCTCGGGTCCTCCGCTGTTTCTTACGCTCCTTGTTCCTCTCTGCCCGCTTTTCCGCCGGTGTCATCTCACTGCGCGAGCGGGGCGCCCTTGAGGACGGGGCTAGAACCTCCTCAGGTGCAAGCATCGCCGAAGCGGATTGTGATGTTGGTAGCGCCGATTCCAGAGATGCTGCAGCAACGTTGCCGACGCTCACTATGGTCGCTTTCGGCTGTGATTGTGAATGCGTATAAGAGTTTGTCCTTGAGCACGTAATCGATTGAAAACGACTTGCCTGCTTGGGTGTGAAATGGGCATTGCAAAGGGCATCGAGCTTCGCCGTAATCTTTTCCCATTGTCTTTCGATCTCCTCGTGTTCCTTCTTCAGCTTGCCGTCCCTGTCCTCACCTGCAACAGCACCGTTCTGAGCGGCAGAGTACTCATCCTCATAGATCTCTGCCAACGACTGGGCGGATTTCGTATCTTGAAGATGGATGAGCTTCGATGGAAGGAAAGGCTTCTCATCCAGCGGACGGCGTCGGACGACATCGTCGTAGTTGTTGGCCACGATGCGAGATTTGATCATCTCCTCGAGTTCCTGGACGACTTCCTCCGTCACGACTGGAACCGCTTTCACAACCCGCTCAAAGTCCAGATCTTCCTCGAGAAGGGAATTCTGGGATCGGTTTCGTGCGCTTACTTCACCAGAGAGAGTCCACTTTTTGGGAGCAACATTTTCCGCCTCCAGGGCTGCGATCTGCTCCTTCAAAGCCGCCGTGCGCTTCTGGTGATTCGTGAGGCCTGTACACAAGAGTCAACGACGGCGCACAGCTGAACCCATCAGACCTACCCCCTTCGGGCTGCTCTTCGCTGTCCTCCTCAGCGAAGAGATCATCCTTAAGTCGTTCAACCGCTTGTCGTCCCTTCTGACCAGTCTCCTGATCATCTTCCTCGCTGTCTTCATCATCATCGTCTTCACCGTCGTCTTCGTCCACATCGTCATCGTCATCGTCGTCATCATCATCATCATCCGAGTCCTCCTCATAGTCTTGATCCAGGTCGTTCAGAAGCCCTTCCTCATCCCCAAAGCCCTCAAAACCCTCGTCTTCACTCATTCCCACTCCCCAATACGCGGGGGTGTTCACGGGGAGGCCCTTCCCATTTGGCCTAATCTTCTTGACTTTGACCTCCTCATGGAATCGGACCTTGCCGGCTCTCACTCCCACCGGTGGCTTCTTCGATCCCATACCGGGAGGTGGGTCGAAGAAATCTCCGTACATGGGTTCTGTCGAGGTGAAGGTTAGGAATGTCCACCCACCAAGAGGTAGTACACGCACCAGCATCGTCCGTTTCTTCATTTGATCCCGGATCGGCAGCGTCAACGACAGCAAAGTAATCGACCGACTCTTCATCGCTCTCCGAATCCTCATCTTCATTGAGGGACTTTAGGCGGCCACGTGAAACGTGTTTCGCCTCTACCTCCTCAGTTTCCGCGTTGAAAGATGCCAAGTCAAAGAACCCGTCGTCAAGTTGAGAGCCAGCTGAAGACTTGGATCGTCGTGAAAGTCGTGGCGAACGTGAAGGTCCAGGGCTATCCAGAGCCTCCGGATCTTTAAGAGACGTGACCTCCTCACCGAATTCCTCCCCATAGTCGTCCTCGTCTTCGGATTCCTCCACACCCAGCTCCTCCTCACCATCCTCATCAACCTCCATGCCTTCCCAAGAATCCATCAGTCGTCTCAAGACATCCGGTTCCATACCCAGAGATTTGATATCCTCCTGCGAGAGATCCTCAAACCTCAACTTCTTACGCGACCCCCCATCGTCATCCTCGTCCTCGTTCTCATCGCCATCGACGCCGCTCAACGTTCGCATATCCACGTCTTCGTTCATGAGCGTTCCATCCAGGGCTTTCGAGAGCATCTCGCACACGCCCTTGGCCCTAAGCTCTAGCTGAGCCCAAACCTGCTCCGGACCAGCATCCTCGAGAAACAACGAGGTCAGAGGAGTTTGGTCAAAAGCGGGGATCTTTGGTGGCGTCCTCTTCCTCTTGCCATTCAGCGCCTTTGTCTGGGACCGCGTTACGGGAGCTTCTTCAGGACTGAGGGAAGATAGAAGTTCGGATATGTGGGGACGAGAGGTGGACTCGGATTCTAACGCTAAGGGGGAATAGAATTGAACCACGACGACACGAGGCTTCCCGGGTCAATAATGAGGCTCACAGCCACACGTGTCCCAGGGATTTGCTCACCAAGGTCGAAAAGGAATTTGGTCGCGTTCAGCGCGGCGGATTGGATGCTCGTGCAACCGGAAGCGAAATTGTGCAAGTCCGAGTCGATGACATTGGTGAGGCTGGATAGGACGGTGGGCAGAACGACCTCTTGATCTGAATCCTCGGACATGAAAGAAAAATGCAAAGCAGCGAGCCGCGATCACGTGCCGAAAAAAGCAAGCTTCATCTGCGAATACTTGGATTGGAATTACTGGGAGACTACAAATCCTCCTGGGCCAGCAACTGGGCGAGACCAAACAAGTCTACCAACATCGGGGCCACCCTCCCGGTCTCCGAGGATTTGCAACCCATCTCCTCCTCGAACTCGAGCCGCACATCCTCCCGAGCGATCGCGATCTTCTGGATAGCGGGAGGGAGACCCTCCAGAGCGACACACTCGACGACCGCGTCTCCTACCCCGCCTTCTCTCCTCTTCCCAGCCTTGACGTCCGCGAGCTGACGCTCCACCTCCTCCGATGCCCCATCTAATCCTGCCGACATCTCCGAGTCCGCCAACGAGCTGCGTTCCACCGCATCCAACAACTCTTCTATCTGTTCCTCAACAGATGGGAGCGCCCGTATATCCGGCAGACTTGTGGCTTCTCGGTACCGCGGCTGGATTCCGTGATACGGGTCGCGATCAGGAATGGGCACAGAAAACCTCCTCCGTTCTTCGTATCCGACGTTTTCTCCGTATGGGAACGAATCTCGACCTGCTGGGTATCCGTATGCATATCGGGATTGTCCAAGCCCGGCGGGGATGTGTTGATCCTCATACCCTTCGTACGGGTCATAGATCGAGGGGCGGACATGGACTGAAGGGGCCTGCATCCGGGGGAACGAATCGTAACTTGTGTCTCCGAACTCGTAGTCTCGGAAATCTGCACGTCCGTAATCTCCGTAGTCGTCCTCGTGGGATCGCCCACGACGATATGCCCTTCCATCCTCCCGTTCTTGTTTCCTTCCTCGTTCCGCAGCGACCGTTTTCCCCTTCCTTGACTTCGAAAACAGCCCGGAGACAAGATCTGTGAGGGTAGACTATTGGAACGGTATACCAATCAGCTACGGTCGCGGCTTGCGTCTCGGCCCAGGCTTACCTTGGACTTCAGTTCCCTCTCAATTTCCTCTCGTTGTACAGAAGGGGTGAATCGATTGTAAATGATCTTGGAAGGATCTGGTACTCTCCGGATGTGCTTCCTCGGCCTCAACGAACGCTGTCGAGAATTTTGTCGTACCTAACCTCAGCTCTCGAAATTGGCACCTGAACTCACCGGGACATGGTTCATCTCCCCGTTTGCCACAGCTTCCCTGACCAACTTCCGTTTGATTCGCCTCCTCCTCGACCTCTTGAAGACCGCTTCGTACTCGAGTACTCCCTGTCACACACAACCTTGGGTGAGGATTTGCCCGCACCGTGATACCGTGGACAGGGAAGGTTGGCCCTAAACGTACCGTTGCAGTCTCACCAGGGTTGTTCAGCTCGTACTCGACCATCCTCTGGTATTTCACGCTGTTGTTATACTGATACTCTTTCAACCCCCTCTCGTGATCCTCTTCGTCGATTCTCTTCATCCGCTCATAGGCGAGCCTGGCCATGTCGACCATAGCTTCATTGCGTTGTTTGGCGGGGACGTCATCCTCCTCGTTCGGCTTCCGCTTTAGTGTTGGTATGGCGATGGGCATGGGTGTGTGCAAACAGGGGGGGTGGAAAACTGCGGAATGAAACTCTGTCACGGGCGGGAGGTCCGCCGCCCCCTGTCTGACGGGTCCAAAACCCGTGACATTTTAGGATATCAATAAAGTATGCGATTGTAAGGTACCGGGACGAAAACGGAAACGACAGCTAAGGGCAGATAGCAATGCACGACGAACGAACAGGCTTGGCGAAAAAATTGGGAATTTTTTGAGACGGGGAAGTGGAGTGGAAACGGAATCGAAAACGAATGGCTTGAGAAAACGAAAGTCTATGTCCGGAGAACAATGAAATGGCTGTAGGGGGGACGCCACCCAATCCCTGCATTACGAGCTCAGTGACCCCCGTTCACCCATTGGGGCATGAGCTGGGCTCCATTCCTGTGGTCAAACGCATGCTCAAAGCCTTGTCGGTGACCATTCGGCGAGCCAAAGATGTTTCCACCGTTGACGTTGACGTTGCGCTGATTGTTACGCTGATTACGCCTGCCTCGGTGTGGGTCGCGCTGTTGGTGGTTATGTGGCGCCGAGCCAACCATCGGGAAGGTTGGCACATGGTGACCGGGCGTCATCTGGGCCTGCGCGGGGAAATGCATGTATACTCCGGGTGTATGGATGTGGGGGGTGGCGGGGCCGGTTGGCGTCCATTGCATCGGATTATATGGGGGGTAGGGGTGGCCAGCAACTGGGAGAGGGGGGTGGGAAGCGGGCGGGGGTGGTGTCGCCTGGGCCATAACTGGAGGATGGCCAGGGGGTGGAGTGGTGATGTTGCAAGCTTCCGAGCCGTCGTTCTGGAAATCGGAGTAATAGTTGTGTTCAGTCGCATTGTAAACAGGTTTTATTGGTGTATGGGGAGCAGGGGGCTGGGACGAGGCAGCCAGAGGGTCCGTGGGAGCGGGGGGTTGCACCACAGCGTAAGGATTATACACAGCAGTAGCCGGGGGCGGATATGGCTGCATGTGGCCGTACGTTGGATACCCAGGGTAGTAGTGCATAGGGTAGGGGTAATGCGGATAGCTCCAAGGGGCAGCTGGATAGTAAGGATGGTAGGGGTAAGGAACGAAGGACGCTTGTTGCCCTGGCGTGGGCGGCTGAGGAGTCGTCGTGGTAGAAGCAGTGACTTCCAGAGGTCCAATATTGTCCTGATGGATTGTTAGGTGCGATGGATTGACGGATCCGCCGGTGGGATCACCATGCAGCGCATATCCCATGTCAGACATGGCGAAGTTGTCGTGGTTGCCACCTCCTGCCAAATGTCGTTGAATACCACGTTTCCAGGCGAACCGACCGGGTGGATTCAAGTCACGGATCTGGACTCGAATTCTGCGGCCATCGTGGACGCGATCATTCTCCGCCTCTATCGCTTTCCTTGGAGACTCCGTGTTGTTAAACTTGACGAACGCAAAGGATGAACCCTTTTTCATGGCTGTAGAAACGCGTTAGTGTGCGCGGTTCCGCAGAATATCAGGGAGATGGCGACACACTTGGCCGGATCAACTGAACCTCCTCGAGTCCCAAGAAACGACCAAAGACGTTCCGGACATTCTCTTCTTCCCATGATGGTGGTAGGCCACCGACGAATAAAGAAGCGTAATCGTACTGGAGAGACTCGCTCCCTCCAGTGAACCCTCCGGGGAACTGCGCGCTGTGCGGTGTCGTTGGGGTGCTGGAGAACGTCAAGGGTGTCGTAGGGGAGATGGAACCGCTTGTGAATCCAGGGGTAGGCGGGACGGATCCGTACTCAGAAGCCGTCTTGAGGGTGCGAGAGGAGTCGCTGGCTGGGAGGGTCTCGTCGTCAGCCCAGCTGACCGGCTTGCCTACGAGAGGGGGAAACCCATCCTCAGAGAGTGAAGTTCTGCGGGTGGTAACATCGGAGTTGACCATCGCCAAATCAGTACCTTTTCCACCGCGTTTGGAGAGCGCGGCGTCTGATTGTGCGCGTGGAAGCGTAGTGCCGGGGAGATCTTTGTGCCCTTCTTCAACAGGGTGTGTAGTCGGTGTATGCTGGTCGGGTCTTCCTTGCTCTTGCGGGTTGTTTTGGTGCGCCCAGGTGACCGTGAGATGAGGGACCGTCCTTAAAGTCTAATGGAGTTCAGCACTGATGACGCTAGGTGGACTTTGAGCAACAGACTTGCCATCAACGCATTCAACGCATCGTCGCGGTGATTGAAATTCACTTCCCAAACGCTGGCGTCCATCCCGGGAGACCTCGGAGCCGTGTGAAGAGGGTGAACTGTCGTGTCTGAGGAGAGGTCAGAGAGATGAAGGACCAAGCCGACTCGGGAGACGGACCCAGCGCGTAGGTGTTGATCCCATCCACACGACCAAAGAAACTGACGATTTGGTGAATCGCCTGCAAGAATGTTAGTTGTGACTCCAAACACGTGAAAAGGCACCTCACCTCCGCGTCGAAAGATAGGGGTGATAGCAAGAGACCATCCTCAACAGTGCCGTTCCCCGAGAGATGTTCTTGAGCGCCTTCGTTATACTTAATGGAGAAAAACCTGGTACTTGTTAGGCCGTACGTCACATCCAGAAAAGTATATTACCTTGCTCCTTGCGTCTTGTAGAGTCGCATTGCCGTTGCGGGGTCTATCGGATTGAGTGACCCCGGCGCAGAAGTATCGCCTGAGGACAGATCTGGGGCAGTGAACACGGTAGGTGCGCTGCGGGACGTAAATCAAACGGCTCGCGGACGTAAAACCCCACAAACCGGTATGATATGAGGAGGGCTCGTAAGGACCGAGCCCTTTCGTAGCGGAGGGTACGACCGAAGAATGACGGGGGAGGTTTAGCGTGGAGGGTAGTGATAAGCTGAGCGGCGCTCTCGGCAGACTATTGACATGGTCAGAGAGCGCAGCAAAAAAGTCTACGAAGGAAAACAGACTTCGCATTGGACAAAAGCGCAGACGCCACCGTGGCGAGGATCGCGGACGATCTTGATGTTGTGGATCTCAGCGTAGGGAGCGAGGTGATCGTAGAGAGCACGGATCAGCTCCCTGTGGTCCACGGCAGAGGGGAGGCTTCCGACGAATACGCTGGCGTCGTGAGGGAGTTTTGGGAGATCTCTGCGACCGTGGTGAGCGAGCTGGGGTGTGGCGGTCGAAGGGGAAGATAACTCTGTCTGGGGGATGGACGGGGACGCGGGGACAAGAGAGTCGAAGCGGGTGCCCCAACGTCTGGGACTGGTATCGACCAACTTTTTCGGCATACTGTGCTTAGCTCTGTGGATGTAGATGGTGGTGGTCGATGGGAGAGCGAAGAGAATATTCAGATTTTTCTTTTATTTCTCCAGAGTTTCTCTGGCCTTGGTTCAAACCCGAACATGCTTGCGCCGAGTTTGATAAAGTGGGGGAAGAAATCGGTCCGGCGCTCGGCCATCCCCGATTGACTCTGATCATGTCCGACGACGAGTACGGCGGCGGCGGTGGCGGCGACTACGACTACGGTGGCCCAAGGTGCGTCCGGACAACCTTGCAGCTGGTGTCAACGTCGCTGACTCCGCTTTAGCTTTGCAGAGGATACCTTTGTTCGTAACTCGTACACCCTCTCTACCCACCACCGAATTGATTGTTTGCAAAAAGGACGAGGGATACGACCTCTTGAACGAAAACAACCAGGAGGGCGAACAACCCGCTTTAGATGGCGCGCAAGACCCCAATCAGACAAACGGGGTCGACGGGTTTGGTGGTGGTGACCAGGAGATGACCGACAGTCAGCCTGCACCCGTGCCTGCACAACAGCCAGGCGAACGCCAACCAAACAAGGTCCGGGTAACCACCCGGTACTTGACAAAGTACGAGAGGGCTCGTATCCTCGGTACACGGGCTCTGCAAATCAGGCAAGTCTGCCTTCAAAGTCACACGATGAATTTCCTCACCAGTCACAGTATGAACGCCCCAGTCCTTGTTCCACTCGACGGCGAGACGGACGCGCTCCAGATCGCTATAAAAGAGCTGTCGCAACGAAAAATCCCTCTCATCATCCGGAGATACCTCCCAGATGGGTCTTTCGAGGACTGGAGCGTCTCCGAACTGATTACAGATTAGTGAATGATGTCTTGTCGCCCTTCTATCTACTATACACGTGTATCTCCGCCGACGCGCCGCTGTCCGTGGTCACGATGAATCCGAGTTCCATGAAACGCATCCCTACGGGGCTGCTCTCGGCTTCCCTCGTGCACGATTCCTGACTGGTATCTCGACGAAAGGGGGCCTGGGAAGGGGCTTCCGCATAAAACTTCCCCCAACCACGCCGGGTCGATCGACCTTCATGGGGCTCCCAAAAAGGGTGGAAAAACTCGTCCTCTCCTTCGGAATGGCATAGTCACCCTCTCCGTCGACATGCATAGGGCTTCCGACGGGCATGGTCTTTATCCTTCCCTTAGCCGGCGTCCGGTAGACCGGGTCCCTATCGACCTTCATCGGAGGGAGCACGTTGGCTACCTCAGAGGTGAAGAGGGGCTTCCGTTCTTCAGCAGACATTTTCGGGACCACTTGTTCTCCAACGCCTCGGCGTTTTGACGGGCTGGACTCGAGATCCGAGTAATGTGATACCGACCCCCGCCGCTTCGAAGGCGAGGAAGGTGGCGTAGACAGCGGACTTGACGACCACACCATCGGCTTCGGGACAACGTTTTCCTTGTGGTTCTTGGTGACTGCACAGGGTGTCAGGGAAACGTCGCAAAAGATATCACGAGACACTTGCCCCCTAGCGCTCCGTTCGAAATCCTGAACGGGCTTAACCCCTCCACTAACGTTGTCTGGTGCTCCCAGTCCGCTGGTTTGTGCTTCTTCCAGTCGGCAATTACTTTCTCTGTCCATGAATCTGTATCCCCTTCGACATGGTAATCGATCACCCCATCCCATTCGCCACCGGGCGGCGTCTTGTTGACAAAGACGACGAGACCAGGGGTCTTCGGGCTCTTTCGGGCGTGTGTCACCTTGGCAAACTCCTTCACGAGCTTCTTCAGACCGTGTACCTTGAGGGAGGTGCCCATGATGATCAAGAGGTCGGGACCCCGCCGCACGTCTGCGGCCTGTATTCTGCCGATCTCGTCACCCAGTGGGTGAGGCTCGTCATACAGGACAATGGCAGGCCGAAGCGTCCCGATCCTCAGGGCACGTGCAGAACGTGCGACTCGGGCTTGGGCTGGCGTGTCGCTGTCAGTACATTCATGCAGCGCGAAGGGTGCGTTCAGGCCACTCACAACGCGCGGTGCAATCAGGACAATCGGGGGGGAACCCTTGGCTGAATATCTCCAGGTACGAGGTTGAACAGGGGTAGTCGGCGGAGCACACCGTGCATCGTACACGGTGGATGTCGCCGTGGAGTTGGACGTTCCGAACGTCCTTGATTTTTAACTTGGCCCTGGCCTTCCCTTTAGCTTTCGAAGGACCTGGAGCCCCGGTGTCCTGGCTGGAGCCACCAGGCAGGCCAGCTCGCTCCTCCAACCCGTCGATATTTTGTGTATACGATCTGAGGAGTCGACCCTTCGTGTCCAGGGTTTTGATGAACCGGTGTGTTTGTGACGGGGACGCGTCGTCGACAGCCTGCTTCAGTCCAGCAATGAAGGAATAGAATACGGAGGTGGAGGCGGGATTTCGAAACAGCGACGCGTCGAATAGATCGCGTCCCTTGAGGACGGCGTCGGGGTGTTTCTGTTTCACGAGGTTGTATAAACCGTCCTGGGACCGAAAGTCCTAAAATAATGTGACTATCAACACGAGAACACACGGAGACGCAAGAGAAATTGTCTGACAGGAATTCCACACGAACAAGAGATTCCAGCTCCCGTCACGACGACGATCCGTTTGCTCTTCGTCACAGCCAGCGATAAATTCAGGAGTGCTCTTCTGACTGACGCGTCTCCAGCACTGGCATCCAATGGTAGTGTGAGGGGCATGATGGAAGTTTAGAGTACGGCCGTCGAGACGGCCGGTGGAGGTGAGGTTATATGACGGGGGAGGTCAAGCAATCCGCTTCCCCCTTCCAAGCGATCTCGATCACCCCGTATTTCCTAAAACGCGCCACCGTTCAAATCACGTGAAAGGGGAACAATCGTCATAAGTATTTCCTAAACGGGTTACAAACATCATCACGCGTTTGGTGGACACGACGCGACTGAGCAATGTGGTGAAGAGTGCACAAGTTGTCAAGTACAGCGTATCTAACTAATGATAATCTACCCCGAGCGAACTTCGTGTTCGCTCTTGGTACCCCTCTGGTAGTAATGAACATCAGCCGCACAGTTCGACTTGGTGGTCGCGTCGAGCGGCTTAAAGTGGCCAAATTGCTCCTTTTGGAACAATCAGAAAGAAGTAGACGGTGGGGTGCCGAACCAACACTTACAGTTCCGTAAACGTGGCCAAAGTACCAGACTTCGGAGAGCGATGTC
>Ga0307516_10002718_pt1 | contig 23306 bp, 21 predicted proteins | sample 19_EM_MG_FD_203310 | JGI IMG/M metagenome (GOLD analysis project Ga0307516, IMG submission 203310) | Populus trichocarpa ectomycorrhiza microbial communities from riparian zone in the Pacific Northwest, United States - 19_EM | ecosystem: Host-associated > Plants > Roots > Unclassified | place...
AGGCGGGGGCGCGTGCTGGCGCGCAGCGGGTCGCGGACCGGCGGCTGCGGCGAAGCACGAACAGGTGTGGGGCGCAAGCCGATCGTCGAGGCCACCGGCGCCGTGGACTTCGTCCTCGAGTCGGGCCGCTCCACGGCCCGCCACGCCGCCTCGACCCAATCGATGATCGGCTGCCATTGCGCCAGGTCGACGTCGACCTTCGCGGGCGGCAGGTCGAACAGCGTCAGCCCCTGCTCGATGCTGCGCACGTAGGCCTGCGACGTGCGCAGCGCGCCGATGTAGGGCAGCTTGTGTTGCGCCGCCCAGACCTCGAGCCGCTCGGCGGCTTTGGTGCGGGCATCCAGGCGCATGCCCACCAGTGCCAGCTTGCAGCGCTGGCTGGCCACGCGCGGCATCGACATCAATTCGGCGTAACACTCGGCGGCGGATTCGCGGTCGAATGCAGAGTCGCACACCGGCATCAGGATCAGGTCGGCGTTCATCACGACCCGGGCCAGATCGAGCCCGCGCAGGCCGCCGGGCGTGTCGAGCACGACATGCGTCACGCCGGTAGGTGGCCGCATCACGCTCTTGGTGTCGACGACCCAGCCGACGATCGCCGCGCCACGCGCGAGCGGCTGCGCGGCCCTGCGGCGCAGCCAGGCCAGCGAAGACTGCTGGCGGTCGACGTCGCCCAGCATCACCCGCATGCCCTTGTTGGCACAGTGGCTGGCCAGGTGCGTCGCCAGCGTGCTCTTGCCACTTCCACCTTTGCGGTTGATAACTGCTACGACAGGCATGAGCGGTGCGGGCGTGTGGTGGTTGCGAGGGTCAGGCGTGATCTGCCCGGTATTCTGCGTCGGGTCCTGGGTGGTGCAAGCCCTGCCGTCCATGCAGTTCTGCGCGTTTATGGCGCGCAGCCTGCAACGACGCGTGGCTGCGCCAGCCTATGCCCTTTGCCCCTGCACCTCCGCCAAGACACCTTCACACACGGCCTCGATCAGGTCGAGCACCTGCTCGAAATGGGCAGCCTCGCCGTAGTACGGGTCGGGCACGCCGCCCGCCGGCACACACTCGCTGAAGTCGGCGGCGCGCCGCAGCTTGTGGGCTTGCTGCGGCGGGCACATGCGGCGCAGGCCGTGGTAGTGGCCGGCGTCCATCGCGACGACCCAGTCGAAGCGCTCGAAGTCGCGCGGCGTGAAGTGCCGCGCGCGTTGCGCTGCCAGGTCGTACCCACGGCGCAGCGCGTGTGCCTGGCTGCGTGCATCGGGCGGCGCGCCGGCGTGCCAGCCTTCCAGCCCGGCCGAGGCCACTTCGACGCGGTCGGCCAGCCCGCGCGTAACGGCCAGATGGCGCAGCACGCCTTCGGCCGTGGGGCTGCGGCAGATGTTGCCGGTGCAGATGAAGATGATGCGTCGGGCGCCGGTCATCGCAAGAACCGAGGCTGGGTCTTCGGTCTTGCGCTGAGCCCGCACGTCAGTACGTCAGCTCGAGATAGACCAGCTCGTTGTTCGCCGCCGGCCAGGCGCGGCCGACGATGCGCTCGCCGTTGAACTCGCCCACCACCGCGCGGCCCGGCGCATCGCTCAGCTTGAGCTTGGCGCTGGACACGCCGGCCGTTCCAGGGGGCACCCCCGGCGGGGCCTTGCCGTCGAGGCTGATGTTGTCGCGCGCCAGGCCGAAGTAACCACGCGGGCGTTCGAGCGTGACGATCGATGCGGCGGTCTTGTCGGCATCGGCGATGCGCGCCGGGCGCAGGCTCACCACGTTCGACGAGCGCGGAAACGGCGAGCGGTAGATGTGCGTGGTGGCATAGCCAGTGGCCGTGATCACGAACTCGTAGCGCGCTTCAGGGCTGGCGCTGAACGGGCCCCACGATCCGTCGGCACCGACTGTCTTGCGGTGCAAGGCCGCGCCGAGGCGCTCGCCGGAGTCGGCGTTCGTGGCGAACACTTCGACCGTCGCACCCACCAGCGGCAGGTTGTTGTTGTAGCTGCCCTGTGTGTTGTTCAAACCCAGCCCGCTCAGCTTGCCGTCGAGCACCACCGGTGTCTGCGGCGTGACCGCAAGCGTGGTCGGCGCGTTGCCGGTGATGAAGCGGTAGCCCTGCTCGAAGGCCTTGGCGCTGAACGAGGTTTCGCGGTGGTCGATGCCATTGATCACCACGTTCTCCGCGCCCTTCAGTTCCGGCCCGGCCGCCGTGACGTTCGTGGCCGTGCCTTTCTGGCCGATCCAGACGCCGTCGGCTTGCGCGAACTTGTCGTTGTTGTCGGAGCGCACCGTCAGCCACTTCACGCCGGGGGTCACTTCGTTGCCGCCCATGGCCGGTGCGTTGTTCAGCGCGGTGAGGAAGGGCCCGCTGCCGTTGAACTCGCTGTTCGGCAGAAAGGCCGGGTGCGCCCACACGCCGTGGTTCGGCGTGCCGCCGAGGATGGCGTGCGACACCTTGGCGCTGCCGCCGCCGTTGGCGATGTAGTTGCGGATCGCGTTGCCGCCGCGCGAATTGCCCATCAGCACCACCTTTGCCGCGCCGGTGGCCTTGAGTACCTTGTCGACCTCGACCGAGAGGTATTGCATGTGCTCTGCCGTCGACGTGCGCCCTTCCTGCGGCTTGCCGTCGTCGTCGCGGGCGAGCGGGTAGGGCAGGTCGATGGCGTGCAGGCGCTCGCGCGGCCAGCCGTTCGATTCGAAACGCCAGATCGTTGTCGTCCAGATCGAGGAGGCGTCGCCGTTGCCGTGCACAAAAACGATCGGCGGCAACGCACCGGGCGCGGTGGAGCCGGTGGCGCAGGCGGTCAGCAGCGCGCAGGCCGCGGCGCACAGAAGGATCAGGCGACGAGAAAACAGCGAGGTCATGGCGGCGGGTCTCCGGCCGTGGGGTGAAGGTCGATTCTCAAAGATCGCGTGCCGCCGGCAAGTGCGGCAGACCCGGGGTGTTCAAGGTGCTCGCGGCGTGCACGGCGCGCAGCACGGCAGTGGCCATCACGTCGGCCGCGAGCGCGCCGATCAGCGTCAGGTTGCCGCTCGAACCGCTGGCGCCGGTGGCCAGCGCGAAGATCGTGTCGCCGTCGCCCATCGTGTGCACCGGGTTGATGCTGCGGGCGAAGCCGTCGTGCGCCATCTGAGCGAGCTTGTTGGCCTGCGCCTTGCTCAGCACCGCGTCGGTCGCGATCACGCCGAGCGTGGTGGCGGCGCCGGGTTGCAACTGCGCCGGCACGTCGCCGCGGCGCAAGGCCTGCATCGTGCCGAGCAGGGCCGAGCCGTCGACGGTGCGGGCGCCGGCGACGGTCTGGCCCGTGGCCGGGTCGATCACATCGCCGATGGCGTTGACGGCCACGAGTGCCGCAACCGTCACGCCGCCGACCGTGACCGACGCGCTGCCCAGCCCGCCGCGCATTGCGCGCCCGATGCCGAACAGCTTGCCGACCGCCGCGCCGCTGCCGGCGCCGACATTGCCTTGCGGCACCGGGTCGGTGGTGGCGGCTTCGCAGGCGGCGTAGCCTGAATCGGCGTCGGGGCGGATGCGCGCGTCGCCGACCCACAGGTCGAACAGGATCGCCGCCGGCACGATCGGCACGCGGGCCGGGCCCACCTGCACGCCGAAGCCGCGCTCGTCGAGCCAGCGCATCACGCCGCCCGCGGCGTCCAGGCCGAAGGCGCTGCCACCGGCGAGCATCAAGGCATGAACCTTCTCGACCGCGTTCAGCGGCGAGAGCAGTTCGGTCTCGCGCGTGCCCGGCGCCGCGCCGCGCACGTCGACGCCGGCGACCGCGCCTTCGGGAGTGAGGATCACGGTGCAGCCGGTGGGCCGGCGCGTCTCGGTGAAGTGGCCGACGCGCAGCCCGCGCACGTCGGTGAGGCTGTCGGTGGGCTCGGCCACAGCTTCTTCAGCGCGCGGTGAACAGCTTGCGCGCGGCCACGGCCTGGTCGGCGTAGTTGCTGAACATCCCGTCCATGCCCATCTCGAGATGCTTGCGGTACTCGCCCGCCGCGAGCGTGGGGTCGGGCTGCGCGAAGGTCCAGCCGTGCACCTGCAGGCCCGCGGCGTGGGCCTGGTCGATGAAGGCTTTCGAGACCGGGAAATTCTTGTTGTTGATGTTCACGCCGATGCCTTCGCAGAACGAGGCCACCTCGTCGAGCGTGAGCTGCGTGCCGCCGCGCACGCCCAGGCGCGCCGTGCCATCGGGCAAGACCACAGCGGTGCCGAGCAGCACGAGCGGCGTGTCCAGGCCGAGCGCGCGCAGCTTCACGTCCAGGCTGCGCACCGTCGCTTCGCTGAACGACTGGATAAAGACGGTGTCGGGCGCGTCGCGGTAGCCGCTGCGGTCGAGCGCCGCGAGGATGCGGTCTTCCATCACCGGGTCGGCTTGTTTTGCTTCGGGGTAGATGCCGACAGGGCGGCTCTGTGCTTTCGCCAGCGCGATCACTTCGGCGAAGGTCGGCACGCGCGGTTCGGGGTGGGCCGGCGCGAAGCCCGGGTAGGTGGTCGACGCCGTGCCGGTCGGCTGCACGGTCAGGGTGCGGATCTCGGCGAGTGTGAAGTCGGCGACGCGGTAGTCGCCGTTGCGCTGCGCGAACAGCGTGGCCACGTTGGTGGTGCGTTGCAGCGTGTCGTCGTGGATCGCGACGAGTTCGCCGTCGCGCGTCAACTGCAGGTCGGGTTCGATGAAATCGGCACCGAGCCGCACCGCCAACTCGTAGCCGGCCAGCGTGTGCTCGGGCAGGTAACCGCTGGCGCCGCGGTGGGCGATCACGATCGGATCGGCCGCGTGGGCGAGCGGCGCGGCCAGCAGGCCGGCCAGGATCCAGGTCGCGAGCCGCAGCGTCATGGCGAGGTCAGGCTTTGACGACCGCGGTGCGCATCATGCAAAGACACCTGCGGTGTTTTGCATCCGCGCCGACACCTCGCCGAGCTGGTGCATCGTGTCGCCGTAGCTCAGCTCCATCACCGTCAGGCGCTTGAAGTAGTGGCTGGCGATGTACTCGTCGGTCACGCCGATGCCGCCGTGCAGCTGGATGCACTGCTGGCCCACGAAACGCATCGACTGGCCCAGCTGCAGCTTGGCCTGCGCCAGCGCACGGCGCCGCGCCGGTGCCGCTTCACCGAGCTTGAGCGTGGCGAAAAAGCTCATCGAACGCGCCAATTCCAGCTGCATCTTCACGTCGGCCATGCGGTGGCGCAGCGCCTGGAATGTGCCGATCGCCACGCCGAACTGCTTGCGCGTGTTCATGTACTCGACAGTGACCGCGACCAGCTTGTCCATCGCACCCACCGCTTCGGCGCAGAGTGCGGCGATGCCGATGTCGACCGCGTGTTCGAGCTCGGCGAACGCCGGGCCCGCGGGCAGCAGCAGGGTCGCGTCGGCGCCGGTCAGTGTGAGCTCGGCCGCACAGGCGCCGTCCTGCGTCGGGTAGCCGCGCACGGCGACGCCCTTTTCACCCTTCGAGACGAGGAAGAGCGCGATGCCCGACGGGTCGTGGACGGCGCCGCTCACCCGTGCCGGCACGATGAACGCTGCGGCGTGCGCACCGGCCGGAACCACGCTCTTCGTGCCGGTCAGTTGCCAGGTGTCGCCGACGCTCTTCGCGCTCGTCTCGACTTGCGCGAGCCGGTAGCGCGCCGCGCGCTCCTGGTGTGCGAGCACGACGAGCTCCTTGCCTTCGGCGATGCCCTGCAGCCACGGCGCCGCAGAAGGCGCGTGGGCGGTGTTCAGCAGGTGCGTGGCGACGAGTGCCACAGGCGCGAAGGGTTCGAGCACGATGCCGCGCCCCAGCTCTTCCATCACCACCATCGCGTCGACTGGGCCGAAGCCCATGCCCCCGTTCGCTTCGGTCACTTGCAGGCCGAGCAGGCCGAGGTCGGCGAGGTCTTTCCAGCTCGCTTTCGAAAAGCCGCCCTGTTTGACGATGCTGCGGCGGTGCTCGAAGGTGTAGGCCTTGTCGACCCACTTGCGCACCGAGTCGCGCAGCATCTCCTGGTCGTCGCTGAAGTCGAAGTCCATGACAGTTCCTTGTGTTCTGTGCGGGCTCAGCCCATGACAGTCTGCGCGACGATGTTGCGTTGAACTTCGTTCGAGCCGCCGTAGATCGTGGTCTTGCGCATGTTGAAGTAGGTGCCGGCCAGGGGCGCCACGAAGGCCGCGCTGGCGGCCTGGTCGCCTTGCCAGCCGGCTTCCATCGCTTCCTTGATGAAGGGCACGGCCGAAGGGCCGGCCGCCAGCATCATCAGCTCGCTGTAGCGCTGCTGGATTTCGCTGCCGCGGATCTTCAAGAGGCCAGCCACATCGAGCGCGGCCTTGCCGCTCTTTTCGGCCGAGAGCACGCGCAGCACCATCATCTCGAGTGCCACGATGTCGACTTCGAGCTTGGCTACTTCGTCGCGGAACCGCGTGTCGTCGTACACGCCTTCGGCCTTCGCGATGCGCTTCAAACGCTCGAGCTCGCGCTTGGCGCGGTTCACGTCGGCGATGTTGGTGCGCTCGTGGGCAAGCAGGTGCTTGGCGTAGGTCCAGCCCTTGTTCTCTTCGCCGATCAGGTTGTCGGCCGGCACTTCGACGTTGTCGAACCACACCTCGTTGACTTCGTGTTCGCCGTCCATCGTGATGATCGGCCGCACGCTCACACCGGGGCTCTTCATGTCGACCAGCAGGAAGCTGATGCCGGTCTGCGGTTTGCCTTCGTTGCTGGTGCGCACCAGGCAGAAGATCCAGTCGCCGTATTGGCCGAGCGTGGTCCAGGTTTTCTGGCCGTTGACGAGGTAGTAGTCGCCGCGGCGTTCGGCCTTGCACTTCACCGAAGCCAGGTCGGAACCCGAGCCCGGCTCGCTGTAACCCTGGCTCCACCAGACTTCGCCACTCATGATGCCGGGCAGGAAACGCTGCTGTTGCGCTGCGTTGCCGAACGCCATGATCACGGGCGCCACCATCACCGGCCCGAACGGGACCACACGCGGCGCGCCGGCGAGCGCGCATTCTTCTTCGAACAGGTGCTTCTGGATCGCGTTCCAGCCCGGCCCGCCGAACTGCTTCGGCCAGGCCCAGCCGTGCCAGCCCTGTTTGCCGAGGATCTTGGCCCAGCGCTGCAGATCGTCTTTGGACAGGCGCAGCGCGTTGTGCACCTTGTGGCTGATGTCCTTCGGCAGGTTTTCAGCGACCCAGGCGCGGATCTGCTCGCGGAACGCTTGTTCTTCGGGGGTGAAATTCAGGTCCATGGCGGCTTGTCTCCGTGCTGTGCGGGGTCACTCTGGGTTTTAGCACGACCGTGCCATTTTCTTCTGTCCCTGCCGTGACAAACCCGCTCCTGATAATCCCACGGATGAGAGTCCTGATCCTGGGTGGCACCCAATTCCTCGGCCGCCACATTGCCGAAACACTGCTGGCGGCGGGGCACGTGGTGAGCGTATTGAACCGCGGCGTGTCGCCCGACGAACTGCCCGCGCAAGTCGAACGCCTGCGCGGTGACCGCGACGCGGGCCCGCCGGGCCTGCAGGCCCTGATGGGGCAGACCTGGGACGCGTGCGTCGACGTCAGCGGCTACACGCCGCGCCAGGTGCGCGCAAGCGCCGAAGCCTTGCGCGCGAACGTGCGGCGGTATGTGTTCGTCAGCGCCGTCAGCGTCTACGGCGACCCGCAGGACCGCCCGGTGCGCGAGACCCACCCGCGCCTGCCGCCGGCCGCCGAGCATGTGACCGAGGTGAACGGCGAGACCTATGGCGCGCTGAAGGTCGCCTGCGAAAACATCGTGCAACAGGTCTACGGCGACCGCGCCACCTGCCTGCGCCCGCAGGTCATTGCCGGGCCGCAGGACCCTTCGGGTCGCTACACCTACTGGGTGCAGCGGGCGCAGCAGGGCGGCGAAATGCTGGCGCCCGGCGACGGCAGCGACCACCTGCAGGTCGTCGACGTGCGTGACGTGGCGCGCTTCGTGGCGACGGTGATCGAGCGCGACCTGGCCGGTGCGTTCAACCTCGCCGGGCCGCGGTTCACGTGGGCGCGGTTCATCGAGATGCTGGGCCCGCAAAACGTTGCCTGGGTCGATGCGCCGACGCTGCAGGCGGCCCGGCTGAGCTTCAACGAACTGCCGCTGTTCCGCCCCGAGCGCGGCCCGCGCAGTGGCCTGATGCACGTAAGCAACGAGCGCGCGCTCGCGGCCGGGCTCGGGCTGACATCGCCCGAAGCCAGCTTGCGCGACGTGCGGCATTGGCTGCGCGGCCGCGAGCCGGTGGTGGCCTTGTCGGTGGAGCGAGAGGCCGAACTGATCGCGCTCTCGCGTCAGGCCGATTGATGAGCCCGCCGAGCTTTCGTGCGACCGTCACCGCGCTGGCCGCCGGCCAGCTTGTGTGCTGGGCCGCGCTCTACTACGCGTTCTCGTCTTTCGTGTTGCCGATGCAGCGAGCCTTCGGCTGGAGCAAGCCGCAGATGATGGGCGCGTTCACGCTCGGTCTGGCGGTCTGGGGCGCAACCACCTACGCGGCCGGCGCGGCGATCGACCGCGGCCGCGGACGCGCGGTCATGGCCTGCGGCGCGGTGCTCGCCGGTGCGGGGTTCCTGATCTGGTCGCGCGTGGAAAGCCTGCCCGCGCTCTACTTCGCGTGGGCGGTGCTCGGCGCGTCGATGGCGATGACGCTGTACGAGCCCGCGTTCAACGTGCTCACCAAACGTTTCCCCGAGAAGTACCGCGAAGGCATCACTGCGCTCACGCTGGTCGGTGGTTTTGCCAGCACCTTGTCGTTCCCCGCCGCAGCCTGGTTGCTGTCGCTGTTCGACTGGCGCGGCGCGCTCGCGGTGATCGGCGCGGTGCTGGCTTTGCTGATCGCGCCGTTGCACGCCTGGGCGCTGCGGGGCACGCCGCTCGTGCACCGGGCCGGCGCGAAGCACGACGCAGCCGACGACAGCACCTTGGTTGAGGCACTGCGCGAGCCCGCGTTCTGGCTGCTCACCGCCACCTTCACGCTCTATTCCTTCGCCGCGGCCGCGATGTGGGCGCACATGATGCCGGCATTCGAGGCCAAGGGTTTGTCGCAGGCACAGGCGCTGTCGGTGGTCGTGTGGTTCGGGCCGGCGCAGGTGGCGGGCCGGCTGGCTTACCTCGGGTTTGGCCGCTGGGTGTCGGCGCGCAGCCTCGGGCTGATGGTCCTCGGCGGTCTGCCGGTGTCGCTGGCGATCTTCGCGCTCGCCGACCAGATGTTTGCCCTGCTGATCTTCGCGCTGCTGTTCGGCGTGGCCAACGGCCTGGTGACGATCGTGCGCGGCAGCCTGGTGCCCGAATACTTCGGCCGCGAACACGTGGGCCGCATCAGCGGGGCGATGAGCGGCATCACGCTCTTGGCGCGGGCTTCTGCACCGCTCGCCACCGCCTGGCTGCTGCTCGCGCTGGCGGGCTACCGCGAAATGCTGCTGGTGCTCTCGGCCACCGGCGTGGCAGCGGCGATCGCGTTCGGATTCGCGAAGAAGCCGGTGCGCTGAAAGCCGGTCAGAAACGCTTGCTCAGCGTCATCGTCTCGTTCTCGCGCTTCATCTGAAAGCGCGTGAGAAAGCTGTTGCCGAGCAGGATGAATTCCATCTGCGCCGGAACCACCATCGCTTCGACGTCGTAGACGACCACGTCGCCGATGCGCACTTCGGCCAGCCGTACCTTGTAGGCCGGCACCGCGCCATTGGCGGTACCGACGAACATACGCTGGCCGTCGCGGTATTTGAGGCCGATGTGCTCGGCCTCGGCCATGCTCATCGCCACGCTGGTGGCGCCGGTGTCGACCATGAAGCGCACCGCTCTGCCGTTGATGCCGCCCGAGGTCATGAAGTGCCCGCCGCTGCCGGCCGTGAGCACGATCTGCGAGCCACCGCCGTTGCTGGCCTGGCCGCCGATGTTGACCTGCGCGCCGCCCATCGCCACGTTCACACGCTTGCCCTTGATCTCGACCACCGCATCGTTGCCGGTCACGCTGACGAGCTTGACGCCCTGCACCGTGGCGCCGGTGGCGACGGTGCGCGGCGCGCCATCGATCATCAGCAGCGCCTTGTCGCCGAGGCTGCCGCTCATCGAGACCGTTTGGGCGAAGACCGCCGGGCAGGCGAGCAGAAGGGCAGCGGCGAAGTGGCGGGGCATGAAGTTCCTGGCGATTCAGTCGCGGAAGTTGTTGAACGAGAGCGGTGCGTCGGGGATTTCCTTGCGCACCAGCGCCATCGCCGCCTGCAGCTCGTCGCGCTTGGCGCCGGTGACACGCACGGTGTCACCCTGAATGGCAGCCTGTACCTTCAGCTTGCTTTGTTTGATGACGGTCTGGATCTTCTTCGCGCTGTCGCTGTCGATGCCGCTCTTCACGACCAGCAGCTGCTTGACCTTGTCGCCGCCGATCTTCTCGATCTTGGCCGTGCGATCGAGAAAGCGGATGTCGACGCTGCGCTTCGTGAGCTTGGCGATCAGCACGTCCATCACCTGGCCGATCTGGAAGTCGCTGTCGGCCCAGATCGTCAGGTCGTTTTCCTTCAGCTCGACACGTGCCGACGAGCCTTTGAAGTCGAAGCGGGTGCCGATTTCCTTGGCGGTCTGGTCGACGGCGTTGCGCACTTCGACGAGATTGGGTTCTAACACGGTGTCGAAGCTGGGCATGATCGATGGGCCAAGTGCAATGAGCGAAAATTGTGGCATGCAAATCGAGTCGGGCGTGAGCCTCAAACCCTACAACACCTTCAGCTTGCCGGCTGTGGCGCGCAAGCTGGTGCGTGTGACGGGCGACGCCGACGTGCGCCGCGTCGTCGACCACCCCGAGCTCGGGCTGGCGCCGAAGTTCGTGCTCGGTGGCGGCAGCAACATCATTCTGACGCGCGACATGCCGCAGATCGTGCTGAAGGTCGAAGTGCGCGGTGTGCGCCTCGTGGAAGAACGCACGGACGCCTGGATCGTCGAGGCCGGGGCCGGCGAAAACTGGCACGAGCTGGTTCGTCATACCTTGGCCCAAGGCTGGCCGGGGCTGGAAAACCTGGCGCTGATTCCCGGCACGGTCGGCGCTGCGCCGGTGCAGAACATCGGCGCTTACGGTGTCGAGCTGAAAGACCGTTTCGAGTCGCTCGACGCGGTCGATCTGGTGACAGGCCGCACCAGCACGCTGTGGCCGGAAATCTGCGCTTTCGGTTACCGCGACAGTGTGTTCAAACACTCGCTGGCCGGGCGCAGCGTGATCACCCGTGTGCGTTTTCGCTTGCCCAAACCGTGGCGGCCGGTGTTGGGGTACCTGGAGCTCGAACGCAAGATGCATGACACCGGCATCACGGCGCCCACCGCGCAGCAGGTGTTCGACTGGATCTGCGCGATTCGCCGCGCCAAGCTGCCCGACCCGGCGCTGATCGGCAACGCCGGCAGCTTTTTCAAGAACCCGGTGGTCACCCCCGAGCAGTGTCGCGACATCATCGGACGCGACCCTGAGATCGTTCACTACCCGATGCCCGACGGCAGTGTGAAGCTCGCTGCCGGCTGGATGATCGACGCCTGCGGTTGGAAGGGCAAGAGCATCGGCCAGGCCGGTGTCTACGAGAAGCAGGCGCTGGTGCTGGTGAACCGCGGCCACGCCATCGGCTCGGAAGTGATGACGCTGGCGCGTGCGATCCAGGAAAGTGTCTACGGGCGCTTCGGCATCCGGCTCGAGCCGGAGCCGGTCGTGGTTTAGGGTCTGTGCAACAAGTTCAGCCGGACAGCATTCCGCCGAGCACACATTGTTCACGCGCAGCGGCGATGTCTCGCTCGAGCGCGGCACGCAGCTGGGCGAGCCGGCTGGGTGCGGTGTCGTCGGGGCAACGCTGCAGCGTTTCGGCCACGTCGGCGACGCTGCGCAAGCCCAGGCTGAGCGCCGCGCCCTTGAGCGAATGCGCGCGCGCGCGCAGCTCGGTGCGGTGTGCCGCGGTCAGGGCCTCGGGCAGGGCACCCAGGGTCTGTTTGCAGTCGTCGAAAAACCGCTGCAGCAGCTCGCTGTACTGCGCCGGCGAGAGCGTGCGTCGCACGTCGTCGATGGTGGCGAAGTCGAGCGGGCCGGTGTCGGTGCCGCCGGGCGGCGTCGACGCGGACTTTTCGGGCACCGCGCCGCCGTAGCGCGCGAGCACGTCGCGCAGCTGCGGCAGGTGCGCCGGCTTGGTCAGAAAGCCGTCCATGCCGGCCTCGCGGGCGCGGTCACGCGCTTCGCGAAACGCGTCGGCGGTGAGAGCCACGATCGGCACGCGCCCGCGCGGCCCGGGCATCGCGCGAATCTCACGCGCCGCCGCGAAGCCATCCATGCCCGGCATGTGCAGGTCCATCAGCACCACGTCGAAGGCCTGCGCCTGCATCGCCCGCACCGCGCCGTCGCCGTCTTCGCTGAAGACCGCGGTGTGGCCGAGCTTGTCGAGCACCGCCTCGAGGTAGGCGCGGTTCACGGGGTGGTCTTCGGCGACCAGCACGTGCAGGCGCCGGGCCGCGGCGGGCACGGCGTCTGGTGCCGTCGTGGGTGCGGGCGCCGCGGCCTGTGCCGGCTCGGCGGCTTTCAGCGGCAACGACACCGTGAAGCTGCTGCCGACGCCAGGTGTGCTGCGCACCGTGATGTCGCCACCCATCAGGCGCGCCAGGTTGCGCGAGATCTCCAGGCCGAGCCCGGTGCCGCCCTGGCGCCGCGAGGTGCTTTCGTCGGCGCGCATGAAACGCTGGAACAGGCGCGCGAGCGTGGCCGGGTCCATGCCGATGCCGGTGTCCGTCACGCAGAATTCGAGGCCGCCGCCGGCCGCCACGCTCGCCGAGAGGTCGACGCTGCCGTTGTTCGAGAACTTGACGGCGTTGCTCAGCAGATTGAAAAGGATCTGCTTGACGCGCGTGCCGTCGGCTTGCACTCGGCGCGGCACGTTGGGCGCCACCACCACCCGCAGCGCCAGGCCCTTGGCTTGCGCCTGCACCCGCATCAGTGCACCGACGTCGCTGATGAGCTGGGGCAGGTCGACCGGCTCGGGCGTGACCTGCAGCCGGCCGGTTTCGAGCTGCGAGATGTCGAGGATGTCGTTGAGGATCGACAGCAGGTGTTGCGCCGACTCTTTCGCCGTTTCAAGAAAACCGGCCTGTTGTGGCGTGAGCCGCGCGTCCTGCAGCAGCGACATCATGCCCAGCATGCCGTGGAAAGGCGTGCGGATCTCGTGGCTCATGTTGGCCAGAAAGGCGCTCTTGGCGCGGTTCGCCGACTCGGCTTCGAGCCGCGCCACGCTGAGGCTTTCGGCGATCGCCTCCAGGCTGCGGCGGCGCTTGGTCAGCGCGCGCAACTGGCGCAGCACCACGACACCGAGCACGAGCAGAAGCAGCGCCTGGAACAGCGTCAGCGCGAAGCCGAGCTGGCTGTGCTTGCGCACCGCGCTGTTGCGCAGCGTCGCGCGCTCGTAGAGAAGGTGCGACGCACTCAGGGCCAGGTCGTGCAGCGGCACGTTCAGGTTGTCCAGACGCGGCAGCAGCCGCGCCACGCCGGCGCGGCTCAGCGGTTCCTGCGGTTTTTCGCCGAGAAAGTGGTCGGCTTCGATCACGAAGTCGTGCACCTGGGCGAGAGCAGGGCCGTAGATCGGCTCTTCGAGCATCACACGCTGCGCGCGTGCGTGATCGACCAGGCCGATGCGGCTGACGAAGATGTCGTAACGCAGCTGCACCGCCGCGCCATCGAAGGGCTGCGAAGCGTCGAGCGCCTTCTGCATCTCGTTGCGCAGGCGCAGGTGTTCGGTTTCGAGCTGCGAAAAGCTCCAGCCGAGACCGTCGTTCTGGAACTGCGCGGTGTTGTCGAGCAGCTTGTACTGGCGCCATTGCACGTAGGCCACGGCCAGCAGCACCACGGCCAGCGTGGCCACGACCAGGGCGAGCCAGAAGCGGCGCTCGTCGGGGGCGCTTTCTTTCATCGCAGATCGAGCGAGCGCAGCTGCCAGACCGCGCGGCTGTAGTGGACAGCGGTGCGCACCTCGCGCCGGTCGTCGAACGGGTAAATGATGACCAGCGGACCCTTCTCGCGCACCGGCATCGGCTTGTCGTCGAGCAGGTAAGCGAGCATCGCGCCGTGCTTGAGCCAGTCTTCGGCCGGGATCTCGACACGGTAGTCGTTCAGCGCCATCGCCTTGAGCGTGTTGCCCGTGCCGCCCACCGCCGCCAGCAGGTCACGCAGCGACACGCCGGTGAACTTGCGCGGTTGGGCATACCACGGCGTCTTCGTGTTGAAGCTGGTTTGCGGCAGCTTCGCGAGCATGGCCATGTCGAAGTCGAGACTCTCCGTGCCGGCGCGCTTCTGCACGTTGCCGGTGATCGAGAGGATCACCTTGGGCGGCGCAGCCGGCGCGGCGTCTTGCGCTCGCGCGCGCACCGGCCAGGCCGTGGCGAGGCCGCAGGCCAGGCCCGTGAGGAGCCAGCCGCGCCGCTGTCGATGGGCCGGGAACACGCCTTACTTCTTCTTCGATGCCGCCGGGCGGCGGGCCTGCAGGTTGGCGCCGATGCGCAGGCGCAGTGCGTTCAGCTTGATGAAGCCGGCCGCATCGGCCTGGTTGTAGGCGCCGCCGTCGTCGTCGAAGGTCGAGATCTTCATGTCGAACAGCGAATCGGTCTTCGACTCGCGGCCGACGCACATGATCGTGCCCTTGTAGAGCTTGAGCTTGACGCTGCCGTTCACGGTGGCCTGGCTCGCATCGATCAGGCCCTGCAGCAGCAAGCGCTCCGGGCTGAACCAGTAGCCGTTGTAGACCATGCGAGCGTAGCGCGGCATCAGGTCGTCTTTCAGGGCCAGCACTTCGCGGTCGAGCGTGATCGATTCCATCGCGCGGTGGCCCGCCAGCATGATGGTGCCGCCCGGGGTTTCATAACAGCCGCGGCTCTTCATGCCGACGTAGCGGTTCTCGACCTTGTCGAGCCGCCCGATGCCGTGTTTGCCGCCGATGCGGTTGAGCTCGGTCAGCACCGCGGCTGGGCTCATCTTCTTGCCGTCGATCGCAACGATGTCGCCCTTGGCGTAGGTGAGCTCGACGATCTGCGGTTTGCCCGGTGCCTTCTCGGGGCTCACGGTCAGGCGCCACATCTTGTCGTCTGGTGCGAAGTTCGGGTCTTCGAGCACGCCGCCTTCGTAGCTGATGTGCAGCAGGTTGGCGTCCATCGAATACGGCGCGCCGCCGCCCTTGCGCTTCTTGAATTCGACCGGAATGCCGTGTTTGTCGGCATAGGCGAGCAGCTTGTCGCGGCTCAGCAGGTCCCATTCGCGCCACGGTGCGATCACCTTCACGTCGGGCATCAGCGCGTAGGCGCCCAGCTCGAAGCGCACCTGGTCGTTGCCCTTGCCGGTGGCGCCGTGGCTGATCGCGTCGGCCTTGGTTTTGCGGGCGATGTCGATCAGGCGCTTGGCGATCAGCGGGCGCGCGATCGAGGTGCCGAGCAGGTATTCGCCCTCGTACAGCGCATTCGCGCGGAACATCGGGAACACGAAGTCGCGCACGAACTCTTCGCGCAGGTCGTCGATGAAGATGTTCTCGGGCTTGATGCCCATCTTCAGCGCCTTGGCGCGCGCCGGCTCCACTTCTTCGCCCTGGCCGAGATCGGCGGTGAAGGTGACCACCTCGCAATGATATTCGTCTTGCAGCCACTTCAGGATGACCGAGGTGTCGAGGCCGCCGGAATAGGCGAGCACGACCTTCCTGGGCTGGGCGGTGGCTTTCTTGAGCGAGGTGACTTTGGGCATGGTGTGCGGCTTCGGGCAGGGGCTGTGAACAAAGGGCGAAACGATGATTTTAGGTGCATGTGCGGGGCGGCCCGGCGCGGCGCCGGGCGCTGCGGGGCCACCGGGCCTTCCCCAGATTGGAGGGTGCCAGCGCAGCCGCCACGTGGGTTAATCTTCGCGTCCGCGCCCCGGGCGCCCCCACCATGAGCAACGACACCGCCGCCAACCCCCCGCCCGCCGTCGGCGTGGCCGAACACGACGCGTTGCCGCCCGGCACCCGCTTCGGCGAGTTCGAGATCCTGCGGGTGCTCGGCGTGGGCGGCTTCGGCATCGTCTACCTGACGCAAGACCACTCGCTGGAGCGCCAGGTCGCACTGAAGGAATACATGCCGGCGGCACTCGCGTCGCGCGGCGTCGGCGCGATGATCACGGTGCGCTCGGCGTCGTTTGCCGAGACCTATGCGATCGGGCTGCGCTCGTTCGTCAACGAAGCGCGGCTGCTGGCGCGCTTCGACCACCCGTCGCTGGTGAAGGTCTACCGCTTCTGGGAAGACAACGCCACCGCCTACATGGTGATGCCCTACCTGCAAGGCATCACGCTGCGCGACGCGCGCAAGGCCATGACGCATGCGCCCGACGAGGCCTGGGTGCTCGGCGTGATCCACCCGATGCTCGACGCGCTCGAGCTGCTGCACCGCGAAGGCGTGTACCACCGCGACATCGCGCCCGACAACATCCTGCTGCCACCGGTGGGCCAGCCGATCCTGCTCGACTTCGGCGCTGCGCGCCACGTCATCAGCGACCGCACGCAGTCGCTCACCGCGATCCTGAAGCCGAGCTATGCGCCGATCGAGCAGTACGCCGAAATGACGCAGATGCGCCAGGGCCCGTGGACCGACCTGTACGCGCTGGGCGCCGTCATGCACTTTCTGCTGTTCGGCGCGCCGCCGGCGCCGGCCACCGCACGCGCCATGCAAGACGACGCCGAGCCGATCGAGCAGCGTGTGGTGCCCGGCGTGTCGCAGCGTCTGATCGACGCGGTGGGCTGGGCGCTGCGCGTGCGCCCGCTCGAACGGCCGCAGAACGTAGGCGAGCTGCGCGCGGCGCTGAAGGGCCTGTTGCCGGTGCCGGCACGGGTTCAGGGCATGGCGCAGGGCGGGGCGTTGCCTGCGGCAGCCTCGGCCGCGGCGACCAGCGCCGTGACTTTCCAGCCGACCTTGATGGTCGAACCGGCCGACCCGCAAGCCACCCGCATCAACACCGTGCAAACGCCGCCGATGCCGCCGATGCCACGTGTGCCGCCTGCGGCGCCGCCACGGCCCGCGGCCTCGATGCCGGCCGCAGCGCAGCGCCCCGTGGCCGCGGCCGCGCCGCTGCCGCAGGCCGCGCCACCGGCGGCAAAACGCAGCCTGGTCTTTGCAGGGCTGGCGGCGGCCGTGGTCGTCGCCGCGGTTGTGCTGTGGCAGTTTGTCGGCCTGCTCGGCGGGTCGCGCACACCGGCCGTGGCCACCGCCGATCCGGCGAGTGCGGTGGCGTCGGAAGCCGTGACCGCGCCCACCGCGTTGCCCGCAACGCCGCCGCCCGTCGCCGTGGCGCCGCAGCCGAGCGTGAGCGCATCGGCGCAGGCCGCGACCGACGCGGCGCTGGCGGCCGTGGCCCAGGCGCAAGGTCTGGCCGTGCCCGGCAAGGCCGCGTCGGCTGATGCCGGCAAGCCGGTGGCCCTGATCGCGCCGGCTGCCAGTGCGGCCCTGCTGGCGGCGAGTGCCGCGAGCGGCGCGCGTGTCAAGCCCGTGCTGGCCGGCGCATCACGCCCCGACGGCTTCGCGGCCACGCCCGGCCCCTATGCCGACACTGCAGCGTCGCGCCCCATCGAGGCGCGCGCGCGGCCGGTGCCTGCTGTGCAACGCGAGCCCGTTGTGGTGGCCGCGCCGGTCGCCGCTGCCCCCGCCGGCCCGGCGACGGCACGCGAGATGTGCGGCAGCCGCCTGTTCATTGCGCTGGCGATCTGCATGGACCGTGAATGTGAACAGCCGCGTTTCCGCGATCACCCCGAATGCGTGCGCGTGCTCGAAGTGAAGCGCAAGCGCGAGCAGGCGCAATAGGGGCCGCTTCGTTCAGAGCGTCTCAGGCGTCGATCGACGACAGGAACTGCTTCAGCTCGGGCGTCTGCGGTGCGCCGAAGATCACGTCGGGCGGGCCCATCTCGTGGATGCGGCCGGCGTGCATGAAGACCAGCCGGTCAGACACCTTGCGCGCGAAGCTCATCTCGTGCGTGACCATCAGCAGCGTCATGCCCTCGTCGGCGAGCGACTCCACCACGCGCAGCACCTCGCCCACCAGCTCGGGGTCGAGCGCCGAGGTGATCTCGTCGCACAGCAGCACGGCCGGCTCCATCGCCAGCGCGCGGGCGATTGCCACGCGCTGCTGCTGGCCACCCGACAACTGGTCGGGTTGGGCGTCGAACTTCTCGGCCAGGCCGACCCGCGCGAGCAGCTTCTTCGCCTGCTCGGCGGCTGCGGCCACGTCGCGCTTTTTCACCAGCGTGGGCGCGAGCATCACGTTGCGGCCGACGCTCAGGTGCGGGAACAGGTTGAAGCCCTGGAAAATCATGCCGACCCGCTGGCGCAGCGTGCGCATCGCGGCCTTGTCGTCGTGCAGCAGCGGGTTGCCGTCGACGCTGAGCGCGCCTTCGTTGAAGACTTCCAGGCCGTTGATGCAGCGCAGGAGCGTGCTCTTGCCCGAGCCGCTCTTGCCGATGATGGCGATCACCTCGCCGGGCTTGACCGACAGGTCGATGCCCTTGAGCACTTCGTTCGTGCCGAAGCGCTTCTTGAGACCTGTGATTTCAACGATGCCCATGGTTCAGCTTCTTCTCCAATGATTTGCTCCACGCCGAGATCGGGAAACACAAGGCGAAATACATCAGCGCGAGGCAGGCGTACACGGTGAACGGTCGGAAGGTGGCGTTGGTGATCATCGTGCCGGCCTTGGTCAGCTCGACGAAACCGATCACCGATGCCAGCGCCGTGCCCTTGATCACCTGCACCAGAAACCCCACGGTCGGTGGCACCGCCACGCGCAGGGCCTGCGGGCCGATCACGTAGCGAAGTTGTTCCCGCAGGCTCAGCGCGAGCGCGGTCGAGGCTTCCCACTGCCCTTTGTTCACCGCGTTGACGCAGCCGCGCCAGATCTCGGTGAGGAAGGCGCTGGTGTAGAGCGTGAGCGCGAGTGCTGCCGCGACCCACGGCGACACGTTGATGCCGAACAGCGCCAGGCCGAAGTACGCGAGGAACAGTTGCATCAGCAGCGGCGTGCCCTGGAACAGCTGCACGTAGCCCGCGACCAGCGTGTCGGCGCCTCGCAGCTTTGCGATGCGCGCGATCAGCAGTGCAAGGCCGACGAGCCCGCCGCCGATGAAAGCGATCAGCGAGAGCGCCACGGTCCAGCGCGTGGCGAGCAGCAGGTTGCGGAAGATGTCCCAGAGGGAAAAGTCGATCACGTCATTTCCCGAAGATGAACTTGGGGCCGGCCCAGTTCAACAAGCGGCGCAAGGCCATCGACAGCGCCAGGTAGATCAGCGTCGCGACGATGAAAGATTCGAACGCACGGAAATTGCGCGACTGGATCAGGTTGGCCGCGTAAGAGAGCTCGGGCGTCGAGATCTGCCCGCACACCGCCGAACCGAGCATCACGATGATGATCTGGCTCACCAGCGCCGGCCACACGCGCTTCAGCGAAGGTGGCAGCACGACGCGCGTGAACACCTGCATTTCCGACAGCGCCAGGCTCTGCGCCGCTTCGATCTGCCCGCGCGGTGTGGTCGCGACACCGGCGCGCACGATCTCGGCCGCATAGGCGCCAAGGTTCACCACCATCGCCAGCACCGACGCCACTTCGGGCGAGAGCCTGATGCCGATGCCGGGCAGCCCGAAGAACAGGAAGAACAGCTGCACGATGAACGGCGTGTTGCGGATCAGCTCCACGTACGCAGAGACGATCGCTTTCAGCCAAGGCGCACCGTGCAGCCGCGCCCACGCGCAGGCCACGCCGAGCGACACGCCCACCGTGGCCGATACGGCCGTCAGCGCCAGCGTGGCGGCCACGCCCTGGGCCAGCAAAGGCCACTCGGCGAGAACCACGGGGAAGTCGAAAGCGATCATGTGCGGTGCTTCTGCGGCTTCGACCGATCAGGGCAGTTCGCCCAGCGGGCGGCCCAGCCACTTGAGCGCTAGTCTGTTCAGCTCGCCCGACTTCTTCGCGTCGGCAATGATGTCGTTGACCTTCAGCCGCAGCTTGTCTTCGCCCTTGGCCACGCCGATGAAGTTCGGCGAGTCTTTCAGCAGCAGCTTGAACTCGGTGCTCACGGCCGGGTTCTTCGCCATGAAGTTGCCGGCCACCGAAGCGCCCACGCCCATCAGCTGCACCTGGCCCGCGGCATAGGCCGAGACCGTGCCGTTCATGTCTTCGAAACGTTTGATGTCGACACCGGCCGGCGCGATCTTGCCGACCTCCTGGTCTTCCATCGCGCCGCGCGTCACGCCCACGGTCTTGCCGGCCAGGTCGGCCGGGGTCTTCACGACCAGTGTCTTCGGGCCGAAGATGGCCTGGAAGAACGGCGAGTAGGCGCTCGTGAAGTCGATGACCTTCTCGCGTTCCGGGTTCTTGCCGAGCGTGGAGATCACGAGGTCGGCCTTCTTCGTCTGCAGGTACGGGATGCGGTTGGCGCTCGTGACCGGCACGAGCTCGACCTTCACGCCGAGCTTGGCGCCGATCAGGTTGGCCATGTCGACGTCCAGGCCCTGCGGCGCCAGGTCGGTGCCGACGAAGCCGTAGGGCGCCGAGTCGGTCGGCACCGCGATCAGGATGAGTTTTTTCGCCATCACGTCGTCGAGCGCGGTCTGCGCGAGCGCGGGGGCGAGTGCGGCGGCGCAGGCGATGGCGCACGCGGCTTTCAGGAACAAGCGGGTCTGCATGGGTCGGGGTCTCCTGGGGAATGGCTTGAATCAAGGCCGCGCCCGAAGGGGCGCGGCTCTGCATTCTGAGGGGTAGCAAGGCCCGTGCCGCACCCGCGTTACTGCGGGTTCCCGCCGTAGGAGCCGCGGGTTGGCTGCGCTATACCGTGGGGGCTGAGCCAGACTGCTTTTCCCCGTGGAGACCCGCTTGAATCCCAACGCCGAATTACCTCAACCCGCGCCCGAGCGCCCGCACCACAAGATCTGGCCCAAACGCTTGCCGCGCCAGCTGGCCGTGCCGGAAACCACGCTGTGGTTCAACCTCGAGGTCACGGCCACACGCTTTCCCGACAAGGCCGCCTACCTGTTCTTCGGCCGGCCGTTGAGTTATGGCGAACTGCGCCGCCAGGCCGAGGCCGTTGCCGGCTGGTTGCAAAGCGTGGGTGTGAAGGCGGGCGAACGCGTCGCCATCTGCATGCAGAACTGCCCGCAGTACGCGGCCGCTTACTACGGCATCCTGCGGGCCAACGCCGTCGTGGTGCCGGTGAACCCGATGAACCGCGCCGAAGAGTTCAAGCACTACATCACCGATCCGCAAACGCGCGTCGTGATCTGTGCGGCCGACCTGGCCGGTGTTGTTGCCAGCGCCAATGCAGCCGTGCCCGAGGCCGAGCGCCTGGCGGAAATTCTGGTCACGCGCTACACCGACTCCATGCACGACGGCGAGATCGACCCCGATGACGCACCGCCACCGGCCATGGACGCCTGGCTGCGCAACGACCCGGCGCTGCCGGCGGGAGCCACACGCTGGGCCGACGTGCTCGAGCTTGGCCTGAAGCCCGGCCCGCACACTGCGAAGCCCGATGACCTGGCGCTGTTGCCCTACACCTCGGGCACGACCGGCCTGCCCAAGGGCTGCATGCACACGCACCGCACGCTGATGTCGAACGCGGTCGGTGGCGGCCAGTGGGGCCAGGCCGGCCCCGAATCGGTGAGCCTGTCGGTCGTGCCGATGTTCCACGTGACCGGGATGATGTATGGCGTGGTCGGCAACGTCTACCTCGGCAGCACCAGCGTGATCGTGCCGCGCTGGGACCGCGAGCTCGCGGGCCGCGTGATCTCGAAGTACCGGATCACGCACTGGACCTGCATCCCGACGATGATCATCGACCTCTTCGGCAGCCCCAATTACAAGAGCTTCGACCTGACCAGCCTGCACTACCTGAGCGGCGGCGGCGCCGCGATGCCGCAGGCCGTGGCACAGCGCCTGCTCGATGAATTCGGCCTCAGCTTCGCCGAAGGTTATGGCCTGACCGAAACCGCCGCGCCGTCACACGGCAATCCGCCCGAGCGCGCCAAGCTGCAGTGCCTGGGCATTCCGATCTTCGGCGTCGACTCGCGCGTGGTCGACCCGGCCACGCTGAAAGAAGTGCCGGTCGGCGAAGTGGGCGAGATCGTCACGCGCGGGCCGATGGTCTTCAAGGGTTACTGGGGCCACCCGCAGGCGACCAAGGACGCCTTCATCGAACTCGACGGCGAGACCTTCTTCCGCACCGGCGACCTCGGCCGCATGGACGAAGAAGGCTATTTCTTCATGACCGACCGCCTGAAGCGAATGATCAACGCCAGCGGCTTCAAGATCTGGCCGGCCGAGGTCGAGATGCTGCTCTACAAACACCCGGCGGTTCAGGAAGCCTGCATCATCGCGGCGCGTGATGCCTACCGCGGCGAAACCGTGAAAGCCGTGGTGGTGCTGCGCGCCGAAGCGAAGGGCAAGACCACGGCCGAAGACATCACGGCCTGGGCGCGCGAGAACATGGCGGCCTACAAGGTGCCCAAGCTCGTGCAGTTCGTCGACGCCTTGCCGAAGTCGGGCTCAGGCAAGGTGATGTGGCGGCTGCTGCAAGACCAGGAAGCCAAAGGCTGAGGCGAGGCTCTCGACGCGCTTTCGATTTACTTCCGCATCATCTGGCCGCGAATCTCGCCACCCGGGAACGCGGCGGTGTGCACATTGACGTACCACTTGCCGGCCATCAGGTCTTCGATCTGCATCAGCGTGAGTGTGGTTTCACCGGCCGCCGGGCTGATCGCGCTCGGGAAAGGCACGGCCACGCCGGCGTTGGCGCCGGGCATGGCCGGGCCGTGGAAGTGCGCCATCGTCGCCGGGCCAGTAAGGCCCGAATAGGTCATCGTCCAACGCAACGCGTTGTTGGCCTTGTCGAGCGTCGCGTCGAGCTTGCCGCTGGCCGCACTCGTGTTGGCCGGCACTTCGGCCGCGCCGGAAAGCGTGGCGCTGAAGCTCACGCTGCCGGCCGAGCCCATCGGCGTCGAGTCGGCCTTCGGAGCCATGCCGCAGGCGGCAAGCGCAATCGGCGCGGCGAACAGTGCGGCACGAAGGAAGTTGGGGAAGTGGGTCATGACGGTCTCCGCAAAAGAGGGGGCTATGCTGCCGCCCGCTCGGAGGTGAGCGAACAGGCTGGGCCACCAGCATGGGCCGCACGATCGACGCCGCGTGTCGGACGACAGGCCGTTGTGCTGTGGTTCGTCGTCGATGTTCGGTGACCGTTGAGCGTTCGCTCGTGTGTTGCACCACCGAGCGTGCTGGCGAGGGCGTCGGGTGACCGGCTCCGCTCATGTCCCCCGGGCCGGGCTTCGCCCAGCCCTCCTCCTTAACTTCGCTGCGCCGGTCACCC
>Ga0307516_10002719_pt1 | contig 23306 bp, 23 predicted proteins | sample 19_EM_MG_FD_203310 | JGI IMG/M metagenome (GOLD analysis project Ga0307516, IMG submission 203310) | Populus trichocarpa ectomycorrhiza microbial communities from riparian zone in the Pacific Northwest, United States - 19_EM | ecosystem: Host-associated > Plants > Roots > Unclassified | place...
CACCAGAATTTTTTGCCGCATGGGTTACGCCAGTAGTTCCGGGATCCCGCTCGTCGCCATCGAATCGGCGGTGCCCCACGAGGTCGCGGGGCTGCCTATCGCGGTCAGCAGGGTGAGCCCGACGCGGCTGACGTTCTCGCCGACGAGGCGCACGTGCGTGTCGCCCTTCAGCTTGCCGCCGGCCTTCCCGGACACCACGATGGGGTAATCGGTGCCGCCGTGCGTCTGCGATTCCGACACGCACGAGGTGGTGTACACGACCGAGTTGTCGAGCAGGTTGCCCGCGCCGTCGGGTGTGTTTCGGAGCCGCGCCAGCGTGTCAGCAAGGCACGACATGGTGAACTTGATGCCGGTGTTGAAGCCCTCAGTCGACGCTTGCACGCCCTTCGGACCGGTGCGATGGCCATAGTCTTCGTGGAACGCCCCCGGCAGGCCGGCGTCCGTGTACTGGCTTTGGCAAGACGGCGAGCTGAACTGGTACGAGAACACCCGCGTGAGGTCACCGGCCAGCGCGAACGCCAAGAGGTCGGAGAACGCCTGACCGCGCATGCGCGTGATGTTGTTTCCGTCGGCGCCGCGGCCCGGGTACGCCTTCTCGGGGTCGGTGATGGTGCCGGCCATGTGTGGCATGCCGGCGGCCACCAGCTGATTCTGTAACTGATTGAGCCCCGACAGGTGTTGATCGAGACGGTGTTGATCCTCGACGCCCAGGCGGGTGCGCAGCGCCTTCGCTTCGTCGGCGATGGCGTCGAGCACCGCTCGCCGGCGCAGCAACGCCGGATCAGGCGCCATCGGCATGCCGGTGCCGGTGCTGGCGTACTTGAGGAGCGATTGGAACAGATCCGACGGGCTCATGTTCGGCGGATTGGGCGCATTGGGCCCCGACCACGAGATGTTCATGGTGCCGCCAGAGCCCGACATGCCAACGTGGAGCCCCTTCGGGTACAGCGTGCCGGTGCTCGTGATCCCGGCGGCCACTTGATCGAGCGTCGGAAGCTGCACCGTGCCGTTTCCCGTTTGCGCGGCCGTGAGCGCTTGCACCGGCATCGCCTTGTGCGGCGAGATGTCCGGGCCTTTGATGGTCAGGCCCGTGATCACGGAGATATAGGGCTTGACCGCCTGCAACGGGCTCAGCTCTTCGCTGAGCTCCCAATCGGCTCCGACACCCGCCATCTTCGGCACCCAGCGCGACGGGATGATGCCGTTGCCGAAGAACCAGGTGCCGAGCCGCACCGGCAGCGCGCCGCCCGCGGCGTACGCCGTGCCGTTGTCGTTCAGCATGCTGATCAGGCGAGGCAGCGGGACCGCAACGGCGATGCCGCCGAGCACCGTGCCTCGGAGCACGGCTCGACGCGAGATGATTGTTCGCTTTGAACGTGCCATGTCTAGGTGCTTCCTTATTACGGCTGGGAGGCTTCGACGAAGCGGAAAGGGTCGCTCGAGACCAGGTTCAACAAGAGCTGGTCGGCCTTGTTGCCGCTGGCAGCGAAATCGGACGCCAGTTTGTTCAAGATGGCGGCGTCGGCCTGGACTGCGTCGCGGTTCTGCGCGTTCATATAGACCTTGCTGACGAAGCACGGGCCGCTGACGGCTGCCTTCCGCAGCACCGTCCCCATCTGCGAAAGGCCGTCGAACGTTGCGCCGTCCAGGTCGCCGGTGGCGTCGATCGGGTGACCCTTCTCCATCGTTCGGTATTGGCCGACGGCGTCGAAGCTCTCCAGGCCAAAGCCGAGCGGATCCATCAGCGCGTGGCACGCGTTGCAGGTTGGCCCCGACCGGTGCTGCGAGAGCCGGTCGCGCATCGTCGCCGTCGGGTCTGTTGGTGTCGGCAGCTGCGGGACCACACCGGCCGGTGGCGGTGGGATCGGCTGGCACAGCAGCGTTTCGCGGATGAACTTGCCGCGGCGGGTGGGCCCCGTGCGTTCTGGAAGCGACAGGCCAGCCAAGATGGCCCCGGTGCCCAGAATTCCTGCCCTCGGCGAATCCGCGGGGATCATTACCTGGCGGAAATCGCTGCTGCCGGGCGCGGGCAGGCCATAGAACTTGGCAAGCTCGTCGTTCACGAACGTGGTCTTGCTGTCGAACAGCGACAGGTAGTCACCGTGCGTGTTGAACACCATGTCGGTGACCCGCATCTCCAGCTCGGTCTGCATGGCCGCACGCACGGTCGGCGTGAACGCGGGAAACAGCGTCGGGTCCGGCAGCGCGTTCTGCAGGTTGCGGAGGGCGTACAGGTCGTCCACGAACGCCGCCATCGCCAGCTGCGCGCGCGGATCGGCCATCATTCGCTTGGCCTGCGTGCTCACGCCGTCGGTGTTCGAGAGCGCGTCCTTGGCGGCCGTGTCTAGCAGCGTCTGGTCTGGCAGCGTGTTCCACAGTGTCGACGCGAGCCGCGACGCCATCTCGTAGCTGCTATACTTCAGCCGGCCGCCGTCAGCCGCGCTGGCTGCGCCGAGCTCGACCCGGTAGAGGAAGTTCGGCGATTGCAGGATGGTGCTCACCGCGTACTGCATGCCGATCGCGATCGTGCCACCCGACTGGCCGGCGAGCGTCGTTGCCAGCGTGACCAGACGGTTGGTCTCGTCGGCGGTCAGCGGCCGCCGGTACGCGCGCTGCCCCAGGGCCGAAATCGCCTGCGACGCGCACGCCGTGTCCGTTGCCGTCTGCGGCACGCAAGCCAGCGCCGCCTTTGCCCGCGTGGGATCGGCGAACAGCCAGGCCGCAGCTGCATCGGCAGATGCTTCGTAAAGGCCGACTCCCGACGCCGACGATACGATGCTCGACGACCCGATCGACACGAATCCGTCTGTCAGCTGATCGGGATCCAACTGGCCGATCGGCGCGCCCGCACCCAATAATTCGTGCACGCTGTTGGCGTATTGCGACGACGTCACACGGTGCATGTGCGCGACGGGCTGGCCTCTGGCGTCAACGACCGTCGTCGTCGTGCCGCCGGTTGTCGCGCCGCCGGTTGTCGTGTCGCCAGTGGTCGCGCCGCCGGTCGTCGTGGTGCCGCTAGTCGTCGCGCCGGTGCCGTTTGTCCCCGTACCGCCGGAGGCGGTGGGGGATCCGGACATCGGATGTCCGGTCTCGCCGGTGCACGCCGCTAACGCGACGAGTAGAGTGCTGCAGCAAAATGCTCGTTTCATGCTTCGTCCTTCGGCCAAATGGCACGAATCCGGCACTGACGCGGTTGTCGGGAATGCCTACAAGCGCACCGGTGCGTGGGTACCAGCGATCGCCATGATCACTTTTTGTGATCAATCTTGCCTGCTGCGGCCAGGCTCCAAATTCTCGAGGGCCAGGCTCCAAATTCGGAGACGAGAGGCGCGCTTTACCAAAACGGCCGCCATGTGCTCACGATCCGGACAGGACGAGCAGCGACCCGGTTCGTGAGCAACGGCGCCAAGGCCGATGCCGGTTTGTCTATTCACGCCCCAGAGGCTCGAGGACGGCGAGCTCACCAGAACGCGGCGGACCGCGGGCTCAGTGGACGGGCGGGCTCGTCGCGCTCGTTCCGTCGAGCGGCAAGCCAGCTTCCTCCCAATCGACCAACCCGCCAGCGTACCGCCACACGTTCGTGTACCCATGCTCCACGAGGAACCGATAGACGACCTGGCTAGCTAAGCACTCGGTATTCGTGCAGTAGAGGACAACTTCGTCGTCGCGTTTCAGACCGGCCAGCATCTCGTCTCGCGTCTCGAAATGGATGGATCCGGGGATGCGCTTGGTTTGAAATTCCCGTTCGGGCCGGCACATGACGAGTCTTAGAGCGCCCCCGCCGGCCAGCTTGCGCTGTAGTTCTTCACGCCCGATGGTTCGAACCTCGCTCGCCGGCAACACCGGCCCCAGATACAAGCTTTGCATGGCGCCTCCTCGTGAGCCTACCCGGATTCGAGCGCGCCGCCAGGCTCCGTTCGCCAGGCGGCGCTGAGCCCGCGCCCGCCGAATCTGGCGCTCCGTCGTTGGCGTTGCAGTTCGCGCGCAGACGTGAAAGCACGCTGAGCGATGACCTGGCTAGTGCATCTGTCGGACCTGCATATGACGCGGAGCCACGGCGCCCAGACCGCACTGTTCGAGCGCCTGGTGGCGACGCTCCAGGCCGAACGCGAACGAGCGCGCCCCGAGCGCATCACGGTGGTGATTACCGGAGATGTCTTCGACTCTGCTAGCGATCCGCCATCGACACTTGTCGACGCGTTCATGACACTTCACGGCCAGATGCTCGCGGCTTTGGGCGAGGCGTTTACGATCGTGCTCCCCGGCAACCACGACCGCCGCCGTTTCGGGCTGATTGGTCCCAATCGCGCGGCCCTGTTTCAGGCTCTGCATCGCGCGGCTGACCCGGCAAAAATCCACGTTCTCGGCCAGCGCACCCCTTTCTTGGCCGAGATCGTGCCAGCGACGCTGCATGCCTTGCCGGCGCATGTGGTTGCTTACGACTCGTCGTATTTGCCGAGCGGGCTGGTGGGTGCGGGCGGCACCTTTCGCCTGGAAGATTTGCTGCAGGTCCACGCGCAGCTGCCAGACGACGGCTTGCCGCTGCTCTTGCTCGTGCATCACCACCTGATACCGACTCCGATCACCGACATCAGCCACGTCGAGATGGTCGGGACGCCCAGCCCCGTCCGTTGGCTGGTGCGTCACGCCCTCCCGGCGCTGGTTTCCTACGCCGACCGTGAGGAACTGACGATGACGGCCCTGGGTGCCGGAACGGCGCTTTCCACGCTGCACTCGTTTGGTCGCGCGATCCTGCTCTTACACGGACACAAGCACGTGCCCACCGCGCGTCTGCTCTGTGGCTTGGGAGCGACCTGCGGCGATCTGATTTTGGCCTCAGCTGGCAGCGCGGGACGCACGGAAGGCGTTTACTCGACTCAGCCGAATCCCGCGCGTCTGTGGCCTTCATTCAATCTCGTCGAGCTGACGCACGAAGAGCTGCGCGTGGAAGCGCTGTCTTTCTCACCCAAGCGCAGGCTACGGCCGGCGGTGCGGCGCAGCTTGGTCGAAGCTCGCCGCGTAGGCCCCAAATGGCGGCAAATGCCGGTCACGCTTGGGCCGAGCGAATTCGCCGCGCGCGTCGCGACCGATGAGGCTGAGTATACGTTGGCACTTCCGCGGTCATCCATCGAGCGTTGGGATTTTTCTTACCGGCGGCTCGTCGTCGTCAAGGCGGGCGTCGCGCTCCGTCGCTACACGGACTTCGTGCACGCGCTACCGGCGCTCGCCCCTGCGCCGAGGTCTCGGCGGCGCGCTTACCGACGCGTTGAGCTTTCTCTGGAGCAGCCGACGGTTTACGTCGCTAGTGACGCGCTGTGCCGAACCCTGGCCGAGGCAGAGCGCTGCTACGGAGGCGGCACAGCCTTCGAATGGGTCGGCCTCCTATCTCGGCACGGCGCGGACGTCGCCAGCCTGCGGCTCTCTGGGCCAGCCAACGCGCGCTTGCAACCCTTCGGCAGCGTGACCGATCTCACGACAGGCCGCGAACGCCCCGCCAAACTCGAAGAGCGCGACGGAACCTGGACTCTTACCGTCCCGCATTGCGTCCCCCGTACGTTATTGCGCATTTATTGGCCGCTCATCGCCGACTGACACGGGGGGCGCCTGCAGCGCGCCGGGGAACGCGGCATTTTCGCGAGTTGACCTAGCACGGGCCGCATTGGAAACTCGGTCCGTGCCAAGTGAGCAGGCGTGGGCGGAGTCACTCCGCAGCGAAGACCAGGCGGCGCAGGCGCATGCTGCGGCGGAGCTTCGCGACTACCTCAAGCGAACGTTGGCGAAGGGGTTCGGGCGGCAGCTGGTCGACGCGGACCTCGACGACATCACGCAAGAGAGTTTGCTCAAGATTCATCGCAAGCTCGACACCTTTTCCGGACAGAGTCGGTTCACGACCTGGGCAGCTGCCATCGCGGTCAACTACGCGGTTTCGGAGCTCCGTCGCCGGCGTCATCAGCACGTGAGCCTGGAGGACGCGGCCGAGCAGGCTGATTGGTCCGCTGATGCGACGACGAGCGAGGCCGACGTCGAGCTACTCAGGCGCGGCATCAGCGAAGCTCTCACCGAACGTCAGCGGATTGCGATCGAGGCGGCGCTTGGAGGGCTTCCGCTGTCCGAGCTGGCTCGGCGCCAGGGAGTAAGTCAAGGAGCAGTCTACAAGTTGCTGCATGACGCCCGTTGTAGGCTGCGTGTCTATCTGGCCGAACGCGCGGAGAACCGGGGCAGCATGCAGGAGGCACTATCGTGAGCGAGCGCGTCACCGCCCAGGCCTTGCTTCGTCGCTTGCTCGAGAGCACGCGAGAGCGCGAGCTCGATTGTGATCAGTTTCAAGAGCTCATCGCGCCTTGGCTCGACGGAAAAATCGAAGACCCGGCAGTCAAGGCGCTGCTCGAGCACCATCGCCAGCAGTGTCCAGAATGCGGCGAAGAGACGGAAATCTTGCTGCGCGCTCTCGCCCCTGACGACAAAGCCTGAGCGTCACCTCCCGGGTTCGGCTTCCGCTTCCGCAGGGCCAAACCTAAGAGAGGCGCGGACCGAAACCGATCCGCGCCTTTTTTCGCCGTTTGCCAGTCGGCGTCACTGCTTCCCGACGTTGCTGGCCCGCTCGATCAAGTGCACGACGTCGTCCGGCTTCGATTCGTAGATGGCGTGACTGCCCGCCGTTTCGACGACGGTTGCACCGGCGCGCTTCGACATGGCGCGCTGAGCAGGGGGCGGAATCATCTTGTCCTGGGTAGCGACAAGATAGAAGCTCGGCTTGCTACGCCAGGCTGGCGTCGTCACCTTGCCCTCGAGCGCGTTGAGCCCCCAGGGAACCTGAGAATCGGCGCGGAACGCCGCAACCTCCGGATCCACATCCGCCGCAAACGACGCCGCGAACTTGGATTTGTCGAGCATCAAGAACCCGTTCTGCGGCGGCAAGATGGGCGGCACGGGGGCGCCGGGAGGAGGATCTTTGATCAGTGAGGCGACCGACTCGCCCGCATCCGGCGCGAACGCCGCGATGTAGACCAGCGCCGCGACGTTCGGGCTGTTGCCGGCTTCGGTGATCACGACGCCACCGTAAGAGTGCCCAACCAACAGCGCCGGACCGTTCTGCATCGCGAGCACTTGCTGGGTTGCCGCTACGTCATCTGCGAGCGACGTCGTCGGGTTCTGCACGACGCTGACGTGGTAGCCGTCGTGCTTGAGCTTCGAGTACACCGCTTGCCAGCCTGAGCCGTCGACGAAGCCGCCGTGTACCAGCACCACATTCTTGACGTTCGCCGTATCGCCCGGCCGAGTAGCGTTAGCTTGCTCGACCTCGTGCTTCGCCGTGGTGGTGCTCGCGCAACCCGCCAGCATCGCCAACGCCGACATACCCACCGTCAATTTCATGTTCTTCATTTGGTCCAGATCTTTCTGCGCATGAGCGCTCGTCCTGCCGTCGATGGCAGGAGGCTTGCGGCTCGCTCGCGACTCGCGTCGCCGAGATGGCGACCTGCTTCGAATCGGTCTGCTTTCCGCTTCTGCACCTGAGACGCGAGACCCCCTCCGGCCTTACCCCGGCCACACGAAAAAAATATTTTTCGAGCCTCAGCCCGCACAAAAAGGCCGATTCCCGAGCGGCCTCCGACCTGGCTGACGCCACATTGGCGCGATCCGATGTGAGTTTGGCGCGATGCGATTCGTCTGCTTGGGGTCTCGCGACGAGATTCAGCGCGGAGAATTTGAAACCATGAGCCAGCACGTCAGTATCTCGCCCGCCGAGGCCGCAGATCGACTCGCGATCCGCGAGCTCGTCGAAGCCTACGCCCATTGTGCGGACCGCCGTGATGCGGCGGGACAAATGGCCCTCTTCACGCAGGACACCCACTTCGTCGTGTACATGGACGCCAAAGATCCGAAGCCTTCCATGGAGCTTTCCTCGCGGGACGCGCTTGCGCCGGTCTTCGACGACCTGAACAAGTACGCCGCGACCATGCATTTCGTCGGGCAGAGCACGATTCTCACCCTCTCGGCCGATCGCGCCACCGGCGAGGCGTACACGCTCGCTCACCACCTGACGGTCGACGGTAGCAAGCGGCGTCTGATGGTCGCGACGCTGCGCTACGCCGATACCTTCGTGAAAACCGACGGAGCGTGGCTGTTTGCGGAACGTAAGCTTTTCGTCGACTGGGTCGAGGAGCGCGCTCTCTCGTGAGCCTCGCGCGCGAGATGAGCCTGACCATCGTGGGAGCGAGCGGCATGGTCGGCGGGTATGCGCTGCGCTACGCCCTGGAAGATCCCGCCGTGAGACGCGTCACGTCGATCGGGCGCAAGCCGCTTGGTATCGCGCACCCCAAGCTGAAAGAAGTCGTTCATCGCGATTTCAGCGATTGTTCGACGCTGGCAGAGGTTCTAGCGGGACAAGACGCGATCGTCTTTTGCTTGGGTACCTACACCGGCGTGGTATCGGACGCCGAGCTTCGTACCATCACCGTGGACTACACGGTCGAATTCGCGCGCGTGCTGCGCGCCAGCAGCCCGGGCGCGGCGTTCGCCTTCCTGAGTGGCAGCGGTGCGGACCCAACTGGTCAAAGTCGGATGGTCTTTGCCCGCTCCAAGGGCGAGGCGGAGCAGGCGCTGCTGGCGGCCGGGTTCCCGCGCACCTACCTGTTTCGCCCCGCATACATCTATCCCGTCGAGCCACGCAGCGAGCCGAGCTTCAGTTATCGATTGCTGCGCGCGGTCTATCCGGCGTTTCGGCTGTTGTTCCCGAATCAAGTGATCCGTGCCGATGACCTGGCCCACGCGATGGTCGACGCCGCTCTACGCGGGACCGCAGACCACGCCGGACCGGTGTTCGAGAACCGCGACATCCAAGCTCTTATTGCGAAGCAGCGCCTCGTTTGGAGCTAGCCGCAGTTCGCTCACGCCACTTCGCGGGTGTGGAGCGTTCCCACGACTGGAAGGCACGGGTGAACGAGTTCATTTCTTCGAACCCGAGCAAGAACGCGACTTCACCGACTCCCAGATCGGTGTTCGCCAACAGACGCCGTGCGGCGCGACGACGAACGTCATTCAAGAGGTCCTGATAGGTGGCACGGAGCTCAGCGAGCCGGCGCTGCAACGTGCGAGGGCTCATGCCGAGCAGTTTTGCAACCTTCGCGACGCCGGGTCGTGCGCCGCACATGGTTTCGTTGATGGCCACCCGCACGTCATCGACGAGCGTGCGGTCGTCCTGCTCGTGCGCCACAGCGAGCTCCAAGCCGGGCAGAAGAACCGAGAGCAGCTGGGCGTTGCGATTCAGCATCGGCAACGCGAGTGTCGTTTCGTCCAAGATCATGAGATCGTGGGGCGCATCGAAGCGCAGCTCGCAACGGAAATGCCGCTTGAGCACGGCCTCGTTGCTGCGTCGCCGCATGAGCTCTACGCGGCGAGGTCGAATGGACTTCGTGGTGCCGCGTTGCGCCACGTTCAGGATGAAAGAGAACAGCAGATCGATCACGAAATTCGGTGGGTCTTCGTCGGCCAAGAACCACTCGAAGCGCAGCCGCGCTTCTCCGTCTTCGACTTCCAGCCAGACCTTCTCCGGACAGGTGAGGCGTTTGTAGCGCGCGAGCTTGTGGAGCCCCTCTCCCAAAGTCGCGGAGTGCAGAGCGGCCAGCACCGAAACGTCCTCGTAGTCCGAGAGCACCTCCGCACCCAGCCGCAGCGCGAGGTCGGGGGCGGCCCCGCTCTGCTCCACGGCCCGCCACAGCGCGAAGAACTCTGCCGTAGTGCCCTGGGGCCTGGCCACCCGAAAGCGAGAACGCGGCAACTGCGCGCGACGTAACACCTCATTGAGGTCGACCACCTGGGCCAGATGATCGAACAGAGCGCGGGGAATGGGCACAAGGTCAGCCACGTATCTTCACCACCCGCGAGCATAGGCAAAGGACGCTACGCAGCAACAAATCCGATCGCGCCAAGTTGGCAGCGGATTGCGCCAGCCGGGACGTGCGGCTACTACGCCCCAGATGCCAAACCAGGGCGACCTCTTCTGGCTGGTGACCCGCGAGGATCGCGGCTCTTCGCCCGCCATCCCTCACCCGCATGTGGTGGTGCAGGACGACGCGCTGAACCACAGCCGGCTCACGACGCTGGTGGTGTGCGCCCTCACTTCGAACCTCAACCGAGCCAGCGAGCCGGGAAATATCTTGCTCGATCCCGGTGAAGGCTCGCTACCTCAACCGAGCGTGGTGGTGGTGTCCCAGGTGTCGAGCATTGATCGAAGCCAGCTGGGCGAGCGAATCGGCTGCCTCTCGCGGCAGCGAGTCCAGCAGATCCTCGACGGAATGCGATTTCAGCAGGCCTCGTTCTTCCGCCGCTAACCGGAGATGCGCGGCTCTTCGAGCTTTCACTGCGGTTCTGCCTGCGGCGGCCGCTGAAATTTTTCTGGCTAGCGCCCTGGGCGGGGGCGGCCTCTACTGTTGGTCGGGAAGATGGACTCTCTATTCGAGGGCCAGTGGCAGATTCTGCAGCGCGTGGCGCAGGGCGCGCCTCAAGCCGAGGTGCTGACCTCCATCGTGCGGCTGATCGAGAGTCAAAGCGAAGGCATGCTGTGCTCGATCTTGCTGTTCGACGCGCGGCGCCAGACGCTCGAGCACGGCGCCGCCCCAAGCTTGCCAGCCGAATACGTACGCGAGATCGACGGCTCCGCAATTGGTCCCGAAGCTGGCTCGTGCGGCGCGGCCGCCCACTTCCGACGCCCCGTGATCGTGGAAGACACCAGCGTTCACCCGAACTGGGCTCCATGGCGCGAGCTGGCGCTGCGGCACAAGCTGCGCGCCTGCTGGTCGACGCCGATCTTTTCGCCAGAAGGCGCGCTGTTGGGCACGTTCGCCATGTACTACCGGCAGGCGCGCAGACCGACCGACGTCGAGAAGAAGTGGGTCGCGACCGCAACGCACCTCACCAGCATTACCATTTTGCTCGGCAAGCAAGCCGAGCTGCAAGAACAGCTCCGCCAAGCCCAACGCATGGAGGCGGTAGGCAAGCTGGCAGGCGGCGTCGCCCACGACTTCAACAACCTGCTCTCGGTCATCATCAGCTACGCCTCGATCATAAGCGACAGCCTTACGCCCGCCGATCCGCTCAAGGCCGATATCGAGGAGATTCGCCGCGCAGCCTACCGGGCCGGCGAGCTGACGCGGCAACTCTTGGCATTCGGTCGCAAACAGGTGCTACAGCCGCGCGTGCTCGACTTGAACCGAGCGCTGCCCCGGCTGGAGAAGATGTTGCGTCGGCTGGTCGGCGAAGACATCGTGCTGTCGCTGCGCCCGGCGTCCGCGCTGGGCACGATTCAAGTCGATCCCGGGCAGCTCGAGCAAGTCGTCATGAATCTGGTCGTCAACGCGCGCGACGCTATGCCGCAAGGCGGCAGCCTGACCTTGCAGACGGAAAATATCGTGCTCGACGAAGCCTACACCGCACTTCATCCGGGCATCGCGGCTGGTCGCTACGTGCGGCTCGCGGTGACCGATACCGGGCAAGGCATGGACGCCGAGACGCGTGCGCGCATCTTCGAGCCGTTCTTCACCACCAAAGAGCCTGGCAAGGGCACGGGGCTCGGCTTGTCGACGGTGTGGGGCATCGTCTCGCAGAGCGGCGGACACGTGGCGGTGCAAAGCCAGCCCGGTGGTGGCACGACGTTCAACGTCTACTTCCCGTGCGTCAGTCTCGTGGCGGACGACACGCCCAGCGAGCCTCCGGCCCCCACTAGTCTGACTGGAGATGAAACCATTTTGGTGGTCGAGGACGAAGAACAGGTGCGTACGCTCGTGAGCGCGGTGCTACGCCGCGCCGGCTATCAGGTGCTCGAGGCGCAGAACGGCGGCGAGGGCTTACTGATCTCCGAACAACACGCCGGCCGCGTGGCGCTGCTACTTACGGACCTGGTCATGCCGCGTATGAACGGGCGCGAGCTGGCCGAGCGGCTTCAGCAAACACGACCCGACATGCGGGTGCTGTACGTCTCGGGCTACACCGACAACCTCGCGCTTCAGGCCACGACCGACGACGCGAGCCTGGCTTTTTTGGCAAAGCCGATCACGCCCCAAGCCTTGTTGCGCAAAGTGCGTGAGACTTTGGGGCCAGGCTCAGCGCCTCGCTAGCTCGCGAGAGCATGCGCTCATTCACAGGCGGTGGTGCAGACCTCGGGGGCGGGGCCCATCAACTCAGTGCAGGTGGCCGCCTTGATGGCGGCGATGCACCCCGATGCCAGCGAGGCGTTAAAGGTGTCTGGGCAGGGATCGGGCATGCTGCACGACGTTTGGACGACGGCTTTGCAGCCGGCAAGGTTTCCGAACTGTGCGGCAGAGCCACTGGGATCGCATTCGAAGTAGCGCTCGCACTGCAGCTCGCCGCCCACTTTGCAGAACTCGGTCCCAGTAGTCACGGTACCGCTGCCGCCGCTGCTGGTGCCGCCGCTGCTGGTGCCGCCGCTGCCGCCAGCGCCGGTTCCAGTGCCGCCAGCAGTTCCGGCCGTTCCGCCGGCGCTCGCTGCGCTGCACGCGCCTTGGCAGCCCGTGCCCGCAGGCGTCGCCAGCCATTCGACGCAGCTCTGTGTTTGTAGGCCGTCGGTGCAGGTCATGGCCGAAGCGTTGGGTGTCTTGCCGGGCCCGCAGCTCGGCCCAATCGCGCTGCTCCCGCTCTGATTGGTCGTGCAGACCTTTTCGACCCCCTGCCAACACTCGTCGGCGCTGCTGCCGTAGCGCGCGTGGAAGGCGGCATCTTGCGCGGCCGCGTCGGTGCAGAGGTACGCCGAGCGACAGACGCTATTGGCGTAGTCGAGGCAGAAATCTTGGGACGCGGGGTCGACTTGCTCCGCGGCCTTGTTGGAGCCACCACCACCACAACCCACAACGACCATCACACTAGCGAAAGTGAGCGCGCGCATCGGACCTCCCTTGGAGCGTCCTTACTATCACGACCCGGTCTCCGCTGGCACGAACTAGCGCGGCGTCTCGTCCATCGGTAGATAGGCCGGGCGCGCCTCGATGCGGGCGAACCAGCTGCGCAGCGCCGCGAACGGCGCCAGGTCGAAGCCGCCCTCGGCCGCGCGGTGCACATACGCATAAAGCGCGATATCGGCGATCGAGAAGCGACCATCGACCAAGTACGGGTGGCTTTGCAGCTGATCGTCGAGGACCTGCAGCGCTTGTCTGCCTTGGGTCCACCAAGCCTCGAATTCCTCGGGCCGCGTTGGAATGGCATCGGGATAGAGGCGTCGGAAGCGCGCGCGAGAGATCACGCCGTCTACGTGGGTTTGTTCGAAACTCATCCACTGAAGAACCCGCGTGCGCGAGAGCTGGGCGCTGGGCAAGAGGACCGAGCCTTCCGCGATATGAAATAGAATCGCGCTGCTTTCGCTGAGGCAAGTGCCGTCGTCCAGCTCGAGCAGCGGAACCTGGCCCACTGGACTCTTTTCGAGGAACCAACGCTCGCGGCTCTCGCCGCGCAGAATGTCGACCTCCCGGTAGACGAACGGACGCCCCAGCTCGCGCAGGGTGAGTCGAACCTTGTACCCGTTGCCCGACCCCAGAAAGTCATACAGCGTCCACATGGCGCACAGCCACTAGCCTCTGTGCCCGCGGGTCGCCAGATCCAACCCTTGGGGCGATTTGGCCCCGAGCGCGGGAACGATGGCGACATCGGGCCTAGCGCGAGGCCGTGGCGCCAGCGGGACACGCATTCCTTGCTGGGTGCTGGGTGCTGAGGCGTTTGCGCCACTGGGCATCCGGGGCAGCAACGGCTATCTCCTCTGCTTGCCGTGCACCAGCGCGGCCAAAGGAGCTGATCATGGTCAAACTAGGAATTTTGGCGCGCCTCGTCGCCAAGCCGGGCAAGGAGCAAGAGCTGGCGAGTTTTCTTGCGGGCGCGTTGCCACTCGCTCAGCAAGAAGCCAAAACGGTCGTTTGGTTCGCACTTCGCCTGAGCGAGCGCGAGTTCGGGATCTTCGACGCCTTTGCCGACGAATCGGGTCGTACCGCCCACCTCGAGGGACCCATCGCGGCTGCGCTGATGGCAAAGGCGGGCGAGCTCCTGTCGGAGCCTCCTCGTATCGACAAGGTCGATCTGCTCGCCGCCAAGCTCGGGTCGTAGTTGCAGCTCGAACGATCCGGCACTATTCGCCGTGCGACCCGATGACGGACACCCGCTGGCCGGCCTTCTTGCCCAAGCGGCTACGGGGTTTCTTCGCGTGGCGGGGTGTCGCGTCGCTGCCTGCGCTCCTAGCCGACAACGCCGCGCTGGATTTCCGAATCGTGGGACGAACCTTGCTGCACGCGGCAGCAGTCGGCGTGGCCGCGGGCATTGCCGGCGCCGGTTTGTTCGCCGGCCTCGAGCTGTTCCAGCGCGTCTTTCTCGAACAGGTCGCGGGCTACACGCCGCTCCGCGCAGACGGCGAGACGATCACCGCCAGCGTCCAGACTCACGTATTTCGGCCCTGGATTCTGGTGCTGCTTCCGGCGCTCGGCGGCCTTGCCTGCGGGCTGCTCGCCCGCTTCGCGCCCGAGATCGCGGGGGGCGGCGGCGACGCCATGATCGACGCGTTTCACCAGCGTGGGGCCGGATCCGTCCGCGGGTGATCGGCCTCAAGGCGTTGGCCTCGATGTTCACGCTGGGCACCGGCGGCGCTGGCGGACGCGAAGGGCCCACCATGCAGATCGGTGGCGCGCTCGGATCGCTGGTCGCCAAGTGGCTACGGGTCAACGCACGCGAGCGCCGGATCCTGCTCGTGGCCGGAGTAGCGGCAGGCATCTCGGCGGTGTTTCGAACGCCCCTCGGTGCCGCGCTCTTGGCGGTGGAGGTGCTCTATAAAGACGGCTTCGAGTCGGACGCGTTGATTCCCTCCGTGCTGGCGAGCGTCGTCTCTTACTCCGTCATCATCTCGATCTTTGGGCAGACCACGTTGTTTGCGCGCGTGCCTCGGTTTCCGTTTCACCCGGGCCAGCTGCCGCTGTTTGCGCTGCTGGCATTGCTCGTGGCAGGTCTCGCTGCAGGATTCGTGGCGATCTTTCGGCGCGTTCGCGGACTGTTTCAGGCTTCGCGCATCCCGCTTTGGGCCCGGCCAGCGGTTGGCGGCCTGCTGCTCGGCGCGTTCACGGTGCCGCTGATTGTCTTTCTGGGTGACCACATTCACCAGCCCGGCCAAGGCTTGGGCTTGCTTGGCGGTGGCTACGGCGCAGTTCAGATGGCGATTTCCGGCTCCGAGTGGCTACCGGAAGGCTGGACAGCGGTGGTGCTGTTGACGGCACTGGCGGTTGCCAAGTTGTTCGCCTCATCTCTTACCATCGGCTCCGGTGGCAGCGCCGGCGACTTCGCGCCGTCGCTGGCCATGGGCGGCATGGTCGGTGGCGCCTTCGGCAGAGCCGCGCAGCTGCTGCTTCACGACCCGAACATTCAGCCCGGCGCCTTTGCACTGGTTGGCATGGGTGCGTTCTACGGGGGCATCGCGCACGTGCCGTTGGCGGCGCTGGTGCTCGTCTGCGAGCTTGCGGGTAACTACGATCTGCTGGTGCCGTTGATGCTGACGCAAGGCATTGCGTTCATTGCCTTGCGCAAACGGGCCCTGTACGAGGCTCAGGTCGGCACGCTGCGCGAATCGCCCGTGCATCGCGACACGTTGATTCTGAGCGTGCTTCAGACGCTGCGCGTCTCCGACGTGGTAGACGCGCGCGCGCCCCCTGCCTGCTTTTCTCCGCGCATGACTCTAGCCCAGATGCTCGAGCAGGCGAGCAACGCCACCAGACAGGAAGTGTTTCCCGTTGTTTCCGCCGACGGCCGCTTGATCGGTCTGATCACGTCGGCAACGATGCGCGTGGCGATGGCGCAGGCGGCCGACTCGCCCTGGGCGCTCGCCGCGGATCTCATGCAGCCGCCAGTCTCGGTTCAGCCCAGCGACGACTTACGAACTGCCGGCGAACGCATGCTCTCGAGCGGCCTGAGAGAGCTGCCCATCGTCTCGAAGGAGCTCACGCTGCTCGGACTGGTCACCGAGAGTGCTCTGGCCAGTGTTTACCTGCAGGGGGCGACACGAGCAGAGGCCGAGGCCAGCTCGGTGGGACCCGGCTCGAGCAGCCCTTAGCCTTCCTGCAGCGGCCGTGATCAAAACGAGATGGTGCCGGCCATTGGGGAGATATGCGGCTTTTCCCCTCCGTCGGACGCAGTGCGCACCTGCCGCTGCTGGGCAGGGGCCACTCGCGCCCAATCCGCTGAATGTTCGACCGCAATCGTCTCCCGGTGCCGGAAAGCGACTCGAGCCAAGTCGATTTCGAACAGGTCTATCGCTCGCACTTTCGCCTGGTCTGCCGAATTTTGCGGAGTCTCGGGGTGCGGGACGCGGACCTGCCCGACGTAACTCACGACGTATTTCTGGTGGTGCACCGCCAACTACCGACCTACGAAGGGCGCGCACAGATCAGTACCTGGCTGTTCTCGATCTGCCGCTGGGTTGCCTGCGACTACCGACGCTCGTCACCTATCGCCCGCGAGGTGGTCGTCGAAATGCGTGACCTGGCGCGCGCGCTCAACCCGGTGACTGACGCCGTCGAGCGCTTGGACGCAAGCGAGCTTTCGCGTCTGCTCGAGGCCATCTTGAGCCGAATGTCCGAAAAGCGGCGCGTCGCATTCGTGATGTACGAGCTCGAAGAAATGTCAGGCGAGGAGATCGCGCAAGTGCTGGCAATCCCCCTCGGCACCGTGCGCTCGCGTTTGAACGCCGCGCGCTGCGAGTTTCAGGCCGAAGTGAAGGCTTTGCGTGAGGGGCAGGCCGACGGTCGCGCATTGCGACAGGAAAATTCATGAAGCGTCGTCTCCGAACTTTGAAGTCCCATCGTCGCGGGTCGCTGCTGGCCGTGGCTGTTCTCGCTCTGGCTTGCAGCTCCAATTCGCCTCGCTCTGGCCAAGCTGCGGCCGGCGCGCCGGGCGTGGCCGGCGGGGCGGGGCAAGGCAACCCGGAAACGGGCGGAGCGTCTTCGAACCCTGGCGGCGGCTCGGGAGCGGGCAATGTCGCCGGCGACAACGGCGCTACGACCGCCGGCGCGATGGCGTCAGCGGGCGGCGGCTCCAGCGCGGGTGGCGCCGCGAGCGGCGCAGCAGGTGCAGCCCCCGTCACCTCCGGCAGCTTCCCGCAGCTCGCAAACACGTACAGCGGCGTGCTCAACGCGCCGCCCAAGCTGAACGACACCGATCAGACGACCGACGCGCCGCTACTCGGCAACGGCGATCTTGGCGTTTCGATGCAAAACAACATCGACACGGCAACCTTCATTTTGCACAAGAACGAGTTCTGGTCGCTCAGCCAAGGCCACGTCGAGGCCATGGTGCGCATGGCGCTGTCGATTCCTGGCATGGCCGGCGCGACCTACGCCGTGAAAGAGGACATCGGCACGGCCGAGCTGAACGGTTCCTTCGTCGTGAGCGGCAACACCCTCACCACCAAGAGCTGGGTGCAAGCCGACGACACCACGCACAACCTGTTCATCACCGAATTCACATACAAGGGCACAGGCACCCAAGACGTCAGCGTCGCGCTCGCGCCGGGCACCGGCAACACCAGCCCCAGCGCAGTCGGCGCGATGGACGACATGCTGTACATCGACGTCCGGAGCGACACTCCGGACAAAATCGGCAGCGTCGACACTCACCGCGTGCGCGTCGCGTCGCGGCTGATCGGCGCCAAAGGCACGGTGGCGGCCAACAAGCTCACGTTCACGCTCGCTCCGGGTCAGACCTACTCGCTGGTCTCGAGCGTGATGAGCTACCAAGACGACGCGAGCTACCAACAAAAGGCCCTCAGCGCCGTGAGCGCGCTCGCTCAGGCGGACGTCGACTCGCTGCTCGGCAAGCACCATGCTTGGTGGGACGCCTTCTACGCGAAATCCTTCGTCGAGATCCCGAACAAGGTCGTCGAAAAGGCCTACTACGCCTCGCTCTACTTGCTGGCCTGCGTATCTCGCAGCGGAGAGGCAGCCCCAGGCTTGTGGGGCAACTGGGTGATGAAGAACGCCGCTTGGAACGGCGACTACACCCTGAACTACAACTACGAAGCGCCGTTTTACGCGGCCTTTCCCACGAACCACCCGGAGCTCGCAGACAGCAGCGATCAGCCGGTGATCGACTGGCTGCCGAAGGCGCAAGCCGAAGCCACTGCCAACAAGTTCACAGGCGCGTTTTACCGCGTGCACATCGGCCCGCTCCCGAACGGCAGCGGTGACACCAACCTTTGGAACCAGAAGTTCAACGGCGCATTTGCGGTCTCGACCAGCATCATGCACTACTACTTCACGCTCGACCCGGCTTACGCCGCCAAGATCTACCCGACGCTGAAGCAGATTTCGATCTTCTGGCAGAACTACCTGACCAAAGACGGTACCCGCTACGTGATCGAAAACGACGCGCAGCACGAAGGCAACACGTTTCCGCAGACCAACGGCGTCATGTCACTCGGCTTCGTGCGCTTGTTACTGCAGGGCACCATCGACATCAGCACGGCCTTGGGTCAAGACGCCGACATGCGAGCCGTCTGGCAAGATCGGCTCGCGAATCTGAGCGCGTTTCCGACCTTCGTGAAAGACGGCAAGACCGTGTTTCGTTACACCGAGGTCGGCCTCGACTGGAACAACGGCAACGCCATCGGCGCCCAACACATCTATCCAGCCAGCCAAATTGGGCTGGGCAGTGACGCGAGCCTGCTGCAAACCGCTCAAAACATGATCGCGGCCATGGGCCGCTGGAACGACGGCAACGGCACGGTGACGTTCTACCCGGCCGCGGCACGCGTCGGCTCCGACCCCGCAGCGCTGCTCATGCATCTGCAAACGTGGATCACGAACAACACGTACCCGAACTTGCACATTCACACCGGCGGCGGCGGCATCGAGAATTTCAATACCGTGCCCTCGACCATCGACGAAATGCTGCTGCAATCTTTTCAGGGCAAATTGCGGCTGTTCTCGGATTGGCCGAAAGGTGTGGACGCGCGCTTCGGCGACTTGCGCGCCTACGGCGCGTTCTTGGTCTCCAGCGACGTTCGGAAAGACGCCGTGCAGTACGTGCGCATCGTGAGCGAGCGCGGCGGATCGGTCGAGCTGCAGAACCCCTGGGCCGCCGGCGCGCTGCGCGTGTATCGCAACGGCGTCGACGCCGGCACGACGACGGGCGCTCAGCTCAGCCTGCCGACCGCCGTCAACGAAGTCATTCACATCGCGCCAGACGGCACGACCTATCAAGCCATCTTGGACAAGATGAAGCTGCCCCTCAGCGCGGCGACGCCCTAGCAGGGTGTTGAAAAACAATTCAGGGACACGGCCTACTGCGTGCCGTCGCGCTTCGGATTCGTCGAGGACGGCCTGGGTCTGCCGTCCCCCATCTTGGCAAAACCAGGATGAATGCCCGGCGTTAGATTGTGCGCCTCGGCCAGACGCGAGAGAATTCCGAAAAATTGGTCTCGTTCAGCTGGCGCTAGCGTGGCGCAAATGGCGTCGTCGTGCGCTCTTGCCACGCCGCCGATTTCGACCAACGTCTTCGCGCCAGCACTGGTTAGGTGGAGGGCGTAGAGCCGTCGATCTTCGGGGTGATCCCGACGCTCGATCAGTCCGCGCTCCTCTAGTTCGTCGAGCCAGGCCACCAGTCGACTGGGAACCATGCCAAGCAACGAAGCCAGCCCTTGCTGGCTGACGCCCGAACTCCCTGAAATGGCGCGAAGAATTCCAGCATGCGCCGGGACCAGTTTCAGTTGTTCGAGGCGCTGCGCAAACTGGGCGGAAGCATAGGAACCGAGCTGGGCCAACAGAAACGCGCTCGAACGCGGGGACCTTGATTGGTCTGCACTGCCTCGTTTATCCACTTGAGCACAATATCTGTCCTCAACGAGTTGCGCTAAGAATCATTCTGACTTAGAATGATTTAATCAGAAATTCGTTCAAATACAGTGAGATAAAAATGAGCGAAAACAATGGATTAGGCGACGATTCGGAAAGTCACCGCGGCCCTTCGCTGCTTGCGGTGGCAATTGTCTACGTAGCTCTGTTCCTCGGCAGCCTGGCGACGGCTGCGTTGATGAGCAGTGGGGGCCACTTTCCCTCGCCGTATGACCCAGTGGCGGTCGCGACGAGTTTCTTCAGCGAGCATGCGGACGCCGTGCGCATCAGCGCCTTTCTTCAATTCGGCGCAGCGATTCCTCTCGCCATCTTCACGGCGACAGCGGTAAGTCGTCTTCGCTTCCTGGGAATTCAGGCGGCCGGACCGACGATCGCGCTGCTCGGCGGGGCGATGGCCGCGTCGATGACCGCGCTCTCCAGCCTGCTGCAGTGGCTACTCGCCCAGCCCGGAATGGCAGCGAGCGACGGCGTCCTTCGTGCCGTTCATTTTCTCTCCTTCGGTACCGGCGGCCCAGGGCACGTGGTTCCCTTTGGGTTGCTGGTCGCTGGCGTGTCGGTCTCAGGCGGGCTCACGCGAACTCTTCCTCGTTGGGTCATGTGGTTCGGTCTCTTCGTGGCCGTAGTGGCAGAGCTATCCTCGTTCACGCTTGCGATACCGGCCGCCGCCTACTTGCTCCCCGCGGCTCGCTTTCCGGGCTTGATCTGGTTGATCGCGGTGGGCGCGACTCTCGTGTCGAAGCGGGATGCGAGCGTGGCAGAGCGGGGCGACCCCGCTCTGCGAATGGTCGCCGACAGGAGTACCCGATGAGCTCTGCACGACAGCAGGCGACCTACCCCGACCTTGCCGGGAGGGTCGCCTTCGTCACCGGCGGCTCGGGGGCGCTTGGCGCCGTGACCTGCCGTTCTCTCGCCAAGAATGGTGTGCGCGTTGCCGTCAGCGGGCGAAGACAGAGCGCGCTCGACCGTGTCGTCCGCACGATCGCTACGGAGGGCGGCGTCGCGATCGCCTGTCCTGCCGACTGCACCAATGGTGACGCCCTCGAGTCCGCGCGCGAACGGGCCACGGCGGAGCTTGGTCCGATCGACATACTCGTCGCCTTCGCGGGTGGCGGGGGAGAGCCCTTTCCGTTCACGATGCTGACCGAGGAGAAGTGGCGAGCGGTGGTCGACGCCAACCTCACGGCCACCTTCCTTACCATCAGGACATTTTCACCAGCCATGTTGGAAAGCAAACGAGGCGCCATCGTGACGATGGCCTCCAGCGCAGGTCGGCTGCCAGGCCTCGCCGCGGTGCCCTACGCCGCGGCAAAGGCCGGGATCGTGATGCTCACCGGCCACCTGGCACGCGAATTCGCAGCGAACGGAGTCCGAATCAATTGCATCGCGCCCTCCTCGATCAAGAACGAGCGCATGGCAAATCTACCCGCCGAGAAGCTTGCTGAAATCGCCAGCAGCTTCCCGCTGGGACGAATCGGGGTTCCGGCCGACGTTGCCAACGCCGCGCTCTTTCTCGCGTCGGAGAGCGCGTCGTGGATCACCGGCGTGACGCTCGATATCGCGGGCGGCCGAATCATCGCCTAGCGAGGGCAGACATCTCGCTATCCAACCCAGCCAGATCTAACCCAGCCGGCATGTAGGAGATGTGCCTCGTGCCTCAGCTTTCGGAGGAACCATGAGCCTGAACGCACCCAAGACCCTCATTCGTCTACTCGCCATCGCGATATTCACGATCTCGTGGCCTGATTTTGCGCAGCAGAAGGCCGCAGCAGCGCGAACGGTCACGCTACGGGTAGAAGTCAGCGGACTCCACAGCAGCAAAGGAAAAGTAGGCTGCTCGCTGTGGGCATCCGCGAACGGGTTTGCGAACAAGCCCGAGAAAGCGTTTCGACGCCAGTTCGTCAGCATCGTCGGTACGCGGGCCGTGTGCGAGTTCAAGAGCGTACCCACGGGATCGTACGCAGCAAGTGCGATGCACGACGAGGACGGCGACGGCAAGATGCGTATGACGCTGTTCGGCGCGCCGCTCGAAGGTCGTGGCGCTTCGCGAGACGCACGCCCCGGCTTCATGCGTGGACCGCGGTTCGAAGACGCGAGCTTCCGAGTGACAGCGGACGCGACGGTTCCGATCACCATCCACTATTGAGCGATAGGTAGCGCGATGAGCTCGTTCCCACTATTTCCGCTCCTGCCACTCGCGGCGATTGGGTTGCTTTTGACACCGATGATCAGTTGCAACAGGTACTGGGTTTGCGACGAACCCGACACATCCCGGACCTCACAGCTTCCGCAACGACTGTCGAAGACCGGGCTCTTCTCCGACATCAGCTCTGGAACGATCGCCGACGGGGTGAGCGCATACCGACCGCAATTTCAGCTTTGGAGCGACGGCGCTGAAAAGCGCCGCTGGATTGCGCTTCCGCCCTGCACGACGATCGATACGAGCGACATGGATGACTGGGAGTTCCCGAGTGGAACCAAGGTCTGGAAGGAATTTGGGATCGCTGGGAAGCGTATCGAGACGCGGCTCCTGATCAAGCAGGGACCCGGCGACGACGATTGGGTCGGACTCTCCTAGTGCACGTGCGACGCCCGCTGACCCTCGCACCAGCCGCGAGAAGCGCACGACGCCTCGGCTTGTCACGACTTGAAACCGATCAGTCTCATGTCGAGGATCTACACCGGGACGCGTCACTTCAGGCAGCCGACGCGGTGCGTGTCGAGGACCAAATCGTCGTAGTACAGGTCGACCGGGTTCGAGGCGCCCCAAGAGTGGAAGCCGAAGCCGAATACGGAAAAGCCGCCGATGATGCCGCTGCTCTTGCCGTTCAGCACGCTGCCGGGGGTCTTCGTGGTCGACGTGTAGTCGATGTGGTCAACGTCGAATTGGTCGATCTGCGTGCCGTCGACCCAGAGCACCATCAGGTCGGGGTCGTCGCCGAATTCCCATTCGAGGCAGCTCCAGGTCATCACCGGCTGCTTCAAACCACCCGGATGAGTATACGAGGCCTCTTCGACGAAGCCTTTGGCGACTGACGGAGCCGGGGTGAACAGATCGAAGCCAAGCTGCCAGGAACCGCCGCCAAATTCGGCAAATTCCATGTAGTTGAGGTTCGGGTAACCGGTCGTGCCGGCGAAGCCCAGCTCGACATGCGGGCTATTGTTGGGGGTCGTGTAGAAGTAGGCGCGACCGAAGACGGGACCTGTGCCCTGCAGCGCCGCGGGCGCGCTCTTGGTAAGGATCATCGCGAAGTCTCCGCGTGCGCCGGTGCCATGCACGTGGAGCGCGTACTTGCCGTGGGCGACGGTTTGCTCCTGAATCACTTCTGTGCCGCCCGCGCCCATCTTGAGATCCCACTTCGTGGTGTCGAGCTGGCCTTGACCCTGCTCGAAGTCCTCGCAGAAGAGGCCGGCACACGCGCCGCT
>Ga0307516_10002720_pt1 | contig 23299 bp, 24 predicted proteins | sample 19_EM_MG_FD_203310 | JGI IMG/M metagenome (GOLD analysis project Ga0307516, IMG submission 203310) | Populus trichocarpa ectomycorrhiza microbial communities from riparian zone in the Pacific Northwest, United States - 19_EM | ecosystem: Host-associated > Plants > Roots > Unclassified | place...
GGAGCTCGTTGACGACATTATCAACCACGTCGACGACTGGGCCAGGCGCACACTCAGAGAGAGTTCTTTGGTTTGCAGTCAATGGCCTGCTCGCAGCCGAGGGCGTCGATTCAACTGTCTTTCCAAGCGGACCTGGAACGTTGGCGCGCCCGCATTCGTCCGGAACCATCAGGGCCATCCTCGCTCGCCGAAAATCCGTTCCTACTCGACACTCATCTTTCTACATCAATGCCCTCCGAAGTTGCCCCCCGTCTCCGATCCTTTTCTGGGCCCCGGGCGCTGAGGATTATGTCCCAACGTCGTTGACAGTTGATCACTTCGGCCCTCTCCCCGAAAATGTGACAGTCGCTTACAAACGCTGGTGGATAATCTGATCTGTCCATCATGCATCAACTCTCGTGACGTTCGTCGGCCACTTCCCACGTCTTCATCATCTCACAACCTCTACCATAAAACACCCTCGGGAGTGGATTGCACTACGCCACGAAGCTCGCGGGAAGGTCGTGCCAACTCATCCATGGGGAGAGTTCAGTGTATTGGGGATGGGGTTCGACGAGCTCGGGAAGCTTATTGGAGTGATTACACTTCTCGAACCACGGTTCCGCCGCCGGGTCACTATCAAGTATGCCAGGTACGGTCAGTGGCGGGTTTTCTGGCCTCTCGTTGAGGCGTGCGCCGGATCGTCAGAGGAGCTCGAGATCTTAGGAGCAACTTTGATAGGTGAGTAAACTTATCCTGACCTTTTGATCGCATGCCACATGGTCAATCTAGACACCGACTGTGACGGACTTTCTCGCGTGTTGCCCGAACCTCAGAACTAGCCTTCACTCGCACCCATATCACCACCGCCCCCATCCATCTTGTCGATTCGTAGAGAAATATCTCTCCACCATCTCCAGCGCCCAAGTTTCTGAAGTGTTGTTGGAGATTTTCTGGCATAAGTCCGATCCCGGGCCTCCTGGCTCCGAGTTGTCGTCATGGGATTCCTTGGCCATTATCTTGTACAACCTTGCTGGGCAATACCGACCGCGACGTGAAGGGGACAAGATGTTGGCCAACTATGAGAATAAGGATCTTCGCGGCACCTGGAATTTCTTGTGGAGGTTTAGGGAGAGGGATTTTGCAACATCAGGATTACTAGCAACGACCTCCCCCCGCCTTTTTGTAACCTCATTGACGGAGCGAGTCGGGCGGACTTCGCGAAGGGTGAAAGTACAGGACTCGTTCTTTTTTTTTCTCCCTCGACTTGAAGTCGTAATTTTGAGAACTAGTGTGTTACGGTCACCCTCCATATTTCACGCGCCTTCGGCCGACATGAAGGAAATCACTGATCCGTTTCAGTCGCTAAAAGCAACTGCCTCGCTTGACCCCGACATTAGCTCAAACTTCCACCCCACCCATCCCAGGCATCGTTACCTCGGCCATGACCATCCCAGCTCTGTTGCAAGAGGCTCTCAGGAGTTCGATTACTTCCGGGACATTCATCGACGCCAAGTTCTGGGTCTTCTCCAAACGCGGTTCGAAACCGGGACACGTCGGAGAGCCGAAGGCGCTGTTTGCCAACGGAAGCGTCGCGAAGCGCGTGCAACGGCTTGATTCTCGTGCGGCCGCCTTCCTACCTCGTTCATGGCCCTAAATTAACTCGTTCACAGTGCTCCGCGAAAGGGAAACAGAGGAGAATTTGAGGACCAAGTTTCCAACGGATAGAAAACCCTACACGAATGATTATGATTATGAAGAGGACAGCGACCTCGAGGAGGACGACGGGGAAGATATTTTAGAAGATGAGCTCACGGGTGTCCCCCAGGTCACGGCGGGGCAGCCAGGAAACACCGACGACGACATTATCACCATTGAAAACCTGGGCGTGAAGACCAACGAACCTTCGGAAATTATCTCTGTCTCAGACTTGGATTCGTTGTTCTCCGGGTTGCCCGACGCGGGGGTGAGGCAGGAACCACTCCTTCCGCTCACATCGGCAAAGTCGCCGTGATAGAGGATGTCGCATTTGTCACGTCAGGCGGTTTTCTACCTTCGATGCGTGCACTGAGATTACGTGTAACAGATTCCAGGCGTTGCTCCGATACCTGTACACCGGCGAGATCGAGTTCGCGCAATGGGGGTCTACAGAGAGACGCAAAGCTCGCTCTCTCGAGAAGATATCAAAATCATACGGGATACCCAAACCATCGCCCAAATCTATCTACAGACTTGCAGACAAGGTGACGATTTATCATTAACCTGTCCAACTCGGATTGACACCATCTTCAGTACGACATCCCCGAGTTGAAAGAACTCGCGTTGCGACAGATCCGACAAGACATATCCAAGTGTGGTATTGCTGAGGAGCTGTTCAGCAAGTACACCTCTTGGTCCGTTCCCCGCTTTCACGCATATCTTTCAGGTTCTTACGAATCGACAGGTACCCCGAGCTGAGGGAACTTGAGCTCAGACAGCTGGCACGGGTGCTGTTGTCCTCCGACCCTGGTCCTACTTTGGGGGTATTGAATGCGAAAATAAGGAGTTACACAAGCGGGGAGTTGCCACATGCAGAACACGTCCTTCCAGCTCTTTACGAACTTATGGAGAGTGATGAGTCGGTTGAAGAAATGCCACTCCCCGCAGCGGCGTCATCCAACCAGCGGGTTACCGGAGGAGATTGGGATGGGCTCAAGGGGGCGCTTACCAGTTCTCTGACCAGCGGTACATTCCTTGATTCTCAGTTTTACGCGGTGGAATCGAGGTCATCAACTGGTTCGCCCGAGGTTCGACCGGTGTATTTTTGTGGAAGGGTGGGCGGTAATTTCGTGTCCGAGCTGGCAGCATGTGAGTCCCTCACTCAAATCGTGTGCGTGGAAGTGTCATTGACAAACCGATACAGGTTCTTCAAAACTCAGGACACAGAGAGCCCCGCTCCCTCGGTGTGTGGATGGATACGACAGCGATATCGAGGACGGAAAACCTGGCTCAGAGGGTCCCACGGAGTGCTACCCGTGTTTGAGATGGTCTGTGGACTCATTCCAAATTCATCCCATAAACTCATCCCGCTCGCTCCAGCGTCCGGGAAGATCCTATACCTACGAACGAGCCCGCCCTTTTGTTGAAGTCTGGGGCGGCGAAGACGTGAGTCATCGTCCAGCGTTACACAAATTTCGCTGATCTCAGGTGCAGTTGGGGTGCTATATTCCTTTACGTGTACACTGGCCAGATCACATTTGGGGCCATCGGTTCACGGGGTGCGCCCTCCCCCGAGTCGGAGGAAACACAGGACGGCTCCTCCCCGGACGAAACGGTCGACCCACAGGGTCCGAGAGGGTTTCGCCTTCCGCCTTCCAGAGCTGGCCCGTGCTCTCCCAAGTCCGTCTATCGCCTAGCAGAAAATGTTCGTCCCGCACTCCTGGGTTATTCAGTCGCCAATGGCTCTTTTCCTTAGGTTGGCTTGACTGGACTCTGCGATACTGCCTTCAAGAACATTCGGTCCAAGCTGGATGAGAACAATATCCTGCAAGAGTTATTCTCCCCTTTCACTGCGGAGTAAGTCATTCCACAGCCCACGATGGTCCACCCCGCTAATGAAACCTCCAAACAGTCACAAACGTATCAGGGAAATGGAACACGAGCTGTTCCAGTCTGAGCTGAAACCATCGGTCGATGATGATTTACTCTCCAAAATCATTCGAAGTTCTTCGTCGGGAGAAAATCCACACCGTGCGGCGGCCATGGAGTCGATCTTCGAGAGGTCCGTACTGGAACGCCGTGAGAGGGTGGCTGCGAGGGTGAGGGAATCACTGCGGTCGGAACCTACACCCGAGCCCAAGAGGAGCAATGAGCGGTCAAACAATCCGATCCGGTCCGCGGATCCCCCCGCCCCTGTCCCCGCTCCAAAACCAGTATCGCGGCGTCCTCCAAAACCACAGTCCACTCCAAGAGAGACCCCCCAGAAACCCGTACCCAGGCCAGAGCCGACACATAGCATAAGCATGGCGGAAATGTTGGGCGGCATGGGCGTACACCGGACATCCGTGCCAAACTCGAGGATGAGTGACTCGAAACCATCCTCGGAGGGTGCGTTTTTAGTTTGCTCGGCCAAGGGTTGCGGGGGCTACGGGGGCTTGAGTGGATTGAAAGACGGGCTTTACTGTGGGATTTGCCCCGGTCGAGTGGCTACGCATTGCGTGAATTGCGGAGACTGCAGGAGCACCAAAGTCAAAAACTGCGGTGATTGTGGGTTGAAGTTTATGAAATAGGCCGGGGTACTAGCTTGTTTAGAAACACTCCAAATGTTCCGACCCGTATTGGCCACAGTCGTGAAAATTCCACACTCCTAAGAGATAGGATTCCTTGTGCCGCAGTTGGAATCGAGCTGACGACACAATATACTGAAGTTCCTCCGATGTTGAGGATGGAGATCGCGTAATTATAACTTCCGCAAAGGATGGAATCGGCCTGAGCGCGTACTTCATCGTAGATAAACAACGAGGGTAACAACCACCTTGAACTCAAGGTTCATACAAAACTTACCTAGCGGGCTCTGGATCTAAGGCACATACTTCAATCTACCGAATAGCGGACCCATGGCTTGCCGACAGTACAGGCGCTCGTAATATCTCGAGAAGAGCGCTGACGACACCACGAACATCCTCCCCTGGACCCTCGGAACGACCATTACGCTGTCTCTCCAAAAACGGTATAACCCGCCCGACCACGGCTATAATTTTCCTCCGATCGGTTTCGGTGAACAATAGTCCGTTGAACTGCGTGGTGACCTCCGCCAGTGGTTCCAACCGATCGGCCGTGAGGCTACCCACCGGGCGTCCTGGAACTCCCGCCCACTCGTCTTCCACAAGTTTTTCCAAGAGCTCGTCAAGAGGAGGGGGGTTGGTCCCAGTGTGCTTCGGGAGCGGCAGATTGGCAACGCGGGTAAGGATGCGGAGGACCTGGTCCGGCCCTTCGTGACGGAGAGGGAGCCAAATGTCCATGGCTCCCATGAGGTAGGGGTGCCAATGCTTGTCATCCGACAAGAGTTCCATCATCGTAAGGAATGAACACAGGTGTTTTGGTTGACCTGTTTCGACCGCAACGCTCTGCAGTTGCCTGGGGAGGTCGAGCCTCTCGAATTCCTGGCGTAACTCCGGTGACTTGAGCCACCCATCCCGCGCAACCGCTATGACGTCGTAGGCTGCTTTCCGAATGCGGAAGAGCTTGCTCTTCTCCATTGCTTTGGACAACATCCCGAGGGTGTCGCTGTCAGGGAGGAAAGACCCAAGTTGGGGGATATCTCCCATAGCGATGAGGCCGCCATAAACAACCTCATTCTCCCAGCCGCCCTTTTTGCTGTGAGCCTGGACGTTCCTCAAAACCTTGACAAAAAGGGCGTATTCGGGGGTGGTGGTCTCCGGCGACACGGAGAACAGTGGGTCGGTTTCACCTTCTTGAACAAAGGGACAATGTTGGCCAGACGATGTTTCCGTGTTTGTCACAGCGTCCTCTTCCTTCCTTCGTGCGCTCAGCTTGAGGAACAAGGCGAATGTGTCATCACCCATGTTCCCATTTGCGGCAGTTTTCAGAAGTTCTTTTATCCACGAGGCGTCGACTAGAGGGAGGGTAGCCTTCTCGGAGAGGGTAAGAAGGATTTCCAGTGCAGTTTTGGTATGGCGACGCCGGCGACCTTGAGCCAAGATCAGGCCGTGAATATGTTCAACCACCAATTTGAAGGTCGGCACAAAATAATCACTATCCTCGGTCAATATTGGTGTCAAAGCATGGGGGAGCGGGACATACCTCTTGTCGACCCGAATCAAATCCTCCGGATGTAGGGGAAAGTCCATCGCCGCTCCGACGCAGAGAATACAATCCGTAAGAGTTGTGGGGTTCAATGCCTGGGATTCTTCCAAAACTTTGACGAGTTCGTACATGGTCTGTAACCGAGTCGTTCGGAACCTCACGGCAGAATCCGAATCACCGCAAAACCAGTAGGGAGCGATGTAGGCCAGGAATCGGCCAGACGTTAAGGGTTCTGAGCGGTTTTCGATGCGGAGGAGATGTTCGAATACATCGTCCCTACCCCATTTGTCGTTGGGGATATCGAGGAGAAGATCAGGAGGGAGGGTAGGGGGAAGTTTCCTAATTCCACTCTTGGGGCAATTCGAGGCATTCCATATGAGCTGCGTGTGATAGAGAACATAGTAGGCGGCGGCGGACTGCAGAGCCTTGAGGCGGATGGACTCCGTGAACTCGGGCGCTTGGATGCATTCCTCGTACACGTCACGAAGCCGAATCAACGCGGTGACGGAGTGATGGTAGGATGGCCATTGGAGTTCAGTGAACACTGCGGCGACGGTGGAAGCAGCCGAAAAACCAGTGGAGTTCTCTAGCAACCAAAACCCAGCAGAGGCGGCAATGTCCTCCGGAGCGGTGGGGGTGAAAAGTGGATCACTCCTCCAATATACGGGGTCTGAAAGGGTCATGGGGTGGTGTTTGTTGGATGTATCTTCGTCGAGGTTGCTTTGGGTGTTCGCCGCACTGGTAAGGGGCCCGAACACGCGCTCGACGGGGCCCTTCAGGAAGCTATGCTCTATCACGAACTCGACCTTGGGTCGGAGTAGGGTGACACTTCGCCCCAGACGAACACTGGCAGCCGCGGTGAGTTCTTTCCACCACAACGGAACATGTTGGAGAAGAATTGAGAGAGGGGTCTGGAACGGACAATTGTTATAAATCGTCGCGAACACGGCTATGAAGGCGTAGAATGCGAGGCCGATGGAATTGATCACCACCACCACTTCGGCGACATGGGGGTCCAGGTCCCAGAGGTAGACGGCGACAGCGATGGCAAAGAGGAGGAGGGCGATCTGCAACATAACGGGCAGCAACTCCATGATCAAATGCAACTTCCATTTCCGGAGCCCCACGAATTTGGCCTGGCGTTCCTTCCCTCGGTCGACGATATTCCCCCACGTCGTGGCTCGAGTATAATACGAGATCCATTGTTTCCCCAACACCGCGACGAAGGCCACGAACAATGTGAAAGACAAACTGGCGAGGAGGATGGACTGAGCTTTGATGGCACTGGCGGAAATATTCGAGATGGGTGCCAGCGGGTCGATTCCGCTACCGAATGACGTGTTCTGCTGCAACACTCGGAGCAACAGAGCGTTCGTCAGATCGGCGGGGTCTGGCTTGAGCTCCGGAATGATTTGGATGATGAATGCGGTGGTGATGGCCGAGAATAAACCAGCCTGGGGTGGGGGAACAGCTTGATTGAGGGAAATCAGACACCCAAGAGAAGCGTAGATCCACTGACGAAAAGCAGGGAGGTATCCAGGTCTGCGATGTATTTCGAGACCATCTCGTTGTCGTGCTCATCGGCGACTTTCTTGTAGACGGTCCAAAAGTTTGTAGTCGGGTCGACCTCGGCCGTTGCAGGTTTCCAACTTGCGATTGCCTTCTCCAACCTAAAGCAGGACAAAGCTGGTTCGGTCCAAACGGTACGACAGTTGGACTTGAAGGGAGACAAACCGAGTGATCCGGGTCTCCTCACTTTCGCGGAACGCCGAAAATTCTCCCTGGAGAGTTATAGCGAGTCTGGCGGTACCATTTTAATGCACACCTCCGGGATAGTTGGGAAGGACTCACTGAGACATCCTCGTTTCCTCATCTTTCCTCAGTTCCGCAACGCTGTCCTTGAGTGCATCTGCGACGTGACTGATACGTTCAGATGCAAATAAACGACTGGCACGTGTCGTACAAACCTTGCCAACAGGGCTATATCGTCCTCCCGTCCTCGGTGTCCGCTTGTAGTCGGACCTGTGGTATTGGTAGGCATTTGAGCGGTGGTCCGGGAGAAAGAGACGGACCCGTAAGGCACGACCAGAACGTGTTTTGGTGGGTTCCAGACCTGCGGGGGGAGGGTGGCTTTCTCCCTGGTAAGGGCCGAAAACCGTTGACACGCCAAACCCAAAAAAAAGTAGTGCTCCTTACGTAACCTGGAACGGCGACGTTGCTCAGCGCTCGGGCGCCCAGCCCACCAAAGGGACGGAGCTTCCGAACGATTTCCCTTTGCACCCCTGCTCATATGCCATGACGGAGCAACAAGGAGAAGGCGCGGCTGGGTATGCGAGGGGATATGGAGAGAAGGCTCTCCCGGAGCGGACCGTGATCAACAGGGCCCGGCGCCGCGCCGGGGGAGGGGTCACAAGTCACATAACCGAGCGCTGGCTTATCGTAGTTGGCCAGCCTCGTCCACCCGGTCATGAACATCCCAATCCCGTTGCAAGAGGCTCTGAGAGATTCGATAACTTCCGGAACATTCATCGATACCAAGTTCTGGGTCTTCTCCAAACGCGGTTCGAAACCAGGACATGCCGGGGACCCCAAGGCGCTGTTCGTGAACGGCCGCGTCGTAAGGAGCGTGCCACGGCTTGGTGCTTGTGCGTTCGTCTTCTCCAGCCGCTGAAGGCTCTTGTCTGACCCGTTCACAGTGCTTGACCAGAAGGAAATTAAAGAGAATCTGAGAACCAGGTTTCCGGATGACAGGAAGCCCTACACTCCAGACTACGACTACGACGCTGATAGCGACCTTGAAGATGACCAAGACTGGTATTCCTCAGATGTTGAAGATTCACAAGTTGTACCGGCGGAGGGGGAGCATGACAAGTCCGACTCTGGTACATTGGTCGGCCGCAAAACCTCAGATGCAAAGGACAACGAACCTTCCGACGTTATCTCCATCTCTGACGTGGATTCGTTATTCTTCGACTCAGTTGACACGAAGACCGAAACCGAAGTACCCGTCATTCCCACTCCCACTCACATTGGAACCGTCGTTGTCATCGATGATGTCGCCCTCGTAACGTGGGTCTGTTTATCGCTCTCGTGCCGCGGACTCTCTAACCATGGGCGGCAGATTCCAGGCGCTACTTCGTTACTTATACACGAACGAAATCGAATTTGCGCCATGGGGATCCGCAGAGAGACGGAAGGCACGCGCTCACGAGGAAATCGCCGAATCGTACGAAACCCCGAAGCCCTCGCCGAAATCCATATACCGGCTAGCGGACAAGGTTGTGATGGGTCCCGTTGTTGCAATGTGCTGGAACTAACATCGTTGCCAGTACGACATCCCAGAACTGAAGAAGCTCGCGTTACGACAGATTGAACGTGATCTCTGCATGTGTGACATTGTGGAGGAGACGTTCAGCAAGTACACCTCTCGGTTCGTCGACTGATTTCACTACCTCGGGCCAGGTCTCACCTCACTCCAGATGTCCGGAACTGAAAGAAATGGAACTGAAGCAGCTGGCACGTACATTACTGTCGGCGGACTCGAGTTCCGCACTGCACGCATTGAAAGATAAGATCAAGGCTTACACTGGCGGTCAGTTGCCTCATGCGAAAGACATCCTTCCAGCTCTGTACGAGCTTATGGAAACGGGTGAAGGGTTCAAGGAGGCGACTCCACTGGCCCAGCCACCCGCACTCTCCAAGCAAGCAACTACTGACGGCAACTGGGAAGGACTGAAGGATGCACTCACCTGGTCACTGACATCCGGCTCGTTCCTCGATTCCAAGTTCTATGCACTAGATTCCAAACCGCGAGCAGGCGTGCCTATGATTCGGCCAATCTATTTCTGTAGCATGATTGGCGGTACATTTTTGCCCAGGCTTGTCAAGTGTGGGTTTTCTACTTCAGTATTTCAGGAGTGGCACTGAAGTTCGCGTTAGACTCGTCGAGAATCTGGCCGTCTACCAAGCCGGGTCTTCGGTGTGTGGATGACTACGATAGCGACCTTGAGGATGAATGTTCGGGCATGGGAATTCCTGCGGATGCTTGTCCGCGTTCAGCGTGGTGCGTCGACCTCGTTCCCCATTCACGTCCGTGAACTCACCTCGCCACTTGTAGCATCCCCGAAGATCCCTTGCAGACTTACAAAGCTCCGGCGCCCGCTCTCGTTCTAAAGTCTGGGGCGGCAAAGACGTAAGTTCCCTTTTGGGGGACGCACCATCGTTCTCAACATTCCATACTCCAGTTGGAGCGCAATATTCTTCTACGTGTACACTTGCCAGATCACCTTTTCGACGATTGGACCGCGACAAGAACCAGAAGCAACTAGTCTTTCCCCCACCAGAACCGCAGCTGTTGGGTCATGCTCGCCCAAGTCTGTCTATGCCCTCGCAAGCAAGGTACGCTCGGTATCTGCATGCTGGTGGTAGAACTACCGCTAACGCGTTGGCAGGTTGGTCTCACGTGCCTGGGCAATCTCGCGTTTGATAACATCAGATCCCAAATGGACGAGAAAAACATCGTTGGAGAGCTATTCTCCCCGTTCACCGCTGAGCGAGTTGTTTCACCTTTCGCGGCAGTTTGCATTCTCGCTAATCCTCTCGCGTAGTCACGAACGCGTTGCCGAGATGCAACATAACCTTTTCCATTCCAAGTTCAAGCCTTCGGTTGGGCGCTCCTCACTTCTCGATATCATCAGAGACTCTCCCTCGGGCGAAAACCCGCATCAGGCGGTGGCTATGGAGCTGATCTTTGAGAGGATGGTTCACGATTGCCGAGAAAGGATGCTCGTTCAAACGAAGAAATCTTCGAAGGTGGATCCCGTACCCCACCTCAACTCCCGCAGGGGGGCAAAACACACACCCACCGCGGAGACGCGACCAACAGTGGCACGACCGGCTGCGACGCAACCTCCACCTCCAACAACACAATCTGTCCCAATACCAGCGCAACCGCTACAGGCGCAAACCCTGTCAAACCCCCCCGAATTAAAGTCGCAACCATCGCAACCAACACCCACAAACACAACCCCTCTCATAGCCACGATACAACCGCCCACGTTCCTGACGAGCAACCCATTTTCTTTCGGAGCCCCGTCGTCCAAACCACTGCAAACGGCGCCTCTGTTCGGTTTCTCTTCCAAACCCCATCATGACCCTTACCGTAAGTGAGGTTGGGTGTACGAACACGAGTGGTGATAGCTAGGTCCGTGGGCGCCATGTGGTTACCATTGGCATGTAAATGTTGTAAGCCTGTTTCCGGCATTGTGCTCTTTATCAATTGTACACTTTCTTATTCTCCGTGTAATTGGAATGGGGGCCGACCCTTGTGCTAAGAGCTGGGGCGGAGGCCACGATCGGGGCCCGAACTCCTCATCTCCTTTTTGTGGGTTCACCGCCAATGTAAGGTTATGGGCATTGCGTGGGTATTACTAGCATGTCAATATGACATTGTCAATGTTGTAAACGTGTCTCCGGCCAACTGTGTGTTTGCAATGTGCACAATTGAAGCTGAGCGCTGAGAAAGATATAAGAGATGGTACATACGGGGACACGAGTCCATCAGAGTGCTCCGTACGAGACGCGTCTCAGTTCCGACAATAGACAATCAGGCCAATCAACGTTAACGTTTGAACGTTCACATGTGGCCACGATGGGTTCGAAGAACTAAGCTGAGTTCATCTGGCAGAGCGGCACGTTCACCATCTACAAGTCACCATCCCACACACGCGATATGTAACCTTTTTGCTGCGGGGAGTCCGAGTGAGCGGGGCGGGTGGGGCTCTGTTCGGAAGTTCGGGTCTCGCGGCGGATGAGTTGGTGCTCAGTGTTCTCCGCGATCCGTAGATCGGTGACCTTCCAAAATGCCGGTTCCGCCCAGCCGGTAATCTCGGAGTGTGAGACTAGTAATGCCCACCGAAGGCGGTTTCGCCTCATTATAAGGCTAGGGCCAAGTATCATGGGGGGTCCTTGTTTCCGACGACCTTCCCGCTGCCTGGGTGGAACCTCTGGCGATGTCCACCCCTCAAGTCTTACAACAACTGTATTCGCTCGGTATATCTTCCCCAAATCTCTCGCGCCACCTCTATTGCTTGATTCAGCGTGACAAAGAGGACCAGTATTTGTTCAGCCTCCAGGGATTGGAGCTGGCTCGGCTGGTAGATTTCCTCGACAAAGTACGTACTCTCCCCTCCGCCTTTCGCCAAATTACGAAGCAGACCTTGCAGGCTCTTGGTGTGATCCCTTCCACCGACGATGTTTATCGCCAATGTCTACACAAACTGCAAGCCATCTGTGGCCACCACATGGTCCTACCATCCTCACACAACGTATCCGGTTATCTCGCCAGAGTTGGTGATTACCCGCTCTCCGTCGATGGTGGCACCGCCGACGTGTGGGAAGGCACCCACGGTGGTAGAAAAGTCTGTATCAAATGCCCAAGGGTTTCTGAAGAGGATCTCCAGGCTGTCACGCGGGTTCGTTTTTGGTATTGGCGTGCCCTTTTTGCGTGGACTCAAGAATACCCGTGGGCACCATAGTCGTTCCTCAAAGAGGCCGTCATGTGGAAAAGATTAAGGCACCCAAATGTCGTCCCTTTCATTGGCGTTACAAGAAGGCCGTTGCAGTTCGTTTCAGAGTATATGTCAAACGGAACTCTGACAAGGTATGTCAAGAAAAATCCGAGCGCGGATCGGATCGGTCTGGTGAGCCTTCTCTTTGGAATGACCGCCCGCCTTACGATGCGATCTTTCCAAGTTATTGGATGTGGCGGAAGGTCTTAACTACCTTCACGCAAACCATACAGTACACGGAGACTTAAAAGGGGTAGGTCCTTCTTCAATGTTGTTTTGAGCTGCACTGACAGCCCTTGGCTAGCCCAACATCCTCGTTGACTGCAACGGCAGTGCACGTTTGACGGATTTCGGGCTCACCTCGGTTGTTCGCGGGCTGAACTCTATTCTCGTGACTCAAGTAAAGGGGTATACTGAGGCGTGGGCCGCGCCGGAAGTTCTCGAGAAAGGTGACAAAGTCACACAGGAAGCAGATGTTTTCGCTTTTGGTATGGTTGTAACAGAGGTTGGTCCTCCCAATGCCTGGTATTGGAGGTGGATGGATGGGCAGTTTCCCTGACGTTTGGATCCCGTGGAAGGTTTTTACAGGAAGGTACCCGTTCAGTGGCTTTACACCCCCAGTCATTGTTTCGATGGTTATGGGCGGTGAACGGCCGGCTCGTCCGCAGGAGGCCCAAGAACTGGGTCTGACGGACTCTGTGTGGGACATGACACTCAGATGTTGGGGACAAGACCCCGCTCATCGGCCGACGGCAATGGAAGTTGTCAGACTCCTACGCGAATGGCTAGTATTTTCCCCCCTCACGAGCTAATATCATGACATACATCCTACAGCTATAGACTGCGTACTGTGAATGTGTTTTATCCGAATCAACTACCTGTCCACTGAAAGGATCATCGGGAACCCCGCAGCGTTTCGGCCAAACGAACTATCAGATATGCGAGACCTCGGCAGACCTAAGTACTGTGCTCAACTAACCTCGCGAACCGTTGTCTGACAAACCCGTACCCCCTGTGGCTCCGCCAATTCCAACGGCAGCTATCTACCCATCACCCACGGTTCGTGCAGTCCATACCGACAACCACCGCACTGTCTCGGTGTTGGACGCCCGGCCGGAGGGGCCAATCACAGGAGGGGCTGAGTGGCGGATCAATGAGATCGTTGAGGTGACACGTCCCGTTTTCTCTCCAACCCCATTCTTATTGCACCTCCGTCTCAGGAACTTGCGCATGGGAACCCAGGCTCAGAGGGAGAGGGAATACTTCAACTTCGGAGGCTGTGTGGTTACTATTGCACCGTCCCGACATCATACCAACTTGATGGCGTCACGAAGGAGGGAGACCACCCCAAAAGCATCTCCCAAGCGACCGAAATTTGGAAGGGTAGGTACAACGGTGGGGTGGTAGCGCTCAAGGTTCTCAGGGGGCCTCGAGACGATTATCGCATACGGAAAATCAAAAGTGTAAGAATGTCCCCAGTGATCGGGCCCCAGGATGGCGGGTTATTGTTCTAACAGACGACGTAGCGGTTTTGCAAGGAAATAGTGTTGATGAGCCAGCGCGAGCACGACAATATCATTCCGTTCTACGGGGTATCGACGACCATCGCCGAATTTTGCCTGGTGTTTCCCTGGTATGAAAACGGAAACATCATAGACTATCTGGAGAAATGGCCAGACGTCAATCGATACTGTTTGGTGGGCGTGTCCGATTCGCGAGTCCCATATTCCTAACGCTCACCTGTACCCATGAATAGTTATCGGACGCGGCCAACGGGTTGTGCTTCCTGCACCGAAACTTCGTGGTTCATGGCGCCTTAAAACCAGTATGCGAAGCTGCGCTCTGACCGACGAGATCCTGAGAGTTAATCGGACGCCAACAGAACCACATCTTGATCGACGATAACGGTGTTGCTCGATTAGCCGCCGCCAGTAGCAGTTCGATCGTGGCTTTACCGGGCGCGTCAATTATGGGTGATGTGCAATCTGGAGGAGACGTCAACGACTACCAGTATTCAGCACCTGAACTTCACCCGCTCGAAGGCTATAGCATGGGTGAAACTTTTATCATGAAAGAGAGCGACGTATATGGGATGGGTATGGTTGTCTTTGAGGCGAGTTCCCACCGTCCATTATCTTCTGGCGCGCGGATTAATCTCGCGTTAATCTCATAGGTCTTGACAGGGGGGAGGCCGTACTCCGGATGCAACGACATCATTGTATTGTCAAAGATACAGGCCGGGGAATTTCCTCGACGACCCTCAGACGGGATCCCCGATCCGGTCTGGATGCTGCTTGAGAAATGCTGGAGCAGAGATCCGACGAAACGACCGTCGGCCGTCCAAGTTTACGATGCCCTATCACAATTTCGACCATCAAAGGAGGTGCTACCCCATGCCGACAACCACTGTGCGATCCCAATGCTGGGTGCTTATTCAGAGGAGCCGAACCTTGAAGCGGCCCAAAGGTGCATCGATGAGATTGCTGAAGTAACCCAACTCGTTACTTCTTCTTCCGGCCCTGATCATGTTTTTGTCCTAGGAACTCGCGCATGGGAATCCAAGGCCAGGGGCGGATGATTCCACCGATCTTTTGGGGTTGTGTGGTCACCACCGTACAATCCCAACGTCATACAAACTTGATGGTGTCATGAGGGAAGGAGGCCGTTCCCAACGCATCTCTGAGGTAATCGAAATTTGGAAAGGCAGGTATCAAGGCGAGGTGGTCGCGCTCAAGGTCCTCAAGGTGTCTCGCCAAGATCCTCGCATACTGGCATTCACAGGTGTAAGCATGCTACACAATTTCCAGATTATTTGTCATTAGCCTGATGGACGACATAGCGACTCTGCGAGGGAGTAGTACTCATGAAACAGCTCGAACACAACAATATTCTCCCTTTTTACGGGGTGTCAACGACCGTCGCCGACTTTTGCCTGGTATCTCCCTGGTGCAAAAACGGAAATATCATGGGTTACCTGAAGAAACACCCAGGTGTCAATCGATTTGACCTGGTCAGTACATTTCATCAAACCCCATTAGTATTCCCAACGCTTACTTCCACCCACGAACAGTTGTCGGATGCGGCCCGTGGATTACGCTCTACACACGAGTCTGGGATTATTCACGGCTCTTTGAGACCAGTATGCGAAGTTTCGTTCTCGTCGATAAGATTTTAACGCTATTGACAGAGCCACATATTGATCGGCGACAACGGGACCGCCCAGTTAGAGGTGCAATCCATTGGAGACTTCGACAACTACCGGTACTCGGCACCTGAAACCCGGTTTCCCGTGGAAGACTGCATCGAGGATGTTTCCCCTTACACATATGAGAGAGACGTGTACGGAATGGGCATGATTATCTATGAGGCGAGTTTCTACTGCCCACCCCTAGTAGTCGAAGTCGAACCTCGTTGTGATTTAGGTCTTGACGGAGAGCGTGCCGTACTCTGGATGCGATGACATCGTTACATTACTAACGATACGGGCTGGGAAAAGACCCCAACGACCCTCTCACGGGATTCCCGATCCGGTCTGGCAGTTGCTTGAGGAATGCTGGAGCAGGGATCCCCAGGAACGCCCATCAGTCACCCAAGTTTACAATATCTTGTCAAAATTCCGTTCTGTTCGCCCCGCTATAGAGGAACTACCGGGGAAATTGACGTTGCAGGTTCAGGGCATTAAAATATCTCCGACCAGAGGGATGGGACAGCAGTTTTCTGTCAAGCTTAAATACGGGGATAATTGTCACACAACTTCACTGACCACGATAACCATAGGTGATGATGAATATGCATGGTTTGCGTTCCGCCCATCCTTATCCACACTACCGTCGCTCAGCCCCGGGCAGGAACAACCCAGAAACCTGGCTGATAGAAATCGACGAACGGTATCACTACCAGGAGGTCTCCTTCAAAGTGTTTTGTAGAAAGTCTACAATCATATTCAAGAAAGACAAGCTTTGCGCGACGGGAGATTTCTCCGTGAGTCCATCACTGCCAACGCACAACCTCCGACATAGTTGATATCCACGTGCAGCTTGTCGGTAGGGTCAACAAACAGAACCATGTGAGGTTCGAGGCTCCGGGCAGCACTGGAGAGTCAGTGCTTAAGATCTTCTTGATGTGAATGTTCCGGCTCTTGACCGTCTCTGCAGAAATTGATCATTTTGTAGGGCCGTTTGAACTTCCTTGGAGGCGGTGTGCGAACCCAGCGGTGGCTCAGTGCCACGAGTCCCAGACTGACGGTTGCGTGACCACTATTCTCCCTTATTGTACGAACTCCCAGTATGGTTTATTGCTGAATAACAAACTACGAACACACAGAACTTGCCGAAGATGGTTTAGGAAAGCGTTCCGATATCTCACGGTTCCACCCAATCGTTCGTCCCCATTACGGACGTGAGTATCCAAACCTCAGAGAACAACTTGCCCATGAAGAGAGAGCGCTTCCAGAGTAGGTTGCGAATCGTCCTTCGATCCTTCCCTGCAGCGCTTGGAGGTTTGTTGGGATTAATAAATGACGGACCACACCGGCTGCGGCTGTAGTGCACTGTACCACTCCCAGAAAGGGGGCCATCGGTTATCGTGTGCTTCGATCCAGGCTTCGTGAGTAGCCTGGTAGACATGAGCCGCCAGGTACCCTGTGGACGGCTGCGAATACGCGTGCTGTCGTATTCGAAGGCCCTCCCACCGTTCTGGGGCCTTTAGATCCCTTGTTGACGTTGACACCTCGGCACAAATCCCAGTCGTTCAACCTCCCTTTGTCGTAGAGACAGATCATGGTATTCCCGGAGCTCACATCCCTGAGTTTAAAGCGAACGAGACGACCGCGTGGATCGGGAGGGGAGATGGCCGGATCGGAGGGATTTTTTGTTGTCGTCGGAGCCTGAGGGTCAGGGCGGAAATCCAGTCAGGCCTGACGGTTTTACGCGTAGAATTCGCGGTGGAGGTTGGCGTCGTGTCCGACAAGTACAAAACTCTGTCACGGTGGGACTGGGGTCCGGGGCAGGATTTTACCGTTGTATATCCAGTTTTTCATTCATGTGTCCAGGGAGATGAGGAAAATCCGGGGTTCCCCGCAGCCCCCACCCCGGAAAATGAAACGAGAAACGTCACCGTGACGCCTCCACGACAATCATCTCACAACGCCCCCACACTTTCCCAGAGAAGTCTTTCCTACTCCCCCCCGCTCGACAGGGCCCGCGATTTTGAAGTTGGGTAGAGGAACAGCGGTCGCGCTGTGGGTGGGTTTGTTCCGTTATTCCTCCGTAGAACTCAGAGCTTCAGAGCGCTACTGTGTCGGGGTCAGAACGAGACGAGTCAGGCGACTAGATTGGACGAGAGCGCTGGGATGGGATTCGCCACACCCTGCAGCGCTGACCTGGTAATTGCCGTCTCTTCCAGCAATGGCCGTTTCCCCCCGCGATGGGGTCGCGGCCACCAGGCATCCTCGTCTTCAACGGCCCCGCGCCCCCGCCCGTGGAATCCTGAACGCCGATCCCCCCGCAATGTCCACCTCTCAAATACTCCAACACCTCTACTTGCTCGGCACTTCTTCTCCCGATATCTCGCGCCTCGTGTACAGCTTGATTCGACGTGACGAAGAAGAGCGGTATTTGTCCAGCCTAAAGGGATCGGAGTTGGCTCGGCTGGTGGATTTCCTCGACGAAGTGCGTATTCTCCTTTCGAGCTTCTGCCTGGTTACGAAATGGACCCTGCAGACTCTCAGTACGATTCCCGCCACCGACGACGTTTTCCGCCGATGTTTACGCAAACTACAAGCCGTCTGTGGCCACCGCATGACCCTACCATCCTCATACACAATATCCGGCGATCTCGTCAGGGTTGGCAACCGCCCCGTCGCCTTTGGTGGCTCCGCTGATGTGTGGGAAGGCATCCACGGTGGCAGGAAAGTTTGTGTAAAGGCGTTGAGGTTTTACTTGAACGGCGACCAGGCCCTCACGAAGGTTCGCATTTGACATCGTATGATTTCTCTTGTGTTTACTGAAGGACACCTGTCGACGCCGTAGTTATTCTTCAAAGAGGTCGTTATTTGGAAGAGGTTGAGGCACCCGAGTGTCGTTCCCTTCATCGGTGTTACGATAGAGCCTTTGCAGATCGTGTCAGAGTGGATGCCGAATGGAACTCTAACGATGTACGTCAAGGAACACCCGCACGTAAATCGTATCGGCCTGGTGAGTCTTCCCTCTGCAAAGCACTCGATTGGTGACGTCATTTGCATAAGCTGTTGGACGTGGCGGAAGGTCTCAATTACCTTCACGCAAACTATACGATACACGGGGACCTGAAAGGGGTAAGTGCCCCCCCTGTCACTTTAAGCTGCACTGGTGACCCGTGGCTAGCCCAACATTCTCGTCGACCAGGATGGTCATGCCCGTTTGACGGATTTCGGCCTCGCTTCAATTGTTCGCGGAATGAGCTCTATCCTTGCATCCGAGCCTAAGGGGCACACTCCGAGGTGGGCTGCGCCAGAGGTCCTCAAGGGGGCTGACGAAATCACACGGGAAGCGGACATTTTTTCTTTTGGCATGGTTGTGGTAGAGGTCGGTCCTCGTGTTTCCTCGTGCTAGTTTTTGAGGTGGAAAGTGGATTACTCGCTCGACGTCTGATTCCTGCTCTAGGTTTTTACAGGAAACTACCCGTTTAGCGAATTCAACACGGCGTCGGTCACTCTAAAGATCATAGCTGGTGAACGGCCGACTCGTCCGCGGGAGGGGAAACAGCTGGGTTTAGTGAACCCAGTATGGGATATGACGCTCAGCTGTTGGCAGCAAGACCCTGTCCGCCGGCCAACGGTGGCTGGAGTGGTCGGGTTTCTACGCGAATGGTCGGGGATGTCTCTTACTGTGGAACCGGTATCCTGACATACCTCATGCAGCTACACGCTACATGCCGTGACCCTGCCTTCGCCCATTTCAGTTCCACCGCGACTTGTGGAGAGCGTTGGTAATACGACGAGCGATGCGCCTACCTCCCCGGTGCCCGCAAGCGGAGGGCCATCTCCTGTGGAGCCACTGGACACCCCGCAACATCCCGGCCAACCGAACCTTCAGATTCACGAGGTCCCGGTGGATCAAACCCCGATGCTCGACCCGCCCCACGAGCCGCTGTCTGACGAACCCCACGTCCTCCCTGATCTCGGTAATTTTAACTGTGATTATCTGTTTTCTATAATTCATGATATCCACACAGCCCACGTCGATACCAACTGCACTGTCCCAACGCTGGACGTTCGTCCAAAGGAGTTGGACTTTGAAGTGGCCGCGCGGCGCATCGATGAGATCGCCAAGGTGATACAAACCTTTATCACTCCTTTCAGTTCTGACCACGCTTCTATCTTAGGAGCTCGCGCTCAGGAATTCAAGGTCGAAGGGGAGGAGTATCATTGAACTTCGGAAGTTGTGTGGTGACCACCATACAGTCCCAACGCCATATAAACTTGAGAGTGTTGTGAAGAGTGGGGAGAATCCTCAACACCTCTCCCAGGTGACCGAAATTTGGAAGGGTATGCACGAGGATGAGGTGGTCGCGCTCAAGATTCTCAGGGTGCCTCGAGGTGATCCTCATGTGCGGAGAACAAAAAGTGTAAGTATGTCGCGTGCGCTCCCGGGAGAGGGTTGTTCGTCGTTCTGACAGATGGCATAGAGGTTCTGCAAGGAAGTAGTGTTGATGAAGCAGGTTGAGCATGCCAATATCCTTCCTTTCTACGGGGTATCGACGACTGTCGCCGACCTCTGCCTGGTATTCCCCTGGTACGAAAATGGAAACATCATGGAGTACCTGAAGAAGGTGCCGGATGCCAATCGGTTCGATTTGGTCAGTACATTCAAGCAAGCCCTATGCTCCCGGAACTTACTTGTACTCGCGAATAGTTGTCGGGCGTGCTTAGCGGATTGCGCTTCCTGCACGACAACCGTCTGCTGCACGGCGCCTTGAAACCGGTATGCGCAGCTGCGTTCTTCTTGGTCATGATTAACCCCATCAACAGAGCCACATCTTGATTGATGACAATGGTATCGCTAGGTTGGCTACCGCAGGCCGCAGCTCGATCGTAGTCGCACCTGGCACCCCAGCTGAGAGCTACGAGAAACCCAGAGGGTACATCAACAATTACCGGTATTCAGCACCAGAAGTTCGTTGGCCCGAAGACCGCTACAAGGATAGGGTGCTTATCACGAAAGAGAGCGACGTGTACGGGATGGGTATGGTCGCCTATGAGGCGAGTTCACATCTTCCCGTATCATCCGACCCAAGGGTAGAATCTCACACCAATCTTTAGGTCTTGACGGGGAACATGCCATACTTCGAGTGCAGCGATACCGTTATGTTGTTAAAGATACGGGACGGGGAAATACCCCAACGACCTCCCGACGGGATCGCTGATCCGGTTTGGGAGTTCCTTGAGAGATGCTGGAGCAAGGATCCGGCGAAACGCCCGTCGACCGCCCAAGTTTACGAGTCCCTCTCAAAGCTCCGTCCCCTACCGGGGAAGTTGAGTTTACGGGTTCAGGGCATCAAAACCTCGCTCAAGAAATCGAAACAGCAACGATTTTCTGTCAGGTTTAAGTACGGGAACAAGTATCACACGACTCCACCAACCACGAAAGTCCTGGGCGGTGATGAATACACATGGTTTGGGTTCAATCCATTCCTACCCGTTACTGTCACTCATCCTTGCACAGGAACAGCCCGGAAACCTGGGCGATAGAAACCAGTAAGAAGTATCACGGACAATCGGTCGCCATCGAAGTGCTCCACCGGGGATCTCTTGGGAAAGTCAACGTTTGCGCGACTGGGAACTTTTCCGTGAGTCCGTGGCCGTTCCGCAACTCGAACGCCGTTGACCGTTCATATGTAGCTTCTGAACAATATCGATAAAGAAATTCATGTGAAGCTCAAGGCACCGAGCAGCACTGGATCGACAGTGCTCAAGCTCTTTTTGACGTAGGTGTTCTGGTTCCCATCTCCTCAGCTAAGCCTGACCATTCCATAGGACCACTCGGACCTCCTCAGAGACAGCGGGCGAGCCTAGCAGTGATAACTCGGAGTCGCAGGTCACGGTCTGACGATCCCTTTATGAACTCCAGTATGGCTTATGATGAAATATGAGTTTCTATATGTATCGACGAAACTAGGGATCAGTTTGGTTTGGGATCACTCGACACTCGTGTGTCGAGGTATATTTGGCCCTGTGTAAATGAAGGGCGTCAAGCAGATATGGTAATTGCCGTTTTTCCCAACCATATATGGTTGTCTTCCCTCACATAGGGTTGCAGCCGTGAGGTACCGTCACCTTCGAAAACCCCCGAACGACCAGTGCCAGGATCCCGGAGACCGATCCGCCCGCGATGTCTGCTTCTCAGATACTGCAGGAACTCTACTCACTCGATGTTTCTCCTGGCATCTCCCGTCTCATCTATCGCTTGATTCGGCACGACGAAGAGGAACAGTATTTGTCCACCCTTCAGGGACCGGAGCTGACTCGGCTCGTCGATTTCCTTGACGTAGTGCGTACTCTCCTTTCGGCCTTTTACTCGGTTACAAAGCAAACTCTACAGGCCCTCAATACCATTCCCGCCACCGACGATGTTTCCCGAAAATGTTTGCGCAAGCTTCAAGTCATATGTAGCGATAAAATGACTCTCCCATCCTCATACACCGTATCCGGCGATCTCGCCAGAGTCGGTGACCAACCGGTCGCCCTTGGCGGCTTTGCTGATGTATGGGCAGGCACTCACCGCAGGAGGAAAGTCTGTATCAAGGCGTTGAGGATCACCTTGACCAGTGACCTGACCCTCACGAAGGTTCGTACCAGCATGCCTTCTTTCGTGTCCACTGAAGAACAATTGTGGGTACCGTAGTCATTTTTCAACGAGGTCGTTATATGGAAGAGGCTAAGGCACCCAAACATCGTCTCTTTCATTGGCGTTACGACAAAACCTTTGCAAATCGTGTCAGAGTGGATGCCGAATGGAATTCTGACCAAGTACGTCGAGAACAATCCGGGCGCGAACCGGATTGGCCTGGTGAGCGTTTCCTTTGGGATCATTTGTATTCGATTGATAACTCCATCTACCCAAGCTATTGGACGTTGCAGAAGGTCTCGACTACCTTCACACAAACTACGTGATACACGCGGACTTGAAAGGGGCAGGTGCTTTCCCTATCAGGTCGTCTCAAGCCGCCCTAACGACGCTGGCTAGCCTAACATTCTCGTTGACAACCGCGGCCACGCACGCTTAACGGATTTCGGGCTTGCCTCGATTGTTCGCGGAATTAATTCTGTCCACATAACTCAGCCGCAAGGGTATTCTGCGGGGTGGGCCGCGCCAGAGATTCTCACGGGAGACAATGAAATCACACAGGAAGCGGACATGTTTGCTTTCGGCATGGTCGTTGTGGAGGTTGGTCTTCGCACCTGGTGTTGGCAGTGGATCTGAATCGTGGTTTAGGTTTTTACTGGAAGGCAGCCGTTCGGCGACTCGCACCCCTCGTCCATTATTTTTAAAATTATCAGTGGCAGACGGCCCGCTCGCCCACAGGAGGCGCGGGGACTTGGTCTGGTGGACTCAATATGGGATATCACGCTCGATTGTTGGCAGAAAGACCCTTCTCACCGGCCAACGGCGGCGGGAGTGGTTAAATTTCTACGCGAATGGTCAGCGGGTCCTCTCTTCATATGACCAACATCCTGATATGATTCCTTCAGCTACGCACTACACGCTGCGAACCCGGCTATGCCCGGTCTGGCCGCATGGCGACGGTTGGGGACTGTAGACGATAAAACGAGCCAAGCACCTATTTCCTTGACGCCCTCAAACGGAAATCCGATTCCAACCCAATCACCGGAGACCTCGCCCCATTTTGGCTCGAGCTTTCAAGCTCACGAAATCTCGGAGGAACCAAGTACTTTCCGTGACTCATAC
>Ga0307516_10002721_pt1 | contig 23294 bp, 36 predicted proteins | sample 19_EM_MG_FD_203310 | JGI IMG/M metagenome (GOLD analysis project Ga0307516, IMG submission 203310) | Populus trichocarpa ectomycorrhiza microbial communities from riparian zone in the Pacific Northwest, United States - 19_EM | ecosystem: Host-associated > Plants > Roots > Unclassified | place...
ATCGAAGCGAATGGCGTGCCACTCAACCTCCAATTTGCGGCTTTATTCTTCCAGCACGCACTCCCTCTTGCCTTAACCGATGCTGTTCTCGTCTTGTCGACGGGAATATGTGTACCATTCGCCAAGCTTCTCGCCAAAGGTTACATAAAATACCACTGGACCGGTGTTATCATCCAACATGCCTGGCAGACTCTGGTGCTCGCGATAATCGTCAAGTGGACTTTCGACCGGTGAGTGGGCTGGCTGTGGGAGTGCGGAATTGTGCTGACCGTACCTCGCGTCATAGCCAATGGCCATGGGTTCAGAGTGGGTTCCTGACGCTCCACTGCTTGGTACTGCGCATACACCCGACTCGTCACGTGACCCGCGCCCTGACATTGTTGTAGGTGATGATTATGAAGATGCACTCGTACGTTTACGTCAACGGGTACCTTCAATGGGTTGATCGCGAAGCCAAAAAAAACCTGGAAGCCCTTCACAAGGAAACCGAACGTGTGGGGGGATTTGAAACAGCCATCGCTGTTGCCAAGATCCACAGGAAAGAGACCGATGGTGCCTCCGTTCGAAGCGATTCCGGTTCTTCGACCCCGGATACATCCAATGGGCACGGTGGTGGGGAAAGACAGTTCTTGGAAGTCGAGGTCTCTGCTGCGGCAGTTCTTCGTCAACGACTAGCGGCCGCTGCCGCTGCTGCGAAAAACGAGGCTCTAGTGGCGGATCACACCGCGGATTTAACCGAGGAACCCTACTCATTGGTCGATCACCCGGATGAAAGAATCTCGGAGCTGGCCGAAGAGTTTTCAAAGTTGGACGCTGAGCTTGTCAGCACGGGTCCAGCGAAGGTTAGGTGGCCAAACAACATCAGCTGGAGTAACTTTGCAGATTATCAGCTTATCCCGACTTTGGTGTACGATCTGGAGTACCCTCGGACGGAGAGGTGGGTCCTGAAGTCGTCGATCTACTTTAAATCAACTCACGAACCTGGTAGAATCCGACCGCTCTACGTTTTTGAGAAAACTGTGGCTACGTTCGGGACGTTTATGCTGTTGTATTCGGTGACGGAGGTGTTTATCTTGCCGAAGATTCACCATGCGTCCTTCTTTCGGGCCCTGCTGGACCTTGCTCTTCCGTTCATGGTCGCGTATCTTCTACTGTTCTATATCATTTTCGGTGAGGGGTTTATCGTGTAGCCGGAAGTCGCACCTGATTGTTTCTATCAGAGTGTATCTGCAATGGCTTTGCGGAGTTGGCTTGGTAAGCCCGGTGTGGTGCCATTACCAGGTATGAACTCACCATTAGCTCTCCAGTTTCGCCGATAGACAGTTCTACGAAGATTGGGTAAGTGCAGTCGCACTTTATTGGTTAAACATCCCAACTGAACGCCATTTGTTAGTGAGGAACGGTTTGCTTGATCAAGCATTGACCAATCGGACTAAAACCGAGGAATTCCGGTTCTTCCAGGTGGAACTCGACTTCATGGGACGAGTTCTCGCGCAAGTGGAACAAACCAGTGCACCAGTTCCTGCTCAGGCACGTGTATACATCGACAATGAGGAGCTACAAGCTCTCCAAGACCAGCGCGATGTTCATTACCTTCATGTTGAGCGCCGCCGTCCACGAGCTGGTGATGGTAATCGTGACCCAGAAAATAAGGTCCGTGTGAAACCTTCCAGTTACAAAATTGCCTGTGACTGACGAGGAGCGGCACGATCACAGGATGTACTTGTTCATGGCACAGGTGAGTGATAAATCGTCATTCCAAACGTCAACCCGTTGACCGATAGCTTGGAACCATTCCCCCCACACAGCTGATCCAAATACCACTGATAGCGGTCGGAAGGACCCCAGCGATTCGGAGGAATAAGATACTCGGCAACGTTTTCTTCTGGGTCTCGCTCTTTTCTGGCTTCCCACTTTTGTGCGTGTTATACGTGGTGTACTGATGGAGGGTTTCCGACGCACGCGACATAGTCCGGAGTCTGGAAGTCGAGGTTTGATTCTGCTTGCCGGCTGGCGGTGTCTTACCACAGCACTCCCATTTCTTGGCCCTCGCCTACCCTTGGTTTGGTGGTCCGGCTGTGGGCTTTTTTATCCGTTTCCTTTGATTTTCCACCTCTTCATTCGCACCGTTCCGCTTGGCGGCTTAGATACACGAGGATAGGATGTATGAGTATACTTATGTCACGTAGTGCATGGTAGAGATGGCGATTTAGTCTATCAAAGAGAGGGCCGACGGCTGGTCGGGTACATGGACAGCCGTAATGCCCCCAGGAGGTCGTCAACGATCGCGGGGCACCCCCCTTGGACTCTCGTAACCACCACCACGTCTCCTCTTTCACCCGTTCGACCGTAGACAAAACTGCCCTCCAGTCGCCTTCGGTGAGGGGTAGTTCCTCGAGTCGCGCGTTTCAGAAGATCGGTGGTGGTATCCTTCGAGTTTGTCGGGAGGGGGGGAGTTGGGACCGCCGTACTCCGAGAGCGGTAGTCCTCCAACGAGGTAAGGATGCGAAAGACAGTCGAACGTCCACGGTTCTCTGAGGTAAGAGTGCCAATTCGCATCCCCCGAGAGGATTTTCATCACTATAAGGAACGAACACCGGCGGTCAAAACGTCCAGTTTCGATGATGACGTCGTGCAATCGCCTGGAGGACGCCGAGATCCTCGACGGTCTGGCGTAGGTCCGGTGACCTGGGCCACCCATCTCCATAACTTCGGACAACGTCCCAAGGGAGTCACGGCCGGGGAGGAAAGATCCCAGTGGAGGAATGTTCCCCGTATTGCTCCATCCTGCCGGCCACCCTTCCACCTGCCGTAACTTCGCAAAGCCGTCCTTGAGTGCATTTGTGACGACTACGCTACGCTCAGACGCGGCGAAGGGCTGATACACGTGGTACGAACCTTCATGCAAATGGTGTCACGTCGTCCTCTTGCTTTGGGTGTCCATCTACGGTCGCATCAGTGACACTGGGGAACATTCAAGTAGTGGTCTGAATGGAATAAAAAACCGGATGGACCTGCCTTTGGGCAGAACCGTCAGGGGGTCGTTGCGGTTCTGTCTCATGTCTCGTCGGGGAGGGGGGGAGCACTGGTAGGTTCCATTGGAAGAGATGTGCTCGGGGCATCCTCGCCGCAACCCCGATTTTGAACTGGGGTGCACGAGGGGGCACGGGAAGCCAACGGTATCTATGGTGTGTATCACAGCATGGCCTCGTGGATTGACGCACGGTCCCGAGAGCATGGTGGTGCCTGGCACTGGACGCCCGATATAAGGTAATGAGGCCTAATAATGAGGGGCCAATGAACGTGGAAGGGCCGTAATGAAAAGAGGATTGGCACTCAAAACTCGTAACTTGACATAAGAACTGGGGCACTAATATCTGACTTTTGATCGCCGACATCGACCGACCCCTAAAAGGTCTTGAGCCTCCCACGGGAGCGGTTATTTGGGTCATTTCACCAAACATGAGGCTAACTGTGGCATGGGACTGAATTTGATTACGCAAACAAGCCTTTTCTGAGCTCGGAGAACAAGGGGTTGATGTCAGTGCCGCGTCGCAACGCTACCCAGGTGGGGGAGCTGACCTTGTTCTCTTCAGAAGGCATTCTAAATAGGCCCAACTCCGTAAAAAAGTCCTTCGGACGATTGTCCCGGCCTAGATTCACCAGCAAGTCTTGAGTTCGACGGTTAACCAGGTATGAGTTTGAAGGTCGGTTCGCTGAACCGCACCAATCGAATATCATGAAATCGAGGGGGGTGGGCATGGGCCTCCTCCCCAGTAACAAATATTTGGCATTTAACCCTCCCCATAGTTGATCATCGATCATCTGGTATCTGCGTAGTCAGTAGCCAGTCCCCCGCACGCCCCGACGTCCTAAAACTTTGGTGGTTTTCCTGTGGTTGTTATTACCTTTGTGTTCCCATCACCGCCGGGAATGAAAGGCTGTACCAGCTACCAAAGGTTCGTGATTGCCGTAGGTCGTCTCTGGATCCTCCCAATAGTCAAGGAGCCTCACCTGATGTCGTTTTCTCTCTCAAATGTGTCTACAATGCCCGACTGCGCCCGGCCTTGGGGCTGCGAAGAGGAGGACCCTTGCGTGGGCAAAGGGACGAAGATATAGAGACCAATCCGCACGTGTAGACCTCAGGCTTGCCGGGAGAGACATTGAATGCAGCGATTGGTATCCAGAATATATGGGGAGTTGACCGTGCATTTTCTCACTTCGGATCTTCAGCGATCCAAAGGGCTGCGGTTGTAAAATTGACGACACGTGTACGCAACTTCCCCCATTCAATATAACCCGACATTCTTGGATTGGCCACGTGTGATGTTTCCTGACGAGTACCAAGTCAGGGTGTAGAGCGTACGAGGGTTGGAAGGAATAACCGACACTAACCGTGGGGGTACAGCCTGAGAATCACCAGAGACAGACCCTAGGAAACGTACCAGCCGACGTGCTTGGAACGAAGGGAAGATGGAATGTGGACTCCACTCTTGTTATTTTACTATGAAAGCCGCCGCGGGGTTAAGGGCACGAGAACCCTGAGCGGATTTTTCGTTCCGATTTCGGCGTGGACACGTGTAAGTTTGGTGCTATCGGGGTACGATTCTGTGGAGTACCTATGCTCCGGTATTCAGATAAAGATGAACCAACCTGAAACAACACAACAAACCCAAACCGCGGCTTCTTTGGGGTTTATACTGCTGTGGGGCAAGACAAAGGAAGAGCTCTCCTCGGTTGCTCCAGAGCCCTGAGACGGTCTCAAGTAGTTCCCAACGACTCGAGCTTGATCATAGTTTCCCCGAAGGCGGAGATCAAGGATTGAGAGAAGGGGGGTGGGTTGGACGCCAGTGACTGGAAAAACCTCAGCCTTGGAAACAGGCATTCGGTTGATGCGGCTTAGGGAGCTGACCACCAACCTCACGCCTAGTTAGGTGTCGAGCTCGAAGCCTGCTGGTGGGTGTAGACCGTGGATGGTAGCCCGAATCACGTTGGGGTTGAATGAAAGAAGGTGGATCGGAAGTTGCCGATCGCTCTCTGTTCATCGCCACGCCGCCCCATACAGGTTGCCTCATGAAGAGAAGTGAGTCAACCCCTCCTCCTCTCCTCATTCGGGAGCACGACCGACCGTACGCACATTCAGTCGCTTCTTCGCCCAGTAGCGTTACGACACGACGCCGAGGCATAGGTTTATAGTCCCCCGGCGCTTCCTTTGGACATGCGAGGAGTAATCCACAATGCGAACCCCGACAGTTTTCGGTGAACATCTTGTTGACCTGAATCACAGGCTCCTCCCCCAGTTTCGTTCATCAAACAAGTGTGGGGTTCAGCTTCCACCGACTACGTGAGGATTACGTTCCGTGACGCCGCTTCCTGCACCAAAGTCGGTTACGAGGGGCTTCTTCGTTACCGCCCTCGTGGAAGGCCTACCTGTCGGTTGATGTCGACAATCAGAGGCTAGATATGAGCGTCCCAATTTTTACGTCAAGTCAAGAGCTTTCCATTCCATTCCTTCCGTGCCTTCCGCCTCAAGTCGGTCATGCAGCCTCGGGGACCGCACCGGGGGGATCATGGGCCATGCCTTTGCTTACGAGACCATTCATTGGTGGTAACGCGTGCCACAGGTACGCAGTCAAATGGGACTCTGGTTGACGCACACGTGCTCCCCAGTTCAAAAGGCAGAACTACAGCGAACCCGTCTTGAGTGTATCTTCCCAGCCCCATCATGGAGCCTAACAGTACCCTCCTCACCCCGCCTGGATCTGTGACGGAGGAGGATGTTCCAACTTCCGACAACGGCCTGTTCTCGGCTGGGGATCTGGCTGGTAGCCGCGGCAGACCACCTCTAGAATCCACCAGCACCTTCTCTACCCTCGCTGAGCCTGGGACCGAGGGAGGCGGTCCGACTTCCAACGAAAGTCCTGCCTCGGTCTGGGATCATGCGGGCACCGGCGTCAGGTCGCCACCTCATCAATCTTGTGACAGAAGGCACGTTCATACTTTTTTTCTTTCTCCCGGCCCGCTATTCAAATGCCCACCCGTGGTGCTGATACGACCATAAACAGGCGGGAGGAACGAGAGGGTTGTATAACGTCATCGCCGGCGTGTATCAATTGTTTGCGCGCATCTGAGTGTAGCGGAGCCCTCACAGACGCACTCAATGACTACATTGCGGAGCTGCGGAAGGATGGGGAAGAGAGGACGGTTCAGTACGCCCACCTCGAGCTCTCTCAGAGTGGCAAGGATTAACGTGATGTTGTAGGCTGATTTCTGCCCTTCAAGGAGAAATTTCAGCGTTTGGTGAAGGCGAGGAGATCCGTATCGCTCGGTTGGTGTCCCTCGGACTTTCAATGGGGCCTATTTGGACTGTTCCCCTTTAGGTTGGAGGAGATAACCGCAAACTGGAATTCCACAAGGCCCGAAAATAGCTCAGTTACAAACCCTCTGCTCACCTGCAAGGAGGTTGCTGACGAACACAACAACGGTCTGGCCTCGAGATATGTTCCGGACCCAGACACCTCCCTGTTTCGCGTAAGCATGTCACCTGCGTCTCCCGCGCGCCTCATTCACCTTATCTATGTTTTCTTTCCGTGTTAGGCGGGCCTATGTCTCCTCCTTTTCGGGGCTACCCTTATCATCTATCTCTGGGATCTGGACGTGTCTGCCGCTGGAGTAGCGTTGGTGGTCATTTCAATCGGTCTCGCCTTCTGCGCCTGCATCCCTCTGGCCGGGTTAGGAACTCAGGCTGCAAAGCCACACTAGCCGCAATCGAAACTGGACGTTCCTACCTCCAGGATTGATTCTTTTGATGAACGGGGGTTTCGTTGGGGGACAGGCGTTGGCCGGAGACTACGATGCCGTCCGGAGGGTAGTCCTGTTTACAGGGAGACAGTGTGATGGTGGTTACGAGGGTCCAGGAGAAGACCCCCGTGGATTGAATCTCCATCTTCACTATGTCCCACGCCGGGTAAGTATGTGTACTCATATATTCTATTCCAATGTGTCGAAGCCACCGTGTGGAATAACGCGGACCGAGTCGGGGGGAAACATGCACGAAGGAACACAACCAGGTCGCAACGAGGATCAAAACGAAGGTATGTAGGACACAGCCACCCGGAAGAACATCAGAAAGGGTCCCAGGAACGTCCTAGCCGAGACCACGGAAGCAAACCTTGAGCTGGATGCCGGGCCGGGTGCATCGGAACGCCCCGCCCGAAAAATGGGGGAGCTTCATAGAAAAGAGCGGCACCCAGGGGAAGATACTTACCTGCTCCCAGGTATTTCACTCCTCTCAATCGCCGGGTCCTTCCGACGGCTTTTTTTCTCGTATCTCCAGACCGCCTTCAGTGGGACTTGGATCACCTGTCAGTGGGCTTGGAATGACGTCTTGAGATCTTATCTCCCGCCTGGGTCGTGTGGATGATGCGTGAATAACATGAAAGTATCCTGTGATCACACCAAGTCCTCGTTTCCCACACGCCAATCGACTGAACGGGCTCCGCAGCGAACCTTATCTGCTGACCGTGAAGTTCCCATCATCAACTCATGGAAGACGGCGCTCAATATGGAGACGATGAACGTTGCCATCGTCTTGGACAACTCGTAGCCCCTCATCGCTGAGCAGAAACCGGTGGGCTGAAAGGACCGGGAATACTCGGCTTTAGCCCGATTGGCCAAATCTTTGACCAGGCAACCATTCCTCGCTGTCGAGACTCGAGCGGCGGTTTGGTCGTTTGACCAGCCAAGTTTGGTTCCGCTTACCCGAATCTTCCTCCAGGGAACCCTCTGTCGGCGAAACTGAGGAGCTAAGGGCGGCAACGGCACTGTACCGGACTTACCGAAACAGCACCGTAAAGCCGTTGCAGATGCACTCTGAATGAAGCTTCCGGTTATCCGAAGAGGATGAGCAGGATCCGAGGGGGTGTGGCGGCGATCGCCGCGTGCCTTTGACGCGTGTTGACGTCTCGGAGGGCAAATAATTACATAAATACGACCGAGAGCTTCCTTCACCTTCTCCTTCCCCACCTCCTGCTTTATATGCTCGGTCCACGGGATGTCCATCCCACTGCCTTCCCCGTTTCTCTCTCCAGTCCTCTCACCCTTCTCCCCGGACTCGAGTGGCCACGAGTTTCCCTCTGAACACTCCGCCTCTCCTTCTCGGAAACGCGAGAGAGTAAAGAGTTTCGTGAAGACAATAAGGTCGCCGTTCGCCTCCCCGCCTCCTTCGCCGCCGCCACTCCTCCCCCCAGGGACCGGAAGCCCCTCCAGTTCCACCACCTCCTTGAGCCCCGAGCTCGACCCCGCACCACCTCCGCTCAGCAGACGCGAAAGAGTCGACTCTGTGAAGAGCATCATGAAGAACATATCCTCTCCTTTCTCCTCTCCCTCATCGCCAGATACATCCGGGTCAAGCCCGAGCATGAATCATTCGAGCCCGGAGATCGATCACACCGGGTCCCCATCTCGGCCCAAACGCGAGCGCGTGCGGAGTTTTGTGAAGAGTATTAGAAGGACGAGCAGTCAGTTGTTCAAAAAGGACAAGAGGGACGGAGATGCTACGCCCAGAAACTCGGCTTCCGTCATATCCACCCTCGTCTCGGACACCCTTGGCGTATCGACCGCCCCCACCACACCGGGTATACTGCGCAAGTTCTCACATTCGCATTTGAAGCATTCGACCAGTGTGTCTACCTTTGACTCGGATCTGTCGGGGAATTATTTGGAGGTCAAGGTTGGAGCAGGAGGGTGTATCCATTCGCCGATTGTAGAGGTTGCCACGCCCATCTCTCCCGCCGTCGCAGAACCGCTGGATCATGTTCCGATGAGCCCATTGGAGGAGACGGGCAACGAGGAGGACACGCGTCCGGAAACGGGTTCGGAAAATCCCGACCCGCTTTCCCTCCCGCTTCCACCATCTCCCCTCATGGAACCAGTTGATCCCACCAAACTGCCTGAGAACCCACAAGAGGTCGACCCATTTTTCCACGACGATGATCCATCACCATCGGAAGCCTCGACGGGTTCTTCGTCGTCTGGTCACCTCCAGCATTCCGCCACGACCGATATCGCCCTGACGAGTCCACCTCCCAATCAAACCATTCAACCTTCTCCAGCACAACCTCTACCGTCAGCCTCCGCCGCCCCCGGTCCGGATAGTGACGAAGACGACGAGGAGATGCCGGAACTCTACATCCCAGCGTTGATCGCCCCAACGATGTTCTTGCCAATCCCGAACGTGCGCCTCTCGTACTTCTTCAAGCCAGTGTTGATCTGGTGGCTATCGAAAGACATATTAAGCTATCCTTACCTGTATTCATAGACTGACCCTTTGTCTACGCTGTTGAACAAATATATCTTGCCTGAGAAGAGACCGATGAGAGATTTGACTGGCGAGTGGCAGAGACAAGAATTTCATTCGTTGGTCGTGAGTTTTGTCCCACTTTGAACGAATGGTTTCGCCGCCCACGTTAAGATTCGAGCTGAGAACGGTGAACGCCTAGATGTCGAACAGCTGGAGGGCAGTCGCAAGGATGGCCCGTGATAGACTTGTCGCCTCCAACCCAGAAGAGATCAGCACGATTCTGCCAGTTCGTCGTCCACCCCATCTCACTTTTTGCCACCACGTCAACCACCTATCACTAATGTAGCTCTGGTTCCTTCGACTCTCCTGCCTCGCGCGTCTCCGTCTCTTCAATCAATGCACAGCGGAATGCTCGAATCTCTACTCCGTCCTATCCTCAATCGAGCCGCTATCCTCACGCACCTACGTCTTCGACCGACTCGTCCCGTTCGAGTTGGAGGTCCTCCATGCCAGACTCAAGTACTGGGCGGGTGATTTTATGGGGTATTTGGACACGATGTATGCGATGGTCAAGAAGTGTAAGCTTATGGCGAAGCATGCGCTTGAGGAGGGTGAGAGGGAGAGGGAAAAAGAGAAGCAGAGGGAGAGTGAGAGGAGGAGGGGAAGCGTGAGTACGGGGATTGGAGGGAGGAACGTTAGAGGGCCCAGGGGCGATGGAGGAGCTGCTCTTGCGGCGATGTGGAAGGAGAGAGGGAGTAGGATGGCATTGATTATCGCGAGCCAGTTTATCGAGATGAAGGTATGGATTTTCCTCTCACTGCTACCTGTGCTTCTGACCGCGTATCATCAGGAGTTCACTGCTGCCGCAAGCCTTCTCGCCCCACTCTGCACTCCATCCTCACCCGAACTACGTTCAGCAGTGGGGAGGATCTACCTCCAAGCCGGGCTCCTCGACCGGGCCTTGACGGAATTCAACCTCGTCTCAGAATCGATCGCCAATGCCGCTACGCCGTCTGCGTCTGCGTTCGCGTCACCGAACAGCTCGCCGAACCTTAGTCGGGTTGGATCTCAGGTGTCTGTGGTGAGTGGGTACTTGAGTCAGGGGTCTGGACCTGGGGGACGCGGGGGAGGTGTGACGCAGAGGCACAAGAATCTTGTGAATATGAACGCTGCGCTTATGGCGTCTGCTCAGGGAGATTGGGTCAGGGCTGAGGAGATACTGAGGGGGCTTGTGGCCGCCAATCCGAGCGATTTCGTGGTAAGTCGCTCGTCCCTTGTCTCGCTTCTTTTTGCCGTCCACCTTTGGGGATCGCTCGGGTTTACCTTCCGCCCGGGGCTGCCGGTCCCGGACCACCATCATCACGTGGACACTGAGTATGGCCGGAACCCAGAGAAACCGTGACGTGACGTACGGCCATGTTCTTTTGGGCAAGCAATTGCCTTTCCCGTCCTTCGGCGGCGGTACCTCACCGATCTCTCCCGCTGAATGGCCCGCCTCGTTTTGCCGTCGCCTTTCTTCAGTAAAGCCCCCATTGTTCCTGACTGATCGCCATTTTAAGGCGGTGAACAACCTCGGCGTTGCGTTATTGAGCCAGGGGAAGCTCAAGGAGGTGCGTTCGTATCCGTGGCGTTCACTGTACGCTGATGCCATCTTGACGATTGGTTACACAGGGCATCGAAGTCCTTGAGGGAGCTTTAGAACAGAGCCCGTTTGAGATCGTCACGACGGAGCCCTTTTTGTTTAACATCTGTCAGTCGTCCTCCCATACCACTTGCCCCCAGTTCGATCCCCTCCTTTCTCTCTGTTTTCCCCTTTTCCGGTGAAGTTGAGAGACGTCGTAAACTGATCATTTCCTCTCTCTCCCTCACGACGCCGCAAACTACGTGATAAACCACCGTTCCCGCTCGATTCTCCACTCCTCCTGCCCTTGGATACCCGTCCGCCTTCGGTGTATGACCATGTAGCGACGCTATACGAACTACGCGCATCGTATGGAATGGAACTCAAGAAGGACCTCTTGATTCAGGTGGCTCAGTTGAGCGGGGACGGATTGAGGACGACCTGCTTGAAGATGCCCACCAGTTGATTCACTTATCGCGGTTCCCTTCGGACTTCTCCGCCATTCCGGCGCCCCGGGCCACCGCCTTTTTTCTCGAGATGTTGACGGGCGTCGATAGGTGCGGTCAAACTTGGCTGCAAAGGGCCAAATTCGTTTACGATTATGGGTCTGCTTTTTTTGATAATCCGGCCAAGTCGTATTTCGTTTGACTGTTCCGAAAATACACTAGGATTCAGCTCGATTATCGCTTGTCCGGGCCACACACAGGGTAAAGTGAAAGACATGGGCACCACCGAAATATTCATTCACCACATTTTCCACCTACTACTAACTACAGCGAGTTGATTCCTTGACGGCTAGGACCCGGTTGTGGTTGTACACGGTGGAGCTCGATCGTGGACACATTGGTGAGATCCCCCAGAGGTCATTCGGTGAGGGAGAAATTCGTTGTTGGGGTCACCGCAGGTGAGTGATATTTTAGACCCCATAGAAATGTATCATACTGATCTAAACAAAGGAAACGAGCTCACCCGGGCTCGTTCCGCGCGGGTTTGGACCCCCCTTCTCGAGGCGGTCAAATCCCAGGGATCGCGATTGCGATGTATCGCGGCGCACGCTCATTTTGACCTTTCGGACATTTATTTAGTAGGTATTCGGCCCCTTCGTGCCTCCGCGTGTTTCTCTAGTGCACTTGTTCCGGATCTGACGGCCGGGCGGATTTGAGTCTGCCGCGTTTCATTCGGATGAGTTGCCACCGGCTGAAGGGGATCTCATTGGTGTACCGATCAATTTATCCGGTGCTTCCCTACTCCTACTGAGTGGCGGATTCTCTCCTGGCCCCACCCCGAACCAGTCACGGTCGGAACCGCGTAAGCATATGGTGTCGGCTATTCGAAAACCCCAAGCCCAAAATAGAGGGCGGACGGCCGTCGGAGCGTTACCCGTTGGATACTGCATTCTTTACTCTCGCTCCCAGCGAACCTCCCCCTCCAACGCCGATCCGTAAAGACTTTGCGCATTACCATGCGACTCCTACCGGAGCAGGTATTGTTCAATCGGGCCGGTGTTTCACGCCAAGTTGGTGACGATGGGTTTGTTTGGCATACCGGTTTGAAATTTGATGTATGATTGGTTGCGTGCGGGCGAGTTCTGTATACTGATTTCCCCCCTTCCACTCATAGGAAACCTATAAAGACCCCATCAGCCTTACACCCTTGGAGCCCTCTCCTTCCCGTCCTCCGTCCACTGTACTCCGTCTGCGCTCGGCGGTTGCAACAACCATGTTAGAGAAACGACGATCGGGCAGCATTGGTAAGGGCTCCGGGTCTGACACCTACGAGAAGGGCCTCCACCAGGATATCGTGAGTGCGATCGCCTCACCCTCTCTGCCGGTCTCTTATGCCTCTCGTAGGATGCGCTGGCTGAGGAGATGCAAGCCCTTGGACCGGATATCTTGGAGGCCGTCGCCTATGCCCAGACGATGACTCCGGAGGAAATCGAAGAGACGATTGACCATCTTCTCAACGAGGTGCTTTCGTCCTCAGTCGCTACCGCGTACTTTTCGCTCACGCCCCGAATTGAATGCAGCATGGGAAAGATCCTGTGTGTTGTCACCTGATATCTGGCGGGCTTTGCACTCGAATCTCATTACTTCCCTTTTCAGATATTCCCTCCTCGCGTCATCGAAGCAGCCAAGCGCTACCGCTTCGACGAGAACTTGAGGAACGATCCGGTAGAGTACCAGAGGATTTATGGGGAGCTCAAGGTCGAGACTGCCCTTTTGGTGATTGTATGCATCTCCGTCCGCGCAGCCTGGTCCAGAACCTTATCGTGATTTCCATAGAATTCCCCATATGCCGAGGTCCGCGCCGCGGTTGATAATCACGATGACCCCACGATACCTGCGAGTACTTTCCGTGCTTGGTTCATCGGAACAATCTTCGTTGCAGCCGGGTATGTCGATCATCATTCTTCAGAACCTTGCCGGACGCCTAGCGCCCCCTCATGTAAATTCACTGATTGACCCTTTCACAGAGGGTTCATCAACCAGTTCTTCAGCATCCGTCAGCCTGGTATTCTGGTCACATCAAATGTAGCTCAGCTGCTCGCCTTTCCTACCGGTAAACTCTTGGAAGCGATCCTCCCGGCCAGGCAGTTCACTACCTTTGGTTACGCGTGGAGTCTTAACCCCGGGAAGTTCAATCTCAAAGAACACATGGTGATCACTATCATGGCGAATGTTGGATTTGCTCTCCCATACACTAACTACGTACGTCTCCACCTAATTCCCTCGGCGCAGTCCAGTCTGTGACCAGAGGTCTATAGATCGTCTGGGTCCAGTACCTTCCACTTTACTTCAACCAGCCGTGGGCTTCCAACTTCGGGTACCAGAGTGCGTAGTCCTCTCTTTCTACCGGAATATGCGACTGATCGCCGTTTCAGTTACTGCGGCCCTCTCCACCAACTTTATTGGTTACGGTCTCGCCGGTCTAACCCGTCGATTCCTCGTATACCCGTCCCAAGCAGTCTGGCCCGCCAACCTGGCGACTATTGCCCTCAACCGGGCCTTCCATACCGAATCCAATAATGTGGTCAACGGCTGGACGGTCTCCAGGATGAGGTGGTTTATGTACTGTTTCGCTGCAATGTTCGTCTACTTCTGGTTCCCCGGATACATCCTCCAATCGATGTCGTACTTCAACTGGATCACCTGGCTCGCCCCGAGGAATGTCAAGCTTGCTGCAATTGCGGGTAGCGTGAACGGTTTAGGGTTTAACCCCCTCCCCACGTTCGATTGGAATCAACTTGTCGTGATTGCTAATCCCCTTATCAATCCCTTCTTCGTACGTGCCATTTCTTCCTCGCGTGATCGCGCCTGTGTTTACATGCGTTCCTAATTCAGAGCACCATGAATGTGAGGCTCCACTTCCCAATGCTTTGATGAATCAGTCATCGCTGATCGGCCGCCCCCTACTTCGTTTATAGATCTTCCTCGGCGCTCTCTTCACTTTCCCCATCATTGCTGCGATCTGGTTCACTGACACGTGGTACACTGGCCACCTCCCTATCAACTCTAACCGCGTATTCGACAATACTGGTAAAAGCTACAAAGTTTCGTTGGCTGTCAATGACCAGGCCTTATTCGATGAGGCTTCCTACAAGGCCTATTCCCCTATCTAGTATGTCACTCCTCCAGTTTTCGATTGGGTTTCGTTGAAGTCGCGTTCCTAGTTTGGCTGCCGGGAACTGCTTCATGTATGGCGTCGCCTTTGGGGTCTACACTGCAACTATCACACATGCCGTTCTGTACCACCGCCGCGAGATCGTTTCAGGGTGCAAGAATCTGATCACTCGTAAATCAGCCCTCGCCAACTCCAAGGACGTCCACACCCGGTTGATGAGGTCGTACGAGGAGGTTCCTGAGTGGGTCTACCTCATCGTTTTGTGCGCCTCCATCGGTATTGGTGCCGCCGCTCTTGCCGCTTATCCCACCAACACCTCCCCCGCTGCGGCGTTGTATGGCGTGTTCCTCGCCATCCTCTTCTGCGTTCCCTGTGGTATCATCATGGCGATTACGAACGTAGAGGTCACCCTCAACGTCATCGCCGAGTTGTTCGGCGGCCTCTGGTTCCCCGGGAACGCCATTGGGATGCTTTACTTCAAGGGGTACGGATACATCACCACCACGCATACCCTCCACTTCGCCCAGGATCTTAAGCTCGCTCATTACACCCACATTCCACCTTGGGTCACCTTCAATTGCCAGATGTTCGCCACCTTCGTTTCCACTTTTGTCTGCACGGCCATTCTCAATTACCAGATGACGGGGATCCCCGACGTTTGCACGGTTGGTCAGAAGGACCACTTCACGTGTCCTGGCGTCAACACTTCCTTCACCGCTGCCGTCCTTTGGGGCACCCTTGGACCCAAGAAGATGTTCGGCGCTGGTGCCATCTACAATGGCCTCTTGTGGTGTTTCCTCGTTGGTGCCCTCCTTCCGATTCCGTTCTACTTCCTCAGTAGGAGGTGGAAGGCTTTCCATTACGTCCACATCCCGGTCTTTTTGCACGGCGGTCTTAGTTGGTCTCCTTATAATTTGGCGAACATCTGGCCCGCCGTCCCCATCGCTTGGCTATTCAACTGCTACATTAAGAAGCGATACCTTGGCTGGTGGTCAAAGTACAACTAGTGCGTGCTCTCTCCCCCTCTCGTTTGATCTGGGTTTGCTAACCTCTCGCTATGTTTCAGCATCACTACCTCCGCGTTCTCTTGCGCTATCGCAATCTCCGCTCTTATGATATTCTTCGCCTTGCAACAACAAGGGATCGAGATCAAATGGAGTGGGAACACTCGACCGTTCGAAGGTTGCGACGGAACCGGGTGTGTCCTTCATCGCGTTCCCGAAGGGAGTCACTTTGGCCCGGGTCCTGGAGAATTCTGAGACCCCGTCGGTTGTTGTTGCATGAGATACGTTGTTTCGTTCTCAGCCGTTCCTATGTTTTGTACTGTTTATGCTCCGTGTATACCAGAGGAATCGCGTTTTTGGCGGGGGATCGTACAACGAGGTACAACGAGATCAGGTGTTTTGCGGCTCTTCTACCCTCAGATTCAGGTGTGATGGGGTCGCCGGCGCTCTCCTAAAACGGGACGCGTCAAATCGGATCGACGACTGGGCGTTGTTTCCTACCGAGGCCGTACGCGAGCCCGATAAAGAATGTTGAGGCCTTCTCGTGGTAGTGATCTATGGCACCGTGGCGCAGGGGAGGGGAAGGCGAAGTCGGTGCTGAGGAACACGTTTTATGTAACTTGGGCAACGATTCCAGAGTGCCAGCCGTCAACATTACAGACCCCTATAACCAAATCCCTACACTTCGTACTCCTCAACCTTCACAAGACCCATATGGGGGGACAGACGTTCCCTGCTCAACTCGACGACCCTCACAGTGGCCGTCTTCCTTCCCTCTCCTTCCTGACATCCTGCTCTCGGCTTCATCAAATAGTCTATGGCCCAATCCTTCACGCTTCTCATTTGCTCCCTCCACACTGCCTTCGTGTTTGGATTCTTGAAGCAGTCTATCACCCAATCCTTCACACTTTTCATCTGCCCTCTCAACGCCTGTTTCTCTTCTTCTGTGTACCGCCCCAGTCCGCGACACCTATCACGTACACACCAACACATCCATGGAGTTTCAGTGAAGGAGAAATACACGATCTGGAATGTGCAGAAATCTGGGCGCGCTTTGCACGCCTTTACCAGTTCTGATATCGCGGGGCGTACACTCTCAACTGGGCAGGACAGAAGTCCGTTTCCTATGCCTTCTGGTCCATATTGGAGTGGGAGTGGGTGAGGGCAGAGGACGGTGAGTTCGGTGAGCTCCGGACATGCGTTCACAAATCCTGAGATCAGAGTCAGTCAGCCATCATTCTCGCGCTGTGGTCCTAGAAAGTGGTGGGTCGCTTACGGGATAGTTTATCTCGCATAACCAGGGGAATCGTCAATCGCCTGACCTTTGAATCCCGGTTTGATGCGAGAGATCGAAGGAATGCGCTGGAGGTTACAGGTGTATCCCCAATCACCCAAACAACATCCTCAACATTGCGACAGCGTTTGAGGAGCGGATGAGCCGACTCGGGTATAATCAGAGTCTTAATCTGAGGGAGTCTGAGCCACCCAAGCGCCCTCTCGAGTATGGACGCATATGGGTTGTCTTTACCGAACCCTATCTCTAGCGTGTGGAGATTTGGGAGGGACGCAAGGCAGCTGACGAACATATACGTGTCCTCCCACCCCAGGCCACGCACTGTCATGAACCTTGAGGGCACAAGTCAGCCCAGACCCAGGAACAAAGGAGGGAGCAGAAGTACTTCACGCTGGCAGCCAGGAACGCGTCCGCGTATGAAGCGCGTAGAATGGTGTTGAAGTTCTGCCGAAGTCTTTCCGATCCGGTTCCGACGTTGCAGTGACAGCGTAGTGATGGCACGATGTGTCCCCATATCCAAGGCAGAAATCGCAACCGCATCGCCTTGCACGTCATGCTCAACCGTCGTAGAAACTGGGCCCGCCAGTAATGGCCGTGGTTGACCTCCATAGAGTACTGGATATGGAACCGTGCATATTGGCCAGCGAGCTGCGATTCTGGGTAGATGTGGGAGAGAATGGAAAGGATAAGCTCGTCTGGGAGTTTGAAAACTGCGGAAAAGGGATGAGATGGATTAACGTTCAGTCGAAAGAAGAGACACAAGAGATCGTACAGAGGCTGGTTTGGGGTGCAGGGGATGCTAACGACATTGATAGTGGGATGGTGGCCCGTGGACGCGGTATCATACCCAACCTCCATGCAAGTGTGGAAAAGAACGTTGAGGTATTCTCACGGTAGCGATCCATGGCACGAGGCTCGTCGTCCGGACGTCCAGGGCCTAGTGAGGTGGGGGGGAAGGAGAAGGCGTAGTTGGAATCGACGTTGAGGCACGAGTTTTATGTAAGTGGACAATGATATCAGATTGCCAACTACCAACCGAGCGCCGGGCGGCAGGTATACTGGCCATACTCGCGCTTGAGCGGGGGCGTGGTCAACGCCGGCTTCGAGAGCGTGTTCAGGGCGGTAACTGGTCTGGTGGGCGGTGAGCCTGAGGGCCTGTTTTTGGTTGCGTGTGAATGTGGTTGGTTTTCCACCATAATGGAGTATAGCAGAATGGCCGTATGCTTGAAAATGAAAGTTGAACCCTTTTTGCGATCTCGGTTGCGTTGGTTATCGACCTAAGCCCCTCATCGACATCCTTAGTCCCGACAAGTCCCGTCGGGCTTCGCCTCGGCGCAAGTACTTACTTTGCAACAGGACGGAGAGTGCCGATCCCGATCAAACAAACATGTACTTACAAAGCTGATGGGGGCATCTCGTCAATATACTCTGGATATGCCCGGCCCAGGACTTAGAGCCTGACCATTAAGACTTCACCACTCTTCTTCCAGGCACGCCAAAGTGGAGTTTGCCTCGAGACGCAAGATGGCCGGCCCGCGGAAGTATACCGGGTCCGGATCCCCTCCAACTGGGTAATCAAAACTCTCATTGAAGAATGTATACGAAGCAAACGAAAAGATAATAGGTGTGGGACGATGTGCGCCGAGGTCCTGGGAAGTAAATTGCATAGTACTGAGAAGAGTGTCGAGGGTGGAGGGACAAACAGACTGGAAACGCACCGTGAGGAACAGCCATACCGACAGAGCACGAGCCGTCGCAAAGGAAAACTCGTCGGCGCTAGACCGCCCAGGGCCTCGTTGGAGGTCCGAAATAAACCGCGTGTAAACATCGAGTCACAGCCTTGAGAACAGAGGTAGAGATAAACTGTGAGTGAAGCAGAAATGCAGTATCGGAAAGCACGTTACAGGAGTTGTGCGCGGTCGAGGGTATTGCGGATGATGCCATCGTGGACGGCGGTCAGTGTCTTGGCTGTCGCATCCGTGTCCTATTCATTGTGTCCAAATCCGGAGTTAGTTGCGGTGAATCGAGAAGGCCGAGATGTAGTGACGCACAGGAACCGATGTAAGGTGACAGTAGAAGAGCCGTTGGCTTCCGGAATTCCGGAGAATTCCCTTGAACTGCTGTTTTAGGACTGAATCGTGTTCCAAGTCAGCCATGGACCAGGTTGAATCTCCCCCCCCCCCAAGAAACTCACAAGAAGTTACGGAGGGAACATCGTTCGGGTGGTTTCCATAGTTAATAATATATTTGTCGAAGCGGACCCCTGACTCCAACTTTTCCCTCAACAAATCTATTTTGTTGAGAAAGCTGGATACGTAGCCGGAAGGATTGGTCAGGGCCGGGCCACTGGATACAAATGATCACGTACAGGATAAGTTGGACCCCCTCCAGGAGTTTGGAGTTGCATATGGATTTCCAAATGAGCAGGCTATCCTGCAGGCGATTGACGCTGGAGTCTTCCGCTAGTGGTTGGTCGAAGCAGCTCAGTGGAGCTAGAAAAATGATAGAGTTGACACCGTCAAAGTAGGAACTCCATGCATTTCGCTATCACCGGGCCACGTCACTCTCGTCAGAATATGAAGCCGAGGGGATAAATGAGGCTTACAGATGCCCTTGAACCACCGACGTCGTATAAGATCCAATCGTCGTGCCCCGTGGCTGGAAATGGTCAGACGAGGTCCTGCGCCAGCATCGAAGGTCGAATACCCACCCCCGGGGATGGTGAAGTGATACTCCTGGACACCAACGGTCCGAAGCCTCGCTTTGACGACGTCCTTATCTGAAGGCTCGTAATCCCTCGCTACGATGCGATCGATGTCATCCATGAAGCTGAAAAATCCAGGTGAGCGTGCAACTGGGATGGCACAAACCACCGCTGACTTACAACCCTGGGGAGTGCTCCAATTGCGTTTTGGTCCCCTTGAGTACCTGCTGAACGACATCGTCTGTCCAGAGTTGTTTGATGTCGGGCCCGCAACGGTAGAGGATCTCCGTTGCGCCATGAAGATCCTGCTCAACGAGCCGTTTGGGCCCCTCCTTCCCCGACAAACGAGCTTTCCAGGAACTGTCGACCGACACGGAAAACTCTTTGTGGCGACGTGTTAACCTGGACGACCCGGAGCCCGAGGAGGGGAAGACGGTGTGGGCTTCCGTTCCGACTTGGTCAGGTTCGAGAGCGGCAAAGCCGATATATCTCTCGAGGTCTTCCCGAACGCTGGTCAAAGGTTGAAGTCGCAACTGCAGCAACTTGTGCTTGTCCGAGAAATTGAAAAGAATATCCCGCGCATCATCATCTGAAGGCTCGTGGTCGTCGGACGGCGGAGTGATACCGGTCCGGAGGGTCCGCGATAGAGGGAGGGACCGCTGCTGCCGTTGTAGCCGGTCGTTCTGATCTTTCATTACCCTATTCATGATATCGAGGATCGTTGTAACCGATCGGATGAGGTTCAGGTGGCTACGGGCGGGAGTTAACACGGGTCAGCCAGTCACGATTTGGTGTGTAATGGGCGGAGGTTGGAATCATACTAACATGACGGTCTTCCACGAGTCGCGCTCTCGGAGCCATGCGCTGTATGCGTACTTGAGCTGGAAATCTGGTCGACGTTTCTGGTTGGAAAGAGACAATGGCCCACACGGGAAAAAAACATACTCTTGATTGTCGCAGACTTTCCTGAATGTGCATATTAGATGGGGATTGAAAACATGCATGGCACGTGCACTCATCGACTAACCGCTCTCGCTCTGCCCGAGTAGGAGGACCTTGATTGCTTTTTGATACCTCTTAAAGGCGACCTCGTCCTGCTTTATTTGTTTGTCAATGGTATCGCTGACTACTTTGGCCTGCACTTCCTCTTGCTCTCGTTGAGACCTTTCCTGAGGTGACTCGTCTTCGCGGAGGGGGGGACCATGTATGAACGGGTTTGGGGAAATGGGGGACCTCAAGTCATCCCGAGGGGAAGAATGGAGTCGTTGTGGAGGGTATTCTTGGCGTGAGGGAAGTCGGAGTTCTGGCAATGCAGCCATATTTTTTTCCTTGTTTTTATTTTTGCTGCGGGTGAACAAGTGAACGGGTAGGGTAATTCCAAGCAGGCTATTGGGCCGCGCGTTCGCTGAGGGTTTTGTCTGGTGCCCAATCGTTCCCACTAACGAGAGTGTGAGCCCCAAGTGACCTGCCGATGGCAAGAACAAACCTCCGTTTCTATCCACAGTAATTGGTGGCTGCTTCTCGAGTAGTTGGGTAGACACGTTTGTACTGCCTGCTGGCTGGGTGAAAAATCGGACAGCTGAAATTTCCTGTAGCCGTCCCTCTCACCTCACGGAGTGGTGCGATGTCTTGATGATGGATGAGCACAGACTCTGCATTTGAATTCTGGTATACGAGGGTTAGAGACACCTTGACGTTCCGAACACTATCGGTCGCAACTTGCCTGGAAAATGTAGTCCGCAACTGTGTCAAAATCATCCCCTTCGTCCTATAGGAGGTCAATCAGAACGAGCGAGAGTGGGAGAAAAAGGCAAGGCGCGTACGGCAGTGGTAGTATGGACAAGAGTATCAAATTCAAAGTCGGTGCCGGTGTCTGAACCTGAGCCTGATTCACATCGCGCCTCAAGTAGCGACCCTCCATTATCGCGGTTCCCCGGACCAAGATCATGTGGGCCCGCGGCAGCCTTCATGACCCTGGGGATCCCCAGTCTCTTACGCATGGTATAGTACCGGATAAAAACGCACTGATGGTACTCATCCGAAGCGATTTCCGGCTGACTGTCACTGTCAGAGGATGCTAAGTCCGCGGTGAGTGGGGTAGAAGGAGGACGACACGGCTGGGGGCCACAGTTCGTGTAGACCACTCCTGGTGTACGCCACCTCCCCCAAGGTGAGGCAACTCCAGGAGCCGAAACCGTGAACTCGGCCGTCAGGTCATCGCCGTCGTTCGAATAAGACACCATCGCGAAATCTCTGGTCATGTCGACACCAGTGACAAGGACTGGCTTGATGCCATCAGGGTGTCCGCGCTCGCGGGCGAACACCACCCAAGAGTCGTAATGCTTTATCGTGTATCCTCCAAAAGTCCGCTCTAGTTGGACGTCTTCCTTGTAAGTTGGATGCTTGGTCAGAAGGGCAGCGCCTTGATCTCCCGTGAGTTGGAATGAGATGCCGGAACCGGATTCCAAATTCCTGGAACACACGTTCAAGGTTCCAAAGGAAACAGATGCAACAAAACGTACGTACGGATACATTGACCCTCGGGGGTGTGGAGTTTCTCGGACGGTGTTTGTGGAAAGGTAACCAGACGACCGAGGTTGAGTGCTGAAAATTCGCCCGACCTCTAACTGTTTGAAAGCGGGAGGGACATCGACACCTAAGACCCTCCCCTCCAACGGGCGCCCAGCAGAAAATAACAAATGGAAACAGCCTTTGCGAACATAGCCCACATCTCCAGGTTGAATACGCTTGAAGTAAGGGAGTGGGGCAGGTTCCCTAATGACCGTATGCATTCAGGTGGGATACACGAGGGAAACCCGAGCGACGAACCACAATGCATACCCGTGATTGAGTTGGGACATTTGCCTAGGACATGTCAGCTCCGAGTCTGCGTGGAAACCCCCCTAGAACTCACCTGTTGTATATTTCCCAACATGATAGTTGAGGGGGCATGGGTAGCGGTAAGGGGTGCGAGGGAGAGGAAGGGTTCCGTGATATAAATGGGCGGTTGGGACGGGGGAGATTTCGCTCTAAACTGAGTTGTGGGCGCAGGCTTTGTCGGGGCACGGATTGCTGATATTAAACACGAGTTGCGGGAGATGATCTTCTTCCATGCGGGTCAGATTCACGGTCGACGCGTTTGGGAAGTTACGTGAGGGTACCCACCAGGCCACAGATGGTAAGGCCAGGCGCAGCCTTTGGAAGTTGAACCGCAAGACTCAGAAAGGGTGGGAGACAGGGTATACGCACTGCGCGCGCTTCGAGTAGATACGATACGAAGGCGGTGTGGGGACAGTGGATTGGCCAGGCTTTGACGCCGGACGTCCGTGCTATTGAAACGTGCCTCAGTGATCGGCGCTTCAGCGCCAAGCACTTCTGCCGCAGGATCGTACCGGTTGCTTCCTGAGACCCCTTGACCCCCGCCCGACATGGTTGGGCGCTTGAGGCTCTGCTTGGGTTTTTGTTGACCTCGCCGAAGCCCCGTTCAGGTGCCAGGGAAAACAGAATTCAAGTGAACTTCGGACGGGCTGGTCATGATAATCCGGGTCACTCCGAGGCGAAGGCGAAGATTGGAGGGCCAACCTCAAGTCGTTCACGAGGTCCACATGACCAGCTAGTCTGGTTGGTACATATGATCTTGGACGTCGCCCTCCCCGCCCAGTTTGAAATTTTGTCTGTTGTGTAGCGTTCTCAGAAGCGAGGAGTCCTCAGACAAAGCCCGCTGCGCGAGTGCTGCCAAGATCTGAAAG
>Ga0307516_10002722_pt1 | contig 23290 bp, 19 predicted proteins | sample 19_EM_MG_FD_203310 | JGI IMG/M metagenome (GOLD analysis project Ga0307516, IMG submission 203310) | Populus trichocarpa ectomycorrhiza microbial communities from riparian zone in the Pacific Northwest, United States - 19_EM | ecosystem: Host-associated > Plants > Roots > Unclassified | place...
GACGTCGGCGGCCTTGGTGAAGATGCCGCCGCCGACCCGCATGAACATGGCGAGCAGCGCGGCGCCGAAGCCGAAGCCCTCGAGCACGGTCGGGGCGTCGCCGCGGTAGATCAGCACGACCAGCGCGCCACCAAACAGCCCCAGGCCGACGGTGAGGAAGCCGACCACGCCACCGGTCTTGAACGCGATGCCCATCGCCTTCTCGCGGCCACCGGCCTCGCCGGCCGCCGCGGCGACCCGCAGGTTCGCCCGGGTCGCCAGCGCCATGCCGGCGCCGCCGATGAACGAGCTGAACACCGCGCCGACGATGAAGAACAGCGAACGGCCGACCTTCACCGCGGTCTCGCTGTCGGTGTTGTGCACCGGTAGGAGGAACAGCAGCACGACCGCGATCACCACGAAGATGGCGAGGGTCTTGAACTGCCGGAACAGGTAGGCGGACGCGCCTTCCTGCACCGCACCCGCGATCTCTTGCATGTTGGTCGTGCCACGGCCGTTGGCCAGCACCGTTTTGACGAAGACAGCCGCGAATGCGAGCGCCACCAGCGCGAAAACGATCGCGACGATGACGAAGGTGACATTCGAACTGCTGAGCGACCCCGCGCTGCTTTCCGCAGCGAGGGTTATGGAGGTCCCGGACATCAATGTCCTCCTGTACACCGACCGCACCCGGGCAGCGGACGAAACCGCCGGGCGCACTCCCTGCTCGAGGAGACGACAACCTGGTCCCGCGGACGCGAGACCAGGGAGCAGTAGCTGATTACCGGCGTACTGTAGCGGCCGAACGTGGTGATGGTCACACCTGAATCGGGCCGTGTCGGGGTGATGTTTACCGCTGTGTGAGCGGTTGGCAACCGAATGGGCTAGCGCCTAGGCTTCGCGCCCCAGAGCACGGGTTTCCTCTGCCATGCGCGGAACTGCGCAATTTGTGCGCATTTGTCCCGGTAGCGGGCTCAGCGGCGGTGCACGGGCCAGACCATGCGGACCTCGGTGCCGGCGCCTTCTTCCACCGGGCGCACCTGCAGGTCGTCCACGAAACCGGCGAGCAGCGCGAAGCCCACCCCCGTGGTCAGCGCCTCGTCGGTGAGCGACTCGTCCGCCAACTCGTCGGGCGGCAGCTTCGCCAGGCCCACGCTGGCCTCGATCGGCGCCCGGTCGATGACGCGGACCGTGTACGCGTCGGTGTCGGACATCTCCACCATGACGAGGTCGGGCAGGCCGTACTGGTGGTGCAGGGCGACCGCGCGCGTGCAGGCCTCACCGATCGCCAGCCGGACCTCGTCCAGCAGCTCCTCGGCTACGCCGGCACGCCGGGCCACCGCCACGCCGACCAGCCGGGCCGTACGCACGTGAACCGGTGCCGGGGAGAACGACAGCCGAACCGTTGCCATCACGCCGTCGGAGGGTTGTCGTCGCGCTCGCCGGACGGGATCGAGGTGGCCGCCTCGACAGATGGATAGATCGGGAACACCTGGTCGAGCGCGGTGATCCGGAAGATCTTGAGCAGCGGTTCCTTGGCACAGACCAGGCCGAACGTCCCGTTCGCGGCGCGCAGCCGCTTCAGGGCGCCGACCAGCACACCGAGGCCGGTCGAGTCGAGAAAGTCGACGCGGGCGAGATCCACCACGACGTTGCGCGACCCACCATCGACCAGCTCCACGAGCCGCTCACGCAGGCGCGGCGCCGTATAGACGTCGACCTCACCACCGACGTCGAGCACCGTGTGCTCGCCGACAGTCCGGGTCGTCAGCGACAGCTCCATCGGTCCTCCTCCCTCGGGGGCAAGCCTTCAGGCAGCCGATCTCCACTGCGAATCTAACCACCGACGCTCGGGGGACGACGCGTCGCACCCTCCCGTCGTACCCGTTTGAGGTTCGGGCCATACCGATGTCACAGTGCAGTCGTGACCACCACCGTCCCGGGCATTCCGTCCCCGAGCGGTGCGCTGACCCGGCTCGGACCGGCGGAGTTGCTGCACCGCCTGCGCGCCCGCAGCGCCGGCTCAGCCCAGAACTCCCCGGTCACCCACGTCGAACACGTCCCGGCCCGCCCCGGCCGCGCGACGCCCTGGCCGGACTGGGCGGCGCCGGCGGTGGTCGCCGCGCTCGCCGGCCGGGGGATCACCGCGCCTTGGGAACATCAGGTCTCGGCTGCCGAACTGGCCCGCGCGGGCAGCCACGTCGTCCTGGCGACCGGCACTGCCTCGGGCAAGTCGATGGCGTACCAGTTGCCCGCGCTGACCGCGCTGGCGGAGGACCCCCGCGCGACGGTGCTCTACCTGTCGCCGACCAAGGCGCTGGCGGCAGATCAGTTGCGGTCACTGATCCGGCTCGGGCTCGACGGGGTACGGCCGGCCACATACGACGGCGACACCCCGCGCGAGGAGCGCGAGTGGATCAGGCAGCACTCCCGGTTCGTGCTGACAAACCCGGACATGCTGCACCACGCGCTGCTGCCGGGCCACCCGCGCTGGGGTGCGTTCCTGCGCCGCCTGAAGTACGTGGTGATCGACGAGTGCCACACGTACCGCGGGGTCTTCGGCTCGCACGTGGCACACGTGCTGCGCCGGCTCCGGCGGGTCGCGGCCCGATACGGCAGCGACCCGACGTTCATCCTGGCGTCGGCGACCTCGGGCGATCCGGCGGACGCGGCCGGCCGCCTCACCGGCCTGCCGGTCCGGGCGGTGACCAAGGACGCATCACCACGCGGGGCGACGACCTTCGCATTGTGGGAGCCGCCGCTGCTGCCGCGCGAGCTCGGCGACCTGGAGGCAGAGCTGCCACCGGTACGCCGCTCGGCGCTGAGCGAGACGGCCGACCTGCTGACGGACGCCGTGGTGGCGGGCACCCGGACGCTGGCGTTCATCCGGTCCCGGCGCGGCGCCGAGGTGGTCGCCACGATGACCCGGCGCGCCCTGGACGAGGCCGTGCCGGGCCTGGGCGACCGGGTGGCGGCCTACCGGGCGGGCTACCTGAAGGAGGACCGCCGGGCGATCGAACGAGCGCTGCTCACCGGCGACCTGCTGGCACTGGCCTCGACCAACGCGCTCGAACTCGGCGTCGACCTGGTCGGCCTGGACGCGGTGCTGATCTGCGGCTACCCGGGCACCCGGGCGTCGCTGTGGCAGCAGGCGGGCCGCGCGGGCCGGGCCGGCGGCGAGGCGCTGGCCGTGCTGGTGGCCCGCGACGACCCGCTGGACGCATACCTGGTGCACCACCCGGAGGCGCTGTTCGGCCGCCCGGTCGAGGCGACAGTGTTGGACCCGGCCAACCCGTACGTCCTGGGTCCGCAGCTGTGCTGCGCGGCCGCCGAGGCCCCACTGACGAAGACCGACCTGGACCTGTTCGGAGGCGCACCGGCGGTGGCCGCGGTGGCAGCGCTGACCGAGTCGGGAGCGCTGCGCCGCCGCCCCTCGGGCTGGTACTGGACCCACCGCGGCCGGCCGGACGTCGACCTGCGCGGAACGGGAGGAGCCCCGATCTCGGTAGTCGAAACGGCGACCGGCCGCCTGCTCGGCACGGTCGACCAGGGCTCGTCCCACGTCATGCTGCACACCGGGGCGATATACCTGCACCAGGGCGTCTCCTACCTGGTGGACGAGCTGGACCTGGAAGACGCGGTGGCACTGGTCCACCCGGCGGAGCCGGACTTCTCGACCCACGCCCGCGACGTGACGGACCTGTCGGTGGTCTCGATCCGCGATTACGTGGACGCGGGCCCGGTCGGGCTGTTCCTGGGCGAGGTCGACGTGATCAACCAGGTGGTCTCCTACCAGCGCCGGCGGATCGGCTCGGGCGAGGTGATCGACACCCGCCCGCTGGACCTGCCACCCCGGGAACTGCGCACGGTGGCGGTCTGGTTCACCCTGTCACCGAACCTGCTGGCAACCTCGGGCGTGGAAGCGGCGGACGTACCGGGAGCGCTGCACGCGGCGGAACACGCGGCGATCGGCCTGCTGCCGCTGGTGGCGACCTGCGACCGCTGGGACATCGGCGGCCTGTCGACGGCGAACCACCAGGACACGGAGGCCCCGACGGTGTTCGTGTACGACGGCCACCCGGGTGGGGCAGGCTTCGCGGAACGGGCCTACGGAACGGCGGCGGCCTGGCTGCGGGCGACCAGGGAAGCGATCGCAAGCTGCGGCTGCGAGACGGGCTGCCCGTCCTGCGTGCAGTCCCCGAAGTGCGGAAACGGCAACAACCCGCTGGACAAGAGGGGCGCGGTAGCCGTCTTGAACGCGGTCCTCGCCGCCTTGCCCGACCCGCCGCCGCCGATCTGACCCTGCGAGGGCCACCCGGCAAGATCGCAGCCGCCCAGCCCTAGGCGCGGGGTATCGAGACTGGACCCGCGCGGGCAGCGGCTGAGGCATAGCGGGTGAGACCCGGCAAAGGTGTCACGGTAACCCGAACCTCGACCACGAGCTCCAAGCCGTCGAGTCGGCAGGAGACCATGCGCGCACCGTTCGCGAAAGCCAACCGCCCGGCCCTCTCGCAAGCCGCCTCCACACCCTCCACAGCTCGCGCCGCACCAGCCAGGGCACCGAGGTCAGCCGCTGTCCTCGCCTGGTGCCGGCCCACCCGAGCAGCGCCGACAGCCGCCCCGGCAAGCCCGGCCGCCACCAGCACCAGCCCAAGGGCCAGCACGAAGATCGACGCCGCACCCCGATCCCGCCCACGCCCCCACGCCCCGCCGCCATCGCGATCCGCGGCGTGGCCCTCGCCAGGGTCCGGGGCTAGATCCTCGCTGATCATGGGACTGCGGTCGTGGTGTCGGGTTCTCGGGCCGCGACCGCTTCCGCTCGTACCGTGATAGCCGGAAGGTGGCCGCCCAGGAACGGCACCCGCGCGCGGACCGTGACCGTCACCGTCTCCTCGCCTTCCGCCAGGTTGATCCGGGCGTCCGCAGGAGCGATCCGCGCGGCGTTCTCCAGGCCCGCCCCGCCGCGGGCCGCCACCAGGGCGCCCTCCCGGGCCGCGTCCACGCATCTGCCCTGGGCCGTGACCGCGCTGACCGCCGTCAGCCCGGACAGCAGAAGCAGCATGAGCGCCGGCAGCCCGGCCGCCAGTTCGGCGGTGAACGCCCCGCGATCCCGCCCGAGCACCCGCAGGCGACCGGGCCACCGGCGCCCGTTCACTTCAGGGCCTCGTTGATCACACGGGTCAGCGCCGCCAGGACGCTGGGACCGTTGAGAACCTTGAACAGGACGCCGGCGAACGCGACGGCCGCCAGGCAGCCGATGGCATATTCAGCGGTACTCATACCTTCGTCGCCCCGCAGGCCGGCCAGGCGGACGATAAGTCTGCGCACGTAGATCTCCTTCTTGTGGTGGGTTCTCACAGGACGTCGCCAATGACGGCGACCACCACCGGCACGAGGCCGGCGAGCACAAAGGCGGGCAGGAAGCACAGCCCGAGCGGCAGGACAATGAGGACACCGGCGCGGTGGGCGGCGGCCTCGACGGCCACCGCCCGGTCACCACGCAGGTCGTCGGCGAGCCGGATCAACGCCCCGGCCAGCGCGCCCCCGCTGGCGCTGGACCGGACGGCAGCCGCGACGAGCCGGTCGGCGCCGGGCACATCAGCCACGTGCGCCCACGCCTCCGGCGGCTCGGCACCCAGCCGCAACGACCGGCCCACCCGATCGAGCCGCTCCCCCAGCGGCCCGCCGAGGGCGTCGGCCACGGCGACGGCCGCCCGGTCGGCGGGGGCACCGGCCCGCAGCGCGGCGGCGAGCAGATCCGCACCCAGCGGCAGATCCGCGACCGCCCGCAGCCGAGCCGCCCGCACCGCAGCCGGCTCCCGGCGCCGCAGGAACTGGTCCGCACCGACGCCGGCAGCGACCCCGACGGGCACCGCCCACCAGCGGCCGATCACTACGATCACCGCGAGCCCGGCCGCAGCGGCGACAAAGAGCCGCGTGCGACGGTCGGCTGAACCGGCGGCGGGACCGCGCAGCCGGACCAACCGTCGCCTGACGGCACGCCGCCGAACGAGCGACAAGCCGAGCAGCCCGGCAAGCACGACCGAACCCAAGAGAACGATCAAGGGAGCACCTCACAGCCGCACTCGACTGCCGGCGGGCAGGTCTTCATCGGAAGCGGGATCCGTGCGGGGCCGCAGCTGCTTCTGGTGCCGGCCGCCAAGTCACCGGGAGCTACCGTCCCCAATAGATCCTCACGCCGGGGGCAGAGCGGCGGAGGCGCCTCCGGCGCCCGAGCCGCGTGCAGAAGCGCGACGGCGCAGCACAGGCGAAACGGCACCCGAGCCGGCCCACCGGATCGCAGGAACATCGCAGCGCCGCACGTCGGCCCAGTCATCGAGTCGGCCCCGATGATCCCGCTGGCCCGATCCACCGCTTCGACGCTGGCCAACGTGTCGATCCGAGCCATCACATCCGTCCTGACCACCGCATCCGTCCCGGCCATCACATCGGTCGGGGCCACCGCATCCGTCCTGGTCATCACATCGGTCCGGGCCATCGCATCCGTCCGGGCCATCACCTCGGTCCGGGCCATCACATCGGTCCGGGCCATCACATCGGTCCGGGCCATCACATCGGTCCGGGCCATCACCTCGGTCCGGGCCACCGCATCCGTCCTGGTCACCGCCTCTGTCCGGGCCATCGCATCCGTCCGGGCCATCACCTCGGTCCGGGCCATCACATGGGTCCGGACCGCCGCATCCGTCCCGGCCACCGCATCCGTCGGGACGATCACATCGGTCTGGGCCATCGCATCGGCTCTGGTCATCAGTTCGGTCCGGGTCATCGCATCCGTCCCTGCCACCACATCGGCCTTCGTCATCGCGTGGGCCCCGGTCATTGCATCTGTCCTGGTCGTCGCTTCGAAGCTGGTCATCGCGTCGGTCCGTTCGAGAGTCGGTCGGCCCACAACAGACCGCCGCACTGCAGCAGGACCGCGCCGATCGCACACGCCGCGCCCGGGGGTGTGTGCAGCAGGACCTGCAGCGGATCGACGTCGATCCCGTATCCGAGGGCGATGCCGCCGATCGGCAGGGCCGCCAGGAGCAGCGCGGTGGCCTGGGCACCGGCCGCTTGAGCCGCCGCCGTGGCTCGCGCACGATCGGCGGCCCGGGCGTCGGCCTCGATCCGTTCGACCAGGTCGGCGGCGGGTGCGCCGGTCTGCTCAGCCAGCCGCCACACGGCCGCGGTGAGCTCGGCCAGCCGAGGATCGAAGAGCTCATGCGACTGGACGGCACCGTCACCGGCGGCGACGCCGGAAGAGAACCGCTGGGTGGCGCTGGCGCCCAGCGCTGAGCCGGCCGTTGTGGACGCTGCGGCGAGCGGGCCGATCGCGAGCCCCGCGCGTAGATCAGCGGCGAGCGCGTTCAGGTTGTCGAGGCTGCGGGAGCGTGCCGCCGCGACTCGGCGACGTCCGGCGCGACGCACCGCCTCTCTTGCCCCGAGCGCCCCGTAGGCCGCGAGGACCAGACCGGCGATCGGCCCAGCCACGATCCATCCCGTCGCCGCGCCGGTCAGCGCGGCGGCGCCCACGGCCCGGCGCGGCGGCCCATCGGCCAGTGCCTGGATCCGGGACCCCAGCCGACGAAGATCCACGGCGGTGACGACCCACCGCGGATTCCGCCGCCCACCATCGAGCCGCCCGCCATCAAGGTCCCCACCATCGAGCCGCCCTACGTCGAGCCGCCGAAGGGCCGCACCAGCCGGCCAGCCCGCAACGGTCGCCGCCCCCACCAGCAGCGATGCGGCAATCACCCACGCCACCCCGCTCACGGTCGCGCTCCCCCGGCCGCCCGCAGGATCGGTGGAACCGCCACGCCACGGTCGGCCAGGTGCCGGGCCAGCGTTTCCGCGCCGGGTCCAGCCCCTCGGCCGAGCTGCCAGGCGGGCACAACGGTTACCAGCCGCTGCTCCCCCGCCGGCCGGAGCACGCCGACGGACTCCAGGACCCGGCCTTTGTCCGTACGCCGGACCTGCAGCACCACCTGCAATGCCGCCAGCACCTGCGCGTGCAGCGCCGCCCGCGGCAACCCGCCGAGCATGCCCAGCGCCTCCAGCCGGGCCGGTACGTCCGCCGGCGCATTGGCGTGCAACGTCCCCGCCCCACCGTCGTGCCCGGTGTTCAGCGCGCCGAGCAGGTCGACGACCTCCGCGCCCCGGCACTCACCGACCACCAGCCGGTCCGGCCGCATCCGCAGCGCCTGGCGCACGAGATCGGTGAGCCCGACCGCGCCCGCGCCCTCGACGTTGGCGGTGCGTGCCTGCAACGCGACCACGTGCGGGTGCACCGGCCGCAGTTCGGCCGCGTCCTCCACCAGCACGATCCGCTCGGTCGGCGGCACGAGCCCGAGCAAGGTGCCCAACAGAGTGGTCTTGCCCGATCCGGTGCCGCCGGTGACGAGATAGGCGAGCCGCGCGGCCACGACAGCGGCGAGCAGCGGAGCCAGCGCCACCGGAACCGTGCCGTGCTCGACCAGGTCGCCGAGGCTGAACGGCCGCTGCCGGAACGTCCGCAACGACAGATACGGCCCATTCGTCGCCACCGGCGGCAGCACGGCGTGCAGGCGGGTGCCGTCAGCGAGCCGAGCGTCGGCATACGGCTGGCCGTCGTCGAGTCGTCGCCCACACGCGGCGGCCAGCCGCTGGGCGAGCCGGCGTACGTCGTCGGGACCGCCCAGCGTGACCGGCGCCCGCAGCAACCCGGCACCGCGGTCCACCCACACCTGCACGCCGTTGACCAGCACATCGGTGACCTCGGGATCGGACAGCAGCGGCGCCAACGGGCCGGCGCCGACAAGCTGGTCGTGCACGCGGTCGGCCAGCCGCAGCACGGTGGTGTCCCCAAGCACGGCGGCACCCGGCTCGGCTCGCACCGCCGACACCACGGCCGCCGGGGTGGCCTCCACACCGTCGGCGGCGAACCGTCGGCGCACCCGCTCGGCGACATCCACCGACTCCGAGCCACCGGAACGTCCGGGGTAGACCGAGCCGGCTCGGGCGAGACGAACCGAGCCTCCGACACGTCCCGGATGGGCAGGACCGGATTGAACGAGTTCAGCCGGGCCACCGGAACCCCCGGCGTAGGCCGAGCCAGACCGGACGAGATCAGCCGAGCCACCGGAACCCCCGGCGTAACCCGAACCAGACCGGACGAGATCAGCCGAGCCACCGGAACCCCCGGCATAGGCCGAACCAGACCGAGCCAGCTCAGCCGAGCCACCAGAACCCCCGGCATAAGCCGAACCAGACCGAGCCAGCTCAGCCGAGCCGGACTGGGCGGCACTCAGCCCGGCCGAGCCCGGGCGCACCGGCCCGGAATAGCCCGCACCGGCTGGCGGCGAGCCCGGCTGCCGCTGTGACCCGGCGCCGGCGCTGCCAGCGCCGAGGTGAGCCGCCCAGGCATGCCGGCCGGCCGAAGCCGTTCCCCCGAACCAGGGCACGCCGGAAACGAACGGCGGAGTGCTCACGCGGCCACCCCCGCGCGGTCGTCCTCGGTCAGCTGCCGGATCAACCGTTTGCACAGCTCCGCCAACGGCCCACGCCCGTCGGCAGCCGGGGCGTCTCCCTTCTCAAGTGCCTGGCAGACGGCCGCCTCCGGTCGCAGCGTGCCGGCCAGCGGCAGCCCGATCGACCGGGCGACCTCCCGCGCCCTCAGCTTTCCGGGCGCCGGCCCGCGCACGACCACCGCGAGGTTTTGGCAGTGCATCCTGACCACCGCTGCGATCCGGGATGCCGCCGCGGTCGCGCGCAGCTCGGCCGGCACGATCATGATCGCCTGGTCGGCCGCTTCCAGGGCCAGCGTCGCCGCGTCGTCGAGCTGGCGGGGCAGGTCCGCGATGATCACGTCGCGGCCACGGCGGGCAGCGTCCAGGGTCGCCGCCATCGCTTCGCCGGGCACGGGGAGCACGTCGTCGCGGGCGAACGACAGCAGCACCAGGTCGCCGCGGTGCGGCAGCGCCTTGAGCAGCGCCGGCGGGTTGACCCGGCCGCCCGCGCCTGCGAGGGCCGGCCAGCGCAGGCCGTCGACACCCTCCCAGCCGAGCACCAGATCGAGGCCGCCGCCCACCGGGTCAGCGTCGACGAGCAGGGTGCGGTGACCGCTGCTGACGGCGGTCACCGCCAGAGCGCCCGCCAGGATGCTCGCGCCCGCCCCGCCCCGGCCGCCGATCACGGCGAGGACCCGGCCCGGCGCGGTCGGCCCGGTGCGTTCCGCGAAGCTGTCGACCAGCCACGGCTCGGCCGTGGGCAGCGCGGCCACATGCTCGGCGCCGAGGCTCGCGGCGAGGTCCCAGGCGGCCTCGATCGCCGGGGTGTGGCCCACGATGACTACGCGGGGGCGGCGTGGGAGGCGGGCGCGCAGGCAGGCCGCCGCCTGGTCCGCGCCGATCATCACCAGCGGGGCGGCCGCGAATCGGGCACGGGCCGCCACGGGGTCGGGGGCCACGTCGACCTCGGTGCCGCCGGCTGCGGCTAGGCGCAGCAGGTCGTCGAGCAGGTCCGGATCGGCCGTCACGACCAGCGGCAGGCGCGGGCCGGAACGGACGGAGGTGCGGGCTGGCATCGCGGCTCCACGGGTACGGCGAGCGGGTTGGGCACCCACCGTCGCGCCCCGGACCGGCGCCGCTCAACCGCATCGGGCCAGGCCTGTGGACAAGTCTTGTCCTGTGGAAAACGCGCTCTCCGCGAGCCGATCTGCTATGGCCGACGGGATCACCGGCGAGGCCAGCGTCAACGGCTGATCACGGTCCGGAGATGACGCAGCCCGACCACGTGGATGAGTGGGATGCCGCACTCTGACCTGCCTAACCTGCTTGCAGATCCGCGTTTGGTCGGCCATCCCGGAGACCTGTCCACCCTCTCCAGCCCCGAGGCGGGAGCGGTTCAGCCGACGGGTGCGACCCGAATGAGGTTGCCGTCTGGGTCGGCGACCACGAAGGTCCGCCCGAACCCCTCGTCTCGCGGCTCAGACACCACATGGACTCCTTTGCCCGTCCAGGTTGCGAACTGGGCGTCGATCGCCTCTGGCGCCCCGGGCAGGCCCAGGCAGATCTCGCTGGTGCGCACGGCCGCCCGGTGAAGGTCTTCCTTCGCCACGTCCCACACGGCGAGTTGGATCCCCGGGGCGAGGTCGAACGTGATGAAGCCTGGGGTCTCGAAGCTGGGCGTGATGTCGAACAGGTCGCTGTAGAAGCGGGCGGCGGACGGGGCATCGCTGACGTAGACGATGAACATGTTCGGTGCAGGCATGGGCACGCCTTCCTTCCCGGGGATGCTGACGGGCACGACCATAGGGAGAAAACATGCCGGGATCCGTCATGTTCTTGGGAAAGATCGACGTATGACACCCGATCGGTTCTTCTCGCTGCTGGTGGCGCTACAGGCTCGGCCAACCACGACCGTCGCCGCCCTGGCGGGCGAGGTCGGCGCCTCGGTGAGAACGATCATCAGGGACCTGCACTGGCTTCAGGAGGCGGGATTTCCGCTTGTGCTGCGGCGCGGTCGGCACGGCGGCGTCACGTTGCTCCCCGGCGGCGCACTGGACACCGCGCGCCTGACACCAGGCGAACGGGAGCATCTCGCGCTCACCGGTCTCGACGGCACTCAGCGCCGACGGCTGGGTGTCGATGACGTCACCGGACGCGCGTTGCGCAAGGTCGCCGGCACATCACCGCAAGGCGGCCTGCTGGCAATCGGAGACCTTGTGACAAGCGACAACCGACCATGGTTTGGCCGCGACCCTGAGGGCGTGTCGCCAGCTGCGATCATCGGAGACCTCCGCCGGGGCGTACGCCTGAAGCTCGAATACCAACGGTCAGCCGAGACGACGGCCCGCTGGCGGACGGTCGACCCGTACGGGCTCCTGGCAAAGGCGGGACGCTGGTACCTCGTCGCGGACGAGCGGGGCAAGCCACACCTGTTCGCCCTACAGCGCATCACCCGGTGGCAGCCCCTCCGCAGCCCCAGCCGACTCCGCTCCGGAGCGGACCTCGCAACCGTCGCAGCTGATCTGACGTCAGGCTGGGAAACCGCAAGCGACGGGCTGATCCGGATCCGCCTCGACGTCGGCCAGGTCGAACGCACCAAACGCATCCTCGGCTCGCGCCTGACCATCGGTCAGTCCGACGGAGACGGCAGGGTGGCAGCCACACTGCATATCCGCAGCCTCGAAGACGTGCGCCAGCTCCTGCCTTTCGGGAACGCCGTGACCGTGCTCGACCCGCCCGAGGCACGTGAGCGTGTCAAGCAATTGGCACAGCAGATCTGTCGCCACTACGAGTGAGACGGCCCAGAGATGGGAACGACCCCCGACGGGGGAGTCGGGGGTCGTTCTGGGATTCGGCTCCGGGGGGGTCGAGCCGAATCGGACCCGGTGATCGCGGGGGGCGCAATCACCGAGAATCTGGATGGGGATGACTGTGGGCCGACCGGACTCACCCAGACAACATGAATCTCAGTCGCACCACAAGCATGCCTCAGGAGCGCGCCACCGTCGAGTACCCAGGGTGACCGACTGCCCGCCCGGCGGCATTTCGTCGCTGTCCGCGTGCCGAGACGGCCGGCCCGGTGCGACATACGGCTACACTTTCGGCCCGTGGGGCAGAGTGCCGCCTTCTTCGACCTAGACAAGACCGTCATCGCCAAGTCCAGCGCGCTGGCCTTCGGACGGCCTTTCTATCGCGATGGGCTGATCACCCGCCGAGACGTGGTGAAGTCCGCCTACGCACAGTTGATGTTCCGGCTGGGCGGCACCGACGAGCAGACCATGGCCCGCACCCGCGATTATCTCGCCGCGCTGTGCAAGGGCTGGAAGGTCGAGCAGGTCCAGCAGATCGTGGCGGAGACCCTGGAAGAGCTGATCAACCCGTACGTGTATGCCGAGGCCGCCATCATGATCGGGGAGCACCAGGCGGCCGGCCGGGACGTCGTGCTGGTCTCGGCGTCCGGCGACGAGATGGTCCGGCCGATCGGGGCCTTGCTCGGGGTCACCGACGTGATCGCCACCCGGATGAGCATTGTCGACGGCCGGTTCAGCGGCGAGGTCGAGTTCTACGCGGCGGGACCGAGCAAGGCCGAGGGCGTTCGCGAACTGGCCAAGGAGCGCGGGTACAACCTGGCGGAGTGTTACGCATATTCGGATTCGAGCAGTGATCTGCCGCTGCTGGAGGCGGTCGGGCATCCCAGCGCGGTAAATCCGGACCGGACGTTGCGGCGGGTCGCCCTGGAGCGTTCCTGGCCGGTGCTGGAGTTCCGGCACCCCGTACCGCTGGGGCGCAGGCTGCGCGAACGCCCTGCCGTGCCGGTCGCCGCGGCCGCGATCGGCGTCGGGGTCGGCGTGGCGATCGGGATCGCCATCTACGGCCGGCACCGCCGCCTCCGGGCCGCGCTCGCCTGAGGCCCGCGGCGTGGGTTGACACGGAATGTGAAGACCGAATTCCGATGCGTCTGACCAATCACCGTACGTAGCTTTACCTCGGCGAACCCTGGTGATCAAGGACGGCCCGGCGTAGAAAGAAGGGGCGGAACCTGGCAGCAGGAACCGTGCACGGCCACCGGGAACCCACGCGCGATCAGCCACGGCAGGCACGTTGCGGCGGCACCTCATCAGGACTGCCGACAACGACCCAGGTGCACGCCTGATAACCCGGTAGGACGTGCGAAGCGACGGCGCCTCACTCGTGAGGCGCCGTCCTCACGTTCGGGTGGCGACTCAGGCCGGCGCCACCGCAGCCCGGTGGCGGTCGCGGAGCTCGCGGTAGACGTCGCGGAAGACCTGCGGCCGGGAGTGGAAGTCGATCCCCTGGGCCCACAGTTCGGTGTTCACCGTCGTCCCGTCGCTCCGCTCGATCAGCACCGTCATGCCGGCCTGCAGCTCCCAGGAACCGATCTTGTGGGAATGCCGGTGCAGCCGAACCTGGGCGATCTCCGACCAGCGCATCGTGCGCGACCGCAGCAGCCCGCGGATGCGCAGGCCGTCCGGCCCGACGTAGACGCCCATCTCGAGGATGCGCCAGCCGCCCACCACCCAGACCGCCGCGATGACCGCGGCGAGGACACGGACGCCGTGGCCGGCCAGCCCGAACTGTTCGACGGTGGTCCAGCCGAGCAGCCCGAGCGCGACGGCTTCCCAGGCGATCACCAGCCAGCGCCCCGTTCCCGGTGAATAAGGACGGTTCCACGCGTCTTCCACCTGCCCGAGTATGCCAACCGTCGCCGGAAGGAATCGGGCGTTCCGCCCATCACCTCGGAGAAGGGCCGCCCGAAGGGGTAAGCACGGCGTCGCCGATCTCCGCGATCTCATCGGCGCCCGCGGACACCGCCGCCGCGTAGTGGCGCAGCCAGGACCGCACACCGTCGGGCGTGCCGGTGGCGTAGGCACCCGCGGCGCCGACGTACTCGGGTTCGCGGGCCAGGTGGCCGACCTCGACGCCGACCAGGCCACGAGCGTCCAGGCCGCGGCCGACCAGGGTGAGCCGGGCCGCCGCGCGGGCGACGACACCGGCCGGACCGGCGAACGGCTTCAGCGTCAGCAACTCGGCGTGCACGACGGCCGCGAGCAGCAGCGGCGGGGTGTGGTCGTTGCCGGCCACGAGCCTGGCCAGCGCGTCGATCCGGTCCGCGCCGCTCTCCAGCCGGCCCAGCGCGGCATCCGGCACGACGCCGCGAGCCGCCAGCACGTGCAGCCGGGCGAGCACCTGGCGCGGCGCGCGGGGCCACAGGTCGACGAGTCCGCCCACCGCTTCGGCGACCCGCAGGGCACCCTGGACCACCGGGTCGGTCACCGTGCCGGCGCGCACTTCCTCCAGGTCGTACCGATGCTCCTCAAGGGCCGCACTGGCCACCGCGGCCCGCAGGCTGACCTCGGCGGCCACCTGGCCGCCGTTGCGGCGCAGGGCGCGATGCCGCAGAGCCGCGTCGACCCGTTCGCGGGCGGCGGTGAGGGCGGGCTCGACGTCGGCGAGCGCGAGCAGCGGGGCGAGTGGATCGGCAGTCACGGGCCTACCGTAGCCGGAAAGAGTCCGGAAACATGGGCTGCGCGAAGTGGCTCGCAAGTGGCAAGATTCGCGCAGTACTGAACATGGCGTGCGCGCTAATTGCCATTCGGCGCGGCTACAGGGCGGTACAGCTTGCAACTCTCGCCGGGCACCCCCGGCAGAACTAGTGTTCAAACGAAGCTACCGGTCACGGCAGAGGAGCCGCCCTCTTAACGCCTCCCCACGGGTTAATCCGGGGGATTTCCAGCTCGGACCGCATCCGATCCACCGTCCCGGAAGGAGGCGATCGCATGTCTGACGTCGTCAGCACTGGCACGGACACGCTCTGCCGTGGCGAGGATCGTCCTCGCGGCGTTGACATCACGGTCAGCGGTATAGCCGCAGGCCACGCGGACACAGACACCCAATCCGAGACGAAGCTTGGTTCTCGCGCCGCACTCGGAGCAGGTCATCGTGGTGTAGGCAGGCGGCACCACCTTCCGACCCGCCCGCACACCCCGATAGATCAATTCACGTTTACAGGCCCCGATGGCAGCGTCGGCGCTTTGCAGGCCGTTGTGTACCGATGTTACTACCACCTCGTCTGATGCCCAAAGTACCGGCACGGAAGGAAATCGATGAGCGAGACACTGGAGAACCTGTACTCGGAGACGCGGACGTTTCCGCCGCCGGCCGAGCTTGCCGCGAATGCCAACGTCAAGGCTGAGGCATACCAGGAGGCCGACGAGGACAGGGAAGGCTTCTGGGAGCAGCAGGCGAAGCGGCTGCACTGGGCCAAACCGTGGGACCAGGTGCTCGACTGGTCGAACGCGCCGTTCGCCAAGTGGTTCGTCGGCGGCGAGCTGAACATCGCCTACAACTGCGTGGACCGCCACGTCGAGGCCGGCGCCGGCGACAAGGTCGCCATCCACTGGGAGGGCGAGCAGGGCGACACCCGCGCGATCACGTACGCGGACCTGCTCAAGAGCGTGAGCCAGGCGGCGAACACGCTGACCGAACTGGGCGTGACCGCCGGCGACCGGGTCGCGATCTACCTGCCGATGATCCCCGAGGCCGCGGTCGCGATGCTGGCCTGCGCCCGGATCGGCGCGCTGCACAGCGTGGTCTTCGGCGGCTTCTCCGTCGACGCGCTCGCCACCCGGATCCAGGACGCCGATGCCAAGCTGGTCATCACGGCCGACGGAGGCTACCGGCGCGGCAAGCCCTCGGCGCTCAAGCCGACCGTCGACGAGGCCGTCGCGCAGTGCCCGAGCATCGAGCACGTGCTGGTCGTCCGCCGCACCGGCGAGGACGTCGCCTGGGGCGAGAAGGACCTGTGGTGGCACGAGACCGTCGAGCAGGCGAACGACAAGCACGAGGCGCAGGCCTTCGACTCCGAGCACCCGCTCTTCATCCTCTACACCTCGGGCACGACCGGTAAGCCGAAGGGCATCCTGCACACCACCGGCGGATACCTGACCCAGGTTTCGTACACCCACCACGCCGTCTTCGACATCAAGCCGGAGACCGACGTCTACTGGTGCACGGCGGACATCGGTTGGGTCACCGGCCACTCGTACATCGTCTACGGTCCGCTGTCGAACGGCGCCACCCAGGTCATGTACGAGGGCACCCCGGACACCCCGCACCGCGGCCGGTTCTGGGAGATCGTCGACAAGTACAAGGTCAGCATCCTGTACACCGCGCCCACCCTCATCCGCACCATGATGAAGTGGGGCGACGACATTCCGGCCAAGTACGACCTGTCGTCGCTGCGTGTCCTCGGCAGCGTCGGCGAGCCGATCAACCCCGAGGCCTGGATGTGGTACAGGGAGCATGTCGGCCGCGACCACGCCCCCATCGTGGACACCTGGTGGCAGACGGAGACCGGCGCGATGATGATCTCTCCGCTGCCCGGGGTCACCGCCTCGAAGCCCGGCTCGGCGATGACCCCGCTGCCCGGCATCTCCGCCGACGTGGTCAACGACGAGGCCGAGTCGGTGCCGAACGGCGGCGGCGGCTTCCTGGTGCTGCGCGAGCCGTGGCCGTCGATGCTGCGCGGGATCTGGGGCGACGACCAGCGCTTCAAGGACACCTACTGGTCGCGCTTCGGCAAGGGCGCGGGCGTCGGCGACGAGTGGATCTATTTCGCCGGCGACGGCGCGAAGAAGGATGACGACGGCTCGCTCTGGCTGCTCGGCCGGGTCGACGACGTCATGCTGATCTCCGGGCACAACATCTCGACCACCGAGGTGGAGTCGGCGCTGGTGTCCCACCCGTCGGTGGCCGAGGCCGCCGTGGTCGGTGCGACCGATCCGACCACCGGCCAGGCGATCGTGGCGTTCACCATTCCTCGCGGCAATGTGGACACTTCGGGCGAGGCGGGCGAGAAGCTCATTCAGGATCTGCGTAGCCACGTGGCCAAGAAGCTCGGCCCGATCGCGAAGCCGCGGCAGATCATGCTGGTGGCCGAGTTGCCGAAGACCCGTTCCGGAAAGATCATGCGGCGCCTGCTCAAGGACGTCGCGGAGAACCGCTCGCTGGGCGACGTCACCACCTTGCAGGACTCCGCTGTGATGGACCTGATCTCGTCGGGCATGCAGGCCGGGAAGTCCGAAGACTGAGACAACCATCGATTAACGGCGGCGGACCCACCATTGTGGGGTCTGCCGCCGTTTCATATGCACGGTCCCCTTTCGGGCATATGTCGGTGCTTGCATTATGCAAAAGCCATAATGCGTAACCATCGTTCATCAATGTCTCGCCCCCCTTCCAACACATCAGTCTGTTTGCATACGTTCACGTGAGCCTCAAATCCGAGGCCGGTTTGCCGCCGTCCGCTGCACCTCAGCGCGCGGTCACGTCAACGGAGGTACACGTAGTGCGCAAGGTGGTCGTAGGACTACTCGGCGCCGCGATGGTCACCAGTGTCGGGGTCATGCTCCCCGGTGGTGCCAACGCAGCCCCGCCAGTGGATCCAGCGCCGGTCGCAAAGGCCGATGCCAACTCAGCACCTGTCGACGATCTGCCCAACCCGCTTGAGGACAAGCGTCGCGCCCTGCGTGAGCAGGCCGTCGCCGACGTGGTGAACGGCAAGGCCAAGGCGGTGACGAGGGACGGCAGTTCGGTCGTCAAGGTCGGACGCACCCAGGGCTCCGGCACCAGCAACCGTGCCGTCGCCAAGGCCGGCCAGGACCAGTACGTCGAGGTCAGTCGCGAGCGGACCGACCGGATCTTCGTGATCCTGACGGAGTTCGGCAACGAGCGCAGCCCGAGCTACCCCGACAAGGACACGGCCCCCACCATTCCGGGGCCGGCCCGCTTCGACGGACCGCTGCACAACGAGATCCCCAAGCCGAACCGCGCCGTGGACAACTCCACGGTCTGGCAGGCGGACTACTCGGCGGACTTCTACCGCAACCTGTACTTCGGTGAGGGCAAGGGCGTCGAGTCGGTCAAGACCTACTTCGAGAGCCAGTCCTCCGGCCGGTACAGCGTCGACGGCGAGGTCACCGACTGGGTGAAGGTGCCGTTCAACGAGGCCCGGTACGGCCGCTCCAACGACAACCCGACCGACGCCAACGGCGACGACCCGGCCGTCTGCGCGAGCAGCACCTGCAACAACACCTGGGCGCTGGTCCGCGACGCCGCCAACCGCTGGGTCGAGCTCCAGAAGGCCGCCGGCCGTACGGACGCGGACATCGTCGCCGACATGAAGTCGTTCGACCAGTACGACCGTTACGACTTCGACGGTGACGGCGACTTCAACGAGTCCGACGGCTACATCGACCACTTCCAGATCGTCCACTCCGGCGGCGACCAGGCCGACGGCGACCCGAGCCAGGGTGAGGACGCCATCTGGAGCCACCGCTGGTACGCGTACGGCACCGACCAGGGCCGCACCGGCCCGGCCGGCAACCTGCTCGGCGGCACCCAGATCGGCAACACCGGCATCTGGATCGGCGACTACACGATCCAGCCGGAGAACGGCGGCCTGTCCGTCTTCGTGCACGAGTACACGCACGACCTGGGCCTGCCGGACGACTACGACACCTCCGGTGGCGGCGACAACAACAACGAGCACTGGACTCTGATGGCGCAGAGCCGGCTCGGTGCCAAGGATGACGAGGGCATCGGCGAACGCCCCGGCGACCTCGGCGCCTGGAACAAGCTGCAGCTCGGCTGGCTCGACTACGAGACCATCGTGCCCAGCCAGAAGAAGACGCTGGAGCTGGGCCCGGAGGAGTACAACTCCGCGAAGGCCCAGGCCGCCGTGGTGGTGCTGCCCGACAAGCAGGTCTCCACCCCGCTCGGTGCCCCGTTCGCGGGTGTCGGTCAGTTCTTCTCCGGCAACGCCGACGACCTCAACACCTCGCTGGGCAAGTCGCTCGACTTCACCGGCAAGACCACGGCGGCGGTCACGCTCAAGGGCCGCTACGACATCGAGGTCGACTACGACTACCTCTACTTCGAGGCCTCCACGGACAGCGGCGCGACCTGGACCCGGCTCAACGGCACGGTGAACGGCGCCGCCTTCCCGACTGACGCCAGCAACACGCCGGCGCTGACCGGCAGCACGGCCGGTGCCTGGGTCGACATCGCGGTGCCGCTCAACGCGTACGCCGGCCGGAAGGTCGACTTCCGCCTGCACTACCTGACCGACGGTGGCGTCTCCGAAGGCGGCTTCTTCGGTGACAACGTCACGGTGACGGCGGACGGCGCGACCGTGTCGACCGACGGCGCCGAGGGTGCCTCCACCTGGGCCCTCAACGGCTTCACGATCGTCGGCGCGACCTCGACCAAGGCGTACGACAACTTCTACATCGCCGGTCACCGCAGCTACGTCTCGTACGACAAGTACCTGAAGACCGGTCCGTACTTCTTCGGTTACCTCCCGGCGCTGCCGGACAAGGTCGACCACTACGCGTACCAGGAGGGTCTGCTGATCTCCTACTGGGACACGTCGCAGGTCGACAACAACACCAACGTCCACCCGGGCAGCGGCCGCAACCTGTACATCGACAGCCGCCCGGCGCCGTTCTACAACCTCGAGGGTCTGCCCTGGCGGGCCCGCATCCAGGTGTACGACGCGCCGTTCAGCCTGAAGAAGGCGGACTCGTTCACGCTGCACATCAACAGCAAGGCCAGCTACATCCGGGGCCAGGCCGCGCAGCCGCTGTTCGACGACACCAAGAAGTACTTCTACGACGAGCTGCCGAACCACGGCGTCAAGCTCCCCGGCGTCGGCGTCAAGATCAAGGTCGTCGACGTCAGCGGCACGTCCATGAAGGTCAAGTTCGGCTGAACACAGCACGTTCGGCGCCCGGGAAGCTCGATTCCCGGGCGCCGTCCCATTTCCGGTGGAACCGCAACAGATCGACGCACGTCCAAGTCGCCGTGACCAAACTCCGGATCCTCGCGCTGGCCGCCGCTTTGACCATGCTCTCCGGGTGCGCCGCGACCGGCAGCGAACCGGGCGGAACGACGACCGCGCTGCCGACCCTCAGCCAGCCCGCCGCCCCGCCGAGCGAGCCGACCGACGACATCAAGCCGACCGAGGTCATCGTCGGCACGGTCATTCGCGGCGGCACGGGCCCCTGCTACGGCCTCGTCACCGACGACGGCGTCCAATATGCCCTCTATGAAGCCAAGGGTCGCGCATTGAAGACCGGCATTCGGGTAACCGTCGACGCCAGCCCGTCGCGGCTGCGGATCGATTGCGGGACAGGAACCCTGGTCGAGGTCAAGACCCTGACGCCGCTTCGTTGAGCGCCGCTACATAAAGATCTTCTTTCAATTGTGGCAGGTACTTCCAAACATCGGTTCGTTTACATACGTTCACGTGAGCCCCGAATCACGGGGCCGTTTACCGCCGATGCGCTGCACCCAGCGACTCGGTCACGTCAACGGAGGTAGTAAGTGCGCAAAGTAGTCGTGGGACTACTGGGTGCCGCAATGGTCAGCAGCGCCGGGATTATGCTTCCGGTCTCTGCCATGGCGGCCCCTCCGGTGGACCCGGCCCCGGCGACGGCCAGCAAGAAGGCCCCCGTCGACGAGCTGCCGAACCCGTTCGAGGACAAGCGCCGCGAGCTGCGCCAGGAGGCCATCAACGGCATCCTCAAGGGCACCGTCAAAACGCAGGAGCGTGGCGGCAGCACCGTGGCGAAGGTCGGCAAGACGCGCGGTGGCGGCGAGACCAACCGCCACGTCGCCCGCGGCGGCCAGGACCAGTACGTCGAGCTCAGCAACGAGCGGACCGACAAGATCTTCGTGATCCTGGCGGAATTCGGCAACGACCGGCACCCGAACTACCCGGACGTCGACAGCGACCCGGCCACGCCGGGCCCGACGACCTTCGAGGGCCCGCTGCACAACGCGATCCCGTCGCCGAACCGCAAGCAGGACAACACCACGGTGTGGCAGCCCAACTACAACCAGGCCCACTACCAGAAGCTGTACTTCGGTACGGGCAAGAACACCGAGTCACTCAAGACCTACTACGAAGCGCAGTCGTCCGGGCGCTACAGCGTCGACGGCAAGGTCTCCGACTGGGTGAAGGTCAAGTACAACGAGGCCCGCTACGGTCGCGACTGCGACATCACCGGCCTCTGCACCGACACCAACATGTGGGCGCTCGTCACCGACGCCGCCAACAAGTGGGTCGCCGACCAGAAGGCCGCCGGGCGCACCGACGCCCAGATCAAGGCCGACATGGCGAGCTACGACCAGTGGGACCGTTACGACTTCGACGGCGACGGCGACTTCAACGAGTCCGACGGCTACATCGACCACTTCCAGATCGTCCACGCCGGCGGCGACCAGTCCGACGGTGACCCGCAGCAGGGTGAGGACGCCATCTGGGCGCACCGCTGGTACGCGTACAACACCTCGGCCGGCGTCACCGGCCCCGCCACCAACAAGGCGGGTGGCACGCAGATCGGCAACACCGGCATCTGGATCGGTGACTACACCGTTCAGCCCGAGAACGGCGGCCTGAGCGTCTTCGCTCACGAGTACGGCCACGACCTCGGCCTGCCGGACGACTACGACACCTCCGGTGGCTCCAACAACAACAGCGAGTTCTGGACCCTGATGGCGCAGAGCCGTCTCTCCGGCGCCGGCGAGCCCCTCGGCACGCGCCCGGGCGACATCGGTGCCTGGAACAAGCTGCAGCTCGGCTGGCTGGACTACGAGACCGTGCTGGCGGGTCAGAAGAAGACCCTCGAGCTGGGCCCGCAGGAATACAACAGCAAGAAGGCGCAGGCCGCCGTCGTGGTCCTGCCCGACAAGAAGGTCACCACCGACCTCGGTGCGCCCTTCGCCGGTGCGAGCCAGTACTTCTCCGGCAACGAGGACAACCTGAACACCACGCTGACCAAGTCGGTCGACCTGACCGGGGCCACCTCGGCGTCGCTCGACCTCAAGGGCCGCTACAACATCGAAGAGGGTTACGACTACCTCTACTTCGAGGCCTCCACCGACGGCACCACGTGGACCGCGCTCGACGGCACGGTCGACGGTGCCCCGCTGGGCGTCGACGGCGCTGCCACGCCGCGCCCGGCTCTGGGTGGCGACAGCGGTGGCGCGTGGAAGGACATCAGCATCCCGCTGACCGCGTACGCCGGTAAGCAGGTGCAGGTCCGCCTGCACTACATCACCGACGGCGGTCTCTCCGCGGGCGGCTTCTTCGGCGACGAGCTCACCATCAAGGTGAACGGTGCCGCGGTCTCCACCGACGGCGCCGAGGGCACTCCGACCTGGACCGCAGCCGGCTTCAGCGTCAAGGGTCAGTCGATCACCGCCGAGTACGACAACTTCTACATCGCGGGCAACCGCACCTACGTGTCGTACGACAAGTACCTGAAGACGGGCCCGTACAACTTCGGCTGGGCGACCACCAAGCCGGACTGGGCCGAGCACTTCTCGTACCAGCAGGGCCTGCTGATCTCGTACAACGACACCTCGGTGCCGGACAACAACGTCAACCAGCACCCCGGTCAGGGTCGTAACCTGATCATCGACAGCCACCCGGCGCCGTTCTACACCCTCGACGGCACCCCGTGGCGTTCGCGGGTCCAGCTCTACGACGCGCCGTTCGGCACCAAGAAGGCCGACTCGTTCACGCTGCACCTCAACGGCAAGGCCAGCTACATCCGCGGCCAGGCCGGGCAGCCGACCTTCGACGACACCAAGAAGTACTTCTACGACGAGATCCCGTGGGCCGGCGTCAAGCTGCCGGCCGTCGGCGTCAAGATCAAGATCGTGGAGCAGAAGGGCACCTCGCTGAAGGTCAAGTTCTCCTGATCCACCCGCACCACCGCGGCGCCCGGGGGCGTCGG
>Ga0307516_10002723_pt1 | contig 23287 bp, 17 predicted proteins | sample 19_EM_MG_FD_203310 | JGI IMG/M metagenome (GOLD analysis project Ga0307516, IMG submission 203310) | Populus trichocarpa ectomycorrhiza microbial communities from riparian zone in the Pacific Northwest, United States - 19_EM | ecosystem: Host-associated > Plants > Roots > Unclassified | place...
GTGATCACCATGGTGAGCAAAAACGAACGCACGCTGCATTCACAGACCCTGCAGCCGGACGGCAGCTGGAAGCGTTTCATGACGGCCACCTACCGCCGTGTGAAATAAGGACCGGCCCGGGACAAGGAGCTTGCCATGAACGCAACACAACCTCTGAAGCCGGCGAAAGAGCTGGCCGCCGCCAACCCGGTCCGGTTTCCGAATGAAAGCGCGGACTACCGGGGAGCACGTAACGCGCTGCTGGCCGAAGAGATTGAACTGCGGCGCCACATCGAGCGGGTAGCGCAGCAGCGGCGCGAGCTGCCACCGGGCGGCGTCTTGCCGAAAGACTACGAACTGGTGGGCGAAAACGGTCCGGTGAAGTTTTCGGAACTCTTCGGCGACAAGCAAACGCTGGCTGTCTACAGCTATATGTTCGGGCCGCAGCGCAAACGACCCTGTCCGATGTGCACCTCGCTGCTGTCGGCATGGGACGGCGAGGCCGAGGACGTGATGCAGCGGGTGGCGCTGGCCGTGGTGGCGCGCTCACCGATCGAACGCCTGCTGGCCTTCAAGAAAGAGCGCGGCTGGCGCCACCTGAGGCTTTATTCGGACCCCAGCGGGGACTACACGCGCGACTACGTGAGCCCGGAAGACGCCGACGAGCCGGCCTTCAATGTGTTCACGCGGCAGGGCGGCAGCCTGCGGCATTTCTGGAGCGGCGAGATGTTCGCAACAAGCGCTGACCCCGGCCAGGACCCGAGGGGCGCACCCGACCTGATGCCCTTGTGGACCATTCTGGACAGCACGCCGGAGGGCCGCGGCAAGGACTGGTACCCCGAGCTCAGTTATCCCGCGACCTGAGACGCCGCCGCAACGCCCTGCGCGCGCCGTGTCCCGGCGCGCCGCCAGCAGCCTTGTTGCGATCCAGTTAAAGTGGCACAGGCCGGCGCAGCTTCATCGCGCCACCCTCAACCGGAATCCAGATTTGCCAGACATTATTTCCATCCAAAAGCTCAGCAAGGTGTACGCCTCGGGCTTCGAAGCCCTCAAATCGGTGGACCTCACCATCCGGCGCGGCGAAATCTTCGCCCTGCTGGGCCCGAACGGCGCCGGCAAAACCACGCTGATCAACATCGTCTGCGGCATCGTGCGGCCCAGCTCGGGCACGGTCATGGCCGATGGCCACGACATCGTGCGCGACTACCGCGCGGCGCGCGCCAAAATCGGGCTGGTGCCGCAGGAACTGTCGACCGACGCGTTTGAAACCGTCTGGTCCACCGTCAGTTTCAGCCGCGGGCTGTTCGGCAAGCCGGCCAACCCTGCGCACATCGAAAAAGTCCTGCGCGACCTGTCGCTGTGGGACAAGAAGGACAGCAAGATCATGGCGCTGTCGGGCGGCATGAAGCGCCGCGTGCTGATCGCCAAGGCGCTGTCCCATGAGCCGCAAATCCTCTTTCTCGACGAACCCACCGCGGGCGTCGACGTGGAGCTGCGCCAGGGCATGTGGGAGATGGTGCGCAGGCTGCGCGACAGCGGCGTCACCATCATTCTGACCACCCACTACATCGAGGAAGCCGAAGAAATGGCCGACCGCATCGGCGTCATCAGCAAGGGGCAGCTGATCGTGGTGGAAGACAAGGACGTGCTGATGCGCAAGCTCGGCAAGAAGCAGCTGACCCTGCAGCTTCGCGCGCCGCTGGCTGCCATGCCGCAGGCGCTGGCAAACCTGCCGCTGGAGCTGACCGACAGCGGCAACACGCTGGTCTACACCTTCGACACGCAGCAGGAGGAAACCGGCATTGGCGAGCTGCTCAAGCAACTCGCCACGCTGGGCATCGACTTCAAGGACCTGCATTCCAGCGAAAGTTCGCTGGAAGACATCTTCGTCAGCCTGGTCCACGCGGGCCAACCCGCCAACACCGCCCCGTCGGCGCAAAAGGAGGCCGCATGAACTGGCAGGCCATACGCGCGATCTACCGTTTTGAAATGGCGCGCACCTTCCGCACCCTGATGCAGTCCATCGCCTCGCCGGTGATTTCGACCTCGCTGTACTTCGTGGTGTTCGGCGCGGCCATCGGCTCGCGCATGGGCGACATCGACGGTGTCAGTTACGGGGCCTTCATCATCCCCGGCCTGATCATGCTGTCGCTGCTCAATGAAAGCATCTCCAACTCGGCCTTCGGCATCTACATGCCCAAGTGGTCAGGCACGATCTACGAGCTGCTGTCGGCGCCGGTGTCGGCGATGGAAGTGGTGATGGGTTATGTGGGCGCGGCCGCCAGCAAGTCCGTGTTGCTGGGCCTGCTGATCCTGGCGACGGCGCGGCTGTTTGTGCCTTACACCATTGCGCACCCGTTCTGGATGTTGTGTTTCCTGCTGCTGACCGCGGTGACCTTCAGCCTGTTCGGGTTCATCATCGGCCTGTGGGCCGACAACTTCCAGAAGCTGCAGATCGTGCCCTTGATGATCGTCACGCCGCTGACTTTTCTGGGCGGCGCGTTTTATTCGATCAACATGCTGCCGCCGCTGTGGCAAAAGATTGCGCTGTTCAATCCGGTGGTCTACCTGATCAGCGGCTTCCGCTGGAGTTTTTACGGCGTGGCCGACGTCAACGTGGGCATCAGCGTGGCGGCCATTCTCGGCTTCCTGGCGCTGTGCCTGGGCGTCGTGTGGTGGATCTTCCGCACCGGCTGGAAACTCAAGGCCTGAGCGCTGCCACGCACACGTCAAAAAGCCAGCCACAGTTGTGGCTGGCTTTTTTTTGGAGACCGGCCGCAGCCTTATTTGGCGGGCGCGTTCGGGTCGACCGGCTTCGCCGGCACCACCACCACCGTTTCGCTCGTGCCGGTTGCGCCCGTGGCACCCGTGGGGCCGGCCGGGCCAGCAGGGCCGGGGACTGTGACCACCGCAGGCGGTGTGGTGACGACGGCAGGTGTGGGCGTGACCACGGTGCGCTCACAGGCGGCCAGGGCGACGGTTGCAGCCACAGCGGCCAGAATGGGTAAGAGTTTCATCGCTAGATCCTTCGAAAGAGGCATGCACGCCTGGGCACAGCCGGTTGTCCTGCCCCGGCCAGGCCCGCGGGATGTTGAAGTCCGGTGGTCGGCCAGGGAACGAGGTTTGAACATAGGCGATGCGCCGGCCAGGCCCTGTAGGACGGACGCGCCGCCGCCTGTCTCCAATCGGCGGCAGCTGTGCCCCGCCCGCCCTTGAAAAACCGGGGTGGCAAGCGCATCTGTGAAGATTGAGTCCTCACGCCAGAAAGGCATTGCCATGTCCGCCAGCCAGCCCGTCCTCCAGGTCAAACCGCTTGGTTTTCCGTGGGAAACCATGGACCCTTTCCTGTTTTGCGCCTACCACGACGATGCCTACCCGCGCGCCAATGCCGACATGGGGCCGGCCGCGTCGCTGGCCGGGCGCGCCATCGGCCAGGATTTCAGCCGCAAGGACGGCTGGAGCATGTACCACGGCGAGAAGGTGCCGGGCTTCCCCCCACACCCGCACCGCGGCTTCGAAACCGTCACCATCGTGCGCAAGGGCCTGATCGATCATTCCGACTCGCTGGGCGCGACCGCGCGTTTCGGAGGCGGCGACGTGCAGTGGCTGACGGCCGGCAAGGGCATCGTGCATGCCGAGATGTTCCCGCTGCTCGATGAAAAAAACGACAACCCGCTGGAGCTGTTCCAGATCTGGCTGAACCTGCCGGCGCGCAGCAAGATGAGCCAGCCGCACTTCACGATGTTCTGGTCGCAGGACATTCCGCGCATCAACACCCAAGACGCCGCGGGCCGCAGCACCGAGGTGGCGGTGATTGCCGGACGGCTTCAGGATGCCGGTGAAGCACTGTCGCCGCCGCCCGATTCCTGGGCCGCGCAGCCTGATGCCGACGTCGCGATCTGGACCATCCGCATGGCGCCCGGCGCGCACTGGACACTGCCCCCTGCCACCGGCCCCGGCACGCGGCGCCAGCTGTATTTCTTCAAGGGCGGCTCCGTGCAGGTCGCCGGGCAGGAGATCGCCAAGCCCTCGGCCATCGAACTGCGCGGTGACGCAACGGTGGCCCTGGTCAACGGCGATGTCGAGGCCGAATTTTTGCTGTTGCAGGGCCGGCCGATTGCCGAGCCGGTGGCGCAGTACGGCCCCTTTGTGATGAACACGCAGGCCGAGATTGCGCAAACCATGGCCGACTACCAGCGCACGCAGTTCGGCGGCTGGTCGTTTGACAGCGATACGCCGGTGCACGGGCGCGACCCGGCGCGTTTCGCGGTGCACCCCGGCGGGCGCGAGGAGCGGCCGGCCTGAGGCCGCGGGCTCAGGCAGCCTTGTTGCGCAGCCGCAGCAGGCTCAAGCCCAGCACGATGAACATGCCGCCGGACACCCGGTTGAACAGGCGTGCGCGCGCCGGGCTGGCCAGCTGCCCCTTGAGCAGGCGCGCCAGCACTGCGTAAAACGCATGTGACAACAGCGCGCACACGGTGAAGGTGCCGGTGAGCAACAGGTACTGGCCGAAGATGGGCGCACCCGGCGTCACGAACTGCGGGAACAGGGCCGAGAAAAACAGGATGGACTTGGGGTTGGTCAGCGCAACGCCCAGGCCTTGCGCAAACAGCCGCCATTCGAGCCGCGTGCGCTCACTGCCCGCGAGCGGGGCCGACGCGGACGCAAAGGCGTTTTCCCTGCTGCGCCACTGCCGCACACCAAGGTAAATCAGGTAGAGCGCGCCGACCAGCTTGAGCACCATGAAGGCCGTGGCGGACACCGCCAGCACCGCGCCCAGACCGGCCATCGCGATCCCGGAGATGATGAAGATGCCCAGCGCATTGCCGAGCGAACTCATCACCGTGCGGCGCATGCCGACGGCCACCGAATTGGACACGGCCAGCAGTACGGCCGGGCCGGGCGTGAAGCACAGGACCAGCGACACACCGCAAAACACCAGCCAGTTCGATACCTGCATTGTGGATTCCCGAAAAATGGCCAAACGCCCAAAAGAAGGAATCAGTCTAGGACGGAATGTTCAACCTGGTGGCGGGGTGGGAATTGCAGGCCGCGCGCGCCGGGCTGCGGCGAACGTGCATGATGGCGGCTCAACCCCGAAAGAAGGCAGACAAATGGCAATGGGATGGATCGCGGTGCTGCAGATGGTTCCCTGGTCGGACGTGATCAAGAACGCGCCCAAGGTGGCCGAGGGCGCCAAAAAACTCTGGCATGCCGTCGGCAAAAAGCCGCCACCTGACCCGCTGCCCGACGCCGGTCGCAGTGCGTCCCTGTCGCCCGAAGGCCAGGCGATGGCTGCCTTGCAGGCACACGTGCTGGCGCTGGAGACCGCCACCCGGGACCTGCATGAACAGATGCTCGCATCGTCAGAGCTGATCAAGGCACTGGCCGAGCAGAACACCCAGCTGATCCGGCGCGCAGAAGTCAGCCGGATGCGGCTCCTGCTGCTGGCCGGCGTGACCGCGGTGGTCGCCCTGGTGGCGGTCATCGGCCTGACACTGGCGCTGGCGCGCTGAAAGAGTCCCACGGTGAACATCGAAGCGCTGACCCTGCCTGGCGCCCACATCCGGCTGGAGCCCTTGGCGCTTGCCCATGCGCCGGCGCTGGCAGCAGCCGGCCTGCACCCCGAACTCTGGCGCCTGCAACCAGCGCCCATGGCCAGCGTGGAGGACATGCACGCTTATGTGGCGCAGGCGCTGCAGGACCAGCAACGCGGACTGAGCCTGCCGTTTGCCATCGTCCGCCAAAGCGACGGCGTCATCGTCGGCAGCACGCGCTACATGGACATCGCCCCGCCGCACCGGCGGCTGGAAATCGGCGCGACCTGGCTGTCGCCGGACTGCCAGCGCACGGGCGCCAACACCGAAGCCAAACTGCTGCTCCTCACCCATGCCTTCGAAACCCTGAAGCTGATCCGCGTGGTTTTCAAAACCGAGGTGCTCAACGCCGCTTCGCGCAAGGCGCTGCTGCGTATCGGCGCGGTGGAAGAAGGGACTTTTCGGCAGCACCTGATTGCCACATCGGGCCGCCGGCGCGACATGGTTTATTTTTCCATCCTCGATGAGGAATGGCCGGCGGTCAAGGCGGGCTTGCTGGACCGCCTGCGACGGGGGTCTGCGGCCTGACACCGGGCCCGGGACCAGGCCTCAGGGCGCAGCGGCTGAACTGAGGGCAAGCGCTTCGGCGCTGCCCGGGGGCGATGACAGGCCGGCTTGCACGCTGTCCGCGCCGGTTACCGGTTCCAGCAGCCACCAGGTGGAGACGGTGCCACCGCCCTTGATGTCCAGCGCCTCGCGCGCACGGAAGCTGAACTGTCCGCGGGTTTGCTGGTACACGGCATCGGTGACATGCACCGCGCCGGCCGCGCCTGTGCTTTCCATGCGGCTGGCCATGTTGACCGTGTCACCCCACACATCGTAGAGAAAGCGCTTGAGGCCGATGACCCCGGCCACCGCGGGGCCGGCATGGATGCCCATGCGCATGCCCAGCTGGGTGCCGTTGGTCCGGTTGTAGCGCTGCAAGGCAGCGTTCATGTCCAGGGCCAGCTGGCACAGGCTGGCGATCCGGCCATCCGACACCACCATGTAGGCGTCGCCTATGGTCTTGATTTTCTCCAGGCCGTGCTGGTCCACCAGCGCATCGAAGGAGGAAAAAATGTCATTCAGCACAAGCACCAGCGCGTTCGGCGGCAATGCGCGCGAGAAACTGGTGAAGCCCTCGATGTCCGCAAAAAGCACGCCCATGTTTTCGAACTTGGTCGCGTTGACCTTGCCCTCGCGCTTGAGCTCGTCGGCAATCGGCGCGGGCAAAACGTTGTAAAGCACCTTGTCTGCGCGCGCCTGCTCTGCCTCCGCGCGCCTGGTTTCGGTGTACAGCTCGACATTGCGCGCATAGGTGAACTTGTCGAGCTCCACACACAGCACCACCACGCAAAATGGATTGGCCAGCGCGACCAGGACGGCAGCGCTGTCGCCCGCCCGCAGGCCGGCGGCAACGCTGAGGGCCAGAAAACTCAGGACATACATCGGAAGCCGCACCTGCCGCGGCGTGCACATGACCGCGGCCACGAAGGTCAGGCCGGCGGCATAAATCGACAGGTCGCTGCGCATGCGGCCGTCGACGATGCACAGCCAGGTGGCCAGCGCCACCGCGCCGGCACAGGCGGCATTGAGCGAGGCCTCGCGGCCGCGCAGTTGCGGCGCCCAGCGATCGGCGAGAACCACCGTGATGAAAAACAGCTCCGCGCTGATCTGCCAGGCCAGCAACCAGAAAAAGCCGGCGGGGGCGGCCTGCCAGTCGCCGGCAATCAGGCGCGCGTGGACCGCGAGCGCGCCCAGCGGCAGCAGACAGGCCACCACCTTGCTGTAACGAACCCCCTGGGCCCAGCTCTTGCGAACCAGCCACTCCCGAAACGCCTGATCTTCCATGACGCCCCTCCCTCGCCGCGCTACATAGGCGCGGCATCGGGCAACCATACGTGCGTCGCCGCGGGCCGTCAATACAGCAGGGACTTGCCTGTTGTACGGAGGAGTCGCCGGACCTCGCCCGGGAAGCGGCCACAAAAAAAGCGCCCGAAGGCGCTTTTGCATTTATCCCAGCAGGGGCCGCGGCCCCATCGGGAGGCAGGGAGCTACACGAAGTGAGCGACCGTGGGGGCCATTACTTCGCCACGACGCGCACCATCTCCAGGCACTTGTTGGAGTAACCCCATTCGTTGTCGTACCAGGCCACGACCTTGATGAAGGTGCCATCGAGCGCGATGCTGGCATCGGCATCGAAGATCGAGGTGCGGGCATCGCCGCGGAAGTCGGTGGCGACCACCTTGTCTTCGGTGTAGCCCAGGATGCCCTTGAGCGCGCCTTCGCTTTGCGTCTTCATTTCGGCGCAGATTTCCTTGAGCGTGGCTTCCTTGTTGAGTTCACAGGTGAGGTCCACCACCGACACGTCGGAGGTCGGCACGCGAAAAGACATGCCGGTCAGCTTCTTGTTGAGCTCGGGGATCACCACACCCACGGCCTTGGCGGCGCCGGTGCTGGAAGGAATGATGTTTTCAAGGATGCCGCGGCCACCGCGCCAATCCTTGTTGCTCGGACCGTCCACGGTTTTCTGGGTCGCGGTCGCGGCGTGCACGGTCGTCATCAGGCCACGCTTGATGCCCCATTTGTCATTGAGCACCTTGGCGACGGGGGCCAGGCAGTTGGTGGTGCAGCTGGCATTGCTGATGATGGCTTGGCCGGCATAGGTCTTGTCGTTGACGCCATAAACAAACATCGGTGTGTCGTCTTTCGACGGGGCCGAGAAGATGACTTTTTTGGCGCCGGCGGCCAGGTGTTTTTCACCGGAAGCCTTGTCCAGGAACAGGCCCGTGGCTTCGAGCACGATGTCGGCGCCGATCTCGTTCCATTTCAGGGCTGCCGGGTCGCGCTCCTGCGTGAGGCGGATTTTTTTGCCGTTGACGATCAGCGTGTTGCCCTCGACGGAGACCTCACCCTTGAAACGGCCGTGCACCGAGTCGTACTGCAGCATGTACTTGAGGTAGTCGGGCTCGAGCAGGTCGTTGATGCCGACGATCTCGATGTCGCTGAAGTTCTGCACGGCGGCGCGCAAGACGTTGCGCCCGATACGGCCGAAACCGTTGATACCTAGTTTGATCGCCATCTGCTTTTGCTCCTGAAAGTTAAAACCTGCTCAACCGTGCGGGCCGCGAGCCCGCACAGTGCTTACTTTTTCGACAACACCTTGCGCACGGTGTCGGCCACGTTTTCGGGGGTGAAGCCGAAGTGCTTGAACAGCACCGGCGCCGGCGCCGATTCGCCGTAACTGTCAATGCCGACCACAGCTGCGCAGCCATATTTCCACCAGCCGTCGGTCACACCCATTTCGACCGCAATACGCGGAATGCCTTCGGGCAGCACATCGGTCTTGTAGGCGGGCTTTTGTTTGTCGAAGGTCGTGGTGCTGGGCATGGAGACCACACGCACGGCGATCTTGTGCGTGGCCAGCAGTTCCTGCGCCTTCAGCGCGAGCTGCACTTCGGAGCCGGTGGCGATGATCACCGCCTGCGCCTTTTTGTTCAGGCCCACTTCGGCCGGCTCGGACAACACATAAGCACCGCGGCTGATTTCGCCGAGGTCGTTCTTGGGTGCGTACGGCAGGTTCTGGCGGCTCAGCAGCAGGGCCGTTGGCTTGTTTTTGTTCTGCAGGGCCACAGCCCAGGCCACGGCGGTTTCGGCCGTGTCGCCGGGACGCCAGACATCGAGGTTGGGGATGAGGCGCAGGCTGGCGGCGTGTTCGATCGACTGGTGGGTCGGGCCGTCTTCGCCCAGGCCAATGGAGTCGTGGGTGAACACGTGCACGACGCGAATCTTCATGAGCGCCGCCATGCGGATGGCGTTGCGGCTGTAGTCGCTGAAGGTCAGGAAGGTGCCACCGTAGGGGATGTAGCCGCCGTGGAGCGCGATGCCGTTCATGATGGCGGCCATGCCGAACTCGCGCACGCCGTAGTTGATGTGGCGGCCGATCACCTTGCCGCCGTCGGCGGCGTCGGTTTTCACCACGTCGCCGGCCAGATCGAAGCGCAGCGCCGGCGTGCTCTTGGTGTTGGTCAGGTTGGAGCCGGTCAGGTCCGCCGAGCCGCCCAGCATTTCGGGCAGGCTGGCGGTGAAGGCTTCCAGCGCGAGCTGCGACGCCTTGCGCGAGGCCACGGTTTCGGCCTTGCTGTGGGCGCCCACCACGGTGTCCACCGCAGTCTGCGAAAACGCGCGGGGCAGGTCGCCCTTCATGCGACGCGTGAACTCGGCGGCCAGTTCGGGGTGCGCCACCTTGTAGGCGGTGAATTTCGCGTCCCAGGCGGTTTCGAGGGCCAGGCCCTTGGCCTTGGCGTCCCAGGCTTCGTAGGATTCTTTGGGCAGCTCGAAAGGCGTGTGCGGCCAGTTCAGCGCGCTGCGGGTCAGTGCGATTTCCTCGGCGCCCAGCGGCTCGCCATGGGCCTTGGCGGTGTTGGCGCGGTTCGGTGAGCCCTTGCCAATGTGGGTTTTGCAGACGATCAGCGTCGGTTTGTCGGCGCTGTTTTTGGCGTCGGCAATCGCGCGGTCCACGGCGTCGGTGTCGTGGCCGTCGATCGGGCCGATCACGTTCCAGCCGTAGGCGGCAAAACGCACGGGGGTGTTGTCAATGAACCAGGGCGTGACCTGGCCGTCGATGGAGATGCCGTTGTCGTCGTACAGCGCTATCAGCTTGTTGAGTTTCCAGGCGCCGGCCAGCGCGCAGGCTTCGTGGCTGATGCCCTCCATCAGGCAGCCGTCGCCCATGAAGACGTAGGTGTGGTGGTCGACGATGCTGTGGTCGGCCTGGTTGAATTCGGCTGCCATCAGCTTCTCGGCCAGCGCCATGCCGACCGCGTTGCTGATGCCCTGGCCCAGCGGGCCGGTGGTGGTTTCCACGCCGGCGGTGTAACCGTACTCGGGGTGGCCGGGGGTCTTGCTGTGCAGCTGGCGGAAGTTCTTCAACTCCTTGATCGGCAGGTCATAACCGGTCAGGTGCAGCAAGGCATAAATCAGCATGGAGCCGTGGCCGTTGGACAGCACAAAGCGGTCGCGGTCGAACCAGCCCGGGTTGTGTGGGCTGTGTTTGAGGTGCCGGCCCCACAAGGCCACCGCCATGTCGGCCATGCCCATGGGCGCGCCGGGATGGCCGGAGTTGGCCTGTTGCACGGCGTCCATGGCCAATGCACGGATGGAATTGGCCATGAGGGAGGAGGAGGTGTCAGCCATTGCTTGAGGTCCAGGTGGGTGATGAGGCTAGGAAGGCAGGTCCCCGGTCCGGCAGGCAAGCGGAAATGGCTGCGAACCCGGGAAAACCCCAGATTTTACGGGATGCGCCTGCTTCTCAGACCGGCGCGGGCCGCCGGAGCCCGGAGGCTATCCATCGCTATAAATTCAATAGCTGCTTGCCCCCGCGCTGTGCCGGCTGGAGGCCGATTTGATGCCCATGCGGCGATAATCCGGGCAAATGAGCACCCAAGCCCTGATTCTGGCGGCCGGCCGCGGCGAGCGCATGCGCCCGCTGACCGATCACACCCCCAAACCGCTGCTGTCCGTGCAGGGCGAGCCGCTGATTGCCTGGCACCTGGAGCGTCTGGCGCGTGCAGGTGTACGGGAGGTCGTGATCAACACAGCCTGGCTGGAGCAGCAATTTCCCGCGGCGCTGGGCGACGGCTCGGCCTTCGGCCTGCGCATCCGCTACTCGCACGAAGGCGCGGCTTTCGGCGGCGCGCTGGAAACTGCCGGCGGTATTGCCACCGCGCTGCCGCTGCTGGAGGACGCGCCTTTCTGGCTGGCCGCAGGCGACGTGTTCATGCCCGGCTTTGATTTCCCCGCGGCCGACGCGCAGCGGTTTGCGGCGTCGGACGCCTTGGCGCACATCTACCTGGTGCCCAACCCGGCGCACAACCCCAAAGGCGATTTCGGCATCGCCCCGGACGGCAGGGCACTGTCTGGCGCCGGTGAACAGTTCACCTACAGCACGGTGGGCCTGTACCGGCCGGCCCTGTTCAAGAACACCCCCGCCGGCCAGAAAGCCGCGCTGGCGCCGCTGTTGCGCCAGGCGATGCAAGGCGGCCAGGTAACGGCGGCGCTATATTCAGGTCCATGGACCGACGTGGGCACGCCCGAACGCCTGGCCGAGTTGAACCTAACCCGCTGAAACGCGCTACCTCCATGACCATTTACGAAAAACGCCGCGCCGCCGTGGCCCGTGCCCTGAAAGCCGCCGGCGGCGGCATCGCCCTGCTGCCTACGGCGCCGGAACTGGCGCGCAACCGCGACAGCCATTTTCCGTACCGGCACGACAGCTACTTCTATTACCTGACCGGATTCGAGGAGCCGCAGGCCTGGCTGGCCATCGAGGCCAGCGGCCGCAGCACCCTGTTTTGCCAGCCCAAGGACCTGGAGCGGGAAATCTGGGACGGCATCCGCCTGGGCCCCAAGGCGGCGCCCGCCGCATTGGGCGTCGATGCGGCCTTCAGCGTGGAAGCCCTTGACGAAAAAATGCCCGGCCTGCTGGCCAACCAGAAAGCGCTGTGGTTTCCGTTTGCCACCCACGCCGGCCTGGAAACGCAGGTTGATGGCTGGCTGGGCAAGGTGCGCGCGCGCATCCGCTTTGGCGCCGAATGCCCGCAAAGCCAGCACGACCTGTGCAGGCTGCTCGACGAGATGCGGCTGGTCAAGGACAGCCACGAAATTGCCATCCTGCGCCGCGCCGGAAAAATTTCCGCCGGCGGCCATGTGCGCGCGATGCAGACCTCTGCGGCCATGCTGCGCGCCGGCGTGAAAGGCGGACTGCGCGAGTACCACCTGGAGGCCGAGCTGCTGCATGAGTTCCGCCGCCACGGTTCGCAGTTTCCTGCCTACACCAGCATTGTCGCGGCGGGCGCCAACGCCTGCGTGCTGCATTACCGCGCCGGCAACGCCGAACTCAAATCGGGCGAGCTGTGCCTGATCGATGCGGGTTGCGAGCTCGACGGCTACGCCAGCGACATCACGCGCACCTTCCCGGCCAACGGCAAGTTCACCCCGGCCCAGCGCACGCTATACGACGTCGTGCTCGAAGCGCAATACGCGGCGGTCAAGGTGACAAAACCGGGCAAGCGCTTCATGGACCCGCATGACGCCGCCACACGGGTGCTGGCGCAAGGCATGCTCGACACGGGCCTGCTCGACAGGAAGAAACACGGCAAGGTGGACGACGTGCTGGAGTCCGGCGCCTACCGCCAGTTCTACATGCACCGCACCGGTCACTGGATGGGCATGGACGTGCACGATTGCGGCGACTACACCGAACCGGGCAGCAAACCACGTGAAGAAAAAGACGCCCTCGGCCAGGTCGTGATGCGCAAACCGTCGCGCATCCTGCGCCCCGGCATGGTGACTACGATCGAGCCAGGCATTTACGTGCGGCCGGCCAAAGGTGTGCCGAAGGAGTTCTGGAACATCGGCATCCGGATCGAGGACGACGCGCTGGTCACGGCCGGCGGCTGCGAGCTGATGACGCGCGGCGTGCCGGTGGATGCGGATGAGATTGAGGCCTTGATGGCGGGTTGAAACCCGCTATAACTTTCCTCCTGGCAGGGCCCGACCACAAGCCGACTTGCCTGCAGCACCGCTTGTCATCCCGGACTTGATCCGGGATCCATGTGTGCTGACTATTTCAGTAATCTGTGATTGCCTGTTGGCCGGGGGTTGCCCGGCGGCAACTCACTTTCTTTTGCTTCGCCAAAAGAAAGTAAGCAAAGAAAAGGCGACCCGATGGTCTGGGACCCCTTCGCTTGCGCTCAGGGGCAACCTGCGGTGCTCGCCAAAAATGGGGTCGAGCTCGAACTCGCTGCGCTCAGACAATCGCTCGCCCTGATCCATTTTTGGCTGTGCTCCTCGGCCCAGCCCGACGGGTGGGGGAAGAAGAGAACATCCAAATACCAATACCAACTCCCCCTCCGGAGTGCAGGAAGCGCAAAGCGCTTCCTGCACGGGAATCCCAACGAACGGTCATGTGTGCACGCGAGCGCAGCGCACGCGGCCACATGAAGTTCCCTCCATCGCCCAGCGGGGCGAGGGAGAGGCTAGGGGTGGAAGTGGGGAGTTAGACCCTACTGACCCATGCCAGACGGGGACGCCGCGGCAGAAGTTCGCTCAGCCCGGTTTTTCCGTAGAAACCATCCGCTGAACCAGCACGCCACGCTGAGCAGGTGCACTCTCGGGTGCCCGGGCGATGGTCAGGATGACAGAGCGACCGCCTACCCTTACGCGTATCTGCAGGGGCAGGGCGCCAGGAGGCGGAGAACGCGCGATAAAGGTCTGCGTCGCAGCGTCATAACGCAGCCAATCCGGCAGAGGCCGTCCGCCGATGGTCGAAACTTCCACCGGCTCGTCAGATGCAGCAATCAATTCGGCCAGGCCAGCAGGCAGCGCGAACTGGAACCCCGTGACGGCGCTGGCGACCATCACCGACACCAGGCCGGGCGCCTGGTCCGTGGCTTCGCGAACGGTGGTCACCGACAGGCAATCGGCGTCTTCCCGGCAACCCCCTGAGGCGGTCGGGTTCTGCTCAAGCAAGGCATTCGCATCGGCCACCGTCATACGGGCGGGCGTGACGCGTGCTACCACTGGAGTCGGCGCCACGGCGGGCAGCAGGGCGCCAGTAAAACTTGACAGGTCGTTGATGGCAGCCCGGGTGACCGCGGTGTTGTCGATCAGGGTGTAATTGGCAGCCGCAGCGCCGCTCAGAACAAGGCCACGGATCAACACCAGCTTGTTGGCTCCCACAAACGGCGTATCAAAATTACCAACACCCGAGACAGTCAGCACATCGCCAGGAACAATCCCGTTGTACATGGCGCCGCCCGTGTTCAAGGTGGCACTGGTGTTGCCATCGACAACCTTGTCGTTGGCGGTGATGCCGCCGACGCTGCTGATGGACGCTTTGTCGATCTGCAAGGTGCCGTGGCTCAGCACCAGGGTGTAATTCTCGTTGTTGGTGGCGCCGGAGGTGATGGCGACGCCGCTTGGGGTCACCGGCGTGTTGAACACCGCGGCGCTGGTGCGAGTCACACCCACACTCGCCGCGGTGTCGCCATCGATGTAACCGCTGGAGTTGCCGGTGAAAACCGGGTTGACCTGGCCGTAAGTTTTGGTGGCGTTGTCGCTTGTGATCGTCAGGGTGGGCGCGATGCGGTACAGGAACATGTTGGCGCTTCCGCCGGGCGTGAAGCTCGCGGCGGTGTTGTAGCGCTTGCTAAAGCCGGTGACGATTTCATCGGTGGTCGCCGGGTCTCCGGTATAGACCAGGTAGCGTCCGTTGGCCGCGTCTATGGCGCCCGTACCAGCGTTGTTCACGAACTTTCCGCCGGTCACCACGCCCGCGGCGTTGGCGCTGCCAGCCTTGAGCACCACGGCGTCACCGGAGGCGGCCGACTTGACCACCGCATCGAGCGTCAGATCCGAGGCCGCGCCTGTGGTTTCGATCCTGGCAACGCCGGTGTTGTCGACGCCCACGACGCCTGCCACGGTGCCCACGGCAAGTGCATTGGCCTGGCTGTAATCAATGCTGCCGGTGTTGGCCGCCAGTGTCGTAACCGCATTGCTTGCGTGCCGCAGGGTGTAGGCTCCGCCGGCACCCTTCAATGCCAGCCCTGCTGCGTTGATTGCTCCCGACTGCGTCACGATGCCGCCGGCAGACAGGCTGGCGTTGCCGGTCGTGGCCAGGGCTGCCACATCGAAGCCGTTGGTATCGGTGTACTGGATGGCCCCGGCTGCGTTGCTGCCATCCGCCAAGTTTCTGGCTCGCAAATTGACCGCGCCTGCGTTGTTGTCGCTGTTGGTCAGCGTGATCGCAGCACCGGCATTGGCCAGAGTCTTGACCTGAAGGGTTCCGGCGATCACATTACCGGTCGTCGCTGTCTGGGTAACAGCTCCGGTGGTCGTGAGGTCCAGCGTACCAGCGACGTTTGAGCCACTGCTTCCCACGCCGAAATTGACCGCCGCGGTGCTGCGCACAAAAGCGTTGCCGTTGTTGGTGGTGTTGACGTTGAGGTTGGTCGCGATCACGTCAATGCCATTGGTGCCGTCCGTACCGATCTGGCCATTCGCATTGAGCGTCAGGTTGGTCGCGGTGATGGGCTGGCTGCCGGTATCCGTGATGGATCCGGCGTTGAGCGTCAGCGTTTTACCGGCCAGGTTGATGGCGCCGCCAATGGTCATGACACCTGTGCTGGCGGTATCTCCGATCACGATCGGGCCCGTGGCACCGGTGGCAAAACGCGCAATTTCTGTCGCCGACAGGTAGTCCAACGCGGAAGCGCCGCCCAGCGACATGGCCTGCCCGGCAGTTTTGGCCTTCAAGGTGAGCGTTCCAGAGGTGATGAACGCGTTGTTGCCGGTGTTGGTGGTGCCTATGGTCACCGCATCTGCCGTGATGGTAATCGGGCCTGTCCCGGCCGATACGTCCACATTGTTGCCTTGCGTGTAGGTTCCGGTTCCCGCATCGATTGCCACGGCATTGTTGGTGGCCGTGATGTTGCCGGCCAAGGTCACACTGTTGTTGCCGTTGTTGAGCGTGAACCCGCCCGGCGTTGTGATGGTGTTCAGGGTTGTGATCTGGTTACCCGAGTTGCTAAGGGTCAAGGCGCTGGCAGCGCCGGTCAATGTCGCCGTTAGCGAAGTGGCTTTGACCGCATTGGCCGCGCTTATCGATGCCGCTGCATTCAGCGTCAACGCGTTCACATTCACGGAGCCGTTAAGCGTGAGCTCACCGACATCAGCGTTTGCGGTTGTGGCGGTCAGGACGGTTGCGCCCGTCACGCCAGCTGATGCCCCGCCTATGCTGGCCACCGTGATGTCGTTGCCCGTTACCGTCAGGGCCGACAGCGCGCTCGTAGCGCCCATCGCACCGCTGACCGTCACATCGCCCGTGCCACCGGTAAGCACCAGCGCGCGTGCGCCGCCGGTGCTGTTGATGGCCCCGTCAAACTGGATGTTGCCGCCCGTGCCCACACCGGCGTTGCCCCCGCGCGAGTCCATCGTCACTGTTGCCGCATTGAGCAGCGTGTCTTGCTTGACGCGTATGTTCGCTCCACTGCCCGATGTGCCACCGCCAAACTGGTTACCGCCCACTGCGCTGAGGTTGCCGGCCAGTGTGATGGTAGGCGTGCCGCCTGCAGCGTCGAGCGTGATGGTCCCGGCGTTGCCGCCCGAAGCCACGCCTGCTACTGCATTGCCGCCGCTGGTGGTGATAGCTCCTGCCGCGACGTTGCCGCCTGTCGATGTGATCGCAACCGTGCCGCCTGTGCCGCCGTTCTGGTTGGCGCCCACGCCGGCGCTGCCGCTGGCAGTGATGGCGCCAAGGGCTGTGATGGCCCCGCCCGTGTTGATGGTGACGTTGCCTGCGTCGCGCCCGTCCAGGGTGCTCAGGGCGTTGACCGTGCCGCCGCCTGTGGCAATGGTGCTCGCGCCCAGTGTGCCTGTCGTGCTGATGCTGACGGTGCCGCCGTGCCCGTTGGCCTGGCCACTGGTGTTCAGTGCGGCCAGGGTGGTCGCCGTTGCGGCCGCGCTATTGTTGTTCACCGTGATGCTGCCCGCAGCCAGTGCCGCTGTGGTGCCGGTTGATGCGCCCGTGCGGGCAGTGAGCCCGACGCTGCCTGCCAGGCTGATCGTGCCCGTGCTGGCTGCCGCATTGATCACGCTGATGGTGCCTGCCGCCCCGCCTGCTGCGCCGGTGCCTGATGCCGCACCACCGTTGGCCGTCATGCCGCCAGCGCCCGTGCTGCTCATGCCGCCGGTGTTGCTGGTCACTCTGATCTCGCCGCCACTGCCGCCCGCAAAGCTGGTGCCGTTGCCGGCTCCACCCGTGGCCGTCAAGGTGCTGGCGCCCAGGGTGACCGTGCCGCCGCTCAGGGTGATGTTGCCTGCGTTGGCTCCTGCGCTGTTGATGCCTGCGCCGCCTGTCGAAGCAATGGCCGCGCCGCCCGTGCTCAGCACGCCAGCGCCGGCGGCGCTCACACTGATGCTGCCGCCTGCACCTTTGGCGCCACCCGTCGTGGTCAGCGTGCTCACCGTGACATCGCTGCCGGTGAGCGTGATGGAGCCGGCGGTGCCGCCTGCACCCGCACCCGTGGCTGCACCCGCGGACGCCGTGATGGTGCCCGTGGTGAGTGTGCCTGCACCGGTGATCGACACCACCCCTGCCGCGCCGCCCGCCTGATCGGTGCCATTGGCAGCGCTGCCGCTGGCGGTGATCGCCCCGACGCTGCGGTTCACGCCGGTGATCGTGATGCTGCCCGCATTGCTGCCTGCACGTGTGCCGGCCGCCAGCACCGTGCCGCTGGTGCCTATCGTCGTCGTCGTCACGCCGCCTTGCGAAGACAGTGTCACTGCCCCACCATTGCCTCCAGCACCGCCTGTTGTTGACAGCGCCGTTGTGATGACGTTGCCGGTGGTTGCAGTGTTGCTCACACTGATTGAGCCGGCCGTCCCTCCCACACCGGTGCCCACCGCATTGCCTGTGCTGGCCGTCAGCGCCGCCGTCTGAATGTTTCCGCTGGTGCTGTTGCTTACGTCAATCGTGCCCGCGTTGCCGCCGTTGGTGTTGCCCGTCCCGCCATTGCTTCCGTTAGCCGTGATGGCGGCGGTGGTGACACCGCCCGCGCCGCTGACCGTCACCACCCCGCCGCTGCGCCCCGTCAGCCCCGCCCCGGCCGTGCCTCCACTGGCCGTGATCGTGCCCGCCAAATTCACCACTCCCGTACCGGTGATGCTCACCGCACCAGCATTGCCGTTGCCTGCGCCTGTTGTAGTGATGGTGCCGGCAGCCGTGCCCGTGATGTTGGCGCCCGACAGGGTGATGGCGCCACCTCCCGATGCAAGGGCCGCACCCAACGCCAGATTGCCGCCCCCCAGGCCGTCGGCATCGGCTTTGAGGGTGATGGCGCCACCTCCCGAGGTGGTCAGCGTGTTGGCGGCGGTGATGTTGATGTCGTTGTTGGCTTCAAAGGTAACGCTCTTGCCCGCCGCCACCGCAAACGCCGTGCTCAGCGTGATGTCGTTGGTCGCCTGCAGTGTGATGTTGCCGGCGACGCCATTGAGAGTGGCCGTTGACACCGTTTGTGTGGTGCCGGCCTGTGCGGCAAATGTGCTGACGTCACTGTAGACCGCAGGCCCCGCAGCACCAACGATGATGTTCAGTGGATCGAGCAACAGGGTGCCGGCATTGCCACGCGGCGCGCTCAGATTGACAGCGCCATCAAAGGCCAGCGTCTGTTTGCCGGAGACCTCTGCAAAACCGCCATTGCCTGCCTCTGCGCCACCGGTGGCCTTGATGGCGCCATAAAAACCGGTGGCCCCGTCAGCCCAGACCACCACCTTGCCCCCATCGCCGGAGCGGGTTGCGCTGGCGTCGATGGTCGCGCCCGAAGACACCAGCGTCACCGCAGCGTTTTGCTCGGGGCCCTTGCCCTGGTAGTTGCCGCCCACCAGCACCGTGCCGCCACCAGCGGCGCCCGACGCGTCAATGCTGGCGGCTGAGGCCAAAACAACCTTGTCGCCAAGAACCTTGACCGTGCCGCCGGTCTGGCCCGCAGCGCCGCCGCTGGCGTCCAGCGATCCGGCGACCCGCACCACACCGCTGCGGCCTCCACTGAGCACAATCATGCCGTTGCGCTCGGTCGCAGAGGTCGCGCGGATCACGCCGGTCTGGTTGACGACGGTGGCCATGGCGTTACCTAGCGCACTTGCCAGCACCGCCACCTGCCCGCCCTGGGCGGTGATCACGCCGCTGTTGGCCGCAATGGCATCCACCGCAGCCGCGTCCACCGAGAAGCGCACCAGCCCCGCGCCCGAGGTGTCCAGGCTCACGCGTGAGCCCGCGACCAGGCCGGTAGAGCCTCCGTTCGTCGTGATAGAGCCCGTATTGCTGACGCTGGGCGCCGCAAGCAGAACGTAACCACCACGCGCGGTGTTGATGCTGCCGTGGTTGACCACGCTGCCGCCATTGCCGCTGAAGGTGTAGCGGCCGGCAACAAAATCGTCGTTGCTGATGGCCAGGCTTGATGCGACCAGGCCACCGACATTGACCTGCGCGCCGGGTGCAAACATGACACCCGACGGGTTGATCAGAAACACCTGCCCATTGGCGCTGAGGGAACCGTAAATGGCGGACGGATTTGCGCCTGTGACACGGTTCAGGGCCACCGAGGCGGCTCCGGGCTGAACAAACTGTACCGACTGCCCGGCGCCAATGCCGAAACTTTGCCAATTCAGGATGGCTTTGTCGCTACCCTGCTGGATCAGCATGTTGTTGGCGGTAGACGTGCTCACGGTGGCCTGACCGGCCACAACCTCCACGCCAGCAGGCAGGGCGGCAGCCAGATTTGCAAAACCCGCCAGCATGGCCGCGAGCAGGCGCGAGAACATGCGCCCGCTGCGAATGCGGTAGGTGGCCGTGAGCTTGCGTGACAGGCGCACCACGACCGTACGCACCGCCCACCGGCTGGAGGCCTTGCGTTTTTGGGCAGGTGTATGCGTCAAGGTCATGACTATTCGCCTAGAACCATTTTTGCGCTGATACCCAGGCGCGGGGGGACCGATCGGGGTCGCCTGTGGTAGGCCCGGGGGTAGTGGTACGCCAGGCCAGATAAGTCGTGATCAGGAAATTGTTGACACGCCCCGCCAGGGCGCCAATGCCCACGGCGCCCAGCGCGACACGGTTGGGACCGCCGAGGCCCATGGCATCCTGATTGAACTTCACCGTGCCGTAGTCATAAAAGGCGGCCAGGCTGACAGGCTCGCCTGCCATCGAAAGGGGGGCCGGCAACTGGTAGCGGTATTCCAGATTGACCAGCAGCCCCGCGTCCCCGACGCCCTCGCCAACGGGATAGGCCCGGACACCTGTCGGCCCACCCAGCGACATCTTCTCGGCCGAGGCCAGGTTTTTGGATGCCATTTGCGCCTGCACGTTGACGTGAATACTTGACGAGCCACTGAAAGACTGCGCGCGCTGAAATTCCAGATTCAATTTGCTGAACGCGCCCGCAGTTTGCAGCCCGCCAAAACCCTGATCAAAGCCGCGCGAAGCAGCGTCCAGCCTGAGCCGGCCCCGGGTCGCTGTCAACGCGTAGCTGTTGGAACCCCCGGTGCCAACGGACGTATCGGAAAAGTTGCCCAGAAGGCCAAAACGCGCGGCCACAATCCGTCTCTCGCTCTCGTTGGCGGGCGTCGCTATCTGGTCCGTGAACTTTTTGTGCTCCAGGCTCAGCAAGCCATACAAGTTGGTTTCACGTGAGCGAATGAAAGGGCGGGTCAGCGAAACGCCCAGGACGTCGGCTTTGCCGGTGGCGCCAAGCGCGGCAAACTGCCTGCCCAGGGCGTAGTCGGTGCGGGCCGCACTGAGGGTCAGCTGGGCCCCCGCGACGCTGACAGGCACGGCGTAAGCGAGCCGGTAAAGGCTGCTCCTGGAGGCATCGCTGGTCTGGGCGCGCAGGCTCAGGATGTCTCCGCGACCCAGAAGATTGATGACGTTGAGGTTTCCCTCCGCGTGCAGGGCGCCGGCCGCGCGGGCGCCAAAGTTGTCGACGCCCATCGATCCATGGACTTGCCTGTCCTGAGCACCGATCGTCACGATCACGTCGGCACGTCCCAGACTCTCGCCAGGCTGCACCGTGGCGCTGGCCTCGAGTCCCGCCAGGTCGCGCAGCAGAAGCACGGGTTTGTCGAGGACGTATTCGGTGATGAGCGTGCCTGGCACCAGATTGGCGTTCGCCACACGCTGGGCAAACGACGAAGAGCCATGCCCGCTTTCCATCTGGACGCTGACCTTGCCGATGCGCGCTTCGATCACCGCAATGGTGACCGTGCCCCCGCTCGCCTGGAAAGCCTGCTCGGGCAGGTAGGCTTCCGTCAACAGATAGCCCCGTGCGCGGTAGTACTGGCTCACCAGGCTCGCCGCCTGGGTGAGCCCGGCAAGGTGGCTGGGCTCATTGATGCGATCAGCGAGCAGGGCCCCCAGCGTCACCGCATCAAAAACCGTGTTGCCTTCGAAGCGGAACGCCGCGGGTGTGATGCGCACCGCGCTATCAGCCGGCAGCGCCGGCCTGGTTTCCGGCAGGCTGACCTGGGGCCCACCCGGCGCGGGCAACAGCGGAATCTGGCGCTGGGTCTCCTGCAAGGTACCCGCATCCGGTCGCCGGATCTGTTGTGCAGCAAGCGGCGCACACGCCAGCCCCACAAGCGCGAAAAAACAGCTCAGCGGAACAAAAGAAATGCCGAAACGGTTCACGCCACGCTTTCGATGCACCGGACTATATGAAACAAATTGTTTTTCATCACTTTGGAGTATCCGACAACTACCATTCCAGAGCCAGTTTCCCGGGCTCCGACGTGCGCAGAAAGCCTCTTATTGGCAACAAAAACACGAACTTGAAGGGGTTCTATGAAGGCCTTAGCCAAAACCAACTGGCCACGGCAATAGCTTTTTTTGTAATATTTGAGTTGCCCAATAGCTTTTTTAATTTTCGAGGGCGTTGCCTCAGGCTGATCACCCCCTCGATTCGGGAGCCCCGCCATGCGCAAACTCGTCCACGCCAATTTGTTCACGCTGAAGAAAACTGCGAGTTATTACCTCGTTCACGTCACGGTAGCAGCGCTCGTGGCTTACGCGGTCACGGGCAACTTCTTGCTGGCCGTCACATTGAGCTTGCTGGAACCCACCATCCAGGCTTTCGCTTTTTTCCTTCACGAAAAATCCTGGGAGCGCTGGGGCCGCCAAAGCAAGCTGGTGCCTGCTCCGACATAACACCCGACCATGGTGGCAACACGGGCCACGGCTTTGTGAATAAGTCAAAGGCGCTGCACCCGTTTGCGTAGATTCACTTACTAGGGTTTCCCCATGCGACGGCCTACAATCGCAGACCCTTACAAAATGACGGCCTTCCGGCCGCCGCTCAGGAGACAACTTGATGCCCGCAGCCGTGCCCGCCCCCGACAACAACCAGGAAAAACGGGACGAGTTGCGTCGTGCCGCGCTCGAGTACCACGAGTTTCCGACCCCGGGGAAAATCGCGATCGCGGCCACCAAACAGCTCACCAACCAACGTGACCTGGCGCTGGCCTATTCGCCCGGCGTCGCGGCACCCTGCGAAGAAATTGTCAAGGACCCGAACGCGGCCTTCAGGTACACCAGCCGCGGCAATCTTGTGGCAGTGATCACCAACGGCACCGCCGTGCTGGGCCTGGGCAACATTGGCCCTCTGGCCGCCAAGCCGGTGATGGAAGGCAAAGGCGTGCTGTTCAAGAAGTTTGCCGGCATTGACGTTTTCGACATCGAGATCGACGAAATGGATCCGGCGAAACTCGTCGACATCATCGCCTCGCTGGAACCCACCTTTGGTGCGATCAACCTCGAGGACATCAAGGCGCCCGATTGTTTTTACGTCGAGCGGGAACTCCGCAGGCGCATGAAAATTCCGGTGTTTCATGACGACCAGCACGGCACCGCGATCACCGTGGGTGCCGCGGTTCTGAATGCCCTCAGGATCGTGAACAAGGCGCCCGGCCAGGTCAAGCTCGTGACTTCGGGCGCAGGCGCAGCGGCGCTTGCCTGCCTGAACCTGCTGCTCAAGCTCGGCATCAAGCGCGAAAACGTCTTTGTGACCGACCTGGCTGGCGTGGTGTACGAGGGCCGCACGGAACTGATGGACGAAGACAAGATCCAGTTCGCGCAAAAGACTTCGGCGCGAAGCCTCGCCGACATCATCGAAGGCACCGAC
>Ga0307516_10002724_pt1 | contig 23285 bp, 32 predicted proteins | sample 19_EM_MG_FD_203310 | JGI IMG/M metagenome (GOLD analysis project Ga0307516, IMG submission 203310) | Populus trichocarpa ectomycorrhiza microbial communities from riparian zone in the Pacific Northwest, United States - 19_EM | ecosystem: Host-associated > Plants > Roots > Unclassified | place...
GTTTTATCGACCCCCGCGCTGGCTATGATGAGCGGCTTATATTTATTCCAATCCAAAGTGAGGACCTCAGTTCCAGATGCTGGGATAGTAAGCGCCGCGGCGTGAACAGGATTTGTGAAATTGTTGATGCCGGGTCCAGCAGGCGTGTATGCTGGTGTTCTGAGATCAAATATCTTGACTGTACCGTCAGTGGAACACGACGCAAGAATATCATGTTGGTGGGGAGAGAAGAGGGCTTGGTATACACAAGAATGATGGGCTTGTAGCGTCAAAACAGAGTGTGGGCGATCGGGTATCCACTACCTTTAATCAGGACCGACCTCGACGTCGTTAAAGAACTGACAGACCACTTTGACGGTGCCATCCCATGAAGATGATGCAAAAGTATCCTTTTTCAGATTTGACCAGTCAACGGAGAAGACCTCGCGTGTATGTTCTTGCCACGCGCGTATGGGCAAGTCCTGGGGTCGCTCGTCAATCATAGGGACTTGTCAAGGGATAACAAGGATCCATACGTTCAACGTAACATCCCAAAGTCTCAGTGAGCCATCACCAGAGGCTGTCACCAACTGGTTCTCGTGAATTTCAGACCAAGCAACATCGTAAAGTCCATCCTGCGTCTCGTACCTGAGATGCGCGCGTTCAGCCGCGAGAACGGATGGGGCTAACAGGGATAACCCACTGTTTTTCGAGACTTAGATTGTGAGTACCTGCAGGCCCTGGGGCCACAGAAACAAGGTGCAAGCGTCCGTTACCGACGAGGCCAAAGTTTGCGGAAGATGCGAGGGCTAGGTGAGTGGTATGGAAGGGTGACCAGGCGAGGGAATAGTGGGCGAATCCGGGAGTCTGGAGGACGCTCGGGCGGGTGGTCATGCTGGTGGTCGGGAGAGTGCATGTCGGCGGACTCAATTCTGGCTTTCGAACCGACTGTCACATGCGAATCGCTGTCCCCGGCCTACCGCATACAGCTGCTTCATCACCGTCTGCGAAGCGAATACCACCCTCGGAGGCAGTCCACCGACTAGCGGATTTCTTGGCCAAAGGCAATGTCACCGTCTTAACAGGCGCCGGTGTGAGTGTAGATTCAGGCATTCGAGCCTATCGAGGACCTGACGGACGATACATGAATCCAAATTACAGGTAAACTTGTCTGTCGTAAACCCTTCTTCTATTTGAATATCATTCGCGGAAAAGGCCCATATTCTACCATGAGCTCACCGATCAAACACAGAAAGGCCATCTCTTCAGGTCGGTCGTGGTTATCTATAAAGCCGTGTGCAAAGCGTTGATGCCTAGGGACTCAGACAACGCTACTGGTCGGTTGCTGCAGACTCTCGTGTGAAAACCCCAGATCTCAAAAGGCGCTCTGTGCAGGTTGAGGTCGTATCTTGGATATCCGCCCGTTCGTGATGCTGTCCCAAACTCCACACATATGGCTTTGGCTGCTCTGCAACACGCCTCCGGTATTCGCCATATGATCACGCAAGTAAGGGCATCCAGTTGTACTTCGAAATTATCGTTCTTACTCTCCCTCGAACAGAATGTCGACGGCCTGCACCAAAAGGCTCTGGGTCGCGTGTCCAGCCATCACTGGGATTCAACTCGTCTCAAAGACGCCGTCCTAGAACTCCATGGAACCTTGCATGTTCGCAGTTGATTTAATTCAACCATCGTTGCGCCAACCAGTCCTGAATTATAGCGAGTGCATTGTATCTTTGGACACGATGTGGACCGGGAATTGTTCCAGACCTGGATTTCTACCGCAAATCCACTCTGGAAAGAGTTTTTTGACGAAATGGTACGAACGTCGACACAACCCAGGACAAACCCAGACGGAGATGTAGGTCGCGCAACTAGGCTTGTACCCTTCGTTCTTGACAACATCCAGGTTGCTATCGAACATCTCGGCGTTTATTATGAAGATTTTGTTGTTCCCTACTGCCCTTCTTGTTTAGCGGAGAATCGTAGGAATAATGTCGTGCGTACAGTGTTTCACGTACTCATCCATGAGCCCTCAATCTATATCGATCCAGCATAAGCCCGAGGTGATATTCTTCGGCGAGTCAATTCCCAAGCATATCAAAGACCAATCGTAAGTTCATTCCCTGACAACAGACGCCAGAACTAATAGAATAGATGTCCTGATGAAGATTCCAGAGCATTGAAATGAGTGATAGGCTTCTTATAATTGGAACAACCCTAGCGACCTATTCTGCTTTCCGGTGCGTCTTCCATATCCTCGTCAGACAGAACTGTAACACGGTGACCACTGTCAGTCTACTCAAGCATGCCATAGAGCTGAAAAAGCCGGTCATGCTGCTGAACGTCGGCCCCTCTCGTGCGGACAGTAGTCCTGTTGTGGAAAAAATCGATATGCCCAGTGGACCCATAATGTCCGAGGTAGCCCAAGTGATTATGTGCGTGCACATATATGTCCGCGTAGCTATGTATCTAATTCTCTTTTCGTTCAGTGGAGCTGACCTCCCCATCATCAATGAGGTGCGGAAGAAAGACGTCCATACTCAGACGCGTAATAACATAAGTAGAGGAACTGAATGATGATTGTTTTGGCCCGGATACAGGGAATTGTAACGTGGTGACTAGAATATTATATGCGTCGTGTTTGGGCAAGGGTAACTACAGTAGAGTGATTTAGATACAGTGCGGATTGGAGTACAATGATAGGGTCTAAGTATGACGAGACTAAACTGTTTCACAGAGCGAAAATGGGACGAGAGCATAGGATAGCAATGACAAAGCGAAATGAAGGGGAAATCAAAAGGACGTGGAGGCAAAAGCAGGAACTGACATCGGAGTTGAGAATGGGTCGTCACTGTCGTTGGAGTCATTCTCGCCATCGCAGACGGGCCGGACAAACTGGGGCAAAAGCAGCTGTGACCAGCTCCAATCTCGCCAGTTCGGTGACGCCTTAGGGTCGGGGAGGGTCCGGCGTTGCATGCGATTTGAGCGGATGAGGTACTCTTCGAACACGGCGTCGGTGAGACCGGGGGAAGGTATCGGCGGGGTTGAGGGTTTGGATGGTGGTGAGGACTCGGGTTCAGGTCCATGTTCAGGGACGGAAACGGGGACGGGGATGGGGACGGGGACGGGGTCTGTCAGCACAGCTTCTTGACTCTCGGGCTGAGTGAGGGGAGGTGCTTCGGACTTTTTGCGCCGTTGAAACCTGCTGGGACAACTCGTGGAAGAGTGCTGAAGGCACGCCAGGAGTCAGGACTAAGAAGGGTTTTTTCTTTTCAGTTGATTCGGGTATACGTACGTTGCTCGGCGACTGTGCTAGCCTTGGTGAACTCGGTGGGTGTCGCTTTAAGCACCTGAATTTGTGGGTGCGCCAATGGGATATATCGTACACGCTCTTCGCGGAAAGCTTTATGCGGGAGTCGCAACGCTTGCAGAGGACGTAAAGAGGTCCGAGAACTATTGCCATCGGGTCGTCTCGGAGCTGCTTCTCCCTAGCTTTCTGAGCTGCGGTGGGAGCCGCTCCTGGGGGACTTCTTGAGGATAGTTTCTCGTCTTTGTCACTGTCATCGTTGTTACTACTACGGTAAGGGAGATTGAGATCGATTATGACGAGAGCGCAGAGCCACTAACTGGGGGGATGAAGGATGCATTCCAATTTCCGTGGGGGCTATGACATAAAATCGTGTTCAGCGAAAAGCGTCGAAAGGGAAGATTGAAAAGAACCTTACAAGCTACGAGGCTAGAGGTGCATCCAAAAGAAATTATCTGTTCTCCGACACCTACGAGGATCGACGTAGGGCAAGGATGAGAACGAAAGAGAATTATCCGAGAAATGCGAATCTGCACTTGGCACCACGAAATTTCATATATCAATAGAAGCTGAGCACGAATATAACATGAGAGTCACCCAAAGAAACTTAGACGGAATATCCTCGACTCCCGAAGCTTCAAGTCATGAGAAGGGAGATGAAAATATAGCGAGGGGGTCTACTGAATTACATTACTTACTATGTACATGTACAAGAACTAATCAAGGAAGGGCACCTAGCCAGGTGTATCAAGCCAGCATCACTACTACACACGTTTCAAACTCTCCCGGAAACCTCTCACAAACGCTCGGAAGGGAAGCGTCACCCAGCCCATCGTACTGGATTCTCCGTTGGTTACATCTTCGTACTCTCCAGTACGCGGACGGTTTGGAGGCCGAGTATCAGGGTCGTCCGTCGACATGTCAGCGCCATCTTTCTCGCGGATGCGCTTCACGCCTTGAGTCTCTGACGATTCATCCAGAGAGCGTCGTCTAAGGGTATCCGAAGCAATGAGAGTATTCTCCGTGGTTGTCGAGGCAACCGAAGGGGGTGGTCGAACGGGAAAAGGGATGAGGTTAACCGCAGAGGTTACAGTTTCTGCTTCTAGCGGTGCTTCATCGTTTTGTCGTGCTCTGCTTGGTCTTGTGGAATGAGTTCAGGTACTCGAGATTTACTGAGGGGTCTTACGGGGTGCAAGCCAACTTGTGCAACTCCCAGTTGCCAAACTCATAATCCTCATCCCCGCTCAATATCACCGTTTTCTTGCAGACGTTACAGACGACATGACGAGTCCCGAAAGACTCTACTTGTGAGTCGTTGACAATTTTCAATCTTCGGGTAGCAATTTCCACACGGTTGCTTGGACTTTGGACAAACATTGCCTCAGATAAGTTCCGGCAAGAATATGGACATGACGTACAACCCTCCACTGCATGAGCTGCGATGATTATGCCAATCGGAGAGCATGTAATCCTGGGAAGATAGATTCACTGTCTTGTTACAGTTGCGACAAGTGACTTCGTCGCGCTGGAATTTCAGCACATATGGGTCGGCATCTAGAAGTGCTTTTCTCTCTGGGGTCTTGTGTGACCTTTCGTTATGCTGGTTTACGTCTCCGGCTTGCCCATAGCCTCCATATCTTCCTGACGGAATACTATCGGTATCACATGTCAAGAGCAAGGCGTCAAAAAGGCTAGAGCGAAAGGTACTCACGAGGGTGAATGTGCAGGAACAACGTCACAACGTCGCCTATGAATTTCCCAAGGGCGGACTGCGTATGTCTGGGCATTGCCCAGCTTGACAACCTTACCACATTTTATACATTCTGCTTCATGGAGCTCCAACTTCCCACAGTATGGCTGGTTCTTGAAATATTCAATCCGCTCCGGCTCAAGACGCCTCTTTCTCTTGACGCTGATTGTAGATTCAGCAACGGAAGCGTCATCGTCCATGTCAGATTGTGGAGTACCCACACGTCTGTGCTGCAGCCATCAGCCGGGTTCTAGGGGGGTACCACACTGGACGCACCGTGAAGATAGTGGTTTAATACTGCTTCCACTGACAACTGATGACGGCTTTCGGGCGGGAGTTTCGGGCGAAGGTGGAGATTGTTTCGGCGATATCGACGACATAGATGGACGGTGTGAAACTTCGACCGCAGAGGCGCCCGGAGAAGCATGTGAATCGCGTCGGACGCGCTTGGGAGCAGGAAAATTTGAGCTTCAGAGAAAACGTATAAGCGTCGAAGTAGAAGCAGGGAAACACTTCGTCAAGCACTTAGTCTCGACTCCCATCGTCGCCACGTCGAGTGGGTCCTGTTGGAGCGTGAATTAATGATAAGGTACCGAGGAATGGTCAAGTACCTTTTCTGACGTGATTCTGAAGCTTTTCTTGGATGAGATAAGAGCCTGCTTGGGCTGGGTGCCAATACTGGAGTCTGAGCCATAACTATTGCGCCAGCTTCATTCCATATGAAGTTCGATGAGACAGCCGGGTTTGACCTACTCGGTGACTTCATGTATCATTCTTTTTCTCTGAAGCCATCTGTAAGCAATAGAAAGAGGCTGGAGAATGCGATCGCCTCCGACACCTTTTGCCTGTCGAGGTATGTCACTTTGACCAGGGGCCTTGAGGAAATAAGGAACCAAGGATATGGATGCTGATGGAGGTCGCACCGTTCTGGAGAAGAGGACTGTTGCATAGGGTGAAAGGAGCGGATTGAGGATCAATTCAGAGACTTGACGTCGACATTGAGAAAAGGCCAAGTACAAAGGACTGCAAACACAGTATACAAAGCTACTATACAAGGGTCCAGGTCCCAGGAAACATCTCACAGCGTCATTGTGTCGCTTGAGCTACGGTCTTACCAGGGGCTCGAACCGGTGCCGTGCTACTACCTGCTCGAGATGCAGCGTTGATGTTTGGATCAATGACAGGATAATACACGGGTCGTTGATCTTGTTGCATATATGCTTGCATCATTGGCGGCGGCGGCTGCCCAGGACCAATCATGTTCTGCGGGTACAAAAAGTGGGGAAGAGGACCATGACCTATGTGATGGATGGGGTCATAAATCGAGTGCGCCGGTGGGAGGGAGATGGGTGGTAATTGCAAAGAGCCTTGTGATGCACCCGGAAAACGGTTATCTGACATCGCCGGGGCTTGAAAATTGGCGTGGCTCTCATATCCACCATCTAGAAAGTGTTTGAAAAAGACACAAATATGAGGTCCAATGCCACTTACCCCCATTGGAAACACCTTGAGCTTTTCTATGCGTGCATTCTGCGGCCAAACCCTCCCGAGCGCATGCCTTGCAAGCTCTATCCATACATTCTATACCCTTTCGAACACAAGAAGCGCAAGGCCTGGATAGTGATTATAACCTCCCAGAGTCTGAGGAGAAGGGGCCAAGACATACCTGACACCATCGCATCGTATCTTATCACGTCTGTTCATCACAAATTAGCTCGAGTCAGAGATAGCATTTGAAAAGTCTTCCCTGCATGTCACACATGCCTACTAGATGTCAATCAGGGTATTCGGGAGACCAGCTGGACGCTTACCGCCTTCACCCGCGTCCCATGGCCCTTGCCTTTTCGCGGTTGCGTAACACACTCCCGATTACTCTCCACACAGAACGCACAAGGTCTCGCATCTTCGCAGCGCTTTCCATCCTGTCTGCACCCCTCACAACGTAATTTGACGAGCTTGGGACCGCGTCCAACATGAACACAATTTTCAGAACGAGTAATGCAACGCCCGCACGGCCGTTGGTCATCACACTGTCCGCCAGTGAGATCAAGAAGAATGGGTTGATCGGCGATGCCGCACCTTCTTGTTGTCTCTCCGACAATTGGTACATGCCAGTTTCGCGCGTTCGGTGGTACCAGATCGTGGTGGACGTGATTGGTGCTGATCTTGGCGAGTGCTGACAGCGGTGACTTCTTCTGTACATTCCAGCTGCATTTCCCTACATCTCTGGCATGGTTTACCATCCTCACAGCGCACTCGTGCGCGTCGGCAAGGATCGCAACCGTCTACGCATTGATCTGCATATCCTTTCTTGATGCAGCCCGCACATGGTCTATTGGAATATCATAAAGAAGAGAAAAGGCTGGCCTGCGTGGCAGATAACGCACCTTGCGCCGTCGCATCGCGTTTTATCGCGCCTTCATGCGAGATATCAGCAGAATGAAAGGTGAAACTTTTGGGAGAAAGGATCGAACCTGCAGCTTGCACATGCCTGTGATGAAGTCAGTGGGTGAGGAAGATGGGGGATGCGCAGCGTACTCTGGATGCTCTTCTGGGCCACACCGATGAGGAACTATCGGAAATCGGTCGCAGGTCGGAATTCATGATGATAGCGGAACGGAATGAGATTCAGCGTTCGGCAAATCCCGTTGCTGCCGAGGTTATTGGAATATTCAAAAATATTTAATTAAATAATATATACGACCTTTCCAATGACCTCGAATGAAGATCCTGCAACGACTCTCCTCGATTCCTCTGGTCTCGTCATCCCGGAAGCGAGAGACGGTTATTTTGGCTACACAGAAGAGAAAAGTCTCCAACATGTATGTCGGATCTTGCCTGCTGCACCCCACGGGACCCGTTGTTCTTCACGACACCTTCTGAGCAATGCCGTAGATAGAGGAGAAGGTTCTCGCTCAAAGAAGAGGTTCAGATGCTCGATCGGACGCCGGCAGTCCATCCTTCCAACGAGCTGGACTCATGATGTCCCAGCTTCCCTCTGAACTAAGACTGTCCAGCTTTGTTGTCGAGGCAGAGGACGTCGCCCTACCGGAAGCAGCAACTCATCCATCTTGTACGCCTCACAACTACCTAAAACACAGGGATCCAACTCTCGTTGAATGCCTTTCGTAGTGGAGCTCGTGTCAAACTTGGAATGGGATGGTACCCTCCATGCCCTGCAGAAATGCCTCGATCTCCGTGACAAATACATGGCCAAGTCGCTTCAAAGACTCGGCGACAATCCTAGAGACCACGATGGCCAGCCAATGCCTGGAGATCCGAGCAGTCTTGCGTCCAGCGAATTTGAGCCGTGGAGGATATATCCGCCTCCACCACCGCCACACTGGCATTGGACGGATAAGGACAAGGTCATGACCAGCGCCGATGGAATCAAGCGAGGTGCCAGTGAATTCCAGTTTGAGGAATGCCATATCCCAGGGCCGCATTCCTGGACTTTCGAGTTGGACGACAAGGGTGTTTATCAAGTTTATGACGATATCCCAGGTGAATAGTGTCTCTCATCTCTTCTTTAATCTTCTGAGTTGTCTTTTCTCCAGCTTCGGACGGTGTGGGAAAGCATTTGGCATTCGATGTACCTAACATTCGGGAGTACTTTGTGGACCTTGACTTTGTTTTGAGTACAATTGCAGATGGCCCGACGAAAAGTTTCGCGTTTCGAAGACTCAAGTTTTTGGCGAGCAAGTATGAGATGTACACGCTTCTAAATGAGAATCAAGAGGTGGCGGATATGAAGGTCGGCCTTCATTCTCTTATTTCATAGCCATGTTCTGATAGCATGCACACAGAGCGTTCCTCATAGGTAGCGTCCGTCGATTTCGACGCCTGTGTTCTAACATGACCTTCAGAGATTTTTACAATGTTCGAAAGGTCGATACCCACGTTCATCACTCCGGGTGTATGAACCAAAAGCATTTACTCCGGTTCATTAAATCGAAAATGAAGCGCACCCCTAACGTCAGCTTTTTTTCTTGAGGATGATATATCAAGCTCATGACTCAAATAGGACGTAGTCATCTTTCGTGATGGCGCTGCGCTGACCCTAGAGGAGGTCTTTCAATCTCTCAATCTCACAGCATATGATCTTTCAATCGACACGCTGGACATGCATGCTCATCGCGATTCCTTCCATCGGTTTGACAAGTTCAACTTGAAATATAATCCTATCGGCGAATCTCGTTTGCGAGAAATCTTCCTCAAAACCGATAATTATATACAAGGCCGCTATCTTGCGGAGCTAACTCATGGTACGGCAAGTCTGGTTGAGCCTCTGACTTGGCTGAATTGTTTTCTGTAGAAGTAATGATGGATTTGGAACAAAGTAAATACCAGGTCAGAGAAGGATGGTGATTTGGCGGGAGTTTGCTCACAAAATAGCCAGAACTGTGAATGGCGAATCAGCATATATGGTCGATCTGCGGATGAGTGGGACAAGCTCGCCAAATGGATCATCAACAACAAACTCTACTCGCATAATGTTCGATGGCTTATTCAGGTTCCGCGGTTATACGCAGTGTACAAGGCCAATGGGTCCGTCAATACCTTTGAGGACATAGTCGTCAGTGAGTTTGCGTCGTATTCCCAAATCATGCCCATCTAATTAGCTTCCCCCCTGAAGATATGTTTCGCCCGTTATTTGAGGTCACCAAAGATCCAAAGACTCATCCGGAGTTGCATGTCTTCTTGCAACGCGTCATCGGGTTTGATTCAGTTGACGACGAATCCAAAATCGAACGCAGGATTTATAAGAAATACCCCTACCCCCGGCTTTGGGATACGAAAGAATCTCCGCCTTATTCCTATTGGTGAGATTTTTTGAAAAATTACCGTTCGCCCTGATGCTTAATTTCGACAACCAGGGTATATTATATGTTCGCCAACATGGCGACTTTGAACCATTGGCGCCGTATGCGCGGTTTTAGTGAGTCTGACTATTACGATAGAAGGGATTTGGACCTTAACATTTGGAGCATAGATACTTTCGTGTTCCGCCCTCATGGCGGAGAAGCTGGAGACACGGACCATCTTGCGTCCGGTTTTTTGACGGCTCATTCCATCTCTCATGGGATTTTATTGCGCAAGGTTCCTGCGCTGCAGTATCTCTTCTATTTGAAGCAGATCGGTCTTGCCATGAGTCCTCTCAGCAATAACGCGCTTTTCTTGACGTACGAGAGGAATCCAATCCCCGATTTTTTCAAAGTTGGGCTTAACGTCAGTCTGAGTACGGACGACCCATTGCAGTTCCATTTTACAAAGGTCGGTGTAGCCATATTTAGACCGCTTCATGAGTATTGAAATCGCATTTCAGGAACCTTTGTTGGAAGAATATAGCGTTGCAGCTCATGTTGAGTTACACAAGCCACACAAGGGAACCTTTGCTTACTGATTTCTTGTGTCAGATATATAAATTCACACAGAGCTCCTTAGCGGAACTTGCTAGAAATTCTGTTATCCAGAGCGGATTCGAGATGGAGATCAAACGACATTGGTTAGGAAATCAGTGGTATCTACCGGGCTCAGCTGGAAATGATATCAACAAAGTCAGTCACTCGGTTCTTTGCTCACACTAAGACTAATGTTGTTTACCAGACAAATGTCCCGAATATCCGGTTGGTTTATCGACACCAGACTCTGACAGAAGAATTGCGGATGATCAAAGGAGGCTGAAAGGTCAGATCTCCAGGGACAACGGGACGAAACTCCTTGGGTCTGCTAGGCCCGGAATACCTGTTTTACGCAGTGCAGTAGATGGATTGTAGATGGACTTGTAAAGCATTTGTAGATTACTTACTTTGGATGGCATTAGAAACGACGTTTGGTATTTGTTCGTGTTAGTATGCGAAGGGGTCTTGAAAAAAGCTCCTTGGATCTTGACTCGCAGATTCTCCCTTGCCGGACATCCTCAATGCCGTCTGCTATTAAGTCATCCAAGTCCTCCAGAAAAGAGGCCCCCCCGAAAAATTCTGCAAAAGAGGAAAAGGTATCCGCAAGAGTCGCGAAAAAACCATCGAAACATGTAGACGCGTCAGAAGAAGACTCGGATGAGCAGGACAAATCTGAGGAGGAAGGTGCAGGGAGAGAGCCTGAGGAATATGATGAAGATGACAGTGATGATGAGGGCGTCGATGAAGAGGGTATGGAACGACTTATGAAGGCTTTGGGCGACGATGGTCTGGACGAATTCGATCAAGTCCAGCTTAATATCGCGTTGGGCGACGAAAGCGATTCTTCGCACCTGGAAGAGGAAGACGACGAAGATGAAGATGAGGATGGGGATGTGAATTCTCTAGAAGTCGAATTATCGGAGGATGGGGGCCAGGGGGTTGATGATGAAGACGAAGCCGGAGAACATGGCGTGGAGGTCGAGGTCGAAAATGGAGAAGAGGAAGGTGAAGGAGACGAAGGCGATGAAACTCAAGAAGATGTTGCTCTCGACGACGTAGACTTTGTTGAGGAGGACACTGTTCCTCGACAAAAGCTCGAAATTGACAACAAGGTATGTTCTTATGTGTCCCAAGGGTTGCACAACTACTATGATTTACAGATTGCTCTCGACCGAATCCGTGAGACCATTCAGCTAGACCCATCCTTGCCCTGGACAGAAACACTGGTGTTGTCATGTCCCGAAACAATAGATGTCGACGTGCACGACGATCTTAACCGCGAACTAGCCTTGTACGTGCCTTCCATCTCCTTCGGGATATTGAGGAGAGCTTGCTGATCTTTTTCTTGATCGAATCAGTTATAAACAAGCTTTACATGCCGCAAACGCTGGACGTGCGCTCGCTGCAAAACACAATCTCCCGTTCACCCGCCCTTCCGATTACTTTGCCGAGATGGTGAAGACAGACGCGCACATGGAGCGGATACGTCAACGTTTGCTTGATGAATCTGCAACCATCAAGAAAAGCGAGGACAAGCGGAGAGAACGCGAAGGAAAGAAGTTTGGAAAGCAAGTGCAAGTAGAGAAACTGAAGGAGCGCGAGAGATCCAAGAAAGAGATGGTGGAGCGACTGAAAGGGCTCAAAAGAAGTATGTGTACTTTTCAATGCATTTACACGCTATTGATGTCTGTACTTAGAACGAGGAGATGTTCTCGACAAACCCCAAGGTGATGACGACTTCGATATTGCGGTTGAAGACGCTATTGCCGACCGTCCGGCGAAACGGGGGAGGGGTGCAGGGTCGGCAGGAAGGGGTCGTGGGGTCACTCGCACAGCCCGAGATTCAAAGTATGGATTCGGAGGTGCAAATAGACGCTCCAAACAAAATACCCGGGACTCGACTGATGATTTTGGATCGAGAGGTGGTGGTCGAGGCGGACGTGGTGGCCGGGGTGGTGCAAGGGGAGGACGGGGAGGGGGAGGAAGGGGCGGAGCAAAGCGGCTTGGTAAAAGTAGACGAGTCGCTGCACGTAGCAAGTCATAGCATCCTAATCACTACGTCGCTTGCAATTGTCGAAGTCGAGCCAGGCGTGTCACGGCCGTGTGCAACGAGATAGCACAACGACCCAGATGAATTTCGCGTGAACTTACAGTAAACTTGGTTTATAGGGAGTCTAAATATTTCACATAACACGGTATACATTAGATTATACGTCCCTCCTCACAACGCATCACCCGTGACGCGCCACGAAGCTACTGATAAACAGCGATATAGTTCATTTCCCATTTCGCGGCTGGGCAATTTTTTTTCGATGATCAGGAGTGCATTACGTGAAAAAAAGAACTCCTCACCTTTGAAGTTGGTTGGATCAGCCACTGCACTAGCACACGTCCCGCTACATCCCGAAGAAGGAAACGTTGGATTTCCTAAATCCCCACAAAGCGTGATGTCCAGCACTAAACTATGATCCTGAAAGTGTGTCGAAATATCGCAGGACGCCGAGGACCAAAATGCAGCTGGAGTTCCCCAAAAAGAAGGATCAGGTTGCTGGGCGCTAATGTCGCTCGGGATCGCGTTCCTTGCGAAATGCCATATCTTGATTCCAGAATCATCCCACAAGTGAGCGAAGACACCACCACCGATCGAGTTGAAGCCTGTGCCGTACGATGTCGAGTTTGCGTCCACAAAATTGCAACCAGCGTTGTGGCCGTTCCCGCTAGCGCATTGAGTGTTGAGCACTTTGGCCGTGACTCTGAGGTGGTTGGTGGATAGGGTGCAGCCCGCACTCGAATGAAGGGAGTACACATTGGTCTTTTGGTTATGAACACCCTCAAGAACATCGATCTCGCCTAGCAAAGCATATCAGCAATTTGAAGTGGGTACAATGGGAAGACAACAAACCTCCGGTTGGCCAATTTGGCCCCACAGACCTATACGGTCTGTGGGTCAATACTGCATACTTTTATTAAAGATGACTAACCAATATGCGGGCCAAACACTGCACCCATGCGGCATAGCAAAGAAATCGGCGATGAATAGACCACCAGTGTAAGTCTTCTTGGAGCTGATTCTGACACTAAATGAAGTGGTGTAAGGGTAAGGATTTCCTCGAGCATGTACGATGGATGGACACGCACGAATTGCGTGGAGTGCCGACAGGCAACGAGGACTTATCATCCACGGTCAGAACGGCAGTGCCGTCGGGCTGCACAAAGGCAAGCCCTTTGGACATCGCATTTTTCTTGCTTTGAAATGCAACAGCACCATGAGTGGGGTCTTTCCCTGTGAAAAAGTCCCATTCACTGAGGAAGGGAAGAGACCCTGCATCAGAGAGTTATAAAAGACGCACTTCAGAAAATCATTTCCTTGATACATATCTACAAGTTGAAAAGACTGTCGAGGGTTGATGACGTTGTGTAGTCCCGCTATTTGGGAATGTCTCCGTGTCCTATTGGAGCCTGCTCGATTGTGGCCTGCCACTGTTCCAAAAATAAGAAAGGGAAGAAGGATCGTAGTTGGAAAAATCATGAAGAAACGACGAAGGTGAGGGGATACCTTGAGGAGAGCCAGTTCTTATAGTGCAGATGTGCATGCTTTGGCCACGACAATAGAGAGGCGAACCTCTTTCATGGCCAAGGCCCAGGCAGTCGAATAGAGATTGTGGCCAAAGGGAGGACGCCAGTCTTTGTTTCCGGGAATAGCCTTCATCAGAGAGGACCCGCGATCGACGATTGTAGTACTGACAGCAGTTCTTGTGTAGATGCCATTTGATACGTGACCCTCGGCGAGCAGCGGGGAAAAGCTATCAGGTTGGTAAATCATAACAATAGCCTAGATGTCGTTCGACAATGGCGACCGAATCACGGTCCCCCTTTTTCCCGTGGCCAGTATTCCTTCAAGAAATGCCAGATCTAGTGCCTGCTGTTGGACATCATTGCATCCAGCACTCTTGGCAGCGTGGAAGAGGTTGAGCGTTGAAGTGATCACGAGAGCTCGGGCGTGCGCGCGTCATCCACCATGCCAGTCCCTCGCCACATCCTCGAGCAGCTGAAGCAGCTGATCCCTCCGCTGGATGGCACCCTGCACAAAGGGCAATCAGGTTCATCCCACCAGCCTTTATTCTTGACTAAGACTCACATGTCCAGGACGCGTCGGTATACTTGGAGGAGCTCTTGAGTGAGTTCACCTCAGCCAATGTGGGCCAATGGGGATGAACTACGGTGTTCAGTTACACAGGTGCACCCTACTTCGCCGCGATATCTGCTCTAAGGCTTGTACGCCGACTATCACATTCCTCCCATCGCGATACACTTCTAAGAAAAACATAGGGAGCCGATCTATCCCATGTCATATGTTCTCCGACTGCTGCAAATGCCATCAAGTCATATTCTCCAGACCTGATCGTACATCCGATCCTGCGCGAAGAACTGTACGCTGAGGTGACCATCTTTCACTGGACCGTACGCTGAGCATTCTGCTCCAGAACTCCGCAGCAAGTAAAACCCACCCTGGATTCACTGCTGTCCCGCCTGCACGTTCTCGTCATTGGTCCTGGACTAGGCCGAGAACCCTACATGACATCCTTTGCTAAACTTGCCCTCGCATTGGCCCAGGCGAAGGGAATGTTCGTCGTTCTGGACGCAGATGCCCTCTGGATGGCTGGGGACGACTTGTCGATAATCAAAGGTTACTGCAGAGCCGTCGTCACTCCCAATGTCGTAGAATTCAAGCGTTTAAGGGAGCAGCTCGGCGTAGGCACAGGAGCACCTGCCGACACACTCGCCGGTTTGGTTTCCCGGGCTTTGGGAGGCGTCACTGTTCTCGAGAAGGGTGCGACGGACATCATCGCCGTGGATACAACAGGAGACGCGGACAATCTAGATCGCAGTAAGCTAGATCGTGCGGACGAAGAACGAGAGAAGATTTCGGAATCCATCAAAGTAGATCTCCAGGGCGGCTTGAAGCGGTGTGGAGGGCAAGGGGATATCTTGAGCGGCTGTGTCGGTACATTCCTTGCGTGGGGCAAATGTTACGAAGCTGGGATATTTGGGTGTGCTCCATCCCCTCTCCTTGTCAACGGAAAGCTGATTAGCTCAAACAGTTCCGATGACCATCGTATCTCCGTCTCGCGATTACCCTTATTAGCCTCTTTGGGTGGTAGCATAGTGACGCGCACAGCCAGTCATCGGGCTTTTTTGAAAGAGGGACGCGGTGTCATCACAGCGGATATGATCCCTGAAATTGGAAAGGCTTTCGCCGCTGTTTTCGGAGAGGACTTTCAAGATCAAGACAGGTCATGATGGTCGGTTCCAATATTCGTTCCAATATTTATGTCACAACGGAACTGTGGCCCGACTTCGGCTTCGATTTTCTTATACATTTACATGTTTTCCTTCCAGTCTTCGGACTCTATTCCTCATAGCGTCGCTCATGGCCATGGGGTCTTATTCATCGTCAAAATGCCTACTTCTCTTGATCCGGCCGATTGCATACATACTAATGTTCTTTTATAGGACGGTTTTTATTGGACAAGTATAATAATACAGAGACCCTTGAACCACAACAGTTCCCAAAGGTCTATTTTAAGTACCCCTTTCTCGATGGTACTCGTCAACTGTCAACACAAATTGGCGCGCAAGACCCAAATGGCGCAGGGGATTCATTTACGGCTTCAAATGAGTGTTCCAGGTAGAGGAAATTCCCAGGACTCGCTCACCCTGTTCAAGGCCGGTCTTCCGGAAACGGGTGGACCTGGGTGGACTCTCGATTTCGAAATTGCTAAACTGTCCCTTCATACTTACCTTTTTGAGAAATGCTTCCGGTCAGATGCGTATCACCGTCGATCAGGGTTCAGAGTGCCTTCAATCACTCCAAGAGACCACTAGATAACCTTCGCATTGGATAACTTTTCAAGCGGAGGCTGACAACAAACTAACAACTACACGGACCGGGAAACACATCAATCCGATTCGATTCCCTTTATCCAAATTTCTACGCATGTCAATCCATTCGAAATACTGTTCGGGTAGATGTCGTTCACTAGACGAGACGGTGAGATAATAAGATGTGGTGAATAGAGAGGTTACTCGCAGTGATAACAGTGGGCTTGTCCCGTCCCAAAAATTCCTTCAACCTGCTTAATCCCAATGCGACCTCGATCAAGCCCCTCAAACCGTCTGCAGCATCGCGGGCCAACTCGACGGGCCCGGCCTCTGGCGGCACATATCGCTCCACGTACATTCTAACGGTGGCTCCCTGACTTCCCGTTCCGCTTAGCCGGAAGACCACACGAGATCCGTCAGAAAAGGTGATAACTTGGCCTTGCTTCGAGGAGACAGATTTGTCGATGGGATCAGTATATTCGAAGTTATAAAGCTCCGTGACTGTGAACGTGCCCGAGGTCAATGACGATGTGTGAGTGGTGTTGTTCAACGAGCCGGTCACTAATGCCTTGTCGAGATGTGCGACAAGAGCGTTGGCCCCTTCAGAAGACACTTCTTCATAATCATACCGGCTGAAAAAAGACCGCCCATATTTTGCATAGTGGGCGTGTAGAATATCGTTGATCCCAATCAACTTTTTAGATTCGGCATTGGCCGCAGCGATTATGTTCAACCACGCTGATAACAACGTCCATAAGCTTCGAAATCCCGGCTCCAGTGTGCGATGAAAAACGCACCAACAACAGCCCAAAGCCCATCCTTTTCGCGGATGTGATCGGAGCCAGTACCGAAAGACTCTTCGCCACAGATGGAAAGTCTACCAGCATCCATGAGGTTTCCAAAGAATTTCCAACCTGAAGGGGGACATTGCGTTGAGCGATCTAGCATCTGCACGGACAACTTACCCGTTGGAACTTCAAAATATTCAACCCCTTTGTTCTTCGCCACGAGATCGATAGCTTTGCTAGTCGGCATGCTTCTAGCCAATCCTTTGACTCCACCTTGCTTTTTGAAGTACGGGATAATATGGGCCCAATCTGCAATGATCGCCACAGAATCGGAGGGAGTTACGAAGGCCCCCTTGCCATAGATCATGTTTCTATCGCCGTCACCGTCACTAGCGGCTCCAAATTCGATGCCGTTCTTCTCGACTGCATCGACAAGACTGTGCGCGTAGGTTAGGTTGGGATCGGGATGTCCTCCACCGAAGTCAGGAAGGGGAACGCAATTTTGCACCGAGGTCTCTGGTAGCCCAAGAACATTAATCAAGATCTCTTTTGCGTACGGTCCGGTGACGCCGTGGAGACCATCGAACAAGACCCTGTAATCCGACTTGTGTTTTCCCAGAAATGACTTGATAAGAGGAAAATCGAAGATAAGTTGCAACAGTTCTACGTAGTCGACAACGGAATCGATGATGGAGACTTTTGAGGGACCATAGGTGAATTCCCCGAGTTCGGACAAAGGAACCTGGACGTAGATCAGAGAAATCATGGCAGCGGGATGGTGTTGGAGTAACTTGCAGGTTTATCTTCGATGACCTTGTATGTCTCAATGGTCTTTGTCTTTTCATAAATCTTGTTGGTGACGTTCTCGGGAGCGGGACCACCATTCGACACATTATATTTGATTCCAAAATCGTTGTCGGGACCTCCCGGGTTATGACTAGCTGTCAGCAATATGCCACCATATGCTTTTTGCTTGCGGATGATGTGCGATGCCGCAGGGGTGGACAAGATACCGTCCTGCCCTACGATGAACTTCGCTACCCCGTTAGCCGAACCTATCTTGAGGATAGCTTGGACCGCTTCGTAAGAGAAGTAGCGGCCATCCCCCCCGATGACGAGGGTCGCTCCCTTGGCATTGATGGAATCGAATATCGCTTGGATGAAATTCTCTGTGTAGTGCTAGGAAAAAGGAGTGAGTTGTGATATAGATCTATAGATCTGTCAATCATCGTACCGGCTGTTGGAAAACCTTGACTCTAAAGGGCGCGATTAGCCCATGGTCGTGATGTAGTGTATTATTGAATGTCAAACCTTTTCCTCAAACCAGAGGTGCCAGGCTTTTGCCCTTCAAACGGCTTGGTTGGAATTTCTTGGATCATCGCGGAATGGGGAGATCTACGGATCGCGAATCGGATTCTCATAGTCCAAGTCACGTGAACCGGAATCAATTAAGTTGCGTCTGACATGACTCCGTCAGACGACGTATTAGTAACGCGTAGTATGATCGACGGTACAAAGTAGGCTATTCAACGTTATCAACACGTCGACGCCACTGGTGCTGATGTTGACAGGCGATGCCAAAGGTACAAATACGCAACTTGAATGTGGAATTTTAGGTCTTGACGAATTCCAGCCAAAAATCGGGCTGAACGTAGAGGGGTGCTTCTCACTACGGTCGCCATACTATGTACTACCGTAGCAGAAATTAGACCATGGGGGAACAAGGCGATCTAATCTCCAATCGGATTATCGTCAGCGATCCGAGTCGGAACTCAATTCTTTGACGAGAAAAACATTAATATTCAAGTTAATATAGGATATAATCTTTGTGAAGGATCTTTGTGAACACTGTTTGCCATATTAATCATCACACACTCTGCCTCCTCCTACTGACTCGGCGAAGACGAGCAAGAGAGGTGGCGCAACAAGATTCACCATCAGCCTAACGATCGGCTGTTATCTTGTACAGTCCACACAGTTAACAGGCCCCACCACCCTTACTCCCTTCGTAATTATATTGTGTGATATTGATAAAAATCTGGAGCAATCCACGAGCAACCCACACTTCCAAACATGTGACGGTACGGACTCCACCGGGTTTCAGGACATCGCTGTAATTCGACGCGATCCGGCGCCCGCATCCTAATGTATCAGAGTCTCGAGTGCGACGACAGGCCTGTCATGTCATCGTCCATATTATAGCCATGAGGCGTGCGTTTTTGGTTCTTCATATTTAAGAGTTAGCCATATCCCACAAAGAGATCTATATCGAATACCTTTCGCCGGCCCTTTGGACGGTAACCATGAGCCCTCTCGTAATGTCTGTGTCGCCGTGCCGGGTCGCTAAACGCTTCGCCGCAATGGAAACGACATTCAAGCGGCGTTTCACCCGTGCTGCAGGCGGGGGACCCACCGTCAGCGCCTAGTCATTTCAGGGAGACGCTACTCACTGGGTTGCTTTGTGAACATTCAGTGCCGTTTTCTGCCACGCGACGAACAGCAAGTGAGAATCCAAGTCAACCAGGGAAATATGTTACTCACCTGACCAAAAGCCTTGCCGCAGTAAGGACACATGTGCGGCCTGGACAAGCGTCTGTCAGACAAATCCTCAACCGCACTTGCAGGACACCGCGCTTACTTAATTTTAAGATGGGTGACTTCAATGTGTCGCTTCATGGCTTGTTTCTCCGACTGGTAATCGCATGGGGAGCCCGATTCTTCTTCCTTCTTCCAAAGGCATTGATAATAAGGAGTGCCGTGTGCATCAGCTTCTTGAACTGCGTACTTTTCCCATGTGCGCTTGGCAGGATTGGGAGCGGGAGGGTGCTGTGCATTGCCATACTCGTCATTGTAGCTGAAGATTCTCAAGCCATCCGGCTGGATTCCCCCTTCCCGAGTGTCAGGCCTCCTATAGATCACGACGTTCAGAACGAGAGGTAACGGCATCAAATCATATGAATGTCGCCAACCTTGTACTGTAGGGAAGAGGTCTTTTGATGGTTTCGTTTAGTAAAAGCTCTCCTTCGAGGGGTAAAACAAAGGTATAATTACCTCTCTGCGTTGTAAGGGGAATCTGAAGTGCTCTGGTCATCATCAGTCCATGTCGAGGACGACGCATCAGAGTAGCGAGAGTTATCCAGATCGTTCGACGGCGTGTGTACCGTAACAATCTGCGGGGGTTGATGGCCATGGCCGCCATGGCCGTAGGTGATGGTTGGGAAAAAGCTGTTCTGATGTCAGTCGAAAGGAAACACAGGCTAATTTACGCCACTCACTGTTCAGGAAATGCTTCACGGAAAGATGGTAAAGTGACTACGGGGGTCGTAGAGCCCGAGGGGCGCGAATCTCTGAGATAAACGTGTTTGTGTGAGTCTATGCGATGGCTAAAATTGGTTATTTTACCTTGCTAGCGATCCACCGCTCGTAACTATGCGACGGAGCGTATGCGGGTACCGTTCCATGCTTGCAGGTGGTGGGCGCGGGCTGTAATCAGGCGATTCACGTTCTATACGGTGGCATGGCGAAAAGTCGTCCGCATGGATGAGGGAGCGAATCCGCATATCTGGATAGTGTCTGGTTTGGCAGAACACCGTGATGGCAAAAGTGTGGCGTCAGTGACAAGATCCTTGGTCTCGAGGGTGAAAGAAAATGTGGCAATAGGTGCCTCAACGGACAGAATCCTTTTGAAAGACATGGAATGAACCACGGAAGAAGAGAGACAACTCACGTTCCTCCTGACCGATGAGAGCTGTTCTCCGAGGCAGATCGCGGATGATACCGTCGAAGTGGGTCTTGTGTAACCGATGGTGATGCCTGCATATGACAGGCACTGTCTTGTCAGGGAATGAGGGTGGGTTAAGTGCCCTTTATTTAAAAGAAATCTCTGGGTCTCGGAGGGTCCTCGTGGTTCAATCTCCGGCCTCCAAAGGTCTCAGCCGAATTTGGAATCATGCAAAAGGACAAAATGTCACAACATTTCCCCTGCGCTTCGACATCGATCATCATGAATATCATACCCCAAATGGTAGTACGTTCAGTCTGAGTCTTTTGGAAAAAAATGATGAAGATCAGGGTTGAGGCGACGGCCCGACACGATGGCCAGAGATGCTCACAAAAGACTATTTGGGGAAAAATGACAATGCTGTTTAGAAATGCCCGCCATGCTTGAGTTTCATTGTACGCGTGCTCACATGAACGTGGAATTTGAAAAAAAAAAAAGCCACCTGCCCTTCATTGTTTTTATCCCGATTTGAAAAAGCGCCTGAGTGGCCTTCACATTCATTGGCAGTTTGTGGATCACCTGAAACGATCGAGGGCTCGAGGGTGCCCAATGCCGTTATCCGTGCTTATCCGTGTGACTCCGAAATCGGAGGCTAACCATATAGAATAGAATTGCTTCCAAGGACCGTCAGCCTGCACAAGACCGACTCGATATTAAAAAAATGATGCAACCCACCGGCACCGGTTACAATGCTAACCGTGTCGAGTTTCATAGTTGTACGCGAGTTGCAACGAACGGGACTTTTAAGGCTCCCATTCGTTCAAGGACCCGCCGGTCGGGCTAGGCTCGTCTTCGAACGTACCCTTGATGGTATATTCCAACGATTGGGTCGGACTTGGCCAAAGTGCTGAAAGACCGCCCAGGAATGAGCTGCACTTGCCACTCATGATCATATGCGGAGAACAAAATAAAGCGTATACGATGATGGGATAACGGCGGCCGGCGCCCAATACATACATGTCATTCCGACCTACAAAACATACTACAGGACACCATTGCCGCTAACGCTGAGATCAAGCTTAAGTAGTGATCAAGTGTACCTGTGTCAGTGAGGATCAACAATTTGAAGTTTACACTACAGAACACCATTGTTGCTAACGCTGTGATCAAGTGGTGATCCAGTGTACCTGTGTCAGTGAGGATCAGAAATTTACACTGTATGCACTTTGCGCGCCATCACCACGCTATTTTCCTTATTTGGAAACAGGGATGATGCCACGTTTACAAATTGAGGCAAATCTAGGACCGATACAAGCGTCGCGGAACCGGGAGCCGCCACAGACTACATAGGTGTATATGCTCCAATACAGTGATGTACAGCCCCGCAATCGCTCCCTCCACTGCGAACCTTTCCTCCACCTGTGGAAACCCGTCCCACCCCTAGCCCAAGGCGCCAAGTGCGGCGCCGAGCTCCCGCATGCCTCGGCAACGCTGATGCTGATATTCAAATCGACTTGGCAATGTTGCATCCCGATGAGACAAATGATTCTGTCATGGACCCCGAGGGGTCTCCGCAACAACCATCTTCGCGGCCCTTTCAGCCTTTTCCTTCTCAATCCAAGACGCGACGTCTCTAACGGCATTGATAGGACGAGTCTTGTATCCCATCAGGTAACCTTGCAGGCTCGCCATCGAAAACTCGCGTTCAGGAATCGCGTCCTCGAATTGGTCAGCCAGCTTCAAGATCCTGCCCTGGGAGATCCTTGAAACGGCAAGGTCGGCGCGGTGAAAGTGGCCCGAAACCGCCACTTTGGCTTCTAAGGTACTAGCCGCCGTTTTTGATTCCTGTACTCCATTTGTGTCGAGGTCAATAAGATCAACGTCCACCTCGGAAGACGATTCCGAATCTAGATCCGAACCCTCCTTGCCGGCATTCCCCCGGACATGGGGAGCCGTTTTGTCATCTTCCGCGAGGTAGAAGCAACGATACAATTGGCCCGCCTGGAATTTACTGGCGAGCTTGAACTCGATGTGGATGTCCATACGACCCGGACGACAGAGAGCGGGATCGAGCGAAGAGTATTTGTTGGTAGTCGCAAAGAGAATTCTACCCTCCTGAGCCCCAATTCCATCAAGCGCATTCAGCAGACCACTCAGACTGACTTTGCTGCTACACCCGCCCGTCAGTTGCCGATCGAGAATATATATATAATGTGACAAGAACACACCTGGTCGACGGGGCGGCACTTTGTGGAGGTTTGTCGGGTTCCCCGTTAGAAGGAGTAGTTGCACCTGTTGGTGCATCTCGGTTGAGACTTTGAGTGAAGGCGGCATCGATGTCTTCCATCAGGGCAATGCATTTTTCTTTTCAAAGCTTCATGAAGTCTTGGTTAATAAATAACTGGGAGCGCTTACCTGGGAGTTCCGAGGTAAGCTGGCTGAGACTTGAATC
>Ga0307516_10002725_pt1 | contig 23282 bp, 6 predicted proteins | sample 19_EM_MG_FD_203310 | JGI IMG/M metagenome (GOLD analysis project Ga0307516, IMG submission 203310) | Populus trichocarpa ectomycorrhiza microbial communities from riparian zone in the Pacific Northwest, United States - 19_EM | ecosystem: Host-associated > Plants > Roots > Unclassified | place...
TGTGGTGAAGGGGTAAGGTGCAGGGATGCCACCCATTTATAAAGGGTTTATTTGCCTCACGCCTAAAGAGTTCGGGTTGGAGTTACTCGTCACTGAAAACAGATAATTTACAGATAGAAAATGCGAGTATAAGAAAGAATTTGAGCATGAATTAATTTTAATTTATATGGTAGATGAGTGAATGATGATATTTTAGGCACTCATTAATTACCCGCACCCCAAACATGCAAATTATTTGATTTCACTTCACATCATTCTCGTCCCTACAATACTTTGTGTCTGTTTTTTTCTAAGGAAAAAAAAACAAAAGATAAAACGAATTTCTATAACTTCAATTAAAGCCATCGAAGATGGAAAATGACATTTTCTTTTGAGAAAAACAAAAATTCTATTTTTTTGTATCTTTCTTGGTATTCCACAAAAAAAAAAAAAAAAAAGAAGATGAGTGACCACAAAATGCCATTTTACGTCTAGCAAACTAAAGGTACATGGAACTTAAAATTAATAATTTATTGTCTTATATAGAAATTAGCACTGAAATAATAGGACCTGGTGTTGACAGAATCGCCATTTAATTTCATCAACTTTGTAAGTTTTTGAAAATCAATAACATAATACACACATTCAAGCTTTATTATTCACTTCCACTTCAGGTGAGGTTGGATTTTTTTTAATGTAAAAATATATTTAGATGATATTAATTTGTTTTGTAGCAGAAAAAAAATTTAAGTTGTATAAGGATTGACTGAATATAATTTGCATGAATTTGTGGATCCAAAAGTAATTTATACAATTTATAAAAATATAATTTGACTAAAAAATCAAGACGATATATGTTTTTAGTATTAACATAATAACATATTAGATTGATTTGGGTCAGCCTGAATTAACATGTCAAATTCGCAACTCGGATTATGATACTATGATAACCCCACATAAAGTAAATTAAATTAAATTATGAAGCTTTATTCTCAACCAAACCAATATTAAAGAATGAAATTGAAAAAAAATCAATTAAAAAAGGACTTAAAAAAAACTCGAGTTAATCAGTCAAACCCAAGATCCAGGCCATAAGACCAAGATAACCCCATGAAAAGCAAATCAATTAAAAAAAAAACAATTAAAAAAAGAATAAAAAAACAACCTAATTCAATATGTCAAACTCATGACCTGGATCATCAGATCGAGATAACCCCATAGAAAAAATGATTAAAAAAACCTAATTTAACTCGGTTTAACCTACTAAATCCGCTACTTTGGTCATAAAAATGAGATAACCCCATGAGAACAAATCAAAACAAATTATGAAGCTCAATTCTTAATCTCTCATAGCATATTCAATATTAAATGATGAAATTTGTAAGAAATTTAATTAAAAAAAAATAACACAAAAAAAGAGTCAAGTCAACCTGAGTTAACCTATTAAGTACTATTATTGGGTCATGAAGCTGAGATAGCCTAATAAAAAACAAACATAAATAAATTATAAAACCTAATTCTCAATCAAATACAATATTAAATGATGAGATTGAGGAAAAATATTTTTTTAAAAAGGAGAAAAAACATGTCAATTGGGTTAATTTGCTAAATTCACAACTCAAGTCATGAGACGTGGACAACCTAATAAAAAAAAGATCAAATGTTGACGGACCCATGACCTGGGTTATGAGACCAAGATAACCTCTTAGAAAAAAAAACAACTTGATTTAACCATGATTAAAATGCTAAAATCAGCGACTTCGATCATGAGACCAATATATTCTCATAGAAAGCAAATTAAAACATATTATGAAACTCAATTTCTAACCGACCCAATATTGAATAATGAAATTAGAAAAAAAATTCAATTAAAAATAAGATACAAATAAGCATTATTTCTGAGTCATAATGTCGAAATAACATAATAGAAAGTAAACAAAATAAATTATGAAGTATAATTCTCAATCAACAAAATATTAAAGGATGAAATTGAAAAAAAATAATTAAAAAAAAAACCGAGTCAACCAAATTAACATGTTAAACCCTAATTCCCAATCAAACACAATATTAAATTATGAGATTGAGGAAAAATCAATTAAAAATAGAGAGAGAAAAAACGAGTCAATTGGGTTAACCCACCAAACTCCCGACTCGGGTCATGAGACGTGAACAACCCAATAAAAAGAAGATCCAATGTTGATGGACCCATGACTCGGGTCATGAGACCGAGATAACCTCTTAGAAATAAAATAAAAAATGACCTGATTTAACCATGTTAAAATGCCAAAATTGACGACCTTGATCATGAAACCAAGATATCCCCATAGAAAGCAATTCAAAACAGATTATGAAACTCAATTCCTAACCGACTCAGTGTTAAATAATGAAATTAGAAACAAAAATTCAATTAAAAATAAGATAAAAAAAACTACCCGAGTTTACTCAGGTTAACCCTTTAAACATTATTTTCAAGTTATGAGGTCGAAATAACATACTAGAAAATAAACCAAACAAATCATAAAGTGTAATTCTCAATCAACAAAATATTAAAGGATGAAATTAAAAAAAAAATAATTAAAAAAAAGAAAATAAACTGAGTCAATCGGGTTAACCTGTCAAACCCGCGATCTGTATCATAATAATGTGATAATTCAATAAAAAATAAATTTAATATTAAAGAATAATTTTTTTAAAAAAAACATTGTTTGAAAACAAAAAAGAAGCAAAACAATACTGATTTATAAGAAGAGTACAGTAAACCTATGTCTCTGAATAATGCTCTTCGAGGATGTGTAATGTAAAACCCCACTTTTCTTTTAGTGTTTATATATATATCAGATCAAAGGGCTGAGATGTAAGAAGTACTCCAGTAGCATTACTTTCACATTATTAGATCACTTCTATGTGGCATCAATGCCAGCGTGTGGGTTTCATTTTAAGAAAGTGTATATGCTTTTCATCAAAATTTAATTTTTTTTATTTTAAATTAATTTTTATAATATTTTAAACTATTTTAATATGTTGATATTAAAAATAGACTTTCAAAAATAAAAATTATTTTAATATATTAAAAAAATACTTTGAAAAATAATATTTACCACATTATCAAATACCCTAGAAACCACAACATACCATATCATTAAATATTATTGCAATATATAGCATTATCTTTTACCAAGCATATCATTAAATTAAATTTTAGCATGATATATGTCATTCAAAACAGTTTTTAAAATTTTAAGAAATATTTTTTTTACTCTCTAAAAGTTAAAATAAAAAAGTGTTTCCTAAAATTTTAAAAACTGTTTTAAATGATATAGAAAAATGCTTATACATATAACCCAAAAATTTTTATATATATATATATATATATATATATATATATATAAAATTTCAATTCTTAATCAATTTAATATTAAAGAATAAAATTAAAAAAAATTAAATATAAATAAAAAAAATTAAAATCATAAAAACATACTAAAAATATATTAATTTAACATTTTTTTAAACCAAATATATTTTTAAAATGCACTTAAACACAATTATAAATAAAAAAACAAATGACATTTAGAAGTAATAATAATGTGAAGAATTCTTTATGATTGAATATTTATTTCATTCATTTATTTTTAATTCAACTCGCAACACGACAAGAGAAGTAACTAAATAACGCAGTCATATCTATGTACACGGACCATGAAAATAACATGCTTTAATTTTTTTTTTCATTTATTTTAATCATCACAAAGTTACATGGTCAACAAATTGAAAAAAGTAACAGAAAGCCGTTGACAAATCAGGTATACAAGCTTTCAACTCCGGAAACGTTTGCGCCTCACAATGGGACCCACCTACCGCACCACCTCGCACACGCGACTCCTGTGACTCGTGTCTTGGACCCCCCCAATTTGGGATAAATTGTTGTCTAACTGTGTGTATGGTAAATGAGCTAGTTTAAGGTTTTTTTTTTTTTTTAATGTAGTAAATGTTATTTTTAAAAGTGTTTTTTATTTGAAAATGTATTAAAATAATTTTAAAATTTATTTTTATATTAACATATTAAAATGATTTTAAAATATATAAAAAATTAATTGAAAACTAAAAAGCATTTAAAAAAATTTAAAAATATAATTGAAGCAGAATACCAAATATAAACTAAAACTATAAAGGTTAATACCGACAGGGGAAAAAAAAGAGGAGCGAAAATGCAATTAGCCTTAGATTGAGGGCATCGCATCGCTTGCAAGGCAAGAAAAAAATAGAAAGCACCTAAAAGCTTAAAGAAAAGAAATAAAAAACAGTGGTTAAAGAAAGGGAAAAAGGTTCCAGCATCCATGTTGCTGCTCTCGTACTCTCACTCTCTCTCTCTAGACTGTTGACTGATGAGTAGTGATTATGATGATGTTTTTCTTTCATACTCGTTAATTAGCATCCCTCTCCCTCTCTTAAACAGATCCAAAAAGATCTTGCTCTCTGTCCTCAGTTTCTTTTCCTTTGCATGTACCTCTCTCTTCTTGTTTTTTTTTTTTTTTTATTAGTTTTTCACAATGGTGCTCCTCTGATTTTTCATTAAGGCAATGATATCCTACTCTCCTTTTCTTTCTCTGTTTTCATTACACACGGATGCTATTAATATTTTTTCCCAGCAACCAAACAGCACTAATTTTCCTTCTTCTCTACATTTTCATAGCTTCCAAACAGAATAATTCGATTTTTTCAAGTTTTTTTGTTCCTCTTTGTTGCTACAGTTAATTGAAGGACTGGCTTTGGATTAATTAAAAATGGCGACGAAACAGGGATCAAAATCAAGAATATCAGGTTTAATAAGTAATTCAAAGAAACCAGCAGCGAATTCACAGTCATCATCAACGGCATCTTCTACTAAGCAATTTTTAGAGAATTCAATGGACGGTCAAAGCTCACCTGCATCCTCGTCAGCTCGAAGCAAACCACAATATTTTTACTCCGAAAGTGTTAATCTAGATACTGAGAGATCCAAAGAAAATGTAACTGTCACTGTTCGCTTTCGGCCCCTAAGGTTCGTGCTAAATTTTATTGTTAATAAGTACTTGTTTTTGCTAATTTGTGGTTTATTTATTTTTTGTTTTGGTGTTTAGTCCTAGGGAAATCAGGCAAGGAGAGGAGATTGCGTGGTATGCGGATGGAGAAACTGTCGTGCGAAATGAACATAATCCATCTACTGCGTATGCGTATGGTAATTTGTTAAGCTTTCTCTGAATGTATTTAATTGGAATGGCATTGGTAGTGTAAGCCGGATGCATTTGTAGATTAGTTAATGTGTGGATAGGTAGTGTGAAGTTAAGTTAAAGTGCGCTTGAGAACTTGTATGCTTTTGTTTGAATTGATTGTGGGGTGTCTTTTATGGTAATTTTGAAGAAATTAATGTCATATATTGGAGAGTTAGTGCTATGAGTCTATGGGAACCGAAGATATTGTCCGAAGTCCATGGCTACGTTAATCAATTCAAAGGTTCTGCGTTTTATAGTCGTTTGTTTGTGAAATATTTTCCTTTTGCAAAACTCTGAATTATATTTTCATAGTTTTCACGTCATGGTAGTGAAGGTAAGAACACATTGAAGATGGGCTGGCTTTGTGCTTCAATTTCGATAATCAATCGATAGAAGGCTTTATTTGCACTCTAAGGACATTGTTGTTCTTACTCTAGGAGTATATACTTCTTTGCAGTTCCAGGAGATAATTCTTGCTTCTGGGATTTTAATCCTCTCATGCCAGAAACATTACCAAAAAAGGAAAGCGAGAAATTCTGGGCTTCTTTTTACCCAGCATTAATTAATAAGCTATTAGGCCCCTTCATTTTTTTCCCTTTGGGGATAATAGCTGATCAAACGAGTTATATTTAAGACATTCATGTTATTCCTTTTTTTGTCTCTTTATTTATTTTCCCATGCTTGTAGATCGGGTGTTTGGTCCTACAACTACAACGCGCCATGTATATGATGTTGCTGCTCAGCATGTTGTCAATGGTGCTATGGAAGGGATCAATGGTAAACAAAATGGATATTCCTCTGCTTAGGAACTCCAGTTTCTGCTTTCCTTCTTAAGCTTATAGTTTTTTACCTTTGTTTATACATGCTCTTACAGGCACCATTTTCGCATATGGAGTGACTAGCAGCGGGAAAACCCATACCATGCATGTGAGATTTTAATACCTGAGATGCTATTTTTCTGCTGTACTCTTACTATGCATGCAAAATTAAATAGAAATGCCTTAAATACCACACACAAACACTGCATATTTCTACGCCTTAAATCTCATAGCAGATCATTCTCAGACTGCTGTAAGGAAAAAAAGGGGAATTTGCTTAATATGTCATTATATTTTAGGGTCTAGTCTCCAATGTCCAATCTTTTCCTAAAACTTTAATTGCATCCAATCTATCCTTATATTTCAGTTCATTCTTTCTCCAATCTATCTTTCTAGTATCTATTTCCATGCAAAAACTGATGAAAATACCTTGATTTGATCATTTGAGAAATTCAAATCTAACCTAATTTATTAAAGAAATAACCATGAAAAAAAATAAGAATCTTAACATTATATGACAATTCGTTCTTTTTTTCCCTAAAAGAACCTAATTTATTAAAAAAATAACCATGAAAAAAAATAATACAAATATTAACATTACATGACAATTCATTTTTTTTTTCAAATTTATAACTTTAATAAATTAGGTGGGGGTTTGAATTTCTCAAGTGAGGATATTTTAGTTAGCTTGCATGGAAATATCTATTAGAAGGATAGATTGGAAAATAAACTAAAATATAAAAAAACAAATTGGATGTATTAAACTCGTAGGAACAAATTGGAGACTAGACCTAAAATATGAGGACATGTTGAGTTAATTTGCTAGGAAAAAAAATAAAAAAAATCTAAATCATTCCCTGCATACAACACATGTAAAATTAAATAAAAACACCTTGTGTTCCTTGGCATGTATATTTGTATTTGTTGTCTGTGTAATTGAGGTGGCATTATTCATTACCTTTTAACTAATGTTAAAAACATTATGCTTATATTTATCCATATAACAATCAGGGGGATCAAAGGTCACCTGGAATTATACCATTAGCAGTGAAGGATGCTTTTAGTATCATTCAAGAGGTACTTTACAATGAATTGAACCCCCTTGTACGACTCTATCTGATACTTGTTTGAATGCTATTAATTAACATTTCTCTTTGCCTTAGACTCCAAACCGTGAGTTCCTCCTCCGTGTTTCATACCTGGAGATCTATAATGAGGTCAGCTTCTTCCAATTCTCTCTAGCTACTAGCTTAATAATGCTGCAATTTACTGCCTTATTATTAATATTTCTATTGTTTAATATGAGGTAGCTCCACAGCTCCTCCATTTTACAATTTCTTTATTCTTTGGTTTTCGTCATTTCAGGTTGTTAACGACTTGTTGAATCCAGCAGGACAAAATTTAAGAATCAGAGAAGATGCTCAGGTGCTTGCTTACCATCTCTGTATTGTGTTTCTCTATGCTTACCTTCAACACTTATACTATCATCCTCATGGCAATAACTTTTATAGTTGTTTTAATACCAGGATACAATTAACTATTTGCAGTTGTGTGACCAACTATGACTTGCTAAAGTATTTCTTTTATAGCTTTGGACTTTTTGAAAGTCTAAAATAGCCCAAGAGAGGAGTGAATTAGGGCTAAATTGAACATTTGATGCTTTAATAAAATAAACACCTCAATTTCAGTAACAACACACAATTAAGCAAAGAACATATAAAATAAGATAGATAGTAAGAGAAAGACACCAATTCTTATAGTAGTTTGGACAATCGCTTACTAATCTCCTTGAACCTTCATTCAAGTATTTACTATTTAGTTACGGTCTTTTTAGTGGGTGAGACCTTGCTAATTACACTAATCCTTTTCCGGGATCAAGATTAGAAAACCTTACAATCACAGTCTTTTCAAGGATCAAGATTTAAAACTTTGAATTGGCTCACAACGAAAAATTACCCAAGTGATCAAGTGCCATTTACACTTTCACTATAGATAAAACTCTCACAAGAATTATCACACTTCACAAGAGAAGATTACAAAGCATTAAGCTGAAGTCTTTATAGAGATGTAATTTAGCTCAAGAATGTGAAAGAGGGGTTTCATGCAATTTAGGGTTTAAAGCTTTAAGAATTATCACACTTCACAAGAGAAGATTACAGTTCTCTTGACTGTTATCCATAAATTGTGAGACCATATCAACACATAGCTGGCACCATGGCATGCAAACTTTATGAAGTTCGGTTTGAGGACGACCTCAAATGACGCCAGGTTCTTATGATGATGGTTTACCACTTTATTAAATCAATATTGAGCTGATGTGAATGAAAAAAAAAGTTGTTAGGGGCACTATTTATTTAATGATGATAATGATGGCAAGCCCCACCCTCTCTACAACTGAGGTACAGCATCAAGCAAGCTTTTACATGTTGCTGAGGGATCCCTCTATCGTACAATAAATTATGCATCATGGTCTTGGAATATGCATAAACCTTGTGGTGCAAGCTACAAGTCTGCTTGGTTCTTTAGGTGGAATGGGCTGTTGCTGGGTGTCTCATTCCACTTTTGCTTCCATGGGTTTTCAGTTTTCAGTTTCATTATTTATATCGGTTCAATCTCTTGGTCAAGGCATGAGATTTTGAAGCATCTGGTGTTATATGGACTACTTTGTCTTTGCATCATATCAGAGGCAACTCTTACTGCGCTTGCGGGGAGCAGGTGGTTATCAGAATCAGCATATTTTTATTTTTTGCTCAGGTGATATGGTTAAGCTGTTTGAGGAGGACCTGCAATGGATGACTGAATGATCATGTGCTGTCTGGGAAATTGCGACTCTCATCTGAACCACCGATTCTGCTTTTATGAAAGAATCAGTATTTAGATCATTTGAGCACCTACTCATATCTTAACCTTTTTAATTTTTTTGGGTGGGGGTAGAATCTTAATGAATAATAGGCAAGTAAATGGTATAAATTTCAATTCCCAATGTAGAAATTTAATGGTTTCTCTAGTGATATGGTCAGCTGATTAATCTAAAAATGTCAGTTTCATACATGTTGGAAATAAACATGTTTTAATTTATTTTGATTCTTATCTGTAGGGAACTTTTGTCGAGGGAATAAAAGAAGAAGTTGTATTATCCCCTGCTCATGCACTTTCCCTTATAGCAGCTGGGGAAGGTAACTCTCAAGTCAAATCATATGCAGTAAACATACGCAAGAGGATTCAAACAGCATTAGCTTTATTTAATACTATAGTTTCTTACTCTACCTCTCCGGTTCCTAAATAATTATGTTACCAAAACTAATTTTAACCAAAATTCTGAAGAAAAAAACAAAACTACATAATTGAGACTCTAATCAGCATATAGCCCTTTAAATTGAATACTTATGCAAGTAATGGACCGACATCTATGGAAAATTTATCAAAATGATATCCTTTTAAAACTGATATGCATTACTTGTACCGATAGAACTGTGGAAGTTAATGCCATAGGCAGGTTTGTTGAAAGTTAACAACCTATAGAAAAAATTTACAAATTGGTGCAGAACTTGTCTGTCTTGCAAAAGATGCTATTTGATTCTCTCTCCTCCCTGTATGTATATCAAGACTGCAATGTCTTTTCCATGATATCACAATTCTTTCCACGCTTTCTGATCAGGTCTTTCCTTTTGACACAGAGCACAGACATGTTGGGTCCACAAACTTTAATTTACTCAGCAGCAGGAGTCATACAATATTTACACTGGTATTCCTATCTTCCTGCAGCTTTAGTTGATTGTTACATTTCATACTCTCTTTCTTCAAGATAATTATAAGCTTTACATGTTTATTATATTGTAGTGCATTTGCAAGTGATAGTTTTACCTTTTTAGCTTACACGTAACTGTCAGACTTGCACGTCATATTCATCGACCTGCTTAATGAACTTGTTTGTTTTTCCTGAAACATTTGAATATTCACTTGTCTACTTGTTAACATCCAATCTTACGCCATCTGCCCACTCAGTGGCCAATATCCAATCTTTTTGGCAATTGCTAAATTATTCATTTGCCTTTAAGAGTTGCAAGAAATCATTGTCAACTCTGTTTTGGGATAATTCATTTCATCAACTAATGATAGTTTGATCATTTATATATTCATTTCATTGTTTTATATCCTTTCCCACTAACTTTTTCCAATTATTCTAAATACAGACAGTAGAGAGTAGCCTGTATGGTGAAAATAGTGAAGGAGAGGCTGTAAATTTGTCCCAGCTGGTAATTCCTAAGGCTTCTATCTAGAATTGATGTCAAAGGACTTGTTGGTCACCTTTTTAAGTTTTTCATTGGAATTTCTCCTGTTTCTTTAATTATGACAACTCTTTCTTCCCCTTGATTTACTACAATTAATGATTTTGCTTGCTATGTTTGATGTCAATAAATTCCTTTTAACTTTCTGATATTTTACTTATACATGCAGAGCCTCATCGATCTGGCAGGTTCTGAAAGCTCAAAGGCTGAAACTACTGGCGTGAGACGGAAAGAAGGATCCTATATTAATAAAAGTTTGCTGACACTTGGAACTGTGAGGCCTCCTGTACCTGTATTATTCGCCTGTACAACAATAATTGACCACCTTCATGATAAATAATCTGAAAACTATCACATAAAAAACATTATTTATCAAACTTATAGCTTTCTGTTTCAGAATTTACTGCCAATATTTCACTCTTAAACTGAAGGGACGGCCTTACTGCCTTACATATGTGTTTATATCATGCTTGATGGTTTTTTGTTTCTGGTAATCATTTTCTATTTGATGAATTACCCAGCCAGGAACATGATAGAAAATGAGAAACCAGTGTGACTGGGTTACCTTAAGATTGATTGACTTGTTTTAGCTATCTTTTCATGCTTCTAGGTCCGTGTGCTTTTAGGGACTTAATATTGTAATTTGATATTTATGTTCTATTAATGTGCCAAGACTGAATGCACACTCTCTCTTTCTCTTCCCCTCCCTTTGTCCCTCACACATGCACACACTAATGGAAACCATCAATTTGGTGCTCATTATTTACAATTAAATGAACTGTGACTTTTATTCCCTAATAATTCCTAGTGAAAAGAAGTTATGTGCTTCATTTGATAGTCCCCAATAATTTACAATCATAAATATTTAAATTGTATGGATAAAATTGTATACTTGTGACTTCCATAGGTTATATCGAAGTTGACGGATGGGAGAGCCGCTCATATTCCTTACAGGGACTCTAAATTGACAAGGCTACTTCAGTCTTCATTAAGTGGTCATGGGCGTGTATCAGTAAGTGCTTGATAATATTTTGCTAAAAGAAACTACTTTTCTGGTCGTATGATGCATGATAATCATATCATTGTCCTTCAAACAAATGCTGCTTGCATTTAAGAGACTCATTTTCCTTTCGTGTCTGAATTTACAGCTCATTTGCACTGTCACTCCCTCATCTAGTAGTTCGGAAGAGACACACAATACTTTAAAATTTGCCCACCGTGCAAAGCACATTGAAATTCAAGCAGCACAGAACAAGGTATTTTTCCTTAGAGTGTATGCATTCATTCAAACAATCTCACTTGCCAACATTTGAAATGATGTTTCAACCATTTGCAGATTATTGATGAGAAATCGCTTATCAAGAAGTACCAAAATGAGATACGCTCTTTAAAGGAAGAGTTAGAACAATTGAAAAGGGGTATTGTGACAATTCCTCGATTGAAAGACATTGTAGAAGACGACATTGTCCTCCTCAAGCAGAAGGTACTTCTTAAAGAGTTCTACAATCACTTGGAAGATTCTTTCTCTATTTCATAAATTTTCATTTGTTAACTGCAAGATTTAATTTATATGTTTGATCTCAATGTTAGTTTCTTTATTCCTGTCCTTTTCTTCCTTTTCATCCCATGTCCCAATCTTGTATATGACTGTCACTTAATTAATGCATAATGGTTTGATACATTTAGTCTGAATAACCATTATTATGACACAATTTCCATGTTTTGATTTGATATGTACAGCTAGAAGATGGTCAAGTGAAACTGCAATCAAGATTGGAACAAGAAGAAGAAGCTAAAGCAGCTCTATTGAGCAGAATACAGCGGCTGACAAAATTAATTTTGGTGTCAACAAAAGCTTCACAACCATCAAGGATCTCTCACCGCCCAGGTCCAAGGAGGAGGCATTCCTTTGGAGAAGAAGAGGTACTAGGAGCAAATTTGTTTGATTTTTTGTACTTCTATCTATTTTTCTCTTGAACTATGATTTTATTGTTGTATAAAATCTTGGATTATGACTTTTATCTCTAATACTTTCCTAATCTGGAACTCTTTAAGTGGGAGCCTCTGTATAGCAGGGCTTCACCCCTTATTTTTCTGCACTTTCTTATATCTGATTATGGTTGCTTATGTGTAATTTGCAGCTTGCATACCTACCGTACAAGAGGCAGGACTTGATATTGGATGACGAAAATATTGACTTGTATGTTTCTCTTGAAGGAAATACTGAAAGTGCGGATGAGACACTGAAAGAGGAGAAGAAAACCCGAAAGCATGGATTGCTGAACTGGTTAAAGCTACGGGTATGCGTAATTCAAAAGATTTATCTGCATGTTTTTATACTGGTTCTCTTGTAAAACAAAGTAAACTTGTTATTTTATCAGCTAGAGTGATCCTTAAATGATCGGATAGCCTCCTTTTAATAGTTCCAAATTTTGGTTTTTAGTCTTTTATTTCCTTACTTTGGAGGATCATCCCTCTTGTAAATTTCAGCACTGATACAATTGAATTCAATTTTCTTTTTTCTTAGAAATATCTATTCTTCTTGATTAGAAACGAGATAGTGGATTGGGAATGAGCACCAGTGACAAATCAAGTGGAGTTAAATCTAATAGTACACCTTCAACACCTCAAGCAGAAAACAGCAATTATTATGCAGAATCCAGACTTTCACATCCTTCACTTGCAGAAAGCTCTCCATCAGCTGATCTTCTATCTGAGGTCAGGCAGGATAGAGAGGTACCTGAGGACAATTTCCTTGAGCAGGAAACTCCTTTGGTATGCTAATGGTCCTTTCATTTAATTGTGTATTCTTTCTTCTTTTTGGTTGGGGATGCATTACCATGGTCTGCACGCTTAATTTTCATGCGTTGCTGATTTCTAGAATGGCATAAAAACAAGTGATCAGATTGATCTTCTGAGGGAGCAGCAGAAAATTTTATCTGGAGAGGTGGCACTCCATTCAAGTATTTTGAAGCGATTGTCTGAGGAGGCTTCAAGGAATCCCCTGAAGGAACACATACAGGTATTGTGTTGTTCCTATACCTCCTTTTGTTATTAGCTGCTCTTAACAGGCTGAGAAATTTTGCATCATCGTACTTTTGTATTTAAGTTGGAGATGAAGAAGTTGAGTGATGAAATCAAGGTGAAGAATGAACAAATAGCTTTGTTGGAAAAGCAAATTGCTGATTCCATCATGGCCTCTCACAACAGCTTGGCTAACTTGGAAGCATCGCAAGTAAGTTTAGCTCCCTTATGGTAGCACAAACTCCTTGTATATGGCAGCTGCAAGTCCATCTTTAAGCCTTTTGTCTTTGTATGCTTGCAGACGATTGCTGAACTGACAGCTCAATTGAATGAGAAGTCATTTGAACTCGAGGTGATGTACCTATACAGCTTGACCTAAGAAAATTTGTCATTAGCTCTGAACTGAATATTAACATGTTCGATAATCACTTGAAAGAATCATTTGGAAACCTTTTCATCCTCCATCTAAATTCATTTGCATAACAAATTGGAGTCATCAATAAGAACAATGCAACACATTATAAAGTCATGGGTAATGGTACACAAGTTGTGTGAACAGACTTATTCAATGGGTTCCTTTTGTTTTAGTCAATGATACATACCCATGGTTTTCTTTTAGGCATCTGATTTTATTAATTTGGCCTGATGATTGTTGTATTGCTGTATACTGTTTCAGGTTAAAGCGGCAGATAATTGTATAATTCAAGACCAGCTCAGCCAAAAGGTCAAACAGTTAACATTTTTTTTTTGTGCGTGTGTTTGTAGCTTTCACTGTTTTGCAAGCTGTGTTGTTGGTTGATGGCAGGCTCTAACTTGACATTGCCTCTCCATCAGATCTGTGAATGTGAAGGATTGCAGGAAACAATTGTCTCTTTGAAGCAGCAGCTCTCAGATGCACTGGAGTCAAAAAATATTAGCCCTCTAGCTAGCTACTCTCAACGAATTTCTGAACTAAAAAGCTTTCATGCACAACATCACATGAACAAGGAAACTGCAGCATCAAAAGATAGAAATGAAGATTTGCTTCTACAAGCACAGGTATGTATTTAAACCTTTTGGCACCCCAATCACGTATTATTTTGGTTGCTAAAGCACTATTTCCTTTTTCAATGCTTCCCCACCAGAGGTAAAAGATTTAGAAACTAAGGAAGATTTCAGATTTCATTCTGAGCTCATGGCGCTAAATTTTCAGATAATACCATTAAAATGTCTACAAGGTTCTCATATCTTAAGAAACCAAAATAAAACCTTGTAGGATCTCGAGGATCACCATCCCAGGAAAATATCTATCGCCCATAACATGTAGCTTTGAGGAAAGCTAGGTTGGCTGTTCTATTTAAATTAAAGAAACTACTTTGAATTAAGAAGTGTATTCTTGTGCCAATTTATACTTGTGGTGGATCATCAAGAAAAACAAGCTTTTTGGTGGATTGCAGACATATAGATGGAAAATTCTTTGCTTGGCTTTCTGTATCTCTTCATATTGTGTTTTTACTAGTGACAAATTTTACAGCATAATTTCGATCATGTGATGGCTTTTGAAGTTGCATTTCTCATACAAGTACGAGAGGTGAATCCTTACTTTTCCTTGATCAGGCCACTGAGATGGAAGAACTGAAGCAAAAAGTTGATGCACTAACAGAATCAAAAGAGCAGTTAGAAACTCGGAACCAAAAATTGGCCGAGGAGAGTTCATACGCCAAAGGGCTAGCATCAGCTGCTGCTGTTGAGCTCAAGGCATTATCAGAAGAAGTGGCGAAGCTTATGAATCATAATGAGAGATTAACTGCCGAGCTGATAGCATTGAAGAACTCCCCCACTCAGCGTAGAAGTGGCAGTACTGTTCGAAATGGCCGGAGAGACAATCACATGAAACACCAAGACCAAGTTGGGGCAGCCTCAGAGCTCAAGAGAGAGTTGGCCGTGAGTCGAGAAAGAGAAGTTCAATATGAAGCTGCTCTTATGGAGAAGGATCAAAGAGAGACTGATCTTCAAAGGAAAGTTAAGGAATCCAAACAAAGAGAAGCTTATCTGGAAAATGAACTTGCTAACATGTGGGTTCTCGTTGCGAAGCTGAAGAAATCCCAAGGAGCTGAAATGGATGTCTCCGAGGCAACAGGACATGACGGTTTAGGAATCTGAATTTTATCCATCCAACAAGAGGTGATTTAAGGCTTTTGAATGTTTCAGAAAGGTCTTCTGGCAGAAGGTTTGAGAGTAGTGTATAGAAGATTGTGTTGTGCATAGCTCATTCCAAGATAGAAGTGTTTGTGTATTCCAATTATATTTTTTTATTCTTGATACGTGAAACATGTTGATGATCCAAATTCGAGGCCTTCCTTTTCATTTTCTGTTAATATTTGTACGAACTAAATGCTTTTGTTGGTTCATGCGGGGGTCTAATTGCGAATGCTTGTTTGATTAATCATTTTTGTTTTGTGTTGCCTAGACAGGGTATTATTCAATGTAGAGTGCAGACTGATTAGGCTCATGCTGATCTTTTGTATATTTTCCCGTGCAGGTCGGTCTGGTGTTTTGAACTCGGAAGAAATTCTTGCCCTAATTTTTCCCCCGCACAAATACAGCTAGTTTCTTTCCAAGAATTGTAGACATTTTCGGGCCTTAAAGAGGAGAGTCAATGATAACAAAAAAACCAAGTGAGAAAGACCCAAAAGCCTGTGAAAGAAAATATATAATTTTTTGATCTCGAGCGCATTAAGTAATAGAATTGTGCATTAAAAACAAAAATGTTTGTAAAGCCTCTTTGCCATTTATATTTTTTTTGCTCTTAAAGTTAATTTTAGTCATTTCCCTATTACCAAATAATATTGTAAAAAGACCGACATGATTAATGTGTTATAAAAAAAAAAACTATTTAATTTTACCTGTAGATGACGATCGAGTTTATTAATTAATGATTTTAATTTTCTCTATAAATTGTTACAATAAAAACCTATGTCATTTGGGTTTTGCTAATATTTTTGGACTTTAACGTACGCTTTGCTATTATCTTTCAATTTATTTAATGATTTTCTTTTTTGCTCTTAAATTACAAAATGATAGTTTTTTTTAAAACTTTTAATATGCACACTTTATGAACATCTTAAATGTTATCGTAAAATCATCTCTAAATTAATTTGTTATCTTTTAGGAACTTGAAGGTTCATCTAACTAAGAACTTCAATATATTAATGAAATATTCCTTACAATGTTCTACAAATTTATATAGCTTTTTGACTAGCAATTCCATATAATGTTTGTTAATACAAATTTCTAGAAGACAAGTAATAAATAAATTCACACAAAAAAATAATCATGTTAGTAAGAAATAGTACACATATGACTTAGAATTGATCAATTTTAGGCTCTTAGCGACATGAAACTATTATTATAAGAGTAATTTTTAATCATTTATTACTTGACTGATTAAGAAACTAAAGCAATTTAAGATAATTTAACTAACAAAAACACCATATTCAATCTTAAAATAAAAGGATAACTAGAACATATATGTTCTAGATAAATTCATTGTTTCTATTGCAATGATGAACAAAGAAAAATAAACCCTAAATAATTGGACCTTTATTACCCCATATCTCTCCTAGGACTTTACTTTGTTGAAATTCTCACTTATCACGGTTGTGTTTGGTAGTCAATTCTTTCTGTTTAAGGTAAAGAAATGATTTTACCAAACTTGAATCAAGGTTACACCTACGACAAGTAAGAATTTAAAGAAATGCCTACACATATAGAGATTAGAGAACCTTTTCTAAAAAGCTTCAAGCTGGTCCAAGCCCTAGTCTCAACTCCAAGTCTTCATCGCCATTTTTACCAGAGGTGAACTTGGTATCACCATTTTCTTTCCTAGAAACGTCAACAATAGGATTAGTTATGGTTCTCGCAAGATCCATGTCTACCCCGCTATTAATCTTGACACCATGAATCAGTGTCGTTAAATTTAGTAGTCTCCCACCTCGAGGAGCCTCATTATTCACAGCCCTCTCGTAAGGATGAGAACGATGAGATTCAATATTTAACTTTATATTTTTCTTAAGGCCCCCTTGTGGTCGTGTAGACGAGGATTCGTCTCCAGTTTCATAATCGACACCAGACGGCACCCCTGGGGTCGGAGCACCATGAGTGAACTCGGATCCATGTCGTGGTGCAACTGGTGGCTCAACATCAATGGAAGGAACATGGACTCTTATAACCCTTCCTACAGTTCCGGGCACGTATTTTCTTTTTCTTTTTTTACTGTGGGCATTATAATGGCCACCTAATGCATGCCCGCTCTTGAATTCTCTGTCACAAAGTGAACATATGTATCTACTTCTAAGCTTGGAAGTGACAGGACTTCTTTCATCAGAACTTGTATCATCATCTTTTTCCACCATTAAGAATGAAGAAGATGGATGGATTTAGAATGGGGGAAATAATGAAGAGAAGAGACTAACAGTTGAGAGATATTCTTCATGTATAAGAAAATGACTTGGTGACAAGTATATAAAGGAGTTTCGTACTTCAAAATAGGTTAAAAACTGTGTTGAACTGAATTAGATTTTGTAAGTTGTGACAGATTTGCTGTATAAACACAGAGGCAACCCCACTACATGATCTAATCTTTTAATATAATGCTTTTTATAAGGAAACAAAGGTTAATAATAGAAAATAATTTATGTTTTTTACGCTTATGATCCCTTAGAAAGATTAACAGAATCTAGTATTTTTTGGTATCTTTGGACTCCCTTTTAAATTTTTTAAGTAAAATTTGGAAATTACTATTACTTGAGTTTTTTTACATGGAATGATTATAGGTGGCCCTGACAATATTAACATATTAGATCCAGAGGTCTCAATCAATTTTCTCACCAAAAGAAATTCTCTCCAAATTCTCACCTTTTTTTTTTCCCCAACCCTCTGATTTGTTCAAATGATGTTGCAGTGAAAAAGCATGCTTGCCAATTAAAACGCATGTATTACATTGATATCTCTCTAGATTTTTGTTTCCTTTTCTCTCTAAAGAATCTACAGAATAAGAAATAAGCATCTTCTCACGCTACACTGCGGGTCTATATTTTTTTAAAAAAAAACAATATTTAGCTAATATAAATAGTTGGTATTTTTTTTTATAGAAAACAATGTTTAGATAATGCAAACAGGTTATAAATAAATAAAAGAAATTAATTATTCGAGTTATAATACTGACTAGATAAATAAGTTGATTTTATTTTAATTAGAAGGTAAAAGAAAATTTAGACAATGATATTAATCGGAAAATATTTTTAAAAAATATTATGATACCTTGAAAAAAAAATTAAAGGAACACAAAATTAGATAAAAAAACTGGACCGGGTCAACAAACACGGAAGAATATAATGGTGAAAAAAATTAACTACACAAAAAATTTAAAATAAACAAATGGTATTAAAAGAATGAGGTTGAAAATCAAAATAAAAAATAAAATAGATTGAATCGTGAGATTAAATAAACTATTTTTTCAATTGGAGGGTTTAATTAAAAAGAATGCTTGTCGTGCACGCAACGACAAACATGGTGAAAATTTTTCATATTTTTCACAAATGGATAGGTTACCCATGAGAATGAGACCATATTAATTTTTTTTGTTTTTTTAACAGTGAGTAGGTCACCTATGAGAATGAGATCATATTGAAAAATCTTTGTATTTCTCATAACAGGTAGGTCACCCATGAGAATGAGACCATGTTGAAAAATCTTTGTATTTTTTACAGTTGAGTAGGTAGAGTTAAACCTTTCTGAAAAATCTTTATATTTTTTACTTGGACAAGTTGCCCATGAGAATTAGGTCAACCTGAAAAATGTTTGAATTATTCTAAAGTCACTTGGATTGGGACAATGAATCTGTTATTGCCATAAGATCTCGAGAAACCCGGCTTGAATAGCTGCGTTAACCAAGAATGTCCTAGGAGGCAAGAAACTCCTTGAAGAAACTTTGAAAATAATAGTTAAGATGATACGATTCTTTTGTTATTTCCTAAGTAAGGCAAATCGCTTAGATGATACGATCTTGCCTCGATCTAGGTAGATCTATAAATCGATTTTACCTCACTTTTTGACAAAGAGATCCCTTTGTGAATCCTAATCTTTCCAATGAAAAAGAATCGATGAGATGATATGATTCTTTTCTCATTTTCTGATTGAGGCAAATCGCTGAGATGATATGATCTTGTTTTAATCCAGGTAAATCTGTGAAACGATACTACCTCATTTTCAAGAATATGGATTTTTTGGTAATCTCTTTCAAGAAATCTCTATCATTTTCTTTTTTTACATGCTTACTATGCAAAATCTTTTTCAAAACTTTGCGTTGTAAAGAGGGGTAGCTATAATAACCCAATTTTGGATCCACCAAACTTTTTTCAAATTTTTTTTTTCCATTTTTCTTCAAAAAAAGAAGAAGAAGAAAATCCAAAAAAAAAAAAGTTTAAAATTCAAAAATATATTTTTCTCATGTCAATAGTTTTTTTTCCCCATCAAAACCAAGTTCTTTGAATTAACAAAAAATCAAATCATGTTGATTGAGGTAAAAAAATGAGTTTCTAGGTGTTTCATGTTAAAATTGAATCTACCATGTTGATACTAATAAAAAAAATATTTTTAAAATTTAAAATTAATGTTTTAATAATTAAAATTAATTTTTGCCAGTTCAAATGGGTTGATCTATACTCATTCGAGTTTTTTTTAGTTTTTATCCATGTTCGTATAATAATGTAGAAGTTTTTCAACGGAGCAGGTGAAAAGTTTTTCTTTAGAGTTTGAAACCCGGCTTGGGGGTTTACCCGGCCAAGGGGCCGGGTTTCCGGGTTTCATGGGTCAACCCGGGTCAACTCGGGTCAATCTGGATTAACTCGGAAAGATTAAAAAAATTGAAGTTTTAATATTTCATATGAAAAAATCCATGTAAATATAGATTATACATATTATGAAGTTTAAAAGAATATTTTAAAAAGTTTTTTATCCCACATTAAAAAGATATTATATTAAGCTTTTAAGTTAAAGTATTTAAACTAAAAAAGTTTTTTATCCCACATTGAAAAACATAACTTTTTCCTTTGAAACATAGAGTATATATACTAATAGGTTTCAAATCCCACATTGAAAAAACATAAATTTTTTCATGGGAACATAGAGTATATATATGAAAGGTTTCAAATCCCACATTGAAAAGATAACATGTTATCCTTTTAAGTTGAAGTATTTAAACCAAAAAGTTTTTTATTCCACATTGAAAAAACATGATTTTTTTCTTGGGAACATAGAGTATATATACTAATAGGTTTCAAATCCCACATTGAAAAAACATGGTTTTTTTCATGGAAACATAGAGTATATATATGAAAGGGCTGCAAATCTCACATTGAAAAGATACTATGTTATCTTTTAAGTTGAAGTATTTAAACCAAAAGGTTTTTTATCCCACATTAAAAAAACATGACTTTTTTCTTGGAAACATAAAGTATATATACTAATGGATTTCAAATCCCACATTTGAAAAAAAAAAAAAACCGGGTCTCGTCCCAGTTCGTCCGGGTTTGGCCGGGCTGTTGCCACAGCTGGTCTTTTATTAAACCCGGACCGGTCCAGCCACCGGGTCGACCCGCCGGGCCAGACCGGGTTTAATAAAGTGCTTCAGACGCCCTTTGTCTCCTGTCGTGTCCCTTTCTGTCATATAAAAGCGCCATTGCAAAGTCCTAAAAAAAGGAGGCGAGGAGAATGACAAGCACAATTGTTAAGAGATGAAATTACTGTACAATTTACTATTCATCCAGTTATTTCTTTTTCTTCACCATAGCAGGATATTGATTTAAAAAAAAAAGTCAAAAAATACCAAAAATATCCCAACTGTTAGATGCCATATTAATTAGGTGTGAATTCTTGATTTGATTTTATATTACTACATTTGATTAAAACTCAAACACTTCATCATCTTTAAAAATAAGTTGTTAATTGAATTGGTCGAAATTCAAGCTATACAATTTATTTTGAATTTTTTATAAGTTTATCCCGATTTTATTATTTGGTCATAAATTTGGTGGGTTAACTTGAATAGATTTTGTTTATTTTTTATGTTTTTTTAAATTGATTTTATTATAAATTTTATCATTTATTATTGTATTGATTGAAAATTGAATTTCATAATTTGTTATAATTGCTTTTTATAGGGCTATCACAGTCTTGTAAACCCAGATCATGAATTTGACATGTTAACTCTGGTTGACCGGATCAATCCAATATATTGTCTCAATATTTAAAAAAGTATTATCTTAAATGTTTTATAGTCAAACTATATTTTTAATGATTATTTAAATTATTTTTGAACCTGTCAAGTTACTCTGCTTATATTGAATTAACCCCACACATTTATTATTATTTTTACTAAAAAATATGTTGGCAACACAATCCGATCCATAATGTTGGGCAGGCTAATGATCTAGTGTATAGTTATAATATAAATCAATGTGTATCCATAGATACATGCATTCATGGAATAATTTATTCATGACTTGAATAAACATTTCTCTGTATATATTAGTTTAAATAACTTAATTGATGGGTTATTCATTGTTATTGTAATATTTATTTAGTTATTAATATTTCTCAGAATTAATTATATTTATTTAATTAGGGAATTGTTATTAAGAGATTGGTGCTCTAGGCTTTTTTTTTAAAAAAATATATTTGTAATATTGAAAGTTTCCTTACATATATAGTTGTGTGTTTTTTATTTGAAGGGTATTTTGAAAAATAACAGACCTCTTCATCCCATATCCGCCACGTAAATGGTTGTTTTCGATGCATTGCCTCCAAGTCCGGCCACCTGGTTCTCCATGAAAGGAGAAGAAAACACAAGAGAGAGTAACTTGATGGGATAAGGAAGCATTGATTGATTTTTGAGCAAAAGTAACGTCGGAAAGCAAATCCATTACGTAGAGGTTGCCCGTTGCCATGCTGTAGAAAACTGATTCCAAATGTGACGTAATCAGAAAGGGTTAGTCATAGGAACTTAAAAATGTCTGGTTTCGTGGACGTTGAAGAACAAGACTAGCCATCGTACTGGACCAACTCATTCCAGAATAAAAAGTAATTCACTTAGAATTTAATACATTCAATTGTACTAATTGGATTTTATTTTAGTGCAGTAACTACAAAAAAATTTAACAAATATAAATATAAATAGAAACACCTTCATAATTTTGTTTATCGTTATATATCGAGAAAATTATAATGAAAAAAGAATTACAATAATATATATATATATATATATATATATATATATATATATATATATATATATCATTTTCCTAATTTTTATGCTAATATCATGTTATTGAGTTTCACTCCTCCTAACTTTTTTTGATTAATTTTAAAAAATCAATCAATAATTAATTATGTGTAATTATGTGTGAGAAAGAGTCAAGATTTTTGTTTCCTTTTATTTTCTTTTATCTCTTTTATAATGCATTTATTTTATTTTCTTGTAAATGATCTTTCAATATTTTAGTGATTATCTTCTAAATAATTTCTTTTTTTTATTAATACACTCTATTATTATATATATATATATAAAATTAATAAGCACAATAAGCACACAAACTTTTACTGTATTAATTTCAATTCGTTTTTTGCTATATCATAACAAGTTTCTTTCATGTGTGTGTGTGTAGGATCATACTTTTATTAATAGGGAAGTGAAATTATAAAAGAAATTAAAGGGAAATCACAAAAAAGTACAGCAGCAAGCCAAAGAGGATATAGCTAGTTAGCTACAGGATGTTGATGAGTTTATCCATTCAACTACGTCTAATTATTAACTACATGCGTTAAAATATATATTTTACCAAGAAAAATAAAAATTAGAAATCGGTTTTTAGAAATAAAAAAAA
>Ga0307516_10002726_pt1 | contig 23277 bp, 20 predicted proteins | sample 19_EM_MG_FD_203310 | JGI IMG/M metagenome (GOLD analysis project Ga0307516, IMG submission 203310) | Populus trichocarpa ectomycorrhiza microbial communities from riparian zone in the Pacific Northwest, United States - 19_EM | ecosystem: Host-associated > Plants > Roots > Unclassified | place...
TGTTGCAGCTGCTGCTCGAAGAGGGCGTGCACATCCGCGACATGCGCTCGATCGTCGAGTGCCTGGCCGAGCATTCATCCACGGTGAGCGACCCGATGGAGCTCTCACGCCGCATCCGCATCCACATCGCCCCGGCGATCGTGCAGCAGATCTATGGGCCCGTGCAGGAACTCGAAGTCATCGCCCTCGAGCCCGAGCTCGAGCGGCTGGTCACGCAGGCTTTGAATTCTCCGCACGGCGCGGCGCTCGACCCAGGTGTTGCCGAGACGCTGACGCGCAGTGCTGCGCAGTCCGCCAAGCGGCAAGAAGACCTGGGACACCCGGCCTGCTTGCTGGTGCCCGACATGATTCGCGCGCCGATGGCACGCTTGCTGAAACGCGCTGCGCCGCGCTTGCGCGTGCTCGGCCACAGTGAAATCCCGGAGACGCATTCGATCCGCATTGGATCGATCATCGGCGGGCAGGCCTGATGAAAACGGGGGCGGCGAGCCCTTGCGCTTTTCAGTAGCTCGCGCCGGACCCGCCGCCGCCCGAGCTTCCGCCGCCGAAAGAGCTGCTGCTCGAACTGCTGGACGAACCCGAACTCCCCGAGTCGCTGGACGACGAGGTGGAGATGGCGGCAATCGATTCTTCAACCGTGCGCTGATGCTGGCAGTGCGCGCAGGCGTAGGTCACTTCGCGCAAGCCTTGCGACGAGGAGGTCGCCGATTGCAAGGTGCGCCGCTTGATGGGCCGGTCGGTCCGGTAGCCGCATTTCTCACAGCGCTCGCCGGGCTTGTCGCCGGCGTAGGCTTCGATTTGCGTCTTGCCGCAACCGCACAGCCACACGTCATAGTCCACAGACTTGATCAGTTCCTCGGCCGACTGCCCGGGCTCCAGGTGCGCGTTGTCCGCTTTCTCGCTGAGCTGGCGCATCGTCTGCCCGCAGACACACACGCGCGGCTCCTTGCGCAGCTTCACCAAGCGGTAGTTGCGTATCACCGCCACGCTGAAGGCAGAGACGCCCAGCACCGGCCACGGTGAAAAGAAGGTGCCGGTGCGTGCGCATTCAAGGACGAAGGCCGCGCCGCCCGCCGGCAGCACCGAGGCGTATTGCAGATACCTGAACTTGCCGAGGTAGACCTGTCGACGTTGTGATGGCGGCATGCGGCGGGTACGCAATGTGTAGACGGCTTGGAGCAAGTACCACGACAGCGCAGCCAGCACCAGCAGTGCGAGCGGCGTCCACAGGCTGCGCCAGGCACGTTCGATGAACGAGGTGTGCCGCAGCGCGATCTCGTCGTAGGTCGGGATTTCTGGCAATGCGTCCTGGTTGGCGCCGGGCGTGCTGCCGAGCGATGAGACGAGTTCGTCATGCCCGATGTTGGGTTGCCGGATGGCACGCGCCAGGGCACGCACCACTTCCAGGTGTCCATCGGCGAAGCTGCCCTCCTTGAAGAAGGGAACGGCGATGTCGTTGGCGATCCAGTAGGTCTTGAGGTCCGGCAACAGGCCTTCCATGCCGTAGCCGGTCTCGATCTCCAACCGCCGCTGGTCGAGCACATGCAGGACGAGGAGACCGTTGTCGCGTCCGGCCTTGCCGATTCCCCATCTCTGGAACAGCTCCGTCGCAAACGGCTTGGGCGCGAGGGCACCGATGGTCGGCAGCACGACCACGGCGATCTCCACGCCCGTCTCGCGTTCCAGCTCGCCGATGGCGGCGTTGATGTCTTGCTGGCGGCGGCCGATCACGCCGGCGGGGTCGGCGACCCATCCGCCACCGTGGACCCGCGGGTTGGGAACGGCATCGAGCCGTTCACTCAGCTCGTCGGCATGGGCCAGGCTGACCAGCAGGCAGCAAGCAAGGGCAAGGCTTCTCAGCAAGGCGGTCATGGGCGCGCACCGCAGTGCGGCGTGTCGAAAGGTCATGTGGGTGTGCGCCCAGTTGAGGCGCATGTCGAAGGACTGCGGGAAAGCGCCTCCAAATCTGCCGGGCCGTGGCAGGTTGATAGGCGTCTATTGAGAGACCGGCGGCGCGATTTTCGTCGAATGCCAGCGGGGATTCCCGAGACCCATCTGATCCGCGTCGCGTCGATCATCGGTGCAAGGGGCCACACTACTGAAGCGCGCCGTACCGCTTCAATCCACAGCCGCGACGCCCAGAACCACCGTGGCCCCTAGAAATCGAGAGTTTGATGACACATTCCCCGAACATGCTCAAGAGCTTGGCATTCTGTGCTGGCGTTTGCTGCGCCCCAGCCGTTCTGGCCGACGCGATCGCGACCGACAGGCCCGACTTCGTTGAATCGAGTGACGTCGTGGGCACGGGCCGCTTCCAGGTCGAGACGAGTTTCTCGTTCGAGCGAAACAACGCCGATGGCATCAAGACCCGGACGACCACCACGCCCACGCTGCTCCGCCTGGGCTTGAGCGACAAGCTCGAGCTGCGCCTGGAGACCGACGGATTCGTGCGTGCCAAAGCAGATGGCCAGCCGACTCAACGCGGCTTCGCCGACACCGCACTGGGCATCAAGTGGCACATGCAAGACGGCGACGAGGCGAGCGGCAAGCCCGCCATTGGCTGGCTGCTGAACCTCGACATGGACTCGGGCTCGGCGGCCTTCCGCGGGCAGGGTGTGCGCCCCGAGCTGCTGGCTGTTTTCGAATGGGAGCTGCCGCACGGCTTTTCGCTCGGGGTGATGCCGGGCGTCGTCTCCGACAAGAACGCCGATGGCAAGCGTTTCACGGCCGGCATCCTGGCTGCCGTGCTCGGCAAGGAGCTCACGCCCGAATGGCACGGCTTCATCGAGCTGGCCGGCCAGCAGCTCACCTCGGTGAAGAACGGTGGCTCGGTGGTGAGCTTCGACACGGGTGTGTCTTACCTGGTGAGCGATTCGGTTCAGGTCGATTTCTCGGTAGCACGCGGCCTCACTTCGTACACGCCTGATTTCACGTGGGGCGTCGGCCTGTCGGTTCGCTTCTGATTCCTGTACCCAAATCAGAGCGCTGGTCGCTGACCGAACAGCTTTTGCGCCCCTGCCGTCGAGATCACATCACGTGACTGCGACGGCTTCGGCTTCGCCGGCGGCCGAGTCGTGCCAGCGCCAGGTACCGCGCCCGCCACGCTTGGCTGCGTAGAGTGCCACGTCGGCGGCCTTGTACAACGCATCGGGTGCCTCGCCATGGTCGGGGCACAGCGCCACGCCGATGCTGGCGCCGACGCGCATCGTCGTTCCCTTGAGCAACAGTGGTTCGGCCAGGCTGTCGACGATGCGGCGGCAGATGGTGTCGACGGCCTCCCTGTCGGACGTCTGCGGCAGCAGCACGGCGAACTCGTCTCCGCCGGTGCGCCACACGCGGTCGCTTTCACGCATGACGCGAAGCAGGCGCTTGGCCGTCTGCTCCAGCATGGCGTCGCCGGCGTCGTGGCCGTACCGGTCGTTGATCTGCTTGAAGCCGTCGAGGTCGAGCAGCATCAACGTGAAGTCCGCGCCGCCACGAGCCGCCAAGGCCGTCTGGTGGCGCAGTTCATCGTTGAACAGCCGGCGGTTGGGCAGGCCGGTGAGGGGGTCGATGTAGGCGATCTGCTCCAGCTGCTGCTGGCTCGCGCGCAATTCTTCGGTGCGTTGCAGGAGCGTGGCGGTGCGTTCGTCGACCAGGCTCTGCAGCTCTCGCTGGCGCCGCTGCAGGTACAGCGTGCGCGCCTGCACCAGCCCGCCGATCAGCGCCAGCGCCAGCAGTGACGCGAGGCCACGGAACCAGAGGGTCTGGTTCCAGGCGGGTAGCACGCGGATGGGAATCTGCAACGAGGTCTGCGACCAGTCGCCTTCGCGGTTGGACCCGCGCAGCTCCATCGTGTAGTCGCCCGGCGGCAGGTTGGTGTAGCTCGCAAACCGCCGTGTCGGCTCGGTGGCGATCCAGTCGGTGTCGAAGCCTTGCAGGCGATAGGCGTAGTGGTTGCGCTCTGGGGCTGAGTAGTCGAGCGCCGAGAACTCGACGGTCAGGCCGCGGTCTTGTGCCGAGATGTCGAGCGGCTTGCTGGTGCCGTTTTGCGGCTGGTTGAGCAACCCAGCGGACAAGGGCGTGGTGCCGGCGCGCGCGTCGGTGACCACCACCGGTGCCGAGTAGGTCCATCGCGTGAACAGCTCCGGGCGCACGATGGAGATGCCTCCCTGGCCGCCGAAGATCAGCTCGCCGGCGGCCGTGACGGCTCCGGCGTTGGTCCAGTAAGCGAGGACGTTCACACCCTGCGGACGCTGTAGCGGGCGGATCGCGAACGTCTTCGCATCGATCATCGCCAGGCCGTCGTCGGTGCTCACCCAGATGTCGCCGCGTGCGTCTTCCAGCATCTTGTTGACGCCGGCGTGGGGCAGCCCTTCGCGCACGCCCAGGGAGCGGAACCACAAGCGGCCGCTCGCATCCTTTCGCTCGAGGATCTGCACGCCGACGCCGAACGACGAGACCCACAGCCGGCCCTGGCGATCGATCAGCGTCGACGACACGTAGGTACCCGGCAAGCGGGTCGGGTCGGTCGGGTCGGACGGGATGCGTTCGAACAGGCCGGAGCCGGTGTCCAGGTGGACGAGCCCGGTGCGTGTGCCTACCCACAACCAGCCATCGGCACCGGGTGCGATGCTTGTCACGCGGGAGTCGCCGAGCGTCAATGCGTCTTCCTGGCGCAGCAGTGCGGGCGCTCCGGCATGGCGAACATCCAGCGCCCAGAGGCCGTCGAGTCCGCCGACCCACAAGATGCCGTTGCTATAGCAGAGCGCCCAGACGCCGGCGGTGTCGTTGCGCTGGGGCACGTTGATGCGTGTGACATGGCGGCCCTGGGCGTCGCTGCGGTAGAGGCCTTGCAGCGTGCCGATGTAGACCACGCCGTCTGCGCCTTCTGCCAGCGACATTACGCGCCCCTTGGGCAGTGCGCTGAGCGGGCGAGTCGCATCGGGGCGCAACTGTGCGACCCGGCCCCGCACCGGGTCGAGCACGTCGATGCCACCGTCGCCCACGCTCAGCCAGGCCTGGTCCGTGCGCGTGACGATCAGCGCGGGCACGTTAGGTTGGCTGAGTCCGTCGCTTCGCGTGCCGCTGCCGAGCAGTGTGATGACGGCGCGCTGCTGCGGGTCGTGCAGGCTCACCGAGTTGTTGGTGGCCACCCAGATCAGCCCGCTGCGATCGCGGTACAGCGCATAGACGTTGTCGTCGTTCAGGCTCGTCGGTGCATCGGCGTGGTGACGCAGGCGCCGCGTGGCGACATCCTGCGAGTCGACCACCACGATGCCGCCGCCGTCGATGCCCAGCCAGGTCTCGCCCTGCAGGGTCTCGAGGATCGAGGTGATGCGGTCGGTGGCGAGCCCCGCGGCCGCACCGCTCTCCTGCACAGGATGTGGTCCCGCCGCGTCCACGATGAAGGCACCGTGTGCGCGAGTGCCTACCCAAAGGCGGCCGGTGCTGTCTTCATACAGGCGTTCGATGGAAGGTGCCGAGCCGTCGCGCGTTTGCAGCGGAATGGCTGAAAAGCCCGCTGCCGCGCGATCGCGCTTGATGAGGCCGTGGCGGGTACCGACCCACAGCGTGGCGTGGCGGTCCCTCAGCAGCGCGACCACGCCGCCTTCGGGCAGCCCCGACTTGAGGTCGTCGTCGGTCGGCAGCATGTTCGCTGGGGTCGCTGCGGCGAGCGGCGCGCCGGTGGACATGCTGGCGCGGGCGGCGTTGGCCGTGTCGCGGCGCACGGTGCCGGTGGCATCCATGCGGTCGAGGCCTTCATGGGTGCCGATCCACAGGCCGCCTTCTTCGTCGTCGATGATGGCCGTGATCGTTGCGTTCCGTCGCCCGGGCTGGCCGGTCGAATGCAGGGCGAAGCTGTCGGTGTTCGCGTCGTAGCGGACCAGGCCGCGCGAGTTGGTGCCGATCCACAGCCGGCCGCGTTTGTCGGCGTGCAGTGAAGAGACGTAGCTGTCCGGCAGCGAACCCGGGGTTTGCGGGTCGGCGGCGTACTTGCGCAGGTTGTAGCCGTCCCATCGCATCAGGCCCGCTTGCGAGCCGACCCACATGAAGCCGCTGGTGTCCTGCACGAAGGTCGTGCCGCCGCCGAGCGCGAAGGCCGCCGTCTGGTGTTTGAAGAGCGTGTCCGACAGTCCGACCCAGCGCGCCGGGGTGGCGGTCGTGTCTGATCCTGCGGCGCTCACGCCCACCCCGGCCAGGAGCAGCACATAGAACAGAAGACAGCGAAGCAAAGGCATGGGCCGACGTGAAGAGGCGGGCTATGAGCGATATCGGCGCACGATGCAGCGCGCTTGAGGCCTCTATCTGTAAGCACTTGCCGCAGCGCGCACGAAGTGATGTTTTGCGCTGCGGGTGAGTGGGTACAAACGACGGTCCAGCGGGTGAAGTGCGAAACCGCACAGTTCCTGTTGCGCGACTGAAAAAGCCGCGCCGAGTCAACACCGGCTGCTCCAAGAAAAGCCCCCGATCCCCCCCTCTCATCAAGCTCAAGTTCAAACCCGACCCCGGAACAATGACAAGGCGCCAAACCTCTGCGCTTTGCCATGACGACACAACAACACCATCAGCATCCAGCCCCTCGGCACGAACCGACCCAAATGAAGGGCTTTACAGCTGCTGATCGCCAGACCGTCATGGCACACCCTCTTACACACTTGCTGTCATGCCAAGCCCTCTCCGTGGGCACGGCCAAGCGGAGCAACCCATGAACGTCAAACGCTTTACCGCGCGCACCTCGCGCGACGCCCTGACCCTGGTGCGCCAGGCTTTTGGCGAAGACGCCGTGGTGTTGTCGACCAAGCCCTGCCCCGAAGGCGTGGAAGTGTTGGCCATGGCGCCTGAGAGCGTCCAGCAGATCGAGCGCCTGTCGGCCTCGTCGATCGCAGCCCGCACCGCAGCTGCACAACAACAGCAAGCCCGTCCCGGTGCCCGCCAGCCGCTGGCCCGCCCCGCACAGACCGCTCGCGCAGCAGCACCGATCGCCGCACCCGAGCAGAACACCGAAGACGTCAGCGACGACGTGGCCCGCCTCTCGATGAGCACGCTGTCGTTCCAGGACTATGTGCGCGAGCGCATGCTGAAGCGCCGCCAGGCCGCGATGAATGCGCAATCGCGCCATCAGGAGCCAAGCTTCTCCGATTCACGCCAGGACTTTGCAGACTCGCGCCAGGGTTTCGCCGACTCGCGCCAAGGTTTTGCCGATTCCCGCCAAGACCTCGAACCCGATCTGCCCAGCGCGCTCGAACAGCGCCTGGCTGCTCGCAGCGCCGTGCCGCAACCGCAGAAGGCCGCCCCGTCGCTGGCCATCGTGCAGCAGCCCGCCGCACCGCGCGCCGCGTTGCGCGAGCCGCCCACGCTGCGCGAAGAAGTTCGCGTGCAGCAGCAGGCCCAACCCCAGATGCATGTCCAGCCCGTGCAGCAGCCGGCCGTGGCCGTGCCGTCGCTGGCCGATGCCAACAGCGCGGTGAACCAGGCAACCGCCCGCCGCGAACAGCAAGACATGATGAACGAGCTACGCTCGATGAAGGGCCTAATCGAAGACCGCTTCGGTGCACTGGCCTTCATGGAGAAGATGCAGCGCTTCCCGGCGCAAGCCCAGCTGATCCAGAAACTGCTCGACTGCGGCTTCTCGCCGGCGCTCACTCGCAAGCTGGTCGAGACCCTGCCGACCGACGTGAGCGACGAAACGGCCTGGGCCGGCAACGTGCTCGAACGCAACCTGCTCACCGGCGAGGCCGAGGCGTCGCTCGAAGACCAGGGCGGCGTGTTCGCGCTGATCGGCTCCACCGGCGTCGGCAAGACCACCAGCGCGGCCAAGATTGCGGCTGCCTTTGCCACCAAGCATGGCGCCGGCAACCTTGGCCTGATCACGCTCGACGCGTATCGCGTCGGCGCCCACGAACAACTGCGCGCCTACGGCCGCATCCTCGGCGTGCCGGTGCACACCGCACACGACCGCGCCTCGCTTGAAGACCTGCTGGAACTGCTGGCCTCCAAGAAGATGGTGCTGATCGACACCGCCGGCATGGCGCAGCGCGACACCCGCACCCGCGAACTGCTGGACATGCTGGCCCACCGCTCGATTCAGAAGCTGCTCGTCATCAACGCCTCGGCGCAAGGCGAGACCATCGAAGACGTGATGATTTCGTACCGCGCCGCTGCCTGCAAGGGCATCGTGCTGTCGAAGATGGACGAAGCCGTGAAGCTCGCACCGGCGCTCGACGCGCTGATCCGCCACAAGCTCAAGGTCGTCGGCGTGGCCAACGGCCAGCGCGTGCCCGAAGACTGGCACCGCCTGTCGGCGCATGCCCTCGTTCACCGTGCCCTGCGCGTCAACGTCAACCCGGCCTACCGTGTGGAAGCCTCCGACGTGAACCTGATCTTCACCGCGCGCCAGCAGGCGCAACGTGCGCGCCCGCCGCTCCACGCTTGATCGCGCCCTGAGCAGAACACCCGATCCTTACGTGCCAGACCCACACAAGAACCCCATGCACGACGACTTCGATTCTTCCTACCCAGCCGACCAGGCCCACGGCCTGCGCCAGATGTTTGCGCATGCCCGCGTGCGCTTCGTGCCGGTGGTGGCCAACCCGCATGTGGCCTTCGGCGGCGTGATGCTGGAGCGCCTGTGCACCGCCTTCGGTGAGCAGGGCGCCCACGTGCTGGTGATCGACGCGGCCGAGCGCGCGCCGATGCCCAAGGAGATGGCAGCGCTCGAGCTGAGCGAATGCATCGAGACCCTCTCGTCGCAGGTGTCGTACCTGGCGGCCCGCGGCCTGCCGGTGCGCCATGTCGACGCACAAGGCTCGACGGCGAGCTTCCTGCAGGCAGCAGCCGATGCCGCCCCGCAAGCCGACGTGGTGCTGGTGCACGCGAATGAATCCGACCTGTGCCGCCTCTTCATGCGCAGTGAGGCACGCCCGCTGCTGCTGGCCGACGATCGGCCTTCCAGCGTGACGCACGCCTACGCTGCGATGAAACTGCTGACGCAGCGCGCCGGCCTGGTGGTGTACGACCTGCTGCTGTGTGCGTCGCCCGCCTCACCGCGTGCCGAGCGCATCGCGATGCAGCTGGCCACTTGTGCCGATGATTTCCTCGGAGCGGTGCTGCGCGACTGGCTGCAGATCGACCCTGCAACCGATGCGCGCGAAGCGCCGCCGAGCGCACTGCGCCGCTGGGCTCGCGACGCGCTGATGCAAGTTCCCGGCGCTTATCCGCCGGTCTCCGGTGCGTATGCATCGGCCTCACAACACGCTTTGAATTGACCTCCGGGAGCCTATCCATGTACACCGCCAAAGGCCAACTCGACGTCAACTCGATGCTCAAGCAGTACAGCCCGCTGGTGCGCCGCCTGGCCCATCAGATGATCGCCAAGCTGCCTGCCAATGTGGAACTCGACGACCTGATCCAGGTCGGCATGATCGGCCTGACCGATGCGCTCAGCCGCTTCGATGCAGCGCAGGGCGTGCAGTTCGAGACCTTCGCGACGCAACGCATCCGCGGCGCCATGCTCGACGAGCTGCGCGGCAACGACTACCTCTCGCGAGGCGTTCGCAAGCAGCAGCGCAGCATCGAGAGCGCCGTGCACAAGCTCGAGCAGAAGCTCGGCCGTGCGCCGGCCGAAAGCGAGATCGCCCGCGAAATGGGCGTCACGCTGGTCGAGTACCAAGAACTGCTCGGCAAGGTGCGCGGCACCCAGCTCGTGTACCTCGAAGACATGTCGGGCGACGAAGGCGACAACGACTACCTCGACCGCCACGTGGCCGACGAAGGCTTCAACCCGCTCGCGCAGCTGCAAGACCAGCGCATGCGCGAAGCCCTGGTCGAAGGCATCAAGAACCTGCCCGAACGTGAGCAGTACGTGATGAGCATGTACTACGAGCACGACATGAACCTGAAAGAGATCGCCGCCGTGTTGAAGGTGACCGAATCTCGCGTGTGCCAATTGCACAGCCAGTCCATCGCCCGCTTGCGCGTCAAGCTGCGCGAGTGGTGATCACGGGAAACAGCATGTTCCAAGTCTTCAGATCAGCGCGCGAGCCCCAGCCGGTGGCTGCGGCGGAACCCGCCGCAGCCCAACCCGATTTGCGTGCCGCCGTGCACTCGATCAGCAAGCAGGCCTCGACCATGGGCCGCGAAGTGGCCGAAGTGCGTGGCCAGCTCGACGACACCGCCAAGGGTGCTGCCCGCCAGGCGCAGGCCGTGGCCGCACTCGCCGAGCAGCTGAAAAGCATCACGCGTGCGCAAGATGACATCAGCAACGTCACCGCGGGCAGCACCGACGCGGTCGGGCGTGCGCGCCAGGCCGTCGAAGGCGTTGGCACCGAGGTCTCAGGCATCGTCGACACGCTGCGCCAGGTGGCCGATGCCGCCAGCCAGATCACCCAGATCGCCTTGCAGACCCGCCTGGTGGCGTTCAACGCTTCCGTCGAGGCCAAGCGCGCCGGCGATGCCGGGCGTGGCTTCGGCGTCGTTGCCGATGCAGTGAAAGATCTCGCGGGCAAGGTCGAGAGTTCGTCCAAGGCCATCATGAGCACGGTGGGGGACCTCGACACGCGCATCGAAGCGCTCGCACGCGAGATCCAGTCTCGACCCAATGGTGCCGAACAGGGCGCCTTCCAGCGCGCACTGGCGGAGCTCGAAGGCGGCGTCTCCAGCATCACTGCCGCGGCCGAGCAGAGCCGCAACATCTGCACCGGCCTCAACGGCCAGATGGCGTCGATCGAAGCGGAGATGCGCCAGAACACCCGTGCGCTCGATTCGGCGCTGGTGCGCAGCGAATCCTTTTTGAAAGTGTCGGAGCACTTGATCGAGCTCGTCGCCGAATGCGGCATCGAGACCGAAGACACGCCCTTCATCCAATCGGCGAAGGACGCCGCGGCACAGATATCCAAACTGCTGGAAGACGCACTGCGCACCGGCACGATCTCGGCCGCCGACCTGTTCGACGAGAACTACCGCCCGATGGCCGGCACCAACCCGGCACAGCACACCACGCGCTTCGTCGAGCTGGCCGACCGCCTTTTCCCACAGGTGCAGGAGCATGTGCTTGGCAGCAGCCCGAAGATCGTCTTCTGCATCTCGGTCGACCGCAACGGATACGTGGCCACGCACAACAAGCAGTACTGCAACGCGCAGCGCGGCGACCTCGTGTGGGATACCGCCCACAGCCGCTACCGCCGCATCTTCAACGACCGCACCGGCCTCGCCTCGGCGCGCAACCAGCGCCCGTTCCTGCTGCAGACCTACCGCCGCGACATGGGCGGCGGCAAGTTCGTGCTGCTGAAGGAAGCCGCTGCACCGATCACGGTGAACGGCAAGCACTGGGGCGGTTTGCGTCTCGCGTTCAACTTCTGATCGCGCTTGATGTGGCCCTTGCCCGCCCTGCTGGTCTGGGCTCTTTGCTGGGGCCTGTTCCTCGGCTTGCAGACGGTCGACGCGCCTGACTGGGTCTCGCTGCTGCTGGCCACTGCACTCGGCGGGGTGCTCAGCCTGCTGAGCGAACGCCGCTGGCGCCGCGTGTTTCTGGCGTTAGGCTTCCCGCTGTCCCTGCTGGCCTCCGGTTTTGCAGCCGCCGTGCCGGCCTGGGGCTGGCTGCTGCCGCTGGGGGCACTGTTCGCGATGTACCCCGTGCACGCCTGGCGCGACGCACCGATGTTCCCCACACCCGCTGGCGCACTCAAGGGCTTGGCCCGAGTGGCCACGCTCGACGGCAGCTCACCACGTGTCGTCGATGCCGGCTGCGGCATGGGCGATGCCTTGCGCGAGCTGCACACCCAGTACCCGCAAGCCCGGCTCGAAGGCCTGGAATGGAGCTGGCCGCTGCGCATCGCCTGCGCGTGGCGCTGCCGCTGGCTTCGCGTGCCGGCGCAGGTCAAACGCGCCGACATCTGGGCTGCCGACTGGGCACCTTATGCGATGGTCTACCTCTTCCAGCGCCCGGAGAGCATGCCGCGTGCCGTGAAGAAGGCTGCAAGCGAACTGCGCTGCGGTGCGTGGATGGCGAGCCTGGAATTCGAAGCGCTGGACTTGCAGCCCACCGCCGTGCACCGCTGTGCCGATGGCCGGCCGCTGTGGCTTTACCAGGCGCCGTTCAAGGTCAGGTCGGGCGCCGCAAGCGCTTGACCCATCAAAACACAAACGGCACGAAGCGCTTGCTGGTCTTCATGTAGTCGTCGTAGACCTTGCCGAAGTGCTGGCGGCACTCGGCCTCGTCGCGCAGGGCGGTGAGCAGCAGTGCGACGCTCGCCACGCCGGCCAGCGCAGTGCTGGGCAGCGACAGGTCTTTCAGCCACGCACCCCAGTTCAGGAACAGCAGGGCGGCATACATCGGGTGGCGGATGTAGCGGAAGGCGCCGGTGGTCACGAGCGTCGACGTCTTCTCGAAGGCGAACAGCTCAGCATCGCTGCGCTCCGTGCCTGGCCGACCGATCGCCTTCAGCAGGCGCACTGCGTGCCCGGCCAGTGCGGCCGAACCGGCGAGCAGCACCCACGAGACGATCTGCCGCGGCGAGAAGGGGTCGAGCGTCCACGACGGGAAGTTCAGCAGCACCAGGGCCAGCATGCACTCCCACGCGATGAAGCGGTAGAAGCCGTGCGAACGGGGGTTCAGCAAGGCACGCCATGAGACGTAGAGGAAGAAGGCGCTGCCGGCGGCAAAGATGAGCAGCGAAACGGTGGCGTTCATGTCGCAGTGGTTTCCGGAGTCGGGGTCGGCGTGATTGCGGGGGCGGACTTGGGAGTATCGCGGCCGTGCACGAAGGTCGCCTTGACGCGCCGTGACATGCGGAAGTAGCTCGCCCAGATGGCGAAGAACAGGGCGCCGCGCAGCAGCTCGGCCCAGTCCTTGCCGGTGACGGCACTGGCGGCGCTCGGGATGCTCTGGACCAGCGCGATGTCGATGCCCTGGATCAGCACGTTGCTGCCGAGCAGCACCGGGTAGAACAGCGGCACGACACGGCGCTTCTGGAAGAACATCACCAGCAGCAACGACATGAACACCAGGTAGCCCATGGTGTTCGCCAGCTCGAACAGCAGCACCGGCGCCCACATCGCGTGGTAGGCGTCGCCGCCCACCGTCGTCAGCTGCGTCCAGTTGTCGGTGGCATACGAGGGCAGCAGGCGAGACAGATCCATCAGCAATCGAAATGGCGCGACCAGCAGGCCGAATGCCGGCAGGAGCAGCCAACCGCCGATTCCCTGCAGCTGCGGGTCGAACACCTCGCGCGGCGGGGCCGGCGGGTCGTAGCGGTACAGCTTGGCCGCCAGCCAGCCGAAGCCCGCGAGCAGCAGCGCGCCGACCATGGCGATCGGCCAGTTGAAGCGTTCCATGGTACTGAGCACCCGCTTCGGCGCGGCGTTGTCGCGCTTGTACAAGGCGTAGTCGACGGCATCGCGCGCGCGGTCGAGGTTGGCGGCGTAGCGGGCCGTGTCGGCGGCGGCCACGTGGTCGGCGCGGCTGCGGAATGTGTCCACCAGTAGCAGCACCTTGTCTTTCTCGGACTTGCGCCGCTCGAACTCGAAGCTCGCGTCTTCGATGCGGGTCTTCTCGGCCGGCGTGTCCCAGGCCTCGGGCAGCCGCACTTCGGTGGTGTGGGTCAGGTTCACCGGGTGGTTGAGCGCCAGCGGGCTGGAGCGGATAGGGTCGCGCGGGCCGCGCAGGTACTCGTCGACCTCGGGCACGTTGATGTTGGCTTCGAGGCGCTTGCGCTCGTCGGCGCGTTTCCAGAACTCGTCGATCAGGTAGTGCTCCGTCATCGTCAGACGGTTGTCGTTCTCGTCTTCCTGCACGCTGATCGGCGAGGCCATCGTCAGCTTCGGGTAGTAGCGCGCGTAGAAATTGAGGTAGCGCTTTTGCAGGTCTTCGCGGTTCTCGCTGCTGAGCGTGGCGCGCAAGGCTTCGGCGCCCGCGCCTTGCACGATCGTCGTCACGGTGTAGCGCACCGGCTTGTCGAAGCCGTCCTGCGCTTCGTACACGCTGCGGATGGTGCGCGTGGACAGGGCGCTGCTGTCGTTGGTCATCGGCACCAGCTCGGTCGTCGCGTCGTCGACTACCAGCGTGGCGTCGTAGTCCGGCTGGTAGAGGTGAGCGATGTCGCCCTTTTGCGGCGCGCGGGTCGGGTCGATCCAGTAGGTGCGGCCGGCGATGCTCGCGCGCACCAGCACGTGGTTGAAAGCGAACGGCGTCGGCTGCAGTTCGCGGATGCCTCGCCGCAGCGAGGTGTTGACCAGCGCTGCGCGCGCCTCGATTCCCAGGGCCTGCAGCATCGTCATGGTCAGCAGCGACTTGTCCTTGCAATCGCCGAAGCGGCGCTCGAGCACCTGCTGCGGTTGGCTGGGTGCGTGCGAGCCGGGACCGATCTCGACGCCGAGGTAGCGGATCTCGCGCTGCACGAACAGCAGCGTCGCAAGCAGGCGCTCCTGGGGAGATGCGTGGGCCTTGGCGATGCGGTCGACTTCGGCTTGCAACGCCGGGCTCAGCTTTGCGGGCAGGCGGTAGTAGGGCACGGCCCAGCGGGCCACGGCCTGCCAGTCCTTGAACTCGCTCCACTGCACCGCGGGGTAGGGGTCGAACCAGTCGGGGGTGTTGGACTCGACCACGCGCGCGGCGATGTCGCGGCCTTGCCAGACGTACTCGCGCTGCGCGCCGAGCTCGCTGACCACCGCGGCCGCTGCGCCGTTGCGCGCGGCGAATTCGATCGGTCGCTCCGTGGGCCACAGCAGCCGCGAGTACGACTGGTGCACCGGCGCGCTCCATTGCAGGTCGAAGCGGCCGAACTGGCGGTTGCCGAACACGGGGTTGCTGCCGCGCAGCGAGTACGAGTACTCGACGACGTCGCCGACGCGGATGTCATCGAGAAACACGTTCGCGGTCTTGCTGCCGTCGAAGATCAGGTACTCGAGCTCCTTCTCGCGCTGGAGGATCTTCACCGACGCGTTCGCCAGCTTCGAAGTGACGCGCGCACCGCGGCGCACCTGGATCATGTGCAGCGTGAGCGCCTGGTACGAGGGGTCGAAGCGGATCTCTACATGCGCCACCGATTCGACGCCTCGCTCGCTCAGTGCCTTGGCGGCGATGTGGCGGTAGTGCACCTTGTCATGCGCGTCGACGCGGGTCTGCGTGTCGATCAGCAGGTAGTGCACGCCTTGGCTGATCTGCCCGGTGGGCGGCTCGGCCGTCTCGGCCGGTGCGATGCGCTGCACCCAGTCGGGAACGGGCGCGAGCGCGTATTCCTTCGTCGCGGCGGCGGCGCTAGCCATGGTGAGCCAGCCGCATATCAGCGCGAGCACTGCTGGCCAGGCGCGCATCGGGGCCGGCAGTTTGAATCGGATTCTCAAGAAGGCTCCCTCGCGCCGCGTTTCGGCACCGACCGGCGGCAGGGCGTGGTCGCTCGCTCGCGTGCCGACGATTCTTTCACGGTATGTACGAGCGACTGCTGCAAGCACACGCAGCAGCGCGCCACGGGCGTGAAATCCGCCGCGGCGCGTTGTGCCGAGATGAAGCGAAAAAGGGAGGGGGCCCGGCCTCAGGCCTGGACCGTGCCGCTGCGCAACGCGTTGCCTGCACCGCCGGCGGAGTACACCGATGGGGCGCGTTCACGCGGCATTAGCACGTCCATCGCGCGGTCGAGCGCGGCCGTGGCACGTGCCAGCGACTCGCGCTGCGAGGCGACAAGACCGCCGGCCAGCTTCAAGCGCTCGCGCAAGGGCGGGGGCACCGCGCCTTTGCGTGCAGCATGGGTGAAATGGTCGACGGCACGCGCCAGGGCGCGGTGCAATTCGGTGGCATGGTGGTCGATGGCCACGCTGTCGTTGGCGCGCAGCGATTCACCCAGCGAAGCGAGCTGGCTCTCGACCGCGGCGAGTGTGGCTTCGAGTTCGGGACTGACCAGTGCAGGGGCTGGCATGTTCATGTCGGGTTCACCAAAGGTGAGCAGGAACGGACTTCGGGCCGGAGCGAGAGGCCCGCGCGATTCAGTGTTGCGGCTTGCCGAGCACGTCGTGTGCGTTGGCAATCAGGCGGTCGGCGATCTTGTCGGCGTCGATCTGGAACTTGCCGTCGGTGATGGCCTGCGCAATGCGGGCCACCTTCTCGGCGTCGAAATCGGAGCTGGCGTCGGTGGACATCAGCGTCGCTGCGGTGTTCGACAGCTCGACCTTCGCGCTCGGGTCGGTGGTCTGGGCGGCGACTTCCTGGGCCTTGGCGGCTTCACCAGGCTGGGTGCGTGTCGTCGCGACTGGCGCCGTGCCAGCGGTCTTGTCTGCGGGATTGCCGATCTTCATCATGTACTCCTTGGATTCGGTAACGACCCGAACCTTTCAACATGGACGGTGTATCGGCCCGTCCGGCAGGGGACTTTAGGGATTTCTTGCAGATTGTTGTCCGCGGCCCAATTTTTCACAATGCGAGTTCCAGTTGTCGCTCTGCCACCGGCATGCCGGATATCACCCGGCCGCTCTCGGTGCGTACCCGCGCCGGCATGCCTTCCAGCCCGGCCGTGAGGGCCTCGCCAGCACCGGCCACAGCAAAACCCTTACCTGCCACGCGAATCTGCACTGGGTCGCCGGCGGCAAACCACTGGCGGGCCTTCAGGCTGGCCGGGCGCAGGCTCTGGCCGGGCGCGACCGGTTTGGCCAGCGTGCGGCCGAGCAGCACGGCGGCGTCGGTGATGGGTGGGTTCATCGTGTCTTCGGCCAGATTGACTTCGGCTTGACGGAAATCTTCGGCCGACAGCACATGGCCTGCCGGCAGCACCGAGCTTGAGACCAGCGCGTTGCCAAAAATGTTCACCGTCACCGGCAGATAAACGCTCCAGGGTGTGACACCTTTCACGCATCGCAGGCCCACGCGCGTCTTGCCGACGAGGCGGGCGCCGCTGGGCAGGTAGGTGAGAACCTTGTCGCAAGGGGCGAGGCGCAAGCGGCTGTCGAGTTGGCCGAAGCTCACTTCGGTGCGGGGCCGCCCTGGGGACCCCACCTGCGACATCACGAAACGGCGTGCTTCTTCCACCAGCAACTCGGCCAGCGCGTTCTCGGCGTGCGCCGAGCCGGCGCATCCGAGCAGCATCGCCAGCCCGGCCAGGAAGGCCAGGGCGGCTGAACGCGATGAGCGAAGAGTCTTTTCCACGCTGCCACTTTAGAAGGCAGAGCCCCCAGGGCAGACGTGGAAATGACCGAGAAAGGGCCCGCTATTCCCGCTTATGTTTTGAAAGGCGCTGCCCACAATCCTTTCACATCGCCCCATGGGTTTTTGGGAAACGCCACATGCTGAACCGACTCACCAGTTCGCTCGACTTCCAAGGCCAGGCCCTCAGCCTGCGCTCGGAACGCCAGCGCCTGATCGCCAGCAACATCGCGAATGCCGACACCCCGGGCTTTGTCGCACGCGACATGGATTTCACCGCGGCGCTGAAGCAGGCCACCAGCCAGGTGCAAGGCGCACCGGCCATGGATGCCACGCAGCCAGGGCACATCGGTGGCGCGAACAACGCCGCTGCCGCGCAATCCAACCTTGTGTACGCGACGCCGAGCCAGACCAACCTCGACCGCAACACCGTCGACATGGACCGCGAGCGCGCCAACTTCGCCGACAACGCCGTGCACTACGAAGCCACGCTGCGTTTCATCAACAGCAACGTGCGCACGATGCTGGATGCGATCAGGGGTCAATGATGAGCATGTTCCAGATATTCAATGTGTCGGGCAGCGCGGTCAGTGCGCAGTCGCAGCGGCTCAACGTCGTCGCCTCCAACCTGGCCAACGCCGACACCGTCGCGGGCCCGGACGGCACGGCCTACAAGGCGCGGCAAGTCACCTTCCAGACCCAGCTGATGGGCCAGACCGGCCAGATGGGCGACGCCGCCGCTGCGGGTGTGAAGGTCAGCAACATCACCGAAGACCAGACCGCCGGCCGGCGCGTGCACGACCCCAAGCATCCCGGGGCCGATGCCGATGGCTACGTGACCTACAGCAACGTGAACGCGGTGGAGGAGATGGTCAACATGATCTCCGCCTCGCGCTCGTACCAGAACAACGTCGAAGTCATGAACACGGCCAAGACGCTGCTGCTCAAGACTCTGCAGATGGGCCAATGAGGCCCGCTGAAAGGAAAACGCCATGGCCGTGAACACCGTCGACAGCTCCAACCCGTACACCTCGCTGAACGGCTCGCAGACCACTGCGGGGACCAGCACCACCGAAGCCTCGGATCGCTTCCTGAAGCTGCTGGTGGCGCAGATGCAGAACCAGGACCCGCTGAATCCGATGGACAACGCGCAGGTCACGAGCCAGATGGCACAGATCAACACCGTCACCGGCATCGAGAAGCTCAACACCACGGTGCAGGGCCTGTCGGGCCAGTTCGTGCAGATGCAGGCGCTGCAAGGCGCAAGCCTCGTCGGCCGCGACGTCATCGTGCCGGGCAACAAGATCGACATGCAGGACGGCGTGGGCCAAGGCGGCTTCGAGCTGACCAGCGCCGCCGACAACGTGAAGGTCGAGGTGCTCAGCGCTGCCGGCCAGGTGCTCGACACCATGAACCTCGGCGCACAGACCGCCGGCACGCACAGCTTCGACTGGCCGGCCAGCACCAACGCCAGCGCCACCAACCTGACTTTCCGCGTCACTGCGACCAGCGGCGCCACCAAGCTCGACAGCACCGCGCTGATGCGCGACAAGGTCGACGCCGTGAACACCTCGGGCGACACGCTGACGCTCGAGCTGGAGAAGTCCGGCAACGTGGCCTACGACAAGGTCAAGGCTTTCAACTGATTCCTGCCCACGCGGCTTTACCGACAAACAAGGACAACCCATGAGCTTCCAACAAGGTCTTTCCGGTCTGAACGCGGCGAGCAAGAACCTCGAGATCATCGGCAACAACGTGGCCAATGCGAACACCTTCGGCGCCAAGTCATCGCGCGCCGAGTTCGGCGACATGTATGCGGCAGCGCTCGGCGGTGCCGGCGGCAGCAACATCGGCATCGGCGTGAACCTGCAGGCGGTGACACAGCAGTTCAGCCAGGGCAACATCACCACCACCGCCAATGGCATGGACATCGCCATCAATGGTCAGGGCTTCTTCGAGCTGCAGCAGAACGGGCAGACGCTGTACTCGCGCAACGGCCAGTTTCAGGTCAACAAGGAAGGCTTCATTGTCAACAACCAGGGTGCCCAGTTGCTGGGCTACCCGGCTGACGGCCAGGGCGTGATCCAGCCCGGGGTGGCCAGCCCGCTGCAGCTGCCGACCGCCGGCATCGACCCCTCGGCCACCACCGAGATCTCGATGGAGCTGAACCTCGACTCGCGCGCCGCGACCACGCTGCCCGCCACCACGCCGCAGGTGAACTTCAGCGACGCGAAGACCTACAACAATGCCACCTCGCTCACCGTCTTCGATGCCAAGGGTCAGGACGTTGCGCTGACCTACTACTTCCAGAAGACGGCGACCGACACGTGGAACGTCTACGTCACCGCCAACGGCACCTCGGTGGCGGTGGACGGCGCCGGTGACCCTGCCCCGCTGACGACGATCAACTTCCCGAGCAACGGCGGCACGCCGACCTCGCCCAGCACGCCCATCACGCTCGACATCCCGGCGTCCACCAATGCCGCAGGTGCCGAAACGCTTGCCATCAGTGGCATCCAGCTCGACATGACGGGCGCCACGCAATACGGCGCCAGCTTCGGCGTCACCGACCTGAAGCAGGACGGCTACGCACCGGGGCAGCTGTCGGGCCTGTCGATCGAAGACAGCGGCATCGTGATGGCCACCTATTCGAACGGTCAGTCCAAGCCGGCCGGCCAGATCGAACTCTCGACCTTCCGCAACGTGCAGGGCCTGAAGCCCCTGGGCGGCAACCTGTGGGCGCGCACCTTCGAATCGGGTGACCCGATCGTCGGCACACCGAGCCAGGGCAACCTGGGCGTACTGCAGTCGGGCGCGCTGGAAGAGTCGAACGTCGACCTGACCGCCGAGCTGGTGAACATGATCACCGCGCAGCGCATCTACCAGGCCAATGCACAGACCATCAAGACGCAAGACCAGGTGCTGCAGACCTTGGTGAACCTGCGCTGATTTTCGAGACTAACGGGAGCGTCTCATGGATCGGATGATCTACCTGTCGATGTCCGGCGCCAAAGCCATGATGCAGCGGCAGGACACGCTGGCGAACAACCTCGCCAACGTCTCCACGCCCGGCTTCCGTGCGGAACTTCAAGCGTTCCGCGCCGTGCCCGTGCAGGGCAGCGGGGCCAGCACCCGCGTGTACTCGCTCGAAACCACACCTGGCTACGACGCCTCGCCCGGCGTCGTGTCCGACACCGGCCGCAACCTCGACGTGGCCGTCAAAGGAAATTCTTGGCTGTCGGTGCAGGCGCTCGACGGAACCGAGGCCTACACCCGCAGCGGTGCGCTCGACGTCAACAGCGAAGGTGCACTCGTCACCCTGAGCGGCCTGCCCGTGATGGGCGATGGCGGACCGATCCAGGTGCCGCCGCAAACCGAAGTGAGCATTGGCGGCGACGGCACGATCACCGGCAAGGCCATCACCGGCAAGATCAGCGTCATCGGCAAGTTGAAGCTCGTGACCCCCAACGCCGAGACACCGCTGGAGCGCGGCGAGGACGGCTTGTTCCGCGGTGCTGAAGGCGCCGAGCTGCCGGCCGACCCGACCGCGCGCGTACAAGACGGCGCACTCGAAGGCTCCAACGTGAGCCCGGTGGAGACCATGGTCTCGATGATCACCGCGGCGCGCCAGTTCGAAGCGCAAATGAAGATGCTTCAGACGGCAGAAGGCGACGAAAAGGCCGCTGCCCAACTGCTCTCGATGAGCTGACCCGACACGAGATAGAGAAGGAGCATTCACCATGATGCGTTCCCTGTGGACATCCAAGACCGGCATGGAGGCCCAGCAAACCCAGCTGGACCACATCTCCCACAACCTCGCCAACAGCGCGACCAACGGCTACAAGAAGTCGCACGCGGTGTTCGAGGACCTGATGTACCAGAACCTGCGCCAGGCCGGCGCCAACAGCAGTGAGCAGACCACGCTGCCCACCGGCCTGCAGGTCGGCCTGGGCACGCGCGCGGTGGCCACGGCCCGCGTCTTCAGCCAGGGCAACCTGCAGCAGACCAGCAGCACCTTCGACGTCGCGATCCGCGGCAACGGCTTCTTCGAAGTGCAGATGCCCGACGGCAGCGCCGGCTACACGCGTGACGGCTCATTCCAGGTCAACGCCCAGGGCCAGCTCGTCACGAACAACGGCTACCTGCTGCAACCCAGCATCACGGTGCCGACGAATGCGCAGACGGTGACCATCGGCCTCGACGGCACGGTGACCGCCACGCTGCCCAACCAGACCACGCCGCAGACGCTCGGTCAGCTGCAGCTCACGAACTTCATCAACCCGCCGGGCCTCGAGCCCAAGGGCCAGAACCTGTTCGGAGAAACCGCCGCCTCGGGCACGCCGCAGACCGGCGCGCCGGGCCAGAACAGCCTGGGCCAGCTGCAGCAGGGCTTCGTCGAAACCTCGAACGTGAACGTGGTCGAAGAGCTGATCGGCATGATCCAGACGCAGCGTGCCTACGAACTCAACTCCAAGGCGATCCAGACATCCGACCAGATGCTGCAGCGCCTGGCGCAACTGTGATGAAGGCTTGGTTCCTCGCCGCGGCCTGCTTGGCCAGCTTCGTGCTGTCGGGCTGCGAAACGCTGTACGCCGTACCCAAGGTCGACGTGACCGGCTCGCCGAAGACGCGGCCGGCCGAGGTGCAGCCGCCGGTCATCAACAACGGGTCGATCTTCCAGGCTAACCAGTACCGCCCGCTGTTCGAAGACCACCGCGCACGCCTGGTGGGCGACACGCTCACCGTGCAGATCGTGGAAAAAGTCGCAGCCAGCCAGAAGAGCACGAGCTCCATCGACAAGAGCGGCTCGGTCGCAGCCGGCGTGACCGCTTTGCCGGGCATCCGCCCCGCCGCGTTCGCACGCGCCGGTGCCGAGGGCAGCTCGACCAACACCTTTGCCGGCAAGGGCAGCACCGAAAACACCAACGACTTCTCGGGCACCATCACCTCGGTCGTGACGGAAGTCCTGCCGAACGGGCATCTGCTCATCACCGGCGAGAAGCAGATCGGCGTGAACCAGAACGTCGACGTGCTGCGCTTCTCGGGGCAGGTGGACCCGCGTGCCATCCAGCCGGGCAATACCGTCGCCTCGGCGCAGATCGCCAACGTGCGCATCGACCACCGCGGCAAGGGCGCCCAGGCCGACGCCAACGGAATAGGCTGGCTCGGACGCTTCTTTTTGAACGTTCTCCCGTTCTAAAGAATTCCAGAATGGTGGCAGGAGCACTGCCACCGCCATGGAAACCACCCAAGACAAGCTGTTCGAAGCACTGATCAAGGCCTTGATCACCATCACGGTGGTCGTCGCCAGTGCCGCACTGTGGTGGCCGGTGGAGGCGAACGCGACGCGCATCAAGGAAGTCGCCGCCATCCAGGGCGTGCGCAGCAACCAATTGGTCGGCTACGGCCTCGTCGTCGGCCTCGACGGCACCGGCGACCAGACCACCTCGGCCCCCTTCACTGCGCAGAGTCTCACGGCGATGCTGCAGCAGATGGGCGTGACCGTGCCGCCCGGCACCAACATGCAGATCAAGAACGTGGCGGCCGTGATGGTCACCGCGCAACTGCCTCCCTTCGCCCAGCCCGGGCAAACCATCGATGTCAACGTGTCGTCGATGGCCAACGCCAAGTCGCTGCGCGGCGGCACGCTGATCGTCACACCGCTCAAGGGCGCCGATGGCCAGATCTACGCGATCGCACAAGGCAACCTGATCGTTGGCGGCGCCGGTGCGTCGGCTGGTGGTTCCAAGGTGCAGATCAACCACCTGAGCGCAGGCCGCGTGCCCGAAGGCGCCACGGTCGAACGCGCCGTGCCCACGCCGCTGAACCAGGGCGACCACCTGCAGCTCGACCTGAATGCCAGCGACTACAACACCGCCCGCGAAGTGGCGCGTGCCATCAACAGCAAGATGGGCGAGGGCATCGCCCAGCCGCTGAACGGCCGCGTGGTGCGCGTGAAGATGCCCGACTCGCCCGAAGCGCGCGTCGGCTTTCTCGCCGACATCGAGAACCTGCCGCTGACGCTTGCCGCGCCCTCGGCGAAGGTGGTGATCAACGCGCGCACCGGCTCGGTGGTGATGAACCAGACCGTTTCGCTCAGCGCCTGCGCCGTGGCGCACGGCAACCTCTCTGTGACCATCAACTCCACACCTGTCATCAGCCAGCCATCG
>Ga0307516_10002727_pt1 | contig 23273 bp, 22 predicted proteins | sample 19_EM_MG_FD_203310 | JGI IMG/M metagenome (GOLD analysis project Ga0307516, IMG submission 203310) | Populus trichocarpa ectomycorrhiza microbial communities from riparian zone in the Pacific Northwest, United States - 19_EM | ecosystem: Host-associated > Plants > Roots > Unclassified | place...
ATCCTCACCAACACTACCACCGAACCCACACACAAGATCTAAGATTATTCCGTTGTGAATTATCGAAGTAGCCTGATTACCTTTGATTCTCGCCACACTCCGGTTACGATACAGCCCCAGTGTCACAGTACCGGGTTCGGAAGTCTGTTTTCCATTCATCTCCTGCTGCAATTCGGAGGTTGTAATAGGCGTCTCGGATATAGACTTTGGTGTAGATGGTGGAACTGAACAGTTGATCCAGGGATTCTCCGATCAATGGTAGCGGCGTTCGGTCTTTGATCATGATCTTGTTTAGTTGTCGCTAATCTACGCACAATCATAGTCCTCCGTCCTTCTTTTTCACGAAATGTATGGGTGCTCCGGCTGGCGAGGTGGATGCCCGGATCCATCCTCGTTTTTCATTGGTATCTAGGTATTCCTTGAGTGCCTTCATTTTTTCGTCGTTTAGTGGTCGTAGTGGCTCATATGGATGTGTTTTTCCTTTTTCTAGGGGAATATGGTGGTCCTGCGTCCTGTGGGGCGGTGGAGTCGGAGGTTCTTTCTTGGTGAATACCGGGGGGAACTCGTGGTATTCCATTGGGATCGTCTGATGGGGCTTTGTCTTATCCCTTTTTTTTATCTTGTCGATTACTATCTGGCAGACTTCCCAGGGATCCATCTTGCTGATTTCCCATTCTTCTGGAGTCTTCTTGTAGTATTGTTCTATGGCTTTTTCTTCAGGGACTGTATTTGCTCGTGGTGAGCTGGGTAGGCATCGTTCGGCGCAGTGGTCGGAGTTGAACTTCACGGTGTGGTTTTTCCAACCTATGACCGGGTCATGCAGTTTGAGCCACGGGAGTCCTAGAGTGATTGGGGTGTTTCCGATCGTGATGCAGTGCAGTCGGATGTCTTCTTCGTGATGATTGATGGTGAGGTGGATTTGGGCGTGATGGGTCACCGGCCCGCCGGTGACCGCACTTCCGTCTACGGTTCGGACTCGTCGTGGTGCCGTTTTTCGTTGCATGGGTATCCCACTGGGTTTGGCGTAGGCCTTGTCGATAAAGTTTTCGGATGCCCCTCTGTCTACCATGGCGGTGGTGGCTTGTTCCGTTCCATCGCTTCCTTGGATCCTTACCTTGATCATGACTTTTTCCTCGCGGTTGTACCTGGTTTTTCTAATCCAGTAGGGCGGATCTTCATCTTCTGCAACTGGTTTCTCCTTCGGGTGGCTGTTGCTATGGCCTATTCCTGAGGGCCATCGTTTCCCGACGGTTCTTCTTCCTGAGTTTCTTCTTCTTCGGGATTTCCTTTGTATGTGGCCTCCGCCGCTCGGTATGGCTTTTTCCCTGGGTGTCGTATCTTCTTGGGTTGGGGGCATTCCCTCGCAAAATGTCCCTTCTTTCCCCAATTGTAGCAGTCTTCTGTGTTCGTTCGTCGGGGGAACCGGTTCGGCGTTCTCTGGGCGAACTTGAATCGTCGGGTGGCGTCGAGGTCTGTTGGGTCTCCCGGGGGTGCCGCCGGAGGTTCCCTGGTGTGGACATTGAAGCGCGCTTCTGCGCTGGCTGCGGGGCATTGACTAATGACTCCCAGGTTGCATAGGCGGCTATCGGTTTTGATGGCCGCGGTGGCATAATCTACCAGAACTATGGCGGGTGTTTAGCTCATGACTAGGTGTCTTTTTACTTCGGGGTGTAATCCATCTCGGAACCGTGCGATGCATACGTTGTCTGCGTATGGGAGATCTGCTTTGATTCGCTGGAATTCTGCCCAGTAGGTTGCTGCCATCTGATTTCCCTGCTGAATTTTCTGGAATTTCTCGAACGCTATTTCTTCGGCGTCTACTTGGCCAAAAGCATGTTTCATGTTAGTTTTCAGTTCTTCCCATGTTAGGTTGATTCCCCCTTCCTGGTTTAGGAAGGTTTCCACCCAGTTCCATGCCACCCCCCGGAGTAGGGATGATGCATATCCCATTTTTCTTTCATCGTCGTCGAATCGGTTTCCCTCTGTGCTGAACTTCTGCTCGCATTGGGCCAAGAACGTTTTGAATTTCGCTTTTTCTCCTTCAAACGGTTCCCGGTCCTGGAGCTTTGGATAGCTGGTTTGCGGCGGTCTGTCGCGTGCTGCTAGGAGTGTCTGCAACATTTCTGTTGTCAGTAGATGGGGACCTTCCATCATTGTTTTTGGCTGTTCTGGTGACTCGGGCGATTGTGGTCTAGATCCAGGTTCTGGGGTTACTGGGCTCGGCGCTCGCTGGTTGTCTGGAACGTCCCTGAATTCTGGAAGGTTGAGGGTGTCCTCGGTGCTTCCGCCCTGGGAAGCTACTATGTCTTACTACGTCAGGTGTCGATGGGGGGACGCAATCTACTATCAAGATCCTGTCTCACTAGCCCGTGCTGCTCGACAGGTAACGTAGTCTTGGTCGCCACTCGGCAGTATTCGGCTGCTCTGTGGCGGTATCTGGCCTCGCCCTAATCTCTTCACGCCCAGCAGGGTATCGTTGCGGTATTCGGCTTCGCTCTGGCGGTATTCGGCTTCGCCCTAATCTCTTCACGCCCGCCGTGGTATCGTTGCGGTATCCGGCTTCACAGTGGCAGTATTCGGCTTCGCCCTAATCTCTTCACGCCCGGCGTGGTATCGTTGCGGTATTGGGCTTCGCTGTGGCGGTATTCGGCTTCGCCCTAATCTCTTCACGCCCGGCGTGGTATTGTTGTGGTATTCGGCTTCACTGTGGCGGTATTCGGCTTTGCCCTAATCTCTTCACGCCCGGCGTGGTATCGTTGTGGTATTCGGCTTCGCAGTGGCGGTATTCGGCTTCGCCCTAATCTCTTCACGCCCGGTGTGGTATCGTTGCGGTATGCGGCTTCACTGTGGCGGTATTCGGCTTCGCCCTAATCTCTTCTGGTGTCTTACAGGTTGTGGTCGCAGCGCCGCTTCACGGGGGTAGAGAGATAGGTCTGTGGAGAGAGATAATAGATTGCGTGGAGAAGAATCTCCAGACTAGCTACTGCGCCCTTCCTTTATACCTTTCCTTTCCTCTGTGGAATCACAGCTTGCCCGCAAGACTGACACAGTTCCTCCCTAGCTCATCATGACTCAATCGCTGTGCCCAAGGAAACACACGATCCTACTCGGCCCTTTATCCTCCCACAATACGCAAGGCAGACACACACAACAGTAGGGAAAGAACAAGGTAAGCAATAAACATAACACAGAGTAAAGCGAGGCAGACAAGCAGACAGTAAGGAAACGTCAAGCGCAACGTGGTAAGCAATAAACATAACACAGAGTAAAGCGAGGCAGACACGCAGACAGTAAGGAAACAAGCGGGGAAAATCCTGGGCGGCCCGCGACCAGGTTCTGAGGAATATCGCTACCGGCGCGATATTGGCAGGGGCAGGGGTACTGCGGCTAGGTGCGTAGGATGACAGTGGCTGTGGTGGCGGAGACACGGATCTGCCATAGTGTGGCGAGGGTGAGCGCGTCGCCCGCGGCGACGCCTAGGAGCCTGTCATGCCAGGTTCGTGACACTCAAGTCTGCAAGCTGAGAAAGTCGCTTTACGGACTTAAGCAGACCCCCCGTCTCTGGTATGAGCATATTGACCACTTTCACAGATCTCCGGGGCTCCAACGATGCGAGTATCATCCGAACGTCGACCTCTTGACAAGCACCACCTTAACCGATCGAACCGATGCCCCACTGGCCCTCTGGAACTCCAAGCAATCGGCTCAGAACGACGCACCAATAATTCTGCTGCTGTATGTTGATGACATGCTGCTCTTTTCTCCATTGGCCAACTGAGTCACCACAATCAAACACCTCCTCCGCGCCAAGTACAAGATGACCGACCTCGGTCCAGTTTGCTGCTTCCTCGGTATAGAGATTGAGCGTGACCGATCACGTCGGATACTGCATATGCACCAACAGTCCGCTTTTGGAAGCTGCTTGCGACAAATGGCTTTTCCGACTGCAATGGCCACTGGACACCACAGCCTACTGGAAGCAAGCTCCAAAGATTAGATCCAGAGTCAAATGCGACAAACGGCAAAGCAACTTCGGACTCTTGACTAAGATGGTAAACAACGGTATCAGTTAATTGTTGGCAGTCTGATGTGACTAATACTATGCACTCGGCCGGACCTCGCATTCACCGTCTCCATGCTCAGAAAATTTTCCTCCACCCCGACTACTGAGCACTTGTCAGCAGCCACCTACACACTACGATACCTGCGAAACACGGCCAACCTCGCTATCCAGTACAATGCATCAGACTCCGAAGCCACCATGCCCATCGGCTACACCAACTCAGATTTCGCCGGAGATCCCGATGACCGAAAATCAACCTCTGGCTATGTATTCATGCTTGCTGGAGGCGCTATTACCTGGCATGCTCGTAAGCAGCCGCTTGTCGCCTTCTCAAAGGTGGAAGCCGAATACATAGGTGCTTCCGACGCCGCAAAAGAAGCCATACGGGTCCGCTCCTTATACGCTCGCATATTAGGTGGCAAGATCCTGTACAAGCATGCCGAGCAATGCCCCGACTGCTTATGCTCGGACAACGACTCTAAGGCTACCGAGCCCCAGCAAATCTTTGTCGATAACCAAGGTGCAATCCAACTTGCAAAGAACCCGAAGTTCCATGAGCGTACCAAGCACATCAGTGCCCGCTTCCACTTCCTCCGTGACGCCTGCGAATGGAATGCCATCAAAACCACATACCTTCCGACATCCGACATGCTCGCCAACATTATGACGAAGCACCTCCCTCGAGACACTCACTGGAAGCACGCTCACAGGCTTGGGCTTGTAAGCTGGGACTCAGGGGAAGTGGCTGACAGACCACGCATTAAGCGGTTGAAATGGTTTTTCTCTCATCTTCCTGTTCTTTCTTTGGAGGATGCACTCTTTCTCCTATGTCCGTGGTTCCTCCCTCAAAGGGTTTTTTACACGGTTACGAGTTTTAACGAGGCATCCGAGGATTCAATTTCTCTCATTCTCTGCTGTGTTATTTTGCATCTTCCGTATGAGGGGAAGTGTCAGAATAAGGAGGCATCCGGTGATGAGGAGGCGTCCGGAGATGAGGAGGCGCCCAGAGATGAGGAGGCATCCGGACATGACTAAGTCCCCGAGCACCGGCTCATGGGGACAATCTTCCGTCCTTTGTCCTGACAGCCTTCCTGTATATAGAGAGATCTTGTGCCCACATAATACTGTAACACAATCTTCACGTTTATCGATCCATATATTTCAACACTAACGCTTGGAAGATCGCCTTCAAAGTGTGCCAGTGGTGGAATATCGTGAACGGCAAAATCGTACGACCTGGAAGTACTCTTGATCAAAAGGAAAAACAGACAGAAGAACCCACCACGAACAGCACCGTATGCATACTGCAAATCACCGATGATGAGTGGGATATTGTCAACAACCAAGCGCACCACATGCTTAACACCGCTGTTGACCACACAATCCTACCAACCATTGCGAATACCGATACTGCTGCCGATGAGTGGAAAACTCTGAAGGATCTCTACGATCGCGACACAGCAAACACCACCATAACCCTCCTTAAAACCATCCTCAACCGAAAACTTGAAGATGGTGCTGCTATACACGACCATTTTAACAGTTTCAACAACGATTGGGCTCGCCTGCAAACCCGCACCTCGAATACCAACGACGAAGCAACCGTATTCGGAAACTACCCTAACGATATGCACGACAAGTGACATACCCTCTCGATGAACCGACTACATATATGCAAGCGATGAAGAGTGTGGATGCAGAATGATGGACAAAGGCAATGGATGAAGAGATGGAAAGTTTGAAGAAGAATGGTACTTGGGAAGAGGTGGAATTACCACAAGGAAGAAAGACTGTCGACAGCAAATGGGTTTTCAAAGTAAAGCAAAAAGCAGATGGCTCAGTGGAACGGTACAAGGCACGAGTAGTGGCAAAAGGCCTTTCACAACAGTACGGAACCGATTACGATGAGACATACCCACCGGTAGCACGATATGACTCCTTTCGGCTACTTATTGCAATCGCTTCCTATTACAGCTGGATCCCTGAACAAATGGACTTGAAATCAGCATTCTTCTACGGTGTCCTCCAAGAAAAAATCTATATGCGCCTACCTGAAGGTTATAGGACAGCCGGAAAAGTTGCCCGGCTCCACAAATGTATCTACGGACTCAACCAATCCGCTGGCGAGTGGTACGCATGCCTCTCTGCCCTACTTCGAGAAATTGGATTCGTTATATCCCACTTCGACCCCTGTGTGTTTATCCACAAGTCTGAATCAACCTTCATTTCAGTGTATGTGGACGATATCACAATTATCGGTATCCCTAGTTCCCCCTTCATCAAAGAAATCAAGCAGCAACTCAACCGAAGATTTGACTGCAAAGACCTTGGCGACGCAAAATGTTGGAGATTGCTTCTCTCGCATAAGCATACAGTGCGGCACCACTCTGGCTAGAGTTGGGGCGGCGCTGGAGGAGTGAGCGGGGAAGGCATCTCAATTTGGATTAGCGTGTAGCAGCGAGACTTTGTACACAGTTTGCTCTCTCTTCTTTTCTTCTTTTCTTCTTTTCTACTCAACACTCTTTAATATAATAATCGTTCACAAGAAAGTCGTCCGCTGCTGTCGCTCCCGCTCCCAATCAGCCCACGACCTTCTTCCATTTGCTTTCCTATCAAGTCTTCTCTCGCCCTCGCTCTTAACACCATATTCACGGCGACGCCGAAACCTGCTCGTCTCCAGAAGAACCTACGGCCAATTGTTTAGGTTATGAGCCCGGAGTCATAACCGCTCCATCCAACGCTCAATCCTCGCGCCATACGCCACTCTCAAGGAGTTAGCATTAAACGCGGGGGCCGGCAAGTCGAGGCCCATTCTTCTACGTCTTCCGGCATCACCTGAATTTACTGCTTCGTTCAGTACTAACTCAATCTCGAGAAACGGTACCAGTTCCATCTACCACGATGTCGGATAAGCCCTACAAGCATGCGCTCGGAACGATCGAACTCCTGAAATCTACGAACTATGCAACCTGGAAGAGCAGCTGTCGCCGCATCCTCGAGGGTATCCACGCATGGAACATTGTCACCGGCCAAGAAGTAGAGCTGAACATTCCTGTTGGATTCAATGCCGCTGCCGTAGCTGAACGCGCTGTTCATACCAACTATCTGGATCGTCGAGCACACGCTGCAGCAATTATCAGTGGATCCTGCTCGCAGGAAGTTGAGATCGAGCTGGAAGGTATCAATGACCCTGCTCAAATGTGGACGATTTTGGCTGCTCGAATGGATGCAGTCGGCACTGCTGTCGGAAGAATGATGCTCCTCAGGAAATTTCAAACGTTGAAACCGACCCCCGGTGAACCGATCCAGAGCTATTTCTCTCAGATGATGGAAATCAAGAACCAGCTGGTCGGTTCCGATGAAGCTATATCCGATGCCTCCTTCAAAACCCATATTTTCACCACCCTCCCTTCAATATTCTCCGTTACTGTCGAAATTCTCCAATCTCGTGTCGGCATCACAGTCCAAGAGGTCATCGATGCCTTGAAGGAATGCGAACGTAACAAGGCAATGATGATCAAACCATACACGGTATCGGAAGCACTCTACAGCCAGCAATCGGAAAAAGGAAAAGGAGGACAAGGTCGTCGGAAAGGAAACAAATGGTGTTCCAACTGCAAAGCGACATCTCACGACATAGAATACTGCTGGAAGCTGAAGAATCAGGAGGGCAACAAACGGAAACGCGAATCCAACCAAATCATCTGCTATTATTGCGGAGATGAAGGACATACGCAAAAGGATTGTCCAATCAAGCGGTGAGGTTAGGCCGCTCGTTCTGGAAACCGAGGATCGTTTGGCAGACCGGGCGATGATGGACCGGGTGGATCTGGATCTGGAGGAAACGGATCCGGTGAAAACGGATCTGGTCGAAACAGATCAAGTCACAGCAATCGGGGAAACAGACCTTGCGGCAATGGAAATGAACCGGATAGGATTAACGGACGCCACCTGATTGCCAACGAACCCAATGACTCGGAATGACATGAGGGTTCTACCTCCCTCAGCTCAGAGGTGATGGTAGCAACACATCGATCAGCAAAATCAAGACTCGGAACCTGGGTAATCGACTCTGGAGCATCCCACAACTACAGCAATGATATCAGAGACTTTTGAAAAGCCACGCTCACTGAGACCAAGATGTTAATTAAACTCGGAGACAACAACACGGTACAAGCAAACAAAAAGGGTATAGTCAGGCACAAAGGAGTTGACATAGAAGCGTTCTTTGTCCCAGAATTCCGAATCTCACTACTGTCCGTCAGCCAACTCGACACATCCGGACTGACTGCAACCTTTAAATCTGGAGTCTGCTCTATCACCGACTCTTAAAGGAAGAGCGTCCTACAAGGTGGACTGGAAAACGGACTCTACACACTCACAATCGAAGGATCGGCATATGTCTCGGAACTAAGATCTTACAAACGCCTGGCTCGGCATTCCAACTCGATTGATATTTGGCATCAACGATTCGGACATCTTAACTACGTGGATGTGAAACGTGTACTCGAAACGACACTGAAAACACCTTGGAAGTTACCGGATCCGGTGAGTCTGTGTCAGACCTGCATCCAAACGAAACAACAACAGCGAGTCACGCACACCCAGTCATCCCGTACCTCAGTTCCATTCGAACTCATCCATTCGGATCTCTGCGGACCCATAAAAGGAAGTATTGGAGGAAACCAATACTACATCGTGTACATTGACGACTGTACAAGATATACGGAGGTGTACTTTCTTGTCACGAAATCGGCCGAAGAGATATCAGCGAAGTTCCAAAATTACCAGGCCTGGGTCGAAGTGCGCGGATTCCACATCAAACGTTTTCGGTGCGATAATGGGTCTGGAGAATCCAACAATTCGATGTTTCTCGGATTATTGGGAGAAAAAGGAATTGCCTATGAACCGGCACCACCTTATACACAACACAAAAATGGAGTTGCAGAAAGAATGATTTGTACCCTCAATACCAAAGCAAGAAGCAAGATGTGGGAAGCAAACGTGCCAACTAAGTTCTGGCCTGAAGCAATCCGCACAGCATGCTATCTCCATCGACGATCTCCAACCACGAGCCTGTCTGGCAATCGCTCTCCCTTCGAAGCACTATTCGGGACCGTTCCGCCAATTGAACATCTTCGGCGCTTTGGATGTCGTGCCTTCAAACACATACCACCCGCCCAGAGAAATGAAAAGAAGTTTGGAAGTCGGTCCAATCCCTCGATGATGTTGGGATATGTGCACAATACGACGAAGATTTGGAGAATTTGGGACTTCAACTCTGGAAAGGCTGGAAGAGCGGTAGAATGCTCAAGTGTGGTAGTTGACGAAAACGAAGATGCTTTGCACGTTCCACAGGAGAACGGGAAGAAACTGTCGAGTTTCCGGATCAGACTGAAGATCAGTCACAACAAGTGGACGAAATGACCGTCGAGAGAACGGATAGTAATTCAATGGGTATGAAAGACACTGGTAGTAAGTCTATATCCCAAAATCTTGTCGTCTTTACTTTCACTCCAAAACCTTATGAGTTGCCGAGCGAAAGAAAAATCTCCCGTTGTCACAGCCTATTTTGCTGGCGGAGAGTTGAGTACCCGTCTTATGAACGGAAGGGGCTCCCGTTGTCACAGCCGATTTGCTGGCGGGAGGTAACCCAAGGTCCGCCGAATTCAGCAGATATCTCTGTAGGGTGAGCAAGCACCGAATTCAGGAGATATCTGTGTAGGGCGAAGGAGTATGAGAAAGCCCACCGATTTTCGGTGTTGACAAATCAGTACTCAGAAAATCCAGACAAAAGTCCACTGACTTTCGGTGTTGACAAGTCTGAGTCGAACCTGGCAACGCTGAAAGGGAGAAGCTGAGGCTACATATTTGCTGAAACAGCTGAAAAAGATTGACAGCAATGGACTGCAGGTTGCTAACAATGGGTTAGACTTTGATTATGTGTCTGCTCGAATGCGCAGTAAGTCACGACTCGCGACGAACGAAGCAATAATAAGCAAGGCCTCCGAAGAAGGGGGTGATCTGGGATGTACAGAGAACCTTGCGACCGCTCTCTTGATGCTTGGAATTACCGAAAGTTTAGCCTCAGCGCTACTCACATCCAAAATCGCCGAATTCGAATCAACGATTCCTGAAGATGAATACGAACCTGCCACCTATCAGGCCGCCCTGAAAAGCCCACAGGCTCAGAAGTGGAAAGAAGCGATGCAGCAGGAATGGCAGGCGCTGATTGAAAATCAAACTTTTGACTTTGTCGAACAAAAGCGGAAAGAACATTACTTCCACTCTGACCGCGACGCCGAGACTGCAGCGACAAGTCCGCAGCGCAGCGCCGAGTCCACAGCGCCGAGTCCGCAGTGTAGTGCCGAGTCCACAGCGCCGAGTCCGCAGCGCAGCACCGAGTCCACAGCACCGAGTCCGCAGCGCCGAGTCCGCAGTGCGGAGTTCATGGAAGAGCCGATTGGTTGCCAATGGATCTATCGAAGAAAAATCAACCTCGACGGAACCACTCGATATAAGGCACGCCTTGTAATTAAGGGTTGCGAGCAGAAGGCTGGTATTGACTATGATGAAACCTACGCTCCTGTCTCAAAACTGACAACCTTCCGACTGCTACTCGCACTGGCAGCACAGCATGGTTGGAACGTCGACCATATGGATGTGGTAACTGCCTTTCTAAACCCGAAGATCGATCGAGACAATATCTGCATGTCTCTACCACCTGGAATCGAGTGGCTCGAGACCACTACCATAAAGGCGGAGTCACTTGTCCTTTGCAAAGCTCTTTACGGATTAAAACAAGCCCCCCGGCTTTGGTATGAAGATATTGATGGCTTCTTACGCTCTATAGGATTCAATCAATCAGCTGAAGACCCGAATCTCTACCTCCAGCCGGGAGTCTTACTACTTCTCTATGTTGACGATCTTCTCATTGCGTACAACGGAATCGACGGACACCAAATCAAGCAGCTCCTCCACACGAAATACAAGATGAGCGATCTAGGACCGGCAAGGAGATTTCTAGGTATTGAGATCGAGAAAAAGGAGGACGGTTTCTGCATCAGCCAACAGGCCTACATCGACACGATTATCAGAAGATTCGGATTGCTTGACGCAAAGCCAGCAAAAATGCCTCTCGATCTTCAAGTCGACCTGAACAACCCCCACTGCGAGGACAAATCCGTTGATCCAAAGGAATATCTCTCAATAGTTGGTTCTTTGATGTATGCTGCGCTTGGAAGCCGACCGGACATCGCCTTCAGCGTCACTGCCCTCAGTCGCTACAATGTTCAACCCCTTGAGATGCACTTGACCGCAGCAAAACGAGTACTCCGCTATCTCAAAGCCACATCCAATCTCTGCATCCACTATCGACGTCTACCCCTCTCCGAACTGTCAGCCGTGGGATATACAGATTCTGACTGGGCCGGAAACCTGAAGACTTGAAAGTCTGTTGGCGGCTGCGTTTTCGGGCTTGGATACACCAACCGGAACCAGGAACTCGTCACCTCCGGACTCGTGCACTGGCAAGCCAAATCTCAGAGTGTAGTGGCACTATCCACGCTTGAGGCCGAGTATATTGCCAGCTCTCATGCCACCCGGGAGAGTCTCTGGATCCGGCGCATCTTAGAAGAAGTCGCAACCACAATGTCGATCAACATCTCGAAGGGACCAGTACCTATTGGATGTGATAATCAAGGAGCGATTAAGCTGATCATCTCTGGAGTTGTGAAGCAGAAGTCAAAGCACATCGACGTCAAGCACCACCATGTGCACGACGAACAGGTGAAAGGAACCGTCAGCTTCCAATACGTTACGTCTGCGGCAAACCCTGCCGACTTGCTCACCAAACCTCTCGCGGCTCCCCGCCATATGCAGCTACTGCAACTTATCGATCTGACCTCGAGCGATCCTGTGTACCCGATCACACAACCGACCTCACCACACACTGAACCGTCATATCCTACGGATGACTCTGGGAAGGAAAAGGGGGTGAGACGCGAAAAGGAAAAAGGGGGTGTCGGGAAGATAGCGTGAGCTGATACTCTTTTCCCTACTGTCAGTTGTTTTTTCCCAAAGGGTTTTCACTGCAGAGGTTTTTAATGAGGTCAGCGATGATCGCAATGTTTGTACTACTGTTTTACTGTTTTGGATCTGTTTCTTTGTGTAATGCTCGAGAAGAGGGGGTGTTTTGGAGATTGCTTCTCTCGCATAAGCATACAGTGCGGCACCACTCTGGCTAGAGTTGGGGCGGCGCTGGAGGAGTGAGCGGGGAAGGCATCTCAATTTGGATTAGCGTGTAGCAGCGAGACTTTGTACACAGTTTGCTCTCTCTTCTTTTCTTCTTTTCTTCTTTTCTACTCAACACTCTTTAATATAATAATCGTTCACAAGAAAGTCGTCCGCTGCTGTCGCTCCCGCTCCCAATCAGCCCACGACCTTCTTCCATTTGCTTTCCTATCAAGTCTTCTCTCGCCCTCGCTCTTAACACCATATTCACGGCGACGCCGAAACCTGCTCGTCTCCAGAAGAACCTACGACCAATTGTTTACAAAATACATACTAGGACTCGAACTCACCTACACTGAGACTGGAATTAGTATATCCCAGCACGGCTACATTGAAAAGATCCTACTACGATTTGGAATGTCTGACTCCTGACCTGTCGCCACACCAATTGACCCGAATATGCCACTACGGAAAGCGGAACCAGGCACAGTAATCGAGGATATCAGCATATACCAAAGTATCATCGGATTCCTTATGTACGCTGTTACTGGAACTCGATCAGATCTCGCCCACACCGTCACGCTCCTATCACAATTTTCCTCCAGACCGAACGAAGAACATTTACAAGCCACGAAACGAGTATTGCGATACCTACGAGGCACAGCCGACTGGAATCTCCACTACCCCAAAAAGGCAGAAGTTACAACCCTACGCCTTCTGTGCTACAGTGACGCCTCCTACGCTAGCAACCTCGACGATCGAAGATCTTTCTCAGGATACCTTACCAAGCTAGGGGAAGCTGCTGTTAGCTGGCACTCTAAGAAACAGAAGTCAGTAGCTGTATCAACAACGGAAGCCGAATACATGGCTATGTCCTTTGCCAGTCGACACCTTGTATGGCTGCAGCGCGGGCTGCAACAACTTCGGCAACACACCTTATCGACCGTTGCAACCGACAACCACGAAGTAGACTATCTTCTCGGTGGCAACCAAGGAGCGTTAGAACTGGCCAAGAATCATCGGATCTACAATCGATCGAAACATATCGATACCCACTACCATCACGTACGCGAGCTACTCGAAGCTGGCACCTTCGACCTAATGTACGTACCGACCGAAGATAACCTTGCCGACCTGTTCACCAAAACCCTTCCCAAACCTCGACATCACAAACTTGCAGAAAAGATACGCTGTGCCAGCGAGGGGAAGTGTTGAAACAAAACACTGGCACACCTACTTCCGCACCTCTCTCCGGCGCTCGCTGCAACACACTTGCTTCCGGCACCCTACCTCCAGCGCTCGTTGCAGCACACCTCCTTCCGGCGCTCGATCGGTCACGCAATTCTCTCCTTTGTACAATGCGATTATGCGTTATTCTCTCCTTTCGTTATGCGCTATTCTCTCCTTTGTACAATGCGTTTATGCGTTACTCTCTCTTTTGTTATGCGCTATTCTCTCTCCGGCGACGAGCATCTCCGGCAACAAGTATATAAGCCTAGCATTTCCTTACACTCATTTCTTTCTTCTGTGTGTCAAATACGAGTATTTTACCTTACTATCGCTACGTGTCAACCTCCGCATCGAACCTTCCAGTTCATACGACCCCCCTTCCGAAGTTAGTGGCGGCTCGTCAACGCCAGAAAACGCCAAGACTTTCGACCCACACACCCAAAAATCGCGCGAAACGAGCTTCGGAGACAGCACGATGTCAGACGAAGAAGGCACGTCGGCCGCCAAAGCCCCGGTTGTGGCTGGGAGCGCCGACCTGAGCGGAGGAAAAGGGGACTACAGAGAGGAGGAAATGGACGATACCAGTGGAAGCGAGCTGAGCGAGCTCGAGAGCAGCGAGGTGAAAATGAAAGAGGAGGAGGAAGAGGTGGAAGAGTGGGAAGGAAAAAGCTGTGGGAGGCCCAACTATGAGCGCGCCACCGCCGGAGTGGGAAGGCAGCAGAGTACCCCGGAATTCTTCCGGCGTGGTGCCCAACCCAGCATGAGCGAACTGAACATCTTCGACAGACCCGGGAAGACGCCCATGAGGGGAGCGCTCGCGCGCTCACTCTCAGTGGCGGCTGGCAGCAGCCCACAGCAGGTGGGAACAGCGGAGACCCTGAATCCGGCCAAGCATTTCAGTGAGGAAGGGGGAATGGAGGGTGGCGCGGAGGGCGGAGTGGAAGGAAGCAAGGGGGCGGAGGGAATGGAAGAGGCGGCAGATGAGTGGGCGGAGGAGATGGCTGATCAGAGCGTAGGCGAGAGGCCCACCACTTCGACCCCAACCCCCACCCCAGTGCGTTGGTTGACCCCAACCGCAGTGCCAGTAACCCCGACCAAGGGCAACAAGAGAATGGCGGTGGGCACCCCGGCGCCCAAGAGGGGCCGCCGCCCGATGCGTCCGGCCCCAATTGGTTTCGCGGCAGCATCGGCCCTGGAACAGATCCTGGGAGCAGTAGCGAGGGTGGAGAAGAAGATGGAAGAGAAGGTGGCCGCCTTAGAGGCGCGGATCGTGGCAGGAATATGTGCGCGAGCAGCGGAAGTTGAGGAGAGGGAGAAGAGGTTGGCAGTGAGACTGCTAGCGCTGAATGGGATTGAGACGGAGCTGGCTCAGAAAGGGCAGTGGGAAATCAAGCAGTGGACGGATTTGGCGGCGCTCCTGGAGAGGAGGAGAGTGGAAATTCGGGAAATCAGGGAGGCAGTGGCAGGACTCGCTCAAGCCGCCGCTGCTCCTGAGCAGGCGCCTGCGCCAGCGCCGATATTTTCTCCCCCCAGCACCAGGGAGAGGGCGCCGCCGGGGCCAACAGCGCCAGGAGCCCCCCAGCTGATGGAGAATGTAGTGGCCACGCCGGCCCAGGAGATAGGGGGAGAGGGGGACAACATGGAGGGGGTGGAGCGGGAAGGCTTGTTTGCGTCACAGCATGCACCGGCGCTGGGAGAATCGGCGTCCGCAAAGCAGGGGGGCCCCGGGCAGGAGGGAATAAAGAAGAAGAAGGAGAAGGGCAAGGCAAAGGCGGCGCAAATCGCAGAGCCGGAGGCCCCGTCCCGGACGCCCAGGCGGTCGGCGCACCAGCAGAGGCGGCAGGCAGCACTCGACGCGGCCACGTTGACAGGGGCTGCCTCCGCAGTGCCCCGGTCGATCCTGAAGCGCCCGGAGACAGTGGAAGCGGAGGAGAAGCGGGAGAAGAGGAGGAAGGCAGAGGCAGAGAAGAAGGAGGAGGAAAAAGCAGTGGCAAGGAGGAGGTGGGAAAAGTGGGAAAAGATGACGGAGGCTGAGCAGGAGGCGTACAGCGTGGCGGCTAACCCAATAAAGGCTATGGCGTACGAGACGGAGACGGCAGAGGACGCCGCAACCAACCAGCAGGTCGCCCACAAGGCAGGGATCCGGGCAGTGGAGGAGCAGTGGGAGAGAAAGTGGGGCGGGGCCTGGGCGGTCCCCCAGCAACCCAGCCGCCCGGAGATGGTGGAAGCAGAGAGAAAGGCGGATGAGATGAGAAGGGAAGAGGTGGCGAGGAGAAAAGTAGAGGCGACAAGGAAAGAGGAGGCGAGGAAGGTGGAGAAGGTGGCAGCAAGGATGAGGTGGGAGGTAGGGGAGCTCAGCCAGGAGGAGACGGCCACCTATGACTCCGCGGCCTCGCCGATTAAGTACCTGGCGAGCGACAGCGAGGACCTGACTGAGGTCGCCGCAGGGCAGAGAATTGAGCACATGGCAGGGATGCGGACACTGGAGGACCGGTGGGAGGAAAATCGGGCCCTCGAAGAGGGGCCGCCAGCGCAACTGCGCCCGTAGCAGCAGGCCCACTCGCTGGTGCCCCAGCGGAGCAAACAACAGGGGCAGTTGCCACGCCGGCCACAGCAGAGGCAGGCGCTGGGGGCGGCATCCTCTCCTCAGCGTGCGCTGGCAGCGGCACCGCTCCCCCAGGCCTACTACACCAGGGTCGGACGGAACGGCAAGTTGGAAAAGAAACCCAATGGCCTCGAACAGATCAATCGCTCGCTCCCGTGGGATGAGAGGATGATCGTGATTGAGCGGGCAGCAGGTGCCCCACAGATCACCCCGGCGATGGCGACGAACGTGGTGGCACACATCAATGTCGCGCTCAGCAAGGTGACTCCGCATGTCCGGACAACGGTGGGGAAGATCTCGGCGCGGGGCCCCCTGTCAACAATGGCCCGCGAGGGCGCATCGGCGGCAATGCTGCTCCTCTTCCGGAAAGAGATAATTGAGGCTGCGCGGAAAGCAGACAAGGGAGTCATCGACGTGGCGGCAAATGAGTCGTGGGTGGAGCTGAAGATCCTGGTCCCGTATGCGCAATACCGTCACCCGGAGGGATTGGCGGACCTCAAGGCCCAGATCGCAGCCGAGAATGAGGGAGTGGAAACGGTAGCCCTGCGGTGGATGAGGGCGAAGCGGGTGATCGAGGAACACTTCCAGCGTGGCATACTACCCCACGGGGGGGCATCAGTGGTGTTCAAAGTGCCCAACAAGACGGCGGGCCAGAAACTGACAACGGAAATGTGGGTGGTAGGCAACAAGTTCAAAGCGCTCCAGTTCATCCCAAACAAGGCGGACACAGTATGCGGACGATGCTCGGGGTGGGGACACTCAGAGTTCCAATGTCATCAGGAGGAGCTGGTGTGCGGAATCTGTTCAGGAAACCATTTCACGGCGGGGCACCTGTGCGAGATGGCGACCTCTGGGGCGATCGGACGGGTCTGCCCTCATGCCGTGATGAACTGCCCGGGTTGTGGCGGCAACCACCCTTCGAACGACGCCAGGTGCCGTGCAAAACGCAACGCCATCGCTGTGGCCAGAGGCGTAAGAGGTGAAGCCCATCAGCGTAGACCTGGCTGTTGGAAAGTGGAGGTGCCAACCACCAACGGCACAGCGGAAGACCCACGACTGGTCTCAAAAGCCACCCGACAGGCGCTGGCGAGGGCCCCAGCCGAGGACTGGACGGAGGACCCCGATGAGATGGAAGTAGTTATGGAAGCGGAAACCAGTGGCACCGTCCCCGCCGTAGCTGTCTGATGGTGGGCCACACGGAGCCACCGGTGTTGCTAAAGGCGCTGCAACACAACTGCGCTAGAGGCGGACAGGTTATGGAAGCGGTTATGGAATCGGCAGTAAAAAGGGGGGTCGACCTGGTATTGATCCAAGAACAAAAAAACGGAAGAGAGAAGGACGGCACGCTCTCCCACCCCAGCTTCACTTTCATCAGGGGGGACGAGGGCATGCCAGCGAAGTGCTGGATTGCAATTAACAGGTCCTTGAGGGCCAAGGTGACGGAACTGAAGAACCTGACCAGAGGGGGCTGAAACTATGTACAGGTGGTAGAGGTCTTCCCCCCGGGCGGGGAGGCGATCATCATCGCCAACGTGTATGACCAAGGGGAAGGAAGCGAGGCGATCAGACCAGCGCAGGGCGCGGCCTGGACCGAAATCGCCAGACACCGGAGGGTAATTGTCGCCGGAGACATGAACACTCACAGCAAGATGTGGAACCCCATGGCGACAGGCAACAAGAACCACGCCTTCTGGGAGCAGCTCATCAATGAGGAGAACCTCCTTGTCTGGAACACGGAGGAAGCGATGAGAATGGGACCTGGGACGGAGATCCATTCAATCATTGTCCTCACCCTGTCCTCACCAAATATGGAGCTGAACTGGTGCCTGCTGGGGAAGAGGCGACTGGGTCAGACCATGAGCTCATTGCGTGGGAGGTGCTGGGCACCCCAGACCCAGGGGACGACACAAGCATAGAAACGACGGGGTGGGACATCAGCGGATGGGACCCCATGAATGAAAGTGAGAACGAAGAGAAGGAGAAAAGGAGAAAAGGAGAGAAAGGGCGAGGGAATGCTATGTCGGGCTGGTGGACACAACACCCATTCTCTCCGATGGCAGCAGGACCGAGGAGGTGGTAGTGGCAGCGGGTCCGCTAAGGGAGGCAATGGCTGTGACCCTGGATGAGCATGCAAGAAAGAAGAGGTGGTGCTCACGGTCAAAACCATGGTGGTGTGAGGACCTGAGGGAATTAAGGAAAGAGCTAGGGAGGGCAAGGTGGAAGTGGAGGGTAGCTGGAATCTCGCGGGTGAAGGCAGCGAGGAGGGAGTTCTGGCGGGCAATAAGGAGAGCGAAGCGGGATTGCTGGAACCAGTTCCTACAAGAAGCGGACGGGAACAAGGTATGAATGGCAGCAAGATATATGACCCCCAGAATCGACAAAACCGGCCAGGCACTAGTCCGGGAGGATGGGTCCATCGCGGAGGGTCACCACGAACGAGGACAAGCGATCCTCCAGGCACACTTCCCACCGGGGCCACCAGGGAGTTACGAGCCAGCACAGGGCGGCTGGGCATTCGAGGTGGTGAACTCACAACTGGTCGGGTCGCTCCTCAGTACGGCGGCCAACACATCAGCCCCAGGAGACGACCGGATTTCCGCAGGGATCGTGAAGGTATTCTGGCAGTGGGACAAGCAGCGCATAACACAGCTGGTACGGGCGTGTATCCGACTGGGCTTTCACCCGGGAATATGGAAAACTGCGAAAGGAGTGGTCATCCCGAAGCCCGAGAAGCTGGACTACTCCAAAGTGTGTGCATATCGGGTAATTTCGTAACTCGACGTCATCAGTAAGCTGCTAGAGAGGACGGCGGCACATCTGATTGCAGACCACTTGGAGTGCAAGCGAGGGCTGCACGAAGGCCAATTCGGATACCGCAAGCAGAGGTCCTGCATTGACGCGGTTGCAGTTTTGATGAACTGTACGCAACAGGCATGGGCCAGGGGAAAGGTAGCAGGGGCCCTCTTCATGGACGTCAAGTCCACATTCAATAATGTCGAAAAGACCTTCCTGGGGAAGCGAATGGATGAGCTGGGGGTGGGGGCAGATCTCATTAGATGGACGATAAGCTTTATGACGGACCAGAAAGTTAAATTGGCGCTGGATGGTGAAGTCAGGGAACCCAATGTGGTGGACACAGGTGTCCTCAGGGCTCTCCAGCCGCACCCATCCTGTTCATCACATATCTTTCCGGAATCTTTGACGCGGTGGAAAGGGCTGCCCCAGGGATCAGAGGGCTATCCTTTGTGGACGACATAGGGTGGTGGGCTGAAGGCAGGAATGACAAAGAGGTGGCCACAAAGCTGTTGGAGGTAGCGACTGCAGCTATGGAATGGGGATGGGAGAATGGGGTAGCTTTCGACCAGGGAAAGACGGAGGCAGCCATGTTCTGGAGGAAGAGGAAAGGCGCTGAGGCAAAAGCCAAGGTAAGAGTGGGAGACAACATAGTCCCATTCAATAAAGAGGCAACGAGGTGGCTCGGGGTGTGGCTGGACTCGCAACTCACGCTGAAGGTTTACCATGCCACCAGGCCCAACAGCAGGCAGAACGCCATAGCTCGTCTGCAACGGCTCACAGGACGGATGGGCCTCATCCCGACGAACTGCAGAAGGATCATGACAGCGTGCGTCCAGTCCGTCGCCATGTTCAGAGCAGAATTGTGGTGGAAGGGAGGCAATGTACATGGCACAACAGGCCGCGCAGAAGAGCTGCAGCTTCTGGTCAACCAACAGGCTCGGACGACGACGGGAGCCTTCCGGACTACCAACCTGGGAACGCTCGCGATGGAATCCGACTCAGGCCAGCAAGCAACCAGTTGGAGAATAGGCAGAGGCAGTTCAGGCTCCGCCTCCTCAGTCTGCCACAAGGGGATGCGGCGAGGGAGGTGACCAATGCCAGGCGGAAAAAACCAACGATCGGCAAGAGGCTGTCCACGGCCCTAGAGCGCAAATAGACAGCGACGGACGAAACAGTCTTGCTGGAAGACCCAGAGCACCTCGACGCAAAGCTGGTTCAGGAGGAGCGCAAGGAAGCAAAGAAGGAGGCAGAGAGAGAAAGGCCGGGGCTCATCATGTTCACGGACGGGTCACGACTGGAAAGCGGGGCTGCTGGGTACGCGGTGGCTTGGAAGAATGGCCGCACCTGGGAGGGCATCAAGTCCCACCTGGGTTATAACCAGGAGGTCTTTGATGCAGAGTACGCAGCCCTGGCACGAGCACTGGAAACCGCAGCAAGGAGAAACACGGTTCCAAAGCACGTTACCATCTTCACCGATGCACAGGCAGCAATCCAGCGGATGGCATCCGACGAACCGGGACCAGGACAGAAAAAGTATGCCCTGCAGGTGAGGAAACATATCAGGACACTCCCGAGGGTGGAATCAGGGATCACCATCGAGGTCAGGTGGTGCCCGGCACACGAGGGAGTGGAAGGGAATGAAAAGGCAGACGAGTGGGTGAAGCTTGCAGCAGAGGAGCCTGATGCTTGGGGAGTGGAGGGGCTGGAATGGATGGCCTATTCGGACTGGCCAGAGGCGTGCTTCATGCCGCTTCCCTGATCGCTCGCTGGACGAAATCCCGTCTGACCCCCCAGTGCAGGTGGTGCCCGCACCCCAGGCAGACAAGAGAACACCTCTTGAAAGGGTGCCCGAGGTGGAGGAAACAGCAGAAGACGCTGTGGAAGGAGGTGTGGGAAGAGACCGGGAAGGGAAGAAGGAGGCTGAAGGCTCACGAGCACTTCGCTGAACCAGGGGTGAGCCAGACGGTACTGGACTTTCTGTCCTCTACGGATGTTGGGAGGACAGTGCTGGCTGTGGAAGAGAAGGATGTGGAAAGTGAGGTGTCGGAGTGGGAGCTACGGGAGAGTGCGGAGCGGGAAGAGGAGAGGAGGGCGGAGGAGCGCCGCATCAAGGACGAGAGGGAGGAAGAACACCAGCAGCTCCTATACCCACGCCGTCGTTCATGGCAATGGCAGATTCAGAGTAGGGGACGGTTAGGTTTGCTGGTTTCTGGGTTCATTTCCTTTCTAATTTCCTTGGTGCGCTTCCACACTATCTGGGACACACCTGGGCGGAGGGCAAAGGGATGCTTGCACTGTGCCGCCTCGCGCGGTTCGCGGCGGGGAATCGGATTGTACATATGGGTGCACGCCCCTCGTCATGATCTAACTAGGTCGCATACGAGTAATGAATAAACAAAAAAAAAAAAAAAGCAGTGGCTGCTCGTTGCAAGCACCCCTTTTTGCCCTCCGCCTAGGCGTGTCCCGAGAATATGTGGTGCACACCAAGGAAGTTACCAAAGGAAAGGGAGAAGAAAGGAACGACCGAAGGAAAACCCACCGCTCCGCTCCTACGCCGTACCTGAGGTCGTGGAGGAACCCTTGTGGCATTGTGGACTTTTTTACCGTATGTTCGGGCATTGTGCCTTTTTCCCTAAAACTTTTTGATCCATCATGCGAGATGATAAGCGGGTACGTATGGGTGTAGCATGCGCGCTAGCCGAGCTAGCACCCACGTGAAGCTTTCAGCAGCCGATCACGTGGGAAGACTGATCTGGCGAGTGGGACGTTGAGCCGTACACATTCGGAAAAGATTTTTGCGAATCAATACTCGCATGTGTCAGAATAATGGGCGTCCGGATATCACGGACCAGTGGCAATATGTCCGGAGATGACAGCAGCCTTAGTCTCCGAGCACCGGCTCGGGAGACAGTCTTCTGTCCTTTCCCCTAGGCGATTCCCTCAGGCGCGTTGTATATAGAGAGAATGTTTCTCCTTCGACGTTGTATCAATCAATCAATTCACTATCTTCGTCTCTATCGATCCCTATAATCCAACAGGTTATGAGCCCGGATTGAACGCTCTACCAATCCGCAACCTATCGATAATCGAACCTATCGATAATCGAACCCGTCGATATTTGCACCTGCCTCGCTTCTGCATCTCATCCCTGCACTCTCGTTTTTTAAGCCTCAACTTTTGGAGCCGCGTCGCGGCCGACGACATCGCCAAGATAGTCTCAACCAGACAACGCGTCACATTTGCAGCCACCGAACACCCGAAACTACCGCTTGTAGAGAACGGCATGAGATCATTCCCTACTGCTGAGGCCGTGACTACAGTCAATGCGACGACCGCGCTGCCTCGACGATCCACCTATCGGTTGAACCCACGATTCGAACCTTCATCCGAAGTCCTCCCGCGAACGAAATCGATTCTGCAGCCCGCGTCTGGGAAATCCTTAGCCAGGACTACCACTCTGCCTTCACGATAATCGGTCGCCGAATACTTCTCTTGCCTGCTCGTCATTCGCCAAGAATTGGCCTGAACTGAAGAAGCGATCTCGGATACCACCGTCGTCTGCCACATCCTTCGAACCGTACCTGAATCGTTTCGCAATTACCGTCGGCGTTCTCAAAAACAAACCTTCGGAGGAGCAAACCGTGGATGCTGTTACTGTAGCCCTTATCGAGGAAGGGACATCGCTCACACGGGAACGACCAAGTTGGTTCAAACCTCAACATCGCTGGCACTACCCGTCAAGCACTCGCAGCAAGAACTCAGCACGGCAAGCGACGGGGCTACGGTGGCTATTGTCAGAATAAGGAGGCGTCCGGAGATGAGGAGGCGTCCAGAGATGAGGAGGCGTCCGGAGATGAGGAGGCGTCCGGACATGACTGAGTCCCCGAGCACCGGCTCGGGGGGACAGTCTTCCGTCCTTTGTCCTGACGGCCTTCCTGTATATAGAGAGATCTTGTGCCCGCATAATACTGTAATACAATCTTCACGTTTATCGATCCATATATTCCAACAGGTTATGAGCCCGGATTGAACGCTCTGCCAATCCGCTACCCATCGATAATCGCTCCCGCCGTACCTACCACTTTGAGCCTCGCTTCTGCATCCCATCCCTGCACTCTCGTTTTTTTTTTTTAAGCCTCAACAAACATCGCGTCAACATCATGACCGACTCCACCACGTACACCTGCAAGCATGGCTCAACACCCATCCTCAGCGCGAGAAACTACCACTCATGGAAGAACAACATTACGAACCTCCTCGCAATGGACGACTCCCTCGAAATTGTCCTCGGTACGGAGCTCGCACCTGCCGGCAACGCAACAGCACAGGCTCGAGACTTCCGCAAGC
>Ga0307516_10002728_pt1 | contig 23265 bp, 19 predicted proteins | sample 19_EM_MG_FD_203310 | JGI IMG/M metagenome (GOLD analysis project Ga0307516, IMG submission 203310) | Populus trichocarpa ectomycorrhiza microbial communities from riparian zone in the Pacific Northwest, United States - 19_EM | ecosystem: Host-associated > Plants > Roots > Unclassified | place...
TATAGCCGCATCGCTTATTTGTTTGGAAAGGCGAACTGCCCGTAATAACATGTGCAGATCGGCCAGGCTGCTGAGGGCAAACATATTGGAAGGCACGAGGAAAGGATAGATCGTAGCGTCGTCGCTGGGCCGGAACATGGAATGGATCAGCCCGACTTTTTTCGTAGGGTAGCCATAGCCGCCGAGAGGCACGCCATCCGTAGCCCAGCTCGTCTTCCGCTGGAAGCTATAGGGTCCATCGCTCTCTTTCCGCTGCTGCTCCCGGAAGGTCTTCAGGATCTTTTTCATGGCTTCCATCCAGTCCGCGTCGAAGGGAGAAACATCCCCCGTCACCTGCCAGTAACCGTGACTCAGCCGGATAGGATAGCAGAGACTGTCGATCTCCCATTTCCGTTCGTGGATACCGGGCTTCATATCGGTGGTATCCGTATGCTTCCATTCGCTGATCTTGCTTTCATCCTTATAGAAGGCATTGGCATAAGGGTCTTTGAGGATGCATTTAGCCTGCCGGTGGATGACCCCCTGGATCAGTTGTTGCAGGGCTTTATCTTCCTTGCAAAAAGCTAAATAAGGCCATACCTGGGCGCTGCTGTCGCGCAGCCACATGGCGTCGATATCCCCCGTGATGACATACGTGTCCGGCTTGCCGCTGAGCATTTCAAAATCCACGGTGCTGTCCAGCGTATTGGGGAAGCAATTTCCGAACAGCCAGGCGATCTCCTTGTTGCCGATGTTTTGCGAAACTTCCCGGATCGCCTTTTCGATGGCCGCGCTTTTAAATTTCCGCTGCCCCTCCGGGATCCTTACCACCGGGAAATCTACCGATCCGGCAATCCCCAAATCCCGTGATCCGGCAATCGCCGCCGAAGATCCGGCTACCAAAAATCCCGCGGTGGCCAAACTACCTTGTCGAAGAAATGTTCTGCGTCGCATTATAAAGAGTTTGATTTTTATTCTCCCATTCAAATCCAAAAATCTCAAAATCCCCAAATCTCTAAGTCCCCAAATCTCCACCCGTGTCCGCGGATTCCACCGGCTTTTTCCACAGATCCTTTGTCAGGTAGAACACCCCGACACCCGCCGAAGCCAGCAACAGTCCGAAGATCGCTACTTTCCCCGTCGAGTACAACACAAATAGCCATATGGCCACGGATAGGATCACCGGCAAAGGGTACAACCACATTTTGAAAGGCAGCCCCGCCGTCCCTTTTCTCCTGCGAAGACGGACGACGCCGATCGCCTGTGCTACGAACTGTACGAGGATCCGCATCGCCAAAATTGCGCTGATCGCATGCTCCAGCCGGAGGAACAGGCTAAAGATAAACCCCATACCTCCGATGAACAAAAGAGAAATGTAGGGGAAAGTTTTCGTAGGATGTAATTTTGCGAATATCGGAAAAAAACTACCATCCGCCGCCGCCGCATAGGGCACCCGGGAATAACCGAGTATGACGGCAAACAGCGAGGCGAAGGCGATCCACAGGATAAGCATGGTGGCGATAATAGCCGTCTGGTGACCATATAACTTCTCCATAAAGAGGCTTACGATAAAATCCGAGTGCATAGCTTCCTGCCAGGGGACGACACCGACGATGCTGAGGTTCATGCAGAGGTACAGCGCCGCAATACAAAAGATCGAAATAAAAATGCTCCGCGGGATATTGCGGCCTGGGTCACGGATCTCACCCCCCAGGTGACAGACATTATAATAGCCCAGGTAGCTATAGATCGTTTTTACGGAAGCCTGTCCCACCAGCAGGACAAAGCTGAAGCTGAACAGGGATTGATCCCCGGAAGGCAGGAAAGTATAAGCCACCCGGTGATGGGTGAATCCGCTGATAATGATCCAGAGGATCGTGATGATCACCCCGGCCCAAAGGAACACCGAGATCTTGCCGATGGCTTTTGTATTCCGGTAGAGCAGCAGGATGATCGACAGGACGAGGATGCCCGAGACCACTTTCTTCCCGAAGAATCCCAGCGGCAGGAGGTAGTCAAAATACTGGGCGAAGCCGATCGCGCCGGAAGCCACCACCAGCGGGGCTTGCAGACAGGTCTGCCACACGAAAAGAAAAGACATCAGCGGCCCCCACTTCTTCCCGTAGGCTTCCTTTAAGAAATTATAGCTGCCGCCTGCCAGGGGATAGGCCGCTCCCAGTTCGCTCCAGATCATGCCGTCCACCAGCGCCGTAAAGGCCCCGAAGATCCAGGCCCATAAAAAAAGATTGCTGCCGACCATGCGGATGACGAGGGATAACATGACAAAGGGTCCGATACCCACCATATCGATCATGTTGATGGAACTCGCCTGTAATAAACTTATTTCCCGCTTTAGATTGGGTGAGGGCATATTTGTCAGCCTTTATTGATTTGCGCCATTCGCTGTTCTCTCAGCCTGTTCTTCTTTCTGGTAAACATTCTTCTTTCTGACAAACAAAAGATGGACGATCCTGTTCATTGCCCGGTGAAGATCGTTGAAATTCAGGACTGTGCAAATTCCCGGATGCCCCTGATCAGCGTGTCCAGGTTTTTTGTCGTAGTGTATACATTCGGTGTAATGCGCACACCGTGTATATTCTCCCAGTCGATGGCGACGGTATGGATCTTATAATTATCAAAAAGGAATCTCTCCAGCTCGGAGGGCTTCTTGCCATCCACGCTCACCATCCCGATGGCGCAGCCAAAGCCTGGCTTCAGAGAGGTATGTATCTTTACTTTCGGGAACTCTTTTACCGCATCCATCCAGTAGTTCTTCAGGTAGAGCAGTCGCTTCTCTTTTCGTTCGGCGCCGATCATCTCATAGAAATTTACGGCTTCGTTGATGGATTGTTCGATGAAAAAGGGCCGGGTACCCATATGCTCGAATTTGCGGATATCGTCGACACGGGGGTCCGGGGCTGCGAACAGAGGATAGAGCGCGGGGATCTTTTCCTTTTTCACATAGAGCATCCCGCTGCCGATGCAGGCCGCCAGCCATTTGTGCAGGCTGGTGCCGAAGTAATCGCAGCCCAGTTCGGGGATGGTGAATTTAAAATGGGCAAAACTATGCGCCCCGTCTACAAGCACTTCGATCCCCTTTTGATGCGCGGCATCGGCGATGGGCCGTACAGGGAGGATCTGGCCATTCCAGTTGATCGTATGGGTGAGCTGCACGATTTTTGTCTTCGGCGTAAAGGCCTTGGTATATTGACGGACGAGATAGTCGTTGTCCTCGCTGGGCAGTTCAAGATCCACCCAGATGAGTTTGATCCCATCCCGCAAGACTCGTTGTTTCCACGCATTGATCGTATTGGGATAATCCTGTTTGCTCAGCACGATCTCATCGCCTGCTTTGAGATCCAGACCGAAGATCACGGTTTCCAATGCTTCGGAAGCATTGCGATGAAGGGCGATCTCTTCGGGAGAGCAGCCTGCTATTCCTGCCAGGTTTTTCCGCAGGGGTTCGCGGCCCTGGTCCAGGATGCGCCACATATAATAACTGGGAGCTTCGTTGGACAGGTCATGATATCGCTTCATCGCATCCTGCACTACTTTCGGTGAGGGAGATACGCCGCCATTGTTCAGGTTGATGAGGCTGGGCGACACGGTAAAGGACTGCTGGACATAATACCAGAAATCTTCATCTTCCGCCAGTTGTGCAGGCGACTGGAATTCCGCCCCGGACAAAGCCTTATGAAGGTTGCGGCTCCAGGCGGGTTGGCTTACGGAAGCCAGCAGGGCCGTGGCTGAAAAAGTTCCCAGCCTGTCCAGAAAAGCGCGGCGGTTAAAAGCGGTCATGTGACAGTTTTGAATAACTAATGTACCGTATCTTTATCCATTCATGAAATATTATATCATAGCCGGAGAGGCCTCTGGTGACCTGCACGGAAGCAACCTGATCAAAGAGTTGAAAAAAGCCGATCCCAGCGCAGAATTCCGTGGCTGGGGGGGTGACCTGATGCAAGCGGCAGGGATGATCCTGGTCAAGCATTATAAGGATCTTGCTTTTATGGGCTTTGTGGAAGTCGCCCGCAACCTGCGGACTATTTTCAGGAATCTCCGCGCCTGCAAGGAGGACATCCTCCAATACCAGCCCGATGCCCTGATCCTGGTTGACTACCCGGGATTCAACCTGCGGATTGTAAAATGGGCGCACCTGCAGCGCATGACTGATTCCGCTGCCAGGCTCAGGGGCTCCTCCCCTTCCCATGCTCAAAATTTTCGCATCATCTACTATATTTCTCCCCAGGTATGGGCCTGGAAAGAAAGCCGGGTGCGGCAGATCAAGGAATGCGTCGATAAGATGCTCGTGATCCTCCCCTTCGAAAAAGAATTCTATCGCAAATGGAACTACGAGGTAGAATATGTCGGTCATCCCCTGGTCGAGGTCATCGATTCGTTCCGTGCGGAACACCCGGGACAGCCCACCACCACAGCCGGCGCCGGTTCTTCCTCCCCCTTCAGGGGGTCGAAGTCCATTATCGCCCTCCTTCCCGGCAGCCGCAAGCAGGAGATCCTGAAGAAGCTTCCCATCATGTTGGAAGTCAGCCGCTCTTTCCCCGACTATCAATTCGTCGTTGCGCAGGCTCCCGGCCAGGACGAAAGTTTTTACAAGGCCCTGGTGGAAGCTTATCCGAATGTCTCCTCGGTAAGCAACCAGACCTATCCCCTTCTGTTGAAGGCGCGGGCAGCCTGTGTTACCTCCGGTACGGCCACGCTGGAAACGGCCCTTTTTGGGGTGCCGGAAGTGGTCTGCTACAAAGGAAGTTCCATTTCCTACCAGATCGCCAAAAGGCTGATCCGTGTAAAATATATTTCCCTCGTCAACCTGATCATGGATAAATTAGTGGTGAAAGAGCTGATCCAGGATGAATTGACCCCCGAAAATCTCAGGCGCGAGCTGGAAGACCTGCTGCATAACCCTCAGCGGCAACAACAATTGCAGACCGACTATCGCGACCTGAAAGACCTGCTCAGCCAGGGCGGGCATGCATCTGCCAATGCGGCCGCGAGTATCGTAGGTTTTCTGCGGACCCCTTAATGTTTTTTGAAGAATAGCGCCCGGACGATCATGAAGATCAGGCCTAAAAGGAATATAAAAATGGAAAGGCGGTTGATCCCGTGCATATATTTCATCCATTGCGTGCGCGGCGCATCGGGGTCTCTTTTCTTAATATAAAGGTATTCCGCCAGTTGTCTCCAGACTCCCATAGAAAGTGCGTATTTTCTTAAAATTTATTCAACAGTTGCCTTGTAAAAATGTTCGTATCGGGTTTCAATTACCGCGATTCAGCCATAGCGCCGGAATATCCTGGATCAGGCAGGATTCCCGGAGATCTTTAGCTGGATCATCGTTGCTATGGAAATAGCCCGCTGCCTGGCGCGTTCGGCATTTTCCCCTTCAAAATGCTCTCCGATCGTCTCCATGAATAGTTTCTTCCATCGTTCAAAATGTTCCTTTTCCAGGGGGATTTGCTGGTTCAGACGGGCATGCACCTGTATCGGGTTGCCGGTATAACCCGGCTTTTGGAACAATACCCCTTCCCAGAAAGCGTACATAATGGGCAAATGATGCTCCCAATCTACCCTGGCCACCTCATTGAAAATATAGCCGATGGCATCGTCCGCTCTTACTTTCGCATAGAAAGAATCGATCAGCTGCTGCACATCCTCCCTGTTTTCGATATCTTTTTTGCCCTGGTTCATGCCGGCAAGGTAAGCCTGGCTTTTATCTCTATCCAAAAATTTTTCGGTGACCTAAAATCCTCTATATTTGCACTCCCGAAACGGATTTCGGGGTAAGGGAATATCAGGACGACCACCAGTCGTCCGGTGTTTTCGATCAGAGGGGGTTTAGCTCAGTTGGCTAGAGCGTTTGCATGGCATGCAAAAGGTCACCGGTTCGACTCCGGTAACCTCCACAAAAAGCCGGACTTATGGTCCGGTTTCTTATTTAATGGACCACTCAATCTTGCTAAGCCTTTCACCAACCCTTTTCAACATAGCAATAATTTCTTTTTCATTCGGCAATTCCTCCAGGACGAGTCCGCTGAAATCATCATGATAAGCCTGCCTTATTCTTTTCCATGTCTGTTCTACCGCAGAAAAAATGATTACGTCTTTCGGGTGGGTCGCAAGCCAGGCATTGTTATTTTTAAAACTTGCAACATCATCCTGCGCTACCCTATTCAACATGCTATCAAAGGCTTTATCATCAAAAAAAATGCTGATCACAGGATCTCGGAGTATCCAATATATATCATAAATGTGCCTAACCTTATTTGCAAGATCGTCATAGGGGTTCTCTGTTTGTGAAAACCTTACAAGGCTCATAATTTTTTCGCAGATAGTTCTTTCCAGCCGAAGGACTTTTACTTCAAAGGGAGACAAATTATACTGTTCAATTAATTCTCGTTGACCAGTGGCTTCCATCAATTCAGTAATATAACAGCTTATCACTCTACTGGTAAAGGGTTCAAAATTACCCAACCAGGAAGATTCCACTATGATGCGTTCACGCACCTGACCGTATGCTCCTTTAAAATTTCCTTTTGGATATTCATGGGCGGTCTTTCGGATCATTCCCTTTTTGTTAGTAATCCCTTCCATTTCCACTTCGGGCATAATCTTCTCTACTTCTTTACTGATCGCTCTGAGTTTGTTCTTCAATTGGGTGCCTGTATCCGATTCTTTGCTGATTATAACGATATCTATGTCTTCCGAGAAACGGTTTACGAGCCGATAGGCTTTGGAAAGAGCCGTACCGCCTTTAAACACAGCATCTCCTGAAATATCAGAATGAAAAATCTGGTATAATGCAGCAGTGATCCAGTAGTCCTTTTCGATATATATTTCCAGAATTCCAAAACGTTGTGCAGCAGCTACAACGGCATCCTGAAATAATTCTTTATTTTGGTACAGATTCATAACGTTATTTAATATTCCATTCATCTATGGTTGGTAGTAGTTCCTTTTTAATCCCATAGGCATAGGTAGTGAATGGGTTCAGCCCCTTTTTTAGCAAGTTCAGATCCTGGAGAGTCGCTATATTACTAAGTAAGGCCCCCAGCAAAGCCCGCACGCGTGGTGGATATTTTAAAGCACATCGGATTAATCTTTTTTTATCGGCTTCATTGAATTGTTTAAGAAGCCCGGTTAAGACTTCTATGCTTCTTTGTTGATCCCTGTCCGGTATCTTTTTAAAATCCTTTATGGCATCCAGTATTTCCAGCAGATAGTAATTATCTGCGGTAACATCCACATAACTCTTTATAGGACTGATCTTTAAATTGCCGATGGTAGTTATAATCCTTTTATCCCTGCTGGCAATCTTTAAACTATTAGGTATTTGCGTGGTAAGTCCCAATCTATTATACAGGGAATTACCTGTTATATAGGCCACCCGGTTGTTACCTTCAAACAGATAAGGCTTCAGCAATTCCTCTTCATTAGGCATTAGAGTACCAAAGACAGTCTGTTTCGGTTTATAGAATAGCCCTGTTGATGCCCGTTGCACGGTCCCTCCTTTTATGAGCCGTTCAATAGCTTTAGCCGCCGCAAGATATTCCTCCTTATCGATATTCAGTTCCCGGTAAGTGAATGTGCTGCCATCTGGTATCTGACTTATTTTTTTATATATCTTTTCGGTTACTTTCATCTATTTAAGGTTGGCAAATATATGAAATAAATAGATAATTGTCAATTAATTTGTTTCATTTACTTGACAATATTTAAATTCCCATAAACCATATGTCAAGTATTCACTTCCATTTACTTGACATAAAATTATTTGTTATCGCCTTTGACGAACTCATCCGCAGGGTAACCATTAATAGAAAACGCTTACATGGACTAACACCCAAATTCCCTCTAACCTACAGAATTTAAATCTTTTATATACTTCAGCAACCCTACAAGCGGTTCGATAGAACTCCGGTAACCTCCACTCTTTGAAGCGGGAGACCTAAAAGGTTTTCCGCTTTTTTATTTATACTCGGAACGTATAATCCCATCTTATCCATCGACAGAATTTGGGGTAAGTCTCTAGGATCAAGGATGAACATCCGAAAAGACCCGGCCCCGCTGCATTTGTCAGCCTGTAAAAAAATCATACCGGAAATTGCAGCTTGAAGCATCAATGCCTGCTAAGAGAAGGTAGTTTTTATAGGACCGAAAAGAATTGAAAGTTTGACATTCGAGGCTTGGTTTTCAACGCTTCTATTTTTGGGGTATAATGATCTTGTATTGTAGCGTTTCAACATTGACGCCCATATGAGAGGGAGAGCAACACCCTCCTTCCGTAGCCGGATAAAGCGGTACTGACACTCATTCGAAAAACGGCAAAAAACCGCAGGTCGATAAAACCAATACTGTTGCAGTTGAACTATATCCAACTGAACAGATGAGATGATGGTATAGTATTTGATAGTTTAACAGAGAAATTATCTATATTTGCAACAGGATCAACTAGTTGATCCTTCCCTCACGATTGAATTGTTTTTTATATTCTGCATTCTTTATCTGACTCTTGCTTTCTTTGCCTGTCACCTGATGTTTTCCTTGCCAATATGTTTTCCATCTTTCGATTGAATTTTCTTGCTATGCTGCTTTAACTGCCGTAGGAAGCACCGGTATGCCTGCCTCTGAAGTCAGGTTTGCCCGATCTGTCATTAATATTTGCGACCGTCACCAATTCACGCAGCATTCATTTTATAAAACGTCTTATATGAAACTAACAAAAAAGAAAGGTTTTTTAATTGACATGGATGGGGTCATCTATAAAGGCAGTGAACCCATTCCTGGAGCTGTGGAATTTATCAACCGTCTGCGGGAAAATGATTATCCATTCCTTTTTCTGACCAATAATAGTCAGCGAACAAATAGGGATGTCTGTTATAAACTCCGGAAAATGGGCTTTAACGTCCGGGACGAAGACGTTTTTACCTGTGCGATGGCGACCGCCCGTTATTTGGCTTCCCGGAAATCTCAAGGGACTGCTTACGTGATCGGAGAGGGAGGGCTTCTTACAGAATTGCATAATATCGGTTACTCCATTGTGGACGATCATCCTGATTATGTGATCATCGGAGAGGGAAGGACGATCATGCTGGAATCCGTTGACAAAGCCATTAATATGGTCATGGGCGGAGCGAAGCTGATCGCTACGAATCTCGATCCGAATTGTCCGGTGGGCAATGGGAAATATAGGGCCGGCTGTGGTGCATTCGTGGCCATGATAGAAGTAGCCACAGGCCGGCAGGCATTCAGTGTAGGCAAACCCAGTCCGGTGATGATGCGCATGGCCAGGAAGATATTGGGTCTGTCTACGGACGAGACCATCATGATCGGTGATACGATGGGTACGGATATCCTGGGTGCAGGCTCCATGGGTTTTACCACCGTGCTCACCCTGTCCGGTGTCACACAGGCAAAGGACCTGGAACAGTATGGATATACGCCGGACTTTATAATTCAGTCAGTGAGTGATCTGCTGGATGAAGAATTATTCAACCGGGTATTGGAAATGCAGCAGGAGCAACTTACGAAAGTGGAATAAAAAATTGTTCCGTTTCGGCTATCAACATCCACCGGATCAACATTAATGGAAAACTCTTAGATAAACCAATTCCTTTCCCTCTAACGCACAGAATTCGAATCTTTTATATACTTAAGCAATCCAATAAGCGGTTCGATTGAAGTCCGGCTACCTCCACCAAAAAAGCAGAGAGAAATCTCTGCTTTTTTATTTGTACAAGAACAGCAAATGTTAATTCTAGAATATCATACAGCATTACGAAATGTTTGATTGTTCTATCCTTCTCATAAGTGGCGAACAATTGAGCCGTGCACTGTTACCCTTTCCTCGTAACTGGTATAAGATATGTTTTGTCAGTAGGTATAATTTGAACGTGAACTGCTGTTTAATTCAATCTAATTGAAAAAATAAGTACTACTGATAATAGATGAAACCGGGTTACCAAAATTATCCTGAATCTGAATTTCGATTCGAAAATGACCGGTAGATTGACCTGGGACTCCAAACTGGACGGTTGTTTCATCGTTCATAGCCATTTCCGGAAGGTTTACAGTCGCATTTGAAATTTCAGTTTCAGTATCTGCATTCAGAAATCTCCAAAATGCCCGGTAATTGACAGCAGTTAGAGACCCAAGATTCTTAATTTTCTGCCAAGCAATGGTGTCTGTATTCGCTGGAAGATTATTGATTACTGTAACGCCGTCGTCAGACAAGAAAATGGAACCCTCAAAAACAAGAAAAACAACCGGAGAAGGTCCATCCCCAGTCATAAATCTACCAACTGTCGATGCAGACAATTGCCCTCCATTTATTACACCAACTGCCCATATATATTTGGTATTTGGTAATAGATCTGATTTTTGCTTGTGCCCTGTCCACACAGTAGGGCTGTAAATAATTTGATCATCAGAACTTGGATACTCTTGTCCTTGGTCAATTGCGATGTTAGCCATGACACCAATTGCTCTCTTAAAGGGATCGCTTTGTCCAGGGTCAGACCATGAAAAAATTGGATCTAAGGGAACACCAGTGTCACCGTCCCAAGGATAATCAAGTATAGGTTTTTCAGGTTCGGGCCATTGAACGGTAACTGTGTTACTTTTAGATGATAGAGCGCAAAACCGTTCAATGATAGCTATTTGAGTGTTATTCCTAAGTTGAAAAGGTATAAACATTGAAGTATTTCTCCCAAATACAGTTTTTACATAAATATTATCTACATAGATATCAAGCAGTGAACTAGGAAATACATTAGAAACAGATAAGGCAGGATCAGAAACCATCACTGGTGTGTTAATAACAACCGGGTTTAAAGTAGGAGCATTAGTTCCCGAAATCGGGAACCCTTTTACTCTTACGGGATCAGAATCTAAATTTGTTCCTCCACATTGCGATATTCGGACACGAATTACATCATTCTTAATCAATGCTGGTGCTACATTAATATCCGCTTCGCTTCCATTAATAAGGGCTGGAGCACTGATTGGTCCGCATTGATCTGATATAACTGTTACTGTAGTACCGGGTATAATATTATGGACAAACACTTTAACCGCACACTCGTATAATGGACCACCTATGACTTGAGTAGAAACAGGGCTATGGTTTTCCTGTACTCTTATAGCGTTAGATTTGCGACTCGCCTTGTTGCAGTAGGACTGTGTTACTGCAATTATTGAATTTGTTCTTAAAGATCCTACTGGTACATCATACTCTGGGCCTGGGGCTTGACAGTTACCTATTTCCACATTATCCTCAAACACTGTTATCATAGAACCTAAGATTAAACCCGTTACATGTATCGTTTTACTGTTGGGGCAAATTGGTCCAATTATACTGGGTACAGGTATTGGCGCTGGTATTTGCACTATAACATGATCGTTTGGATTACTGCTAAGTTTAGCACCACACATAAATTGAACAGCATTAACCCTATCACCATGAGCAAAAAAATGATCGCTAACGGCTACCCAAACGGCGGAACTGTCGAATGTATAGCTCCCGAAAGTGCTTCCGTTCTTATAAAACTCCACTACGGCACCGGGTATAACGTTTCCTGCGTAGAAGGACGGTTGACATTCGTAAATCTTACCGATGGTTACCAGAGGTAAAATAGAAGGGGGGTGAAGCGTAGCTCCAAAAGATGAAGGTGGCGATTGAATATTGCAACCTTGCTGAATGGCAGTCAAAGGTTGATTTGCCTGCATTGGTTGGCTCAGTTCTACCCTTGCTTCTGAACCAAGTGCATTACCTGTACCTCTGATTGTATTATTTTCTCTTACAGTGATTTCAGAACCTGGAAATGATCCGAGCAAGCGCAATGCCCGACCGCAAACATATAGAGGTTGGGAAAGGGTCAACTGACCAATTGTAGCTGGACGTCTTTGGACTTCTATAATTATGCTATCTTCTTTTTTAGATACGTCCGAGCCGAGTTGTTGGGTGACTGTCAGCTTTTGATGTGCACTAAGTGAAATGTTAAGTGGAACCAACTCATTTGCAGTCGGAGCCATCCTCTGACCTACAACGATGTCGCCAGCAAAAATTGACACGATTGCACCATTGAATTGTCCTTTCACTTGGACCTTAGTGTTGCATTCGGAAACCGGACCAATGATTGTAGGGGGTAAAAGTTTCATGTGATTTAATTTTAGTTGTGAAGAAAGTTCAAAGACTAAAATTAAATGTGCAATAAAGGATTTTAAAATTGAAATTTAACCGGATTTTTTGGCGAAAGTAAATACTGCAAAAAATCAATTGATTTCTAAAAAAATGGAATTGATTTATGCAAAAAAAGTCTTATCGCTCTTGTAAAACGCAGAAAATAATAAAATCAATTCATTAATTAGGATTTAATGAAAAATAAATAGAATTAAATTTGTTCGTATATACGATCGCATTATTTCTGATTGATGAGCTGTGATCGGGGGTTAGGCATGCGTTTGCTGAATGGTTCCGATGAGATCGTCAATTGACGGTCATTTTTATTTACAATTAAGCTTTTTGTTTACCCCACTTTCCATTGATGAAATTCCTCGCTGGCACCTCTATGAACCGATAGGAGAGATAAGAAATGAATAAGATAAATACAACAAATATTAAACAGGTTAACCAACTAATAAGCATACTCATCTTTGGAAGTGCGATGCCGGTTTTATCCGGGTTTCCCATAAGTGCTGCTCCTTGATATAAAAAAGGCTGATGAATAAGATAAATTGAAAATGACCATTCGCCTAATCTGATAAGTGGTTTTGATGCCAGAATGGTATTGAGTTTTTGATTGCCATAAGCCGCAGAAAGTAGAATACAGGGAAAAAAGAGAACGGTAAAAACGTCAAGTACTGCGAAATGCAGACATAACGCCAGGCCTGATATAAGTACTAAAAAAGTATAACCTGACGAGAACAATTGCTTGCTCCAATCCCGTTTGTATCCAAAATACACTATCATGCCTATTACAAAACCAAACATGCATCGGAAAAAACCAAATTGATAAGCTACATTCAAACTGAAGGGAGGAACCCTAAAGACGCTTAATGCGTCGGGAACTCTCACCAATGGAACCAGAACGTAGCCAATCACTAAATACCCCACAATACACAAAGCAAAAATAACAAACCTGCCAGGTTTTGATAATTTCATAAATGGGCCGACTAGAAATGGGAAAAGCATGTACATCCACCATTCAGTACTGATGCTCCAGGAAGCATGGGTAAAAGTAAACCATTGATGAAGGTTCATCGAATGGAGCAAAAATAGATTCGTGATAAAGGAATAAACTGAATTCTCGGCATCTAATACTGGAGAAACTTTTGCGCCCCATTGATGTAATAGAAACAAAAATAACGTAGTTAATAACAACGAAAACAGGTGCAAAGGATATACCCTTGCGAAACGGGCAATCGTAAATTTTTTAAAGTCCTGTCCTTTAACCGGACCCTCAAAACTTTTCGAATATACATAGCACAATATAAAACCACTCAATACAAAAAAGAAGTCGACCATTAAGTACATACGGTTTAGAATAGATGAAATCTTACCATCTACCAGTTTTCCACCAAAAGAAGAGAGGACAATGTCAACATGGAAGAGAACAGTAAGCAAAGCAGCAATACCGCGAAGCGGAGTAAGGTTTGAAAGGTATTTGTTAGTATTCATTTTTTGTCTTTAAACATCCATTTTCATCAGAGGTGCCCCTGTTATTATGCTTGCTGCTTCCGAAACACCGAATGTATGGGTCTGCAAATTGCTGAACGCCGGGTTGTTTGCCACTGACGCAAACAGGTTACTGTTTAGAAACTGCTCCAATTCCGTAGCCGATTCAAACAGGTACACACCGCCCGCTTCTTTACGATCTTCATTAATGAGCCATATTTTCCAGCAGCAGCCGGGAATTTCTGAAAACTTAGGTGCCACTGCAGGCATTATTTTATTAAGTTCCTCTGATGGCATACTGTAATTGAACTTTGTTGTTAATACTTTTTTTGTGTTTTTCTGTTCCATTCTTTTTGTTTTAAACTTTTAGGACACAAAAAAACAACTAGTTTGGCGCAAACCAGTTCTGCAAAAAGTATTTTGATATATGAAAAAAGTATTTTGTTGCAAAGAAGCAGATGGTTGCAGAGAAGCGGATGGTTGCTCAGTATTGACCGGATGCCGGAGAATATCCAAATCTTTTTTTAAAGGCGGTGCTGAAATTGTTGTAATGCTTGTACCCCAGTTCATCTGCCACACCTTGTACGTCTACCCGGCCCTGCTGCAGCATTGTCCGGGCATAGTTCATTTTATGTTCATCAACATATTTCATTACGGAATTACTGAAGAGATGCTTAAAACCATGCTTTAATTTAAAGCTGTTGATACAAAACTTACGGATAAGCTGCTGCATCGATCTCACTTCAAGATAATGCTGATCGAGGTAAGTTCTAATGTCGTTCAACAAATCAATATCCGCCCTACTGAGCCTGGTTCCGGCATCTCCGGGTTCTCGCTCGGCGCCGGTAAAAGTCGCCAGTTGGTGAATAAAGAGGTTAAGAATAATATTTTCTTTATAGGCAGCACCTAGCGTTCCCGTGTAGGGACAATTTAGGTAGTCATGAATGCATTGGTATATAACTGGTTTTATTACCTGCGGTGTATCAAGCGTAACAAAAGGATCTTTTCGTTTGCAAAAATTAACCAGCGGGTTATTTTCACCGTGGCCCTGCATTTGCTGCAGCAACAGGTCCGGGAATACTTTTACACAAAAAAATTCTTCCACCGTGTTTTTCCTTATACAGGTATTGAATTTGAATGTAGGAAGGTAATTGAGGGAATGCATCTGACTGGTCACACTAACATTGGTACTGGTGGCAAACGTGGACGTGCCATTTAGCTGAAAATACATCATGATAAACGGCGTGTTCCTGCCTGCTGTAAAATGCAGATCCTGGCTGACATTACAAAAAATGCCGTTCAAAACTATAAACCATTTTTCTGCAGCAGTGTTCACACGGATAAGCCCCTCTTTTTCATCTTTCAGCGTAAGCATAGTGGTTTCCCCTTTGCTGTACATGCCGTTGACAGTATGTATTATTTCATCCAGGTTAAGCATTTTGTCGTACTATATTTAGCGGTAACCCAAAAGTATTATAACTTCCTGATAAACAAGGGCCGTTGGGAGAGGCAGTCCTGCCGGAGGGAAACTGCCACATCGGCAACGCAATGACGACCCGTGGTGACGGGCGAGCGGACCAGGGGCTTCCTCGTCCGGTTGGACCGTACAACAAGTGGATTTGGACTCCTCAGCAAGTAAGTCGTCCCGAGGATGGCTTAAATTTAAAAATGGATATTCTTAACCTAAGTGCGCAGTGGGCAAAGAGCGAAGTCTTCTCCGCCAGGATCGTCTGGCTATTTAGCATTATCGAAATGTTAGCTGCAATTGGATTTTGGTATTTGGGCAGAACACCGATGGCAAAGGCCTTTATCTGGCCCTTGTTGGTGGCCGGTGTATTTATCGCGCTGGTGGGGGTCGGGCTATTTTTAGCCAATAACCCAAGAATAGATCAGTTTGAAAGGAAGGCACGTCTCAACCCGGATGCGTTTGTGCAGTCCGAGATCCAACGGACGGAAAAATCACAAAGAGAACTTTCATTGGTATTCAAGATCCTGCCCGTCGTGATCGTTCTTGCCGCGATAGTGATCCTGGCGGCGCCTGCATCCATCTGGAGGGCAATAGCGATTATCGTAATAATAAATGTAGCTCTTCTGATGATGGTGGATAGTAATACCGAGGCCAGAAATAACATCTACCATCACGAAATTTCAACCAGCCCCAAATGAACCGCTCCCGAAACAACTATTACTCATCGCTTTAAGACAGACTAACGCTATGGGACGATCAGAGAAAGCGCATGTAGACAGTAACGAGGCCTGAAATGTCGTTTATTTGCATATCTCAACTTGTAAAATATGCGTCCTGTTTTCAAGCAACTAGGAGACTCTTTTGTTTATACCTGCGCATTTGACAAATCATTTGCGTACGAGCAGTTTGTTCCGGAGCACCTGCTGGCATATCAAATATCGGGCGAAACACATATTTATCATCGGCGGCGCGAGATGATACTAAAAGAGGGGCAGGTATTGCTTGCCCGGAGGAACCAGTTCGCCAAAAGCATAAAATGGCCTGGGAAAGGCAAAGAGTACCAGTGTATTTCCGTAGTATTGAGCATTGCGAAACTTCGGCAGTTTGCATTAAACAATGGAATTGCGGGCGAGGTGAAATACGAAGGGAAGAAAAATATTATACTGGAACCCAATGGTCTTTTAAAAACGTATTTTCTTTCCATTTTACCGTATATAGATCAATGGGAAAAAGTGAGTAAGAATCTGGCGTCACTGAAGGTAAATGAAGCCGTAGAATTGCTTTTGCATAGTCGCCCGGACCTTCAATCCTTTCTTTTTGATCTGGCAGACCCGCGAAAGGAAGATCTCGAGGCGTTCATGATTAAGAACTTTCATTACAATGCACCAATTGAGAGCTTTGCCAAACTATCCGGCAGGAGCCTGACAAGTTTCAAAAGGGAATTTGCCATAACATTCAAAGCCTCCCCGGGGAAGTGGCTTATAAACAAACGTCTGTCCGAAGCCTATTATCTTATCAAACAAAAAAACCGGAAGCCACAGGATTTCTACCTGGAGCTGGGCTTTGAGAACCTCTCTCACTTTTATACGGCCTTTAAGCATAAGTATGGGCACACTCCATCAGAAATTACACCAAAAACCAGATAATAATGACCATTGAACAAAGACCAGAGCAACTGGAAGAAGCTAATGATAGATATAGATCTCAACTCTCCTGTTCTTCCTTTTATCTTGGTATTCCGTTGAAATTCCCTGTCCCTCAGCCTCAATAGCCGATGACGGTATTCCAAATTTTAAAGAAAGTATGCGTGCGATCTCAATGGCTCTTTTCAGGGAAAGTTCCTTGTTAGCTTTTTCTGTCCCTATATCATCAGTATAACCGGTTATCCTTATTCTCTTAATTCCATGTCTTGTGAAAATTCCACCATAGCGTTCAAGGGCATCGGGATTGGAAAGCTTATAGCTGGAAAATGGAAAAAGAATATCGTTAATGACGATGGTATCGATCTTATCCTCTTTGGCAACGGACGTAACGGTATCACCCGGAACAGCGTGTATTTCATCACGGAAATGCCTTTGGGTGATCGAGTAAAGAGAATCCTTGTTTTTTGCGCAATCCTCACAGGCTATTTTTTCAAGGGGCGTAACATAGATATCATCTATCAGCATGCAGAGATATGGACTCCCGCGATGCCTTTTTTTAGCAATTTCCTGGTAATTTTCCGTAGAAAAGCGGCAGGTATGCTGTTTATGACAAAATAACCATATACTAACCGCACCACGGAAAACCACGCCGCAGGGCTACACTCATCTTGATGTTCGGCACAGATATTGGCATCCTCAAATGAGTAGTTGGCCACCAGGTTCTGGCTTTGGGTCAAACTGCAAATAAAAGTGCCTACGATCAGAAAATATATTTTTATTGGCAAGTGTTTAATAGATCATGATTTTGCAAAATAGCGGTTTTCTTTTTACCCCAAGCGAGAAAAATCATTACCTTTCTGTATTCTAAGTGGAACTTATGCAAAAGACAAAAAAAACCTTGCTGGTCATTCTGATAACCGGATTTTGTATGTTCCGGCTGACGGCCCGGGCACAACAGCAGACACCGGAAAAATTCATGCGGGAAACAGGTTTCCTGCTATCGCTTCCCGATGGATATGATAAAGATAGTACACGGCACTGGCCGCTGGTGATTTTCTTACACGGTAGCGGCGAAAGCGGTATCGACCTGGAAAAGGTCAAAGTACACGGGCCGCCCAAATTAGTGGCAGCAGGGAAAAAATTCCCTTTTATCCTGGTCTCCCCGCAGGCGCAGCACCCCTTTGACTGGGAACCGGACAATCTTTATCATCTGCTGGTCCATCTAAAAAAAACCTACAGGGTTGAAGAAAGCCGGATCTATCTGACCGGGCTCAGCATGGGGGGATTTGGGACCTGGGCCTTCGCGATGAAACATCCTGAGGAATTTGCCGCCATTATTCCCATTTGCGGAGGCGGCGATACGACAGAGGCCTGGAAATTACGCCATACTCCCGTTTGGTGTTTTCATGGCGCCCTGGATCCTGTGGTCCCTGTGGCCCGGGACTCGCAAATGATCGCCGCCGTGCACCACTATAATCCAGCTGCTAAATTCACCGTGTATCCCGATGCTGAGCACAATAGTTGGGAAAAGACTTATAATAATGACAGTGTCTACCTGTGGATGCTGGCCCAAACAAAATTCACCTATAAAGAGATTCCCGTTGACCCCACCCTGCTAAAGGGATATGAAGGCACCTATCTCGGCCAGCAGGGTGATACCGTTAAAATCTATGCCGATAAGGACGGCCTGCATGCCGGCACACCGCATAAAGCTTTCGTGTTAAGATCTTTTGACAAAGATGCGTTCTTTATCAGCGAACATGATCTGGTAGACATACACTTTATCCGGACTCCCAAAGGCAAATACACCTCTTTTATGGTACTGGATCAAAACAAAAACTACTACCGGAAAATAAGTAAGTAGCCGCACGATTTGCCTATCCGCCTACTACACAAGCACTCATCCTTCGCCGCTTTTGGCGCGATAAAATAGTGATTTAGTACGACCCACCGGCTACTTTGCATCTGCCGCAGCCTTCAACGCCCCTATGTCCAGCTTGATCATTTATAGTATTTCTACATATCCATCCGTTCCATTCACCCGTATCCTCTGCCTGTCTTTGATCAGCCTGGTAGCATTCTCCACTCCGACAACTGCCGGTAAGCCATATTCACGTGCAATAACCGCACCATGGGTCATCAATCCGCCAACTTCGGTGACCAGGCCTTTTATGGATACGAATAAGGGTGTCCAGCTAGGATCAGTAAACGGAGTGACTAATATATCTCCCTCTTCCAGATCAGCATCTTCCATGTTTAAGATGACACGTGCCCGCCCCTCTATCACTCCGGAAGAAACAGCCAACCCTGCAATGGCTTCGGCCGGGAGATCTTCCCGTTTGTATTTACCTGCAATGATCTCACCATCAGACGTGATAACCCGTGGGGGAGTTAGTTTTTCATAGATTTTGTACTCGTCTTTTCGTTGGTTGATGACCTGGTAATCCAGTTTATTGGTGCGTACCACTTCGCGAAGTTCTTCAAAACTGAGATAGTAAATATCTTCTTTTTCATGAAGAATGTTGACTTGTACGAGTAGTTCCGCTTCCTTTAGTAAAGCCTGCTTATAAATGAAGTAGCGACTAACAATGTCGTATTTTGGATATTCACGATACCCGATGAAATTCCGGATCAGGTCGATCATTTGTTTTGTCTCTTTGGCTTTTTGTTCACCATCCGGTAATTGTTTCAATCGGGCTAATAACTCCTGTTCTTTTTTCAAAGCTTCCTGTCGCCCCTGCTCAAATTTTCGTTTGCTGGCGCCAGGCTCAAGGTTTTTGATGTTACTGAGGATCATAGGTACCAGTATACTTGGTTTTTCACTCCAGCGTGTTCTTGTAATATCGATCTCCCCGGCACATCGCATTCCATATTTGTCAAGATAAGCAGCAATAGCATCACGCACCTGCTGCCCGCCCTCGAATTGGACCAGTCCATCCAAAAAGTTATCCTCTTTTGCTTGTTGTAAATAATGAATTATTTGCGGATACGGACGGATCACATCTGCAACATCCAGTAGCTCCATACCCATTTCAGAAGTGACGTTGTTAGGTACAGATAGGGAAAGTGTGTCTGCTACGTTTTTTTCACCTACCCAGTCATTCATTTTTTCATTGATCCATGCTGAAGCATGGATGGCGGCCATAATCACACTCAAATTTTTCAGATCTGACGCACGCCGCCTCCGTTGCTGCATATCTTCCAGGATACAATCAAATACATTCAATCCTAATCCCGTTTTGATGTTATGTTTTAACGCTGATAATGATGTCTCACTACTCTTAATCAAATCAGCAACAATTGCCAGATTGTTTCCTGCTTCTGCCAGAATATCCGCAGACGACATACCCTTATGGCTTTTAACGGGCCCCGGTTCGCTTTTGTCATTTGGGTCCAATATTATAAAATCCCCCCGCTCTATGATGGTAATAAGCGCGTCTTTTATGAGCGGATCGGAGTGCCCTAAAACATCCAATAAATTTTGCCTGCCAGCCGGTGAAGCCAGGCCCATCGTGATATCCACAAACAGCCTTCCACCACCAGTTTTAAACATGGGTCGGACACCTGTTAACAACCAAACAGATATTCCCAGTGGTTTAATAGGATCAGTCATCATTTGCTGATGACCGACAGATACGTAGACGTGATTTTCCTGGTCATTCGCTTCAGGGATGGGATATAGCGTAGTGATCGGGCGACTCTGGACAATATAAAATAGTTCATCCGCCAAACACCATTCGATATCCTGGGGACGGCCGAAATGTTCTTCGATCTTTCTGCCCAAGCGCTCAAGCTGTAAGATCTGCTCATCCGTCAGTGCTTGCTTGTTCTGCCTCTCGGGCTCGATCTCCTGTTCTTTGGTACCGCCCTCTTTTACCGCATAAATAGCCAGTTTCTTGGTGGATATCTTTTTATCGATAACCTTGCCGTTACATACTTTATAGAGATCAGTATTCACCAGGCCGGAGACCATCGCCTCACCAAGTCCGAAGCTGGCATCGATGGATAACATTTTTCTATTAGAAGTGACGGGATCGGCAGTAAACAAGATCCCTGCCGCCTGCGGGAAGACCATCTTCTGAACAATCACAGACAGAAGGACTTTACGATGGTCGAAGCCGTTTTGCATTCGGTAGATGACCGCACGATCCGTGAATAGGGAAGCCCAACATTTGCTGATATGCTGTAGGATTCCCTCCTTTCCGATAATGTTCAAATAAGTATCCTGCTGTCCCGCAAAGGATGCCGTCGGCAGGTCTTCCGCCGTAGCACTGGACCGCACAGCAAAGGCATCTTTTTCACCAAACTTTGTAAGAGTACCCGTAATCTCTTCGACTATATCCTGAGGAATAGGTATTCCTTCGATGGCGGCACGGATCTTTGTACTGATTTCGCGGATAGCCAACCACTCTTCTGCCTTCAAACGCGTTAATGTATCCAGCAGGCTGTTAAGCTCCTGATTGTTTTCGGATATTTTTTTATAGGCTTCGGTGGTAACGCAAAAACCCTCCGGCACCCGTATCCCCTTGATTCCGGACAGTTCGCCCAGATTGGCGCCCTTTCCTCCTGCAACCATAAACATTGTTCTGTCGAGTTCCTGAAGACAAAGTACATAGGTATTCATATTTTTTTCTCCTTTTATCGATACAAAATTTCGCGAAGGAGCTGCAAATACGCTTCTTCTTTTGCTATCGAAAATAGGGAAGAATTTCATCTCTCCGTAAAGATGATTATAAAATAAATCCTCAAACAAATTGCGAACTTTGTTGTTGAAGATGCAAAGGGGTAAACAACTTTTTGGCAACGAGATATTCGGCCGTTTTAACAGAGGGTTTAGCTATTCTTCTCCGGAAACTGCTTCGGTTTGCGGGATGAAGTCCCGGCCGTCTTTGCCGTAATCATAGGGCCAGCGGTGAACCTCGGGAATATCACCGGGCCAATTGCCATGTCCCGGATGGATAGGCGTAGTCCATTCCAGCGTATTGGCCTGCCAGGGGTTTTGGGTCGTCACCCGCCTGCCTTTAAAAATAGAGTAAAAGAAATTGAAGATGAACAGCAGTTGTACGGCGAATACAATGATCGCCACCATAGACATCATCCTGTTGAGTCCATCGAATTTGTTGAAGGTGATCCAACTCGAATAATCCATGTATCGCCGCGGCACACCCGCCAGACCTTCGTAGTACATCGGCCAGAAGATCAGGTAAGCGCCGGCAAAGGTGATCCAGAAATGGATATGTCCGAGCGTTCTGTTCATAAATCGGCCGTACATTTTCGGGAACCAGTGATAGATCCCGCAGAACATTCCGAACATCCCCGCAACGCCCATCACAAGATGAAAATGACCTACGACAAAATAAGTGTCGTGCAATTGGATGTCGAGTGTCGAATTTCCGAGGAAGATCCCTGTCAGCCCGCCGGAGATAAACATGCTGACAAAGCCGATGGCAAAGAGCATGGCTGGTGTAAACCGTATATTCCCCCTCCATAGGGTGGTCAGCCAGTTGAACACCTTGATCGCAGAGGGAACTGCGATCAACAGGGTCAGCAACACAAACACGGATCCCAGGAAGGGATTCAGCCCGGTGACGAACATATGATGGGCCCAAACGAGAAAGGCCAGGACCGTAATCGCGAAAAGTGAACCTACCATAGCGATATAGCCAAATATGGGTTTTCTGCAATTCACGGACATCACCTCCGATACCAATCCCATAGCGGGCATAATAATGATGTAGACCTCCGGATGGCCTAGGAACCAGAACAGGTGCTGATATAAAATGGCGCTGCCACCTTCATTGGGCAAAGCCTTACCCGTAGAAGCAATGAATATATCCGACAAAAAGAAACTGGTACCGGCATGCCGGTCGAATAATAAAAGGATGAATCCGGAGAGTAACACCGGAAAAGATAAGGTGCTCAAAATGGCGGTAAAGAGCAGTGCCCATATGGTCAACGGGAGCCTCGTCATCGCCATGCCCTTGGTGCGCAACGTCAGGATCGTGGAAATATAATTCAGTCCCGCCAGCAGTTGCGATACTACAAAGAGGGCCATCGCGACAAGCCACAGATCCATGCCGACCTTGGACCCCTCCGAGGCATCACCCAGCGCACTGAGGGGCGGATAGGACGTCCAACCGCCGCTGGCCGGGCCCGTCTGGACTAATAAAGAAGTGAGCATGACGATACTGGCCAGTAGAAAGAACCAATAGGACAACATATTCATAAAAGGAGAGGCCATATCCCTGGCCCCGACCTGCAGGGGGATGAGCAGGTTGGCAAAGGTCCCGCTGAGACCGGCCGTCAGCACAAAGAATACCAACACCGTGCCGTGCATGGTAATAAGCGCATAATAGAATTCCGGCTGGATCCTGCCCCCATGGGCCCATTTTCCAAAAATATCCGCCAGCCAGGGGAAGGCTTTGTCCGGATAGGCCAGTTGGATCCGGAAGACCACCGACATCAGACCGCCGAGGATGCCCCAG